>Ga0157374_10001438_pt1 | contig 20128 bp, 17 predicted proteins | sample M25metaG_FD_115308 | JGI IMG/M metagenome (GOLD analysis project Ga0157374, IMG submission 115308) | Miscanthus rhizosphere microbial communities from Kellogg Biological Station, Michigan, USA - M2-5 metaG | ecosystem: Host-associated > Plants > Roots > Rhizosphere > Soil | place: USA: Michigan... | reverse complement strand
CGCTGATGCGGATCGAGCCGCCGCCCATCTCCTGGCCGTTCCAGACCAGGTCGTAGGCAAGCGCCCGGGCGCTGCCGGGGTCGGCCGGGTCGAAGCCGGCGGCCGGCGCGGTGAAGGGATGGTGCAGCGGGTCCCAGCCGCCACCGTCGTTGGCCTCCATCAGCGGCCAGTCGACTATCCACAGCAGCGAGTCGGAGTCCTCGGGGACGAGGCCGAACTCGGCCGCCAGATCGAGCCGCAGTTGCGCGAGCACGGCGTTGGCGACCTTGGGCTTGTCGGCGACGACCAGCAGCAGGTCGCCCTCCTCGGCGCCGAGTCGCTCGTTGAGGGCGCTGAGCTCCTCGGCGGAGAGGAACTTCGCCGTCGGCGAGCGCCAGCCATCGCCCTCGCGAAAGGCCCAGACGAGCCCCTTCGCCCCCAGCTCCTGGGCGCGCGAGATCAGCCCGTCGAGGGCCGAGCGCGGCATCTCGCGCTTGCCGGCGTTGATGCCGCGCACCGTGCCGCCGCCGCCGATCACCGAGGCGAAGACCTTGAACTCGGTCGCGGTCAGGATGTCGTCGAGGTCGACGAGCTCGATGCCGAAGCGCGTGTCCGGCCGGTCGGTGCCGAAGCGCGAGATCGCCTCGTCGTAGGGAAGGCGCTCCAACGGCAAACTCAAAGACGGGCCGTCCACCTGCTCGAAGACGTGGGCCAGCAGCTGCTCGTTGACCTCGATCACGTCGTCGACGCCGACGAATGACATCTCGATGTCGAGCTGGGTGAAGTCGGGCTGGCGGTCGGCGCGCAGATCCTCGTCACGAAAGCAGCGTGCCACCTGGTAATAGCGCTCGAAGCCGGCCACCATCAGTAGCTGCTTGAACAGCTGCGGCGATTGCGGCAGCGCGTAGAAGGAGCCCTGCTGGGTGCGGCTGGGGACGAGAAAGTCGCGGGCGCCCTCCGGGGTCGAGCGGGTCAGCACCGGCGTCTCGATGTCGAGGAAGCCCTCACGGTCGAGGAATTCGCGCATCGCCGCGGTGACGCCGTGACGGAGGACGAGCGCCTCGCGCATCTGCTCGCGACGCAGGTCGAGGTAGCGGTGGCGCAGCCGGGCGTCCTCGCCGACGTCGCCGGCGAAGCCCTCGATCTGGAAGGGCGGCGTCTCGGCGTCGGCGAGCAGCTCGGCGGCGCTGACCTTGAGCTCGACCTCCCCCGTGGGGAGGTCCGGGTTGACGGTCTCGGGCGAGCGCTGCACAACGTCGCCGGCAACGCTCAGCACGTCCTCGGGCCGCAGCTTGTGACCGAGCTCGAAGGCGCCGCCGGCCTGCTCGGGATGGAAGACGAGCTGGACGACGCCGGTGCGGTCGCGCAGGTCGATGAAGATCAGGCCGCCGTGATCGCGGCGCCGGTGCACCCAGCCCGCAACGCGCGTCTCGGCACCCACCCGGTCGCCCAGCACCTGACCGCACCAGGTATCGCGATAGCCGTTCGGCCGAAGCGATGGAAACTCGCTCATGCCTCTCCCCCGGTGATCTCGGCGAGCAGGTTGCCGGTATCGACCGGACGCTGCTCGCCACTCGACATATCGCGCAGCTGGGCGCCGCCGTCCTCGAGGATCAGCACGCGGCGAGCGCCGATCCGATCGGCGTGCTTGAACTGCCCCTTGAGACCGCGCCCGCCGAGATCGATCTCAGCGGAGAGCCCGGCCCTGCGCAGTTCGGTCGCCAGGAATAGCGCCAGCGCCCGGCCGCTGTGCTCTTCATCGCCGACGGCGATGAAGACATCGCGTCCCGTCGCCGGCTCCTCTTCGTCCAGCGCAAGCATGATCCGCTCGATTCCGGCGGCCCAGCCGACGGCCGGGGTCGGCTTGCCGCCGAGCTGCTCGACCAGCCCGTCGTAGCGACCGCCGCCGCCGATCTCCGACTGCGCGCCGAGCCGGTCGCAGACGAAGGAGAAGATCGTCCGCGTGTAGTAGTCGAGGCCGCGGACCAGGGTCGGGTCGATCGTGTACTCGACCCCGGCCGCATCGAGCAGCGCCCGCACCTCGTCGAAGTGCTCGGCGTCCTCGCCCTCGAGCCGCTCGACCAGCTTCGGCGCTGCCGCCATCACAGCCTGCGTGCCCTCGTCGTCGGAGTCGAAGGCGCGCAGCGGGTTGGCGTCGATCCGCTCCCGCACCTCCTTGGCCAGCTCGTCCTCGTGCGCATGAAGATGCACCTTCAGCTCCTCGAGGTAGGCCTGTCGCGTGTCCAGCGAGCCGAGGCTGCCGAGGCGCAGCTCGACCCCGGGCACGCCGAGCTCGGCCAGCAGCTCGGCGAGCAGGCCGATCGCCTCGGCGTCGGCGAGCGGCGAGTCGGTGCCGATCGCCTCGGCGCCGAGCTGGTGAAACTGGCGGTAGCGGCCGGCCTGCGGGCGCTCATGGCGGAAGAACGGGCCAACGTAGAAGAGCTTCACCGGCTGGGCCCAGACCTGCATGCCGTGCTCGACGTAGGCGCGGCAGATCGGCGCCGTGCCCTCGGGGCGAAGGGTGAGGCTGCGCCCGCCCTTGTCCTCGAAGCTGAACATCTCCTTGCGGACGATGTCGGTCGAGTGGCCGACGCCGCGCTCGAACAGCTCGGTGTCCTCGAAGCTGGGCGTGGCGATCGGCTCGTAGCCGGCCCGGGCGAAGATCGCCGCGGCGGCGCGCTCGATCCGCCCGCGGGTGCGCGCTACGTCGGGCAGGACGTCGAAGGTCCCGCGCGGAGCTTGGTACTTGTGTCCCGCCACAGTGCCGCGACCTTACCTGCGCTGCGCGCCTGCCGACTGCCTACTGCGGCAGCTGGGCCAGGAACGGGTTCGTCACCCGCTCGGCGCCCAGAGTGGTGACACCCATATGACCGGGGTAAACGACGGTCTCGGGCGAGTGGGAATCGAGCAGCGTGGCGATCGACCGCATCAGGGTCGGGCCGTCGCCACCGGGAAGGTCGATCCGCCCGACCGAGCCCTGGAAGAGGACGTCGCCGGAGAAGATCGCCTCCTCGCCGCGCACCGAGTAGGTGACGTGCCCGGGACTGTGGCCCGGCGTAAAGACCACATCGAGGGTGAGGCCGGAGAGCTCCAGCGTCTCGCCACCGGACACGGTCTCGTCGGCTTGGTAGCTCTCATAAGGGCCGAAGCCGTCGAACGGCACGAAGGCCATGATGTCGGCGAGAAGCGGCACCTCTATCTCAGGGCAGTAGACAGGAGCCCCGGTCGCCCTCGCCACCGGCGCGACAGCGCCGATGTGGTCGAAGTGGCAGTGGGTGATCAGGATCGCCTCGACCTCGGCGCCGGTCGCCTCGACCTCGGCCAGGATCCGCTCCGGCTCCTCCCGGGATCGACGATGAGGGCCTTGCCGGAGGCCTCGTTGTGGATGACGAAGCAGTTCTCGGCGATCGCGCCGACCGTGATCTGGCGTACGTCCAGGCTCACGAGCGGTTGGCGTCGCGAATCCGTGCCCGCTCCCGCCGCCGCCACATCATCATGTCGATGTAGTAGCCGGCGGGGATGTAGAAGACCAGCATGAAGGCGCCGAGGGCGAGCGCCGAACCAAGCGGCCGCTTGAAGATCAGCAGCAGCAGGACGGCGAAGATCACGGCCGCTCCGATGCCGCGCAGGGCGGCGCTGCGCCAGCTCGGCGGCCGGTCGCCACGCGGGGCGCGTTTGGCGCCGGAACGAGCGCGGGCTTTCGCCTCGGCGCGGGTCTTGGGACGGGCGCGACGGTTGGTGTCGATGCGTCCGCCCTGGGTTCCGCGGTGCTTGCGACGGCGCTTCTTCTTGGTCTGGGCCATGGCCGGAATCTAGCGGCCTGAGCGCCTCAGGAGGCGGCCGACAGACGCGCCTCGATCGTCTGCACGGCGGGATCGAAGCCGTGAATGGGCACGTCGGCGGGATATCCGGCGAGGGCCGCGGCCGGCACCAGCCCGACGATCTCCGCCGCAACCGGTCCGGCGCCAAGCGGCGCTGCCAGATCGCGGACCCGCTCGACCACATCGGCGAGCGGCACGGTGAGGGGATCGTGGACGTTGGTCGAGACCTGGCCGCGGCCGCTGGAGAGCCTCAGACCGATCGCCCTCACGCCGCGCAGGCCGCCGCCGGACTCGCGCAGGCCCGCGGCGACCGCGCGAGCGAGATCGGGATCGCCGCTATCCAGCTCGACGTTGAAGGCGGCGAGCGGCGGCCGGGCCGTGACCAGGGTCACCCCCGCCGTGCGGTGGGGCATTGCCGGCCCGTAGTCGGGCCGCAGCCCTCCCCCCTCCATCCGCAGCCAGAGCTCGGCGAGGCCGCCGTTGCGAAAGTAGGCGCGCTCGACGTGCCCGGGGCGACTCGCCAGCTCGCCATAGAGGAAGACCGGAACGCCGAGGCCGCCGATCTGCTCCGCGACCTCGACCGCCTCGGTGCGGGCGGCGGTGCGGGCGGCCGGATCGAGCCAGACGATCGGGCAGACGTCGAGCGCCCCGACCGCCGGGTGCAGTCCGCGGTACACACCCATGTCGATGCTCTCGATCGCTACCTCGGCGACGGCGATGATTGCCTCGCGCAAGGGCGCCGGACCGGCCGCCAGAGTGAAGACGGTGCGATCGTGATCGGCGTCGGAGTGGCGGTCGAGGACGATCGCGCCATGAGAAAAGGCGCTCTCCAGGGCGGCGATACGAGGGGCGTCGCGCCCCTCGGAGACGTTGGGGACGGCGAGGAGCGGCGCCACCGCTAGACGAGCAGCTCGCCGCCGCGGACAACCTCTTTGCCGTCGATTTCCACCGTCGGCTCGAGGATCACGCAGTCGAGGTGCACGGGGACCTGGACGCCCCCGCCGATCGCCGCGGAAGCGCCAAAGGCGACGTGGGCAGTGCCGAGGATCTTCTCGTCCTCGAGGATGTTGCCGGTCAGGGTCGCCTCTTCGTTCGTGCCGATCCCCAGCTCGGCGACGTTGGTGCCGTCGGCACCGTGCTTGCTCAGCAGTTCGAGCAGGGTCGCGCCCTCGGGGCCCGTGGCGTCGGTCAGGTGGCCGTCGCGGACGGTCAGCTCGACCGGGGTCTCGACCTTGCCGACGCCGGCGATCGAGCCGTCGATAACCAGCGTTCCCTCGCCCCCGACCGGCGAGACGAAGGCCTCGCCGCAGGGCAGGTTGCCGAAGGCGCCGGGAGCGTTGAGGACGCCCGCATCGGCGATCGGGATGCGGTCCTCGAGGCCGAGCCGCAGGTCGCTGCCGTGGCGACAGGTGATCCGTGCCTCGGAGCCGCTGTGCATCGCCGCCGCCAGGGCGGCGCCGCGGCGTCGCAGGGCGCCCATGTCGGCGTTCATCAGCCGCGCCAGCATGTCCTCGGTGACCCCGGGCAGCGTCGCGATGCGCACGCCGGCCTGGTTCGCGGCGCGGCGCGCGTAGGTGTGCGAGAGCGACTGGATCGTCGGCGCCAGCACCACGTGGGAGGCGATCATCGCCGCCGCCACGGGGGTCGGCGGCTCGGCCCCGTTGGAGTCGAGCTCGGAGATCACTGCCAGAGTCGCGTAGGCCCCGTCGCCCTCCGCCTCGATCCGCATCAGCGCGCCGATGTCCTCGGTGACCGGATTGCAAATCACCAGCACCTCTTCCGCCGGTTCGACCTGCAGACAGTCCCGCAGCACCGTCCGCACAGCCCGATCAAGTTCCTGTGTCACGGCAACAAGGCTAAAGACCTCGCGACGAAGGCGAACACAGCCCCGCCATCGCTACGATCCCGAAGCCCCGCCGGAGTAGCTCAGCTGGTTAGAGCAGCGGAATCATAATCCGCGTGTCGGGGGTTCGAGTCCCTCCTCCGGCATCGTTAGCCCACGCCCGAGTCGTCGCGCTCGTCGACGATCTCGACCACCTTTCGCTTGCGGCCCCTGTTCGTATCCCAGTGGGAGAGAAAGCAGAGGGCGGCGAGACAGACGCATAGGGCGGCGACGATCCAGCCCAGCTGTGCCTTGGTGATCGGCGTACCTTCGGAAAGTGTGGCGGCGAAGATCGCCATTGTCACCGCGATCCCGAGTAGAACCGCGCCGGCGCCGCGCCACACCGTCGTCGGTTCGGGCAGCTCGCGGATACGGCGCGTGATTCTGCGCTGGGTAATGCCAGGGGGCTCTATGTCGTCCTCGCATGGCGCATTGGTCTGTCCTGCCGTCCTCGCAAGCAGGCCGGTATCGACCCAGGGCGCCGTTACGGTGAAGCAGCCCAGGATGGGAGCACTCTAAACCTCTTTAGGAAAAGGGTCAACCGCCTCGCCCCCCTCAAGCGGGCCCGTGAGACAGCCCAGCGCCAATCAGCCGAGCGTGGCGCCGACGCCGTGCAGGCGGAACTCGTTCAGCATCGCGGTCATCGCGTCGAGCTCGCAGGCGACGCCTTCCGCCCACGGCTTGTCGGGATGCTCGTCGAGGGTCTTGTAGCCGTTGCCGCTGATCACGGCGACGACGGTGTCGTCGGGGCCTAGCTTGCCTTCGTTGGCCAGCTTGATCGTCGAGGCCACGGTGGTGCCGCCGGCGGGCTCGGTGAGGATGCCCTCGGTGGCGCCGAGCAGGTCGATCGCGTCGAAGATCTCGGTGTCGGCGACCGCCGCGGCCGAGCCGCCGCGCGACATCACCGCGTCGACGACGAGCGCGCCGTCGCCCGGGGCGCCGATCGCGATCGAGTGCGCCGCGGTGTTCGGCGACTGCGGTTTGACCTCGCCCGAACCGTCGAGGATCGCGGTCGCAATCGGGTTGCACCCCTCGGCCTGGGCGACGTTGATCTTGGTGCCCGACGTCTGCGCCAGGCCGACCATCTCGAGCTCGTTGAGGCCCTTGTGCACGCGCGAGGAGAGCGTGCCCCCGGCGGCCGGGATGACGAAGTGGTCCGGCGCCACCCAATCGAGCTGCTCGACCACCTCGTAGGCGACAGTCTTCGCGCCCTCGGCGTAGAACGGCCGCAGGGTGATGTTGGCGAACTGGATGCCGCTGGCCAGAGCCAGCTCGCGGCAGGCGCGGTTGGCTTCGTCGTAGTTGCCGTCGAGCTGGCAGACGGCGGCGCCCAACGCACGGCAGGCGCGGGCCTTGCCGCGCTCCATGTTCGAGGGGTAGAAGACGTAGGCGGTGACGCCGGCCTTGGCCGCCAGCGAGGCGACCGCGGTGCCGACGTTGCCGGTCGAGACGCAGCCGATCTCGTCTTTGCCCAGCTCGAGCAGGCGAGCGACCGCCATCGAGACGACGCGGTCCTTATAGGAGAGGCTTGGGCGCTGGGTGCTGTCGTCCTTGAGGTAGAGCTTCTTCAGGCCCAGCTCGGCGCCGAGGCGGTCAGCGTGAATCAGCGGCGTGCGGCCGCTGTAGCGCCCGACCTTGGCCTGCGCCCTCGCGTCGAGGATCGGCAGCAGCTCCTCGAAGCGCCAGATGTTGATCGCCCGCTCCGACGTCGGGTGCTCGGCCAGGCGCGCTTTCGCCAGCTCGTAGTCGTAGTCGATGTCGAGGCCGTTGCCGCAGCCGAGGCACTTCGAAGTCGTATCGAGCAGAGGCAGGCGCCGACCACAGTCGCGGCAGACCAGTTCGGTAGCGCAGGAGCGGGTGCGGTCCTCGGGGTTCAGCATCGGGGAAATCTCCTCCGGGCAGGGTACTGGGCGCCCCCCGGCCCTGTCGAACGGCCTCTCCCACTGGTCGCCCTCATCGGACCAGTGGGTATAACAGACGGCCCCCCATCGATCAAGCTTTTTTGTGCATTTGATCGCGGCCGCACAAAAGAGTAGGCCCGCCCCGGCGGTGTCAGCTTCCGCGGGGCGGGCCTAACCTCCGACCAGTGCAACTGGGCTCTGGTCTGAGCTACGGCTGCGTCGGGGCCGAAATTGGCGCTCCCGGCGCGACTTGTCCGGCGTGGCCGGGGCTGCCGACCACGTCTCACAGCGCCACGGCCCTTTACATGGCCGCCCCCCCTCTCCGGGGGCCAGACAGTGAGAGATGGAAGGGCGTGGCGGCCGTGGTACCGGGCAGCGTCGTCGGCTGGAGGTGGGGCAATGCCCACGACGCTGTCGCCTCCCTGGTACTCCCGAAACGGCCACCGACTCGACTCATGACTTGGACACTCCTTTGCCATCGCAAGGCGAGTCGCCCGTGACTGGGTTCCCACCTCTCAGCTGGCGCTTGGTCGTCAGCGGAAGTAGTAATAACAGATAGCCTCATACCGGTCAAGTCTTTCTGTGTAAACGTTTAGGTCGCGGCCTCGAGACGCCGAATTACATCGTCACCCTGGCGCGCGGCTGCCAGGTGACGGTGCGAACAGCGTCCTCGAAGCCCGCCCGGAGAAGGCTCTCGCGGTCGGCGACCGCGGGCTCGCAGCCCGCCTCGGCGACCGCCATCGTCTCGCAGCCGGCGTTTGCCGCGTCGGCGATGCAGCGATGTAGGACGGCGCGCTGGCCGAGGCCGTCGCGCTTGCCGACGAGGCACGATGCGAGCGCAAGCACGGCGACGCCCTCGTGGATGCGCATCGCCACGTAAGCCAGCGGCTCATCGCCGTCGACCGCGCAATAGCAACGCCATCCGCCCGTGCCGGGCAGGTCGAAGAAGAAGGTCGCCGCCCAGTTGGCCAGGCCCAGGCTCTCCGCCAGGGGATCGCCGAACCCTTCGTCTTCCCAGGGATCGACGCGCTCGTAGATATCGATTCCGGCCGGCGGCAGAAACTGCGGTGGAGACCCGTCGCGGACGAGCTTGGCGGGGCCCTCCGCAAGCCGATAGCTGTGCCGCGACAGCCACTCTTCGGCCGCTGCCAGCTCCGGCAGGCCGGGCGCAAGGGGCACGCGATATTCGACATCGTGGCGCTCCATCCATTTCACCGCGGCGGGGAGGTAGCCGTCCTCGACCGCGCTGGGCGCTGCGGCGCCGAGGATGAAGTTGAGCGCCGGCTCCTCCGGTTCCTCGGCCACGACCGCAGCCTCGACTGGACCGAACCGAACCATGTCGATCCCCAGGTCGACGACGGCGTCCTCGACGGCCGTGTCCCAGAGCCCCCTCCAGAACCGCTTCTCGGCCTCGTCCAGGGCAACCGCGTCATACGACACGCTGCCTTCCGCTGCCACTCCTGAAATATATGGGTGCTAGACCGGAACAGTCAAGTTTTTCTGGATAAACCCGCGCGTCTTGACGCGGCTCAGGCGCCGGCGGCCTGGGCGCCGGCCGAAAGACCCGGGAGGACGAGCTCACCGGGCCAGGGACCGAGCAGCTCGGAGCCATCCTCCTCACCAGCGGCGAGCAGGAGCGCCTCGGCCGCGTGCGGGGCAAAAGGAGAGAGGGTGCGGGCGAGGAGAATGAGCGCAGCAACCTGGGCCTCCGCGTCGGCGCGGCTCAGCTCCCCGCGGCGCTGGATCACCCGCTTCTCGAAGTCCTGGATGCGCTCGAAGAGCCGGGTAACGTCACGCACCGCGGTGTGCATCTGCAGCTCCTCGAGGCCGACGGTGATCCGCTCGAGGCCGTTGTCGCACCATTTGCGCAAGCGCTCGCGCATGAACTCCGTATCGGCCGCGGCCTCGGCGTCCTCCGGCGCATCCCCCACCGCGCCAAAGCGCTGCTGCGAGTAGGCCCAAACGCTGCGCAGGAAGCGACTGGCAAAGCGCAGCGCACCGTCGTTCCAGTTCAGCGTCTTGGCCGGCCCGGCGGCGTAGAGGATCGCGAGGCGAACCGTGTCGGCGCCGTATTGCTCGACCAGCTCGTCGGGGTCGACGACGTTGCCGAGGTGCTTGCTCATCTTGCGGCCGTCGGCGATCACCATCTCGTGGAAGAGGCAGCCGCTGAACGGCTCGCCGTGCTCGAGGAAGGCGAACGGGCCGATATCGCGCAGCGCCTTGGTGACGACGCGCTGGTCGAAGACGAAGCCACCGCTGTCGGAGCCGGCGACGAGGCGCTCGGAGGGCAGCCAGTGGCGCAGGTCGGGATGGGTGAACATCGACTCGGCTCGCTCGGTCGGCGGGACGGCGGACGGGACCCAGAGCCAGAGGGCGTCGAAGTGGCAGTCGAGGGTGTCGGTCTCGCGCCTGGCGGGGCCGCCGCAGCTCGGGCAGGCGACCTCGACGAAGTCGGCGCGCTCGGCCAGCGGGTTGCCCTCGCCGGTCGGCTCGACGTCGCGAGGAAGTACCACCGGCAGGTCCTCCGCGGGCACCGGCACGGCGCCGCAGCCCTCGCAGTGGATGACCGGGATCGGTGTGCCCCAGAAGCGCTGACGGGAAATCGAGAAGTCGGCGGCGCGGTAACGCACCGTCGGCCGTGTCTCCGGGGCGCCCGAGCCGGCTCCCCGAGCTGGACGCTCGCCCACTCGCTGTGCCCGCGCCGCGATCGTGGCGTCGGCCTCGTCGGCCTCGGGAATGCCGAGCGCCGCGGTCGGCCCGTAGCGCGCGTCGACCAGCGGCGAGACCAGCAGCGGCAGCTCTGCCCCGCTCCACGGCGCACTGACCGAGGCGCCGGTGTCGATGAGCGGCACCGATTTGGCGTCGCGGGCGCTGCGCTCCCAGCCCCCCGAGCGCAGCTCGTCGAGTTGCTCGCGCACGGCCGGCTCGGTTGCCCACGTCTCGAGGTCCGGATGGCGCGGCGAGAGCAGGACGAAGCTCGCTGCGGCGACGGCGTCGGGGTGCGGCGTGAAGGCGGTGAGGGGAGCCTCGGCCGAGCCCAGGTCAACCTCCACCCCATCGCTGCGGCCGAGGATGTAGCGCTGGGTGGAGAGCGAGATCTCGTCCCAGTTCTCCTCCAGCTCAGGCAGGCGGGCGTCGTTCTCCTCCAGGTAGGGCGTTATCCGCAGGAACCAGGTCGCCCGGCGGATCAGGCGGACCTCGTTGTGGCAGCGCCAGCAGCGCCCGTCCTCGACCTGCAGCGCGGCGAGCGTGGTGCGGCAGTGGTCGCACCAGTCGACCGTGGTGTCGTCGCGGTAGATCAGGCCGGCCTCGAGCAGGGTGACGAAGAGCCACTGCGACCAGCGATACTGCGCCTCGTCGGAGCTGTAGAAGACGCGCTCGTAGTCGAAGGAAAAGCCGAGGCGCACCATCTGCTCGAGCATCCGCTCGCCACAGGCCTCCACCCACTCGGCCGGCGGCACTTTGCGCTCGATCGCCGCCATCTCGGCGGGAAGGCCGAAGGCGTCGAAGCCGAAGCCGAAGAGGACGGCGTCGCCGCGGGCACGGCGGAAGCGCGCGTAAGCGTCGCCGATCGCGTAGTCGCGAACGTGACCCATGTGGAGTTTGCCCGAGGTGAACGGGCTCGAGGGCTTGATGTAGACGGCTCGCTGGCCGGCGGCCGGGGCCGGCGTGGCAAAGGCGTCGCGCTCCGCCCAGGCGCCCTGCCTAGAAGCCTCGACCTCAGCGGCCTCGTAGCTCGATCGTGCGTTGCTCATGTCCCCCATCTTGCCATTCGCCGCCGAGGCTACTTGCCTCGCGAGCGAAAAAATTTGACCATTGGGCTGATCGGGCATATGGTCTCCCCAGACGTCTACACTGATGTCTGCAACGCTTGGCCCCGGCGGGACTTGGCGAAACCTGGGGCCTGGCTGAGACCGAAGGGAGACCCAGATGACAGAGGGCAGAGGTCCGACGGCCGTGGTCGAGAGCCGTCTGGACGATCGACTGGTGGAGCGGATGATGGCCTCCGCGGACGCCGGCTCACCCGCGGAGCGCGTCCGCGACGCGGTGGAGACGGCGATCGACATCGCTGAGTCCGACCCGAGGGGAGCACGCGAGGCACTGTGGTCGCTGCGCGGCGACTGCGTGTCCCTGCAGCGCCTCGAGGCGGGGTTGCAGATGAGCCCCAAGCGAGCGACGCTGGCAATCGGCGCCGCGATCCAGATCGCGAGCGCGGAGCTGGGCTCAGTCGCACCCGACCTGCGCGGTCGCAGCGACGAGCTCTTGCGCTGGCTGGAGGGCGACTGGTAGGAGCGTCCAGTCAGGCCTTGCGGCCGGCGACAAATACCTCGAACTGGCTCTCCTTGGGCGGTCGTGGCTTGCCGGTGCCGCGGAAGACGTTGGTAAGGGACATGCCTACCGACTCGTAGATCTCAGTCAGCTCCTCGACCGAGTAGAGCCGCTGGCGGAACGGGATCGGCGAGACCCCCTCGAAGACCTCGCCGACGAGGATCGGCATCGTCGACCCTTCTAAGTAGCGAGTGCGGGGTTCCCAGCGGTGATCGATCAGTTCGACCATGCCCTCGCCCGCGATCCAGGTGACCTGCGGCAGGTGCGTTTCCGCGTAGAGGACGTTGGGGAGCTGCAGCAGGTTGCCGCCGCCGGAGCGCAGGGCCGCCGCGATCACCTCGAAGGTGCGGTGGTTCTCCTGCTCGGTCTCGAAGTATCCGATCGCGCCGTCGTTGAGGTTGAGGACGAGGTCGAACTCCTCGTCGAAGTCGAGCTCGCGCAGGTCCTTGTGTATGAATGAGACGCCTTCGACCGACTTGAGGTCGGCTTCGCCCACTGCGATCTCGAGCAGGTCCTCGGCGATGTCCACCCCGACGACCTCGAAGCCGCGAACCGCGAGCTCGATCGAGTGACGCCCGGTTCCGCAGGCGACGTCGAGAATGCGCGCGCCCTCGGGCGGACGGGTCATCGCCAGTGCGCGGTCTATTTCAGACTCGGTCTGTTCGGCCCATGGGCGCGAGATCGTGTGGGACACCGGAAACGCCGACCGGTACCAATCCTGCGGAATCTCGGTTGCGCTGGCCTCCCCCATTGCTCAGAAATATTAGCGAGCCGCAGACCGCGCGGTACCGATTGAGCGCTAGGCGAAGGTCCAGAGCTTGTTGCCGAGGAAGTTGAACGGCATCGCCACGGCCACGGCGATCGCCTGGGCCGACAGCTCGCCGAGCGACGTCCCCCCCACCAGCGCCTGCAGCACGGCCAGGTTGATCAGCAGCGCGGCGACGCTGACCGTGAAGAAGCGGGCGGCCTGGAAGCCGGCGTGACCGTCGCCGGCGCCGAAGGTCCAGTGCCGGTTCCAGAAGAAGTTGCTGCAGAAGGCGACGCAGAAGGCACCGATCGCGGCGACTATGTGGTGGACGCCGAGGTTGCCGCTGAGCAGGGCGAAAACGCCGAGGTTGATCAAATAGCCCGAGCCGCCGACAAGGCCGAACTTGAGCAGTTGCCACCAGCTGGCCGGGCGGCGCGCGGCGGCGCTGACTCGGTAGGCGAATTCGGCGGCGCTCATCGGCGGCTGCCCGGCGGAGCGTCGGCGACGAGGGCATTGACCCCGAAGCCGGTGCGCACGTCGCGCAGGACGTAGAAGGGAATTTCGCGGACGCGGTTGGACATGTAGCGGGTCAAGGTAAGGCGCTCGAACCTTATCCGGGCGACTGGGTGGAATTTGGGAGGCACCCGTTCTGGTTGCCCGACCGCCGACTTGCTAATCACGTCGATCTCGCGCATCGGCGTTTCGCCGCTGAAGATTCGCTGCGACTCGTCGTCGAGGTAGAACTGGACGGGGTCGGCAGCGAGCTTCCAGGTGACGATGCCGCGCGGCACGCGCGGGGAGCCGAGGGCTTCGGTGAGCGCGCGGAAGTTGGGCCGCTGCAGGTTCGGCGTCTGGGTGACGTGGATGTCGAAAGCGATCCAGTAGGCGCAGAGCGCGACCGCGAGCAGGAGGCCGACGCGACGCGCCCGCTCGACCGCGAAGCCGATGCCGGCGACGGTGGCCAGCGGCAGCAGGGCCGGCAGCAGGTTGCGCTCGACCACGTAGTCCTTGCCGATCAGGGCCGCCGACAAGGCCAGAGCGGCGACGCCGAGGCCAACGACGAGGCCGAGCAGGGCGCCGCGCCGCTCGCCCCTCGAGCCGCGAACGGCGACCAGCAGCACGGCGACGCCGAACAGGATCACCGGCAAGAGGGCGTAGCGCTCGCGCGGCGGCTCGGCGATCACATGCCCCGTCTCCCCCACCAAGAAGCTGATCCCGGCCTGGAAGAAGCGCGTCGAGAGCAGGCTTTCTTCGATCCAGCCGATGTGGGTCGGGTTGACCTGGGCGGAGATCAGCGGGATCAGAGCGAGGCCGACGAGGGCGACGCCGCCGACCGCCGGCAGCATCGCCCGCCAGCGCGAGCGCAGCGCGACCAGCAGCCAGAGCGACTCGATCGCGATCGCGAAGAAGGCGAAGTAGTGGCTGCAGAGGGCGAGCGCCGAGGCGAGCGCCCAGAGGGCGAGATCGCGGCCGCTGCGGGTGCGCAGGGCGCGGACGAAGAAGAGCAGCGAGGCGGCGCAGAAGAAGACGAGCAGCGAGTAGGAGCGGGCCTCCTGCGAGTACCAGATCAGCATCGGGCTGACCGCGACCAGGGCGGCGGTGATCAGACCGGCGCGCCTGTTCGAGAGCTCGGCGCCGATGCAGTAGGCGAGCGGCACGGTGGCGGCGCCGAACAGCGCCGTGAGCGAGCGCACCCCGACCTCGCCGGTGCCAAAGGCCTTTGCCCAGCCCCAGGCGAGGACGTAGTAGAGGGGCGGGTTCGACTCGCTCCCCTTCACCTGCTTCAGCATGTCGATGAAGCTGCCGGGGATGACGCGGGCGACCGTGATCACCTCGTCGTGGTGGTAGCTCTGCACGCCGAGACTGGCGAAACGGATCGCGATGCCGAGGGCGGTCAGGACCGCCAGCACCCAGAGGGCGCCGGTGCGGGTAGGGGTGAGTGTCAAGGGGCGCAGGAGTTCTTTGGCATCGGCTGGCCGGGGCCGTAGGAAGGCGGGGCCGCGGCGACGGAGCTGCCCCATTTGCGGTTGGGGCGGGGGCTGAGCTGGAAGGCGAGGTCGGCTCCGCCGGCGAGGGCACAGTATGTGGTCCAGGGCTGCGCGTGGGTACGGCCGTCGATTCTCAGGCTCGCTATGTACGGAGCTTGGGCCGGGCTGAGGGCGATCCTGCGCTTGCGTTTGCCCCTGCCCTCGACCGCGTGGGCGCCGGCCGAGATCGTCACCCGGCGGTGGTGGGGCATCGCGATCGAGGCGCGGCCGAAGAGCGGGCTGCCGATCGCCAGCATGCCGACGCCCGGTATCTCCGGGTAGAGGCCGAGGGCGCCGAACACGTACCAGGAGGAGAGCGTGCCGAGGTCGTCGTTGCCGGGATAACCGGCCGGCGAGGTGTCGTAGAGCCGCAGGGCGCGGCGCACCGCCGCCTGCGTCCGGTACGGGCTCCCGGTCCAGTCATAGAGCCAGGGCACGTGCAGGGTCGGCTCGTTGCCGAGCAGCGCGTGGTCGGTGTGGGTGGCGCCGGGGCCACCGTTGAGCTTGCGCAGGAAGTGGTTGAGCCGCGCCGTCGCCTTCATCCGGCCGCCGATCGCGCCGACGAGGCCGACGGGGTCGTGGGGCACCATCCAGCTGTACTGGACCGAATCGCCCTCGACGAAGCCGCCGCCGCGCAGGTTGTCGTAACTGGCTGGGAAGGCGCCATTTTCGTATCTGGGCTCGATCAAGCCGCTGCCCGGGTTGAAGAGCTTGCGCCAGTTGCCTGAACGCTGCATAAGGCGGTCGTAGGTGGCTCGATCGGCGAGTGAACGGGCGGCGAACTGGGCGATCGCAAAGTCATCGACCGTGTACTCGAGCGTGGTCGCCGCCGAGCCCCAGACGTCGTCGGGACTGCCGTAGATCGAGTTGGCGTTGCGGACGTTGGTGTCGAGGTCGAAGGGCACGTAGCCGTGCGCGAGGTACGGAGCGAGGCCCTGGCGCTCGAGGTACTCGCCGTTGGCGCTGCGACACGGTTCGTCGGCACCCTTCAGCATCGCGGTGAGGGCGGCCTGGCGGTTGAAGGCGGTGGCGCCAAAGGCCGCAGCCGAGGCGATCAGCGGGTCGGCCGAATCGCCGACCATGGTCATGCTCTGGCCATTGGCGTAGGGCCAGCGGGGCAGGCAGCCGCTCTCGGCGGCGTCGGCTAGCAGCGAGCGGATCATCTGGCTCGCTCGCCGCGGGACCAGCAGCGCGAGCAGCTGGATCTGGGTGCGATAGGTGTCCCAGCCGGAGAAGTCGGCGTACTGGACCCGGCCCTGCGCCTGGTGCAGGAGGCCGTCCATGCCGATGTAGGCGCCGCCGACGTCGCTGAAGGTGCGTGGGGCAAGGAAGGCGTGGTAGAGCGCGGTGTAGAAGGTGTCGAGGCGGCGCCGCGATCCTCCCTTGACCCGGATTCGCCCCAGCTCCTTGTTCCACGCCCTCTGCGCTTTGCTCTTCACCTCGTCGAAGCGCAGCCCGGGGTTCTCGGCGGCGAGGTTTGCGCGGGCGCCCTCGACACTTACGAAGGAGATGCCGACCCGCACCGTGACCACTCGGTTGTGGCGGGTGTCGAACGTCGCGTATGCGCCCGCCTCAGCGCTGGTCTTCGGGTTTGAGGGCGGAGCCTGGCTGTCGCTCGCCGTGCTGGAGCCGGCCACGATCTCGTCCCCTTCCCAGGTGCCGTAACCGGCGAAGGGGCGATCGAACACCGCCGCGATATAGACGCGGTAACGCGGGCGCTGGCCGCAGAAGAGTCCGCTGGAGGCGGTGCCATCGATCTCGTGGCGGGCCGGATCGATCTGCACGGCCGCGAAGTCATCAGGCTGGGAGCTGCCGCCGGCGTTGATCAGGACGCTGGAGTGCGGGTTGCGGGGAAAGCCGAAGCGCGCCATCCCGGTCCGGGTCGTCGCGGTCAGCTCGGCGTCGATATCGGCGCCGCGCACCGGGTTGAGGCGCACCGAGTAGTAGCCGGGCCGGCCGCTCTCGCGCGCGTGGGAGAAGCCGGGCTCGAATCTGCCGTCGAGCGACGCGCCGGGGGCGGCGGGCGAGGCCTCGAGCGGCTCGGTCGTCGGCAGGAACGGGAAGTCGCCGTACAGAGAGCAGCCGGCGCCGGCGAGGTGGGTGAGGCTGAAGCCCTTGACGTGCGAGTCGCGGTAGTCGTAGCCACCGCGGCCGTTGCGGTCCGCCGGGGTCGTGTCGGGACTCCACTGGACCATGCCGAAGGGGAGGGTCGCGCCGGGGAAATTGTGACCGCCGCCAAAGGTGTCGTGGCCGGGCCTGGTGCCGGCGAAAACCCGCACGTGGTCGGCCAGGCTCGCGCCCCGGGAGACCGGAACTGGAAGGGCGAGGAGGGCGAGTGCTGCCGCGGTGGCGATACCTGCGCGTCGAGTCAAGGGAGTGAACGTTAGACGTGCGGTCGTAATTCCCTCCGCAGAGCGGATCGAAGCGCGACCGCACGCGGGCGCCGCGCTCGCCTAAGGTTCTCCAGCCATGCGCGGCCGCACCGCACTTCTCATCGTCATCGCCGCCGCGGCGGCCACTGCCGCGGCCGTCCTCGCGCTGGGCGGCGGCAAGGACAGCTCGCCTGCCGAGGCCTCGACCGCCGCCGCACGGGGCGTCCCCAGCGTCACCGTGATCTCGCCGCGCAACGGGGCTCGACAGACCAGCCGCGCGGTCGTGGTCAAGGTCGAGATCCGCAACTTCCAGCTCTCGCCGCGCCACTTCGGCGGCGAACCGCAGCTCGGCGAGGGCCACGTCCGCTTCGGCCTCAACCGCGTCCCCGACTGCGTCGACCCGGTCAAGCTGCAGCGGGCGATCGACAGCCCCTTCGGCAACGGCCGCCTCGTCGGCGCCTCCTTCGACTTTCCCGAGTACGCCGGGCCCAACGGGGTGCTGGCCGAGCGGATCGGATCGGCGGGCAGCTACTCGCCCGCCACCCGGCCCGAGATCTATTACCACGACCTCCGCCCCGGCTTCTACCGGCTGGTGATCACCCTCGCCCAGAACGACGGCTCGCCGACGCCCTTTCACGCGGTGACCAACTTCCAGATCCTCCCCCGCCCCGGCCACGGCCCGAAGTGCACCGGCGGCAAGGTGCCGAGCGCCAAGGCCGCCGCTTTCGGCTGAGCGGCGCGCCTTTCGCGCGATTGAAGTTGCCGAACCGCGCGATCCCGCGCATCACGCACAGCAGACAACTCATTACGGTGCCAGAATATGGAGACCGTGAGAGAAAGCTGGACCGACGAGAGGCTCGACGACCTCAGGGAGGACGTAGGCGACCTCGCTCGCCGCGTGGACGCTGGATTCGCCGAGAGCCGGATGGAAATGAGGCACGAGGCTGCCTTGATCCGAACGGAAATGAAGGAAGGATTCCAGGGGGCCGACGCGCGATTCAGCTCGATCGATGCGCGCTTCGATGCCCTGCAGCGCACGATCATCCAGGTCGGCGGCGGGATGGCGGCGGCTTTTCTCGCCGCGCTGATCGGGTTGATCGCGACACAGCTCTGAGTCTGCCCCAGCGGGGCAGGGGTCAATACTTCACTTTGTATAGTGAGTCCGATGCGGACTTACCGTCGTTTGATGGGCTTTTTGCGCCCGTACCGCCGCCAGCTATGGGGCTCGCTCGCCTTCGCCTGGGCGGCGATGGGGATGACGGTGCTGATTCCGTGGCTGATCGGACAGGCCGTCAACGCGATCCAGGACGGCGACAAGCCCGACCTGCTGCCGCTGGCGCTGGCAATCGTCGCTGCCGGGATCCTGCGCCTGGGGCTGACCGTGGTGCGGCGCCTGGTTGCCGGCCGGGTCTCCCTGGCGGTCGAATTCGACCTGCGCCAGCTCTTCTACGCCCACCTGCAGCGGCTCGAGCTCGGCTTCTTCGACGGCCAGCAGACCGGACAGCTGATGTCACGGGCGACGGTCGACCTGCAGGCGATCCGCTTCTTCCTCGGCTACGGCCTGATCTTCATCACCCAGAACCTGCTGACGATCACCCTGGTGACGATCGTGATGGTCGCGATCAACCCGCTGCTGGCGCTGATCGCGCTGATCCCGGCGCCACTGATCGTCTTCACTGCCTCGCGCTACAACCGGGTCTCGCGGCCGGCCCAGCAGGAGGTGCAGCAGCGGATCGCCGAGCTGACCGCGGAGGCCGAGGAGAACATCTCCGGCATCCGCATCGTCAAGGCATTCGCCCGCGAGGAATACCAGCTGCACCGCTTCCAGCGGGCGGTCAGCCGGGTCTTCGACCAGAGCATCTACTCGACCAAGCTGCAGGCCTTCTTCTCACCGCTGATCGGGCTGCTGCCGCAGATCGGGATCGCCCTGGTACTGCTCGTCGGCGGCCGCGAGGTGATCAACGGCAACCTCAGCCTCGGCGACTTCACCGCCTTCTACACCTACCTGGTGATCCTGGCCGGGCCGATGCGGATGCTCGGCGTGGCGATGGGGATGGCCCAGCGCGCGATCGCCTCCGGCAACCGCCTCTTCGAGATCCTCGACCGCGAACCGCGGATCGAGAGCCCCCCGGAGGCGCCACCGCTGCCCGCCGGCGGCGGCAGCGTGCAAATGGAGGGCGTGACGCTGCGCTACGAGGGGGCACGGGCCGACGCAGCCGACCCTGACCACACCCCAGGTGGGTCAAAGTCGGCTGCGCTGAGCGACGTCGACTTCGAGGTCGCGGCCGGGAGCACCGTGGCGCTGGTTGGGCCCTCCGGGTCCGGCAAGACGAGCCTCGTCGCCCTGATCGCCCGCCTCTACGACCCGAACGAGGGCTCGGTGCTGGTCGACGGCGTCGACGTGCGCTCGGTCGAGGTGGAGTCGCTGCGCTCCGAGATCGCCTTCGTCGGCGACGAGAGCTTCCTCTTCAGCGCCAGCGTCGCCGAGAACATCGCCTACCCGCGCTCCGATGCGCCCCGCGAGGAGATCGAAGCCGCGGCCCGGCGCGCCCAGGCCGCCGACTTCATCGAGGACCTGCCGGGCGGCTACGACACCGTCGTCGGCGAGCGTGGCCTGACCCTCTCCGGTGGGCAGCGTCAGCGGGTGGCGATCGCGCGGGCGCTGCTTGCCGATCCGCGGATCCTGATCCTCGACGACGCGACATCCTCGGTCGACGCGACCACCGAGGCTGCGATCAAGACCGGGCTGCGCGAGGTGATGGCCGGCCGGACGACCTTCATCATCGCCCACCGCCTCTCCACCGTTTCCCTCGCCGACGAGGTGATCGTGATGGACGGCGGCCGCATCGTCGATCGCGGCACCCACGCCGACCTGCTCGAAGGCTGCGGCTTCTACCGCGAGATCGCCGAGCACGGCCTCGCCGACTCCGTCTTCCTCCAGCGCGATCTCGAGCAGCGCGAGGAGGTGGCGCGACTATGAGCTTCCGGTGCGACTTTTATCGCGTATGGCCACATAAATCGCACCGGAGCGGTGGGGGTTGCCGGACGTGAGTCGGCTCCGAGATATTG
>Ga0157374_10001436_pt1 | contig 20139 bp, 19 predicted proteins | sample M25metaG_FD_115308 | JGI IMG/M metagenome (GOLD analysis project Ga0157374, IMG submission 115308) | Miscanthus rhizosphere microbial communities from Kellogg Biological Station, Michigan, USA - M2-5 metaG | ecosystem: Host-associated > Plants > Roots > Rhizosphere > Soil | place: USA: Michigan... | reverse complement strand
GTCTGAAATCTTGGTAATAGTAGATATGTTCTTATTCTCATGTAGATTGAAGGAAGACACACTGCTTTTATAAATATCAACAATGAGCTATAATTCTATCGAATTTTGGGATAGGCTCTTAGTGTTATTGAGGTGCAAAGTGTTGGGACAATGGTAATTCCACTTATAACAAGGACCATAGTACTTATGGTTATGATGTAGATTATTTATTTTATCATATTTGTTTTATTGTTCTTTAAATCTTTTTGGGAATAAACAAGATTATGGTATGGATGAGACAAGGCTAGATCTGCATAATTAGCAACATTAAAATAATTTCTATAAACAAAATCCTTAATCAGATGACTTTAGCACTAATGTTTGTACGTCTTTCAAAACTCATTAGTAATTTGCATAATTTTTATAATTAGATAATTATGATGATCTGATATATATTTATTCTAATTCGTAATTTCTATGAAACGATATAGACTTTGGTAAACGTTGAATTATTTAGATAACTTCACTATAAAAATAGGTGTTTCTTATCCTTTTTTATTTTTATCTTTCGAAATTTTATTTAATTTGTATGTTCTTTAATGTCGTATTATTCATCTCATTATAAATTGAAAATGAATCGGATTTCTAGATTATACTTCTAAAATTGGAGCAAACGAAGGTGACGACTTGCATGACAGAACAATATTATATCTGGAAAAATTCTTCGACAAAATATTGCAGATTCAATACTCTCTTTATTCCCTCCGGAATGTAATTTTATCACACAATTTTTTATGTTGAAGATGAGGAGTTATAGTCTGGCAATGTAATGAGAAACGGCAGGCGATCATGTAGACTTTTGTTCAAATGGTTCTAATGTTTCCAAAATTTTATTACGTAGCTTTTCGTCTATTGGAAACTTCTGTTTTTCATTGGTTGGGTGATTTACAGTTGATCCTGGCCTAACTATTAAATCCTGAACTGAATCGCTCTTATATCCTGCCCTTCCGATATTTCCATAACGTATACGATATTCGCCTTCAGGAAGTTTAACCTCAGGGTCATCAGAGGCATTTAACATAATTCCATAAGCAGCAACAAAAGTGTCATAAGTCCCTGGCTCTATTGGCATCTCAATACTCTCCCTCATAGGACTATTCTCTGTCACAGTCAAGCTAAACGAAGGAGATTCATAGTAGTAGACATGTTTATTTAAATCAATTTCTTCATGTCGTTTTTTCTGCAAAGTACAATAATGAGAGACGCCTTCGTTGATGTCTCGCCTACAAACAAATTGACAGTCTGCTATGCTTTGAAGAACACCTCCGCCGTAATAATGACTTTCGCCTACACTATAAAAAGAACAATTGACTGGCACAAAAATGGCTGTGTCTTGATAAACAATTAATCCTCGGAATGTTCCATCTCTATTCCTAGCCTTATTCTGGAATTCCTCAGATTGCTTCCTCTTACCAGTATCTTTATCATATACGAAGCTATAGTTCCCACTAAGGTAGCAAATCTCTCTTGGATATCCTCTGTAAAACGGAGAGTCGGAATGGAGCATCTTTAGCCATTCGGATAGATAATGACCGTATGTAAGTCCGCGATATATTCCATTAGGTTTGAGTATCCCTTCCTCTACTTGATGATACGGATCTGATTGATGGTCGTTAGTCAAATAAAGTAACAATAGTAACGATGTACTTAAATATTGCTATTTTTACCATATTACTATATACAATAGTCTGATCTTTAGGTAATACTTTCAGTTTATTTGTTTTATACAACTAACATACTAAAAGTAAGAGGCGAATTAACCAGCGAATATTTAAGAGTGGTAATGAATGAAAAAAGGTTATGACCGAGCAGACGGAAGAACCAATTGAAACAATAATAATGCATTCCATAAATATCAATCCTTACGGCCTATCTTGGCCAAGTTGGGTAGTACTATGGTGGAAATGGTGTTTTTCTAAAGCAGACGTAAGTCCCGCTTCTGACAGTTCTTGGGAACCTTTCACAGGTCTTCAAAGACATAAAGAAGTATGGTTTTTGGGAGGCACATTCGGAGGTAAGGCAAATAGAAAATGTGAAATACCTAGGCGCAGATCAATATTTTTTCCTATTGTAAATGATCTAATATCTTTCGCAACTGATCCACAACTGAAGAATGAGTCGGAATTAAGTGCATACGCAAAAGCGGACTTGGACGAAACACGGATACCTCCTACTCATCTCAATATAGACGGCTTTGAAATACCCGATATAAAAAAGTACCGCGTACAATCTCCTGTATTTGATATAGTATTGCCACCAATAAAGCCAAATTCAAATGAATTCGGTTCATGTTTCTCGTCGCAACTTCCGGTTACAACACGTGCTGTTTCCGACGGTTACTGGGCTTTCCTTAAACCACTTCAAAGAGGGGAACACCGAATTGAATTTATTGGCGAGAAACTGGAGTATGATACGAAGGTTAAGAATGGTGTTGAGGAACAAATGACTATTCCTAAATTTCGAGTTGATGTAACTTATCAAATTTATGTTGACTAATAATACATCTTAATTACGTCCTTATCTACTCCGTCAAGGATGACGATTTCTGTATGTTAATATTTGCTTTAATACTATAATATATCAAGACGGATATAAACTAAAAATCAACTTAATATAATCACAAATGATCAAAGCATGCTATTCTTATATCTTAGAATATATTCTGCTTCTGAAGACCCAATCTTGTCACACAGAATAGATTACTCAAATACTAGACCAAAGCAATTACACAAGTCTATGCGATCAAACTATTCTTATTCACTTAGTTGGTCCACTTCACTAGCTTCTAATTGTGCCCACCCATGGGAACCGATGATGTGCGACAAATCGATACATTTCCAGTTGCTATTTCAAAAAGCAATCTTAGTACTTTAAATGACATACATATATAATTAATCTACTAGTTAATAAATTGTAATACCAAGGTTATCTGTTGTTAATTGCCCTTGCTCATTGGTTTAAGAATTGGATTAAACCTAAATCGCAAAATGTAAGTGATCGTTATGTCGTTATACATGCTTTAATTAAATTATGGCTATTAGCACTATGATGAATACTGCTACTATTAACCTTCCTTAGAATGGCTAAAAATATGTGCAATGATAGCAACAGCACTCTGTTGATCAATCGTTAAAAGCCTTTAGCACACAAAGGATCCATATTAAGTGATGCCATGTCCAATATATCCATACATTATAATGAAAACTTTTATTACAACTAAAAGATTTTCGCTTCCAAGCTCATAGTATGAGATGTATTATACTTAGCCTTCATTATAACCCATGGTACAATTTATATTCTTTTACGATAGGGCTAAATATTTGTATAAGAATAGATATTCTGGAGAATTACGATGAGATGAAGTCGTTACCAATTTCGATATTTCCAATTGAGTCAAATCCATACGGCTTAAGTTATGGAGACTGGAGTGTAAGATGGTGGAAATGGTTGCTGTCTATCCCAAAGTCCGATAATCCAGCTTTAGATAACACTGGAAACAAAGCCACTTTAAATCAGCATGATCCTAATGTTTTCTTTTTGTGTCAGACAATAGACACTAACAAATCCGCTAGTCGGATTATTCCAGCAAGAAAAGTCACTGTTAAATCTGACACATCGATTTTAATGCCAATTATTAATTGGATTTCGGTATTGCACGAGGATGGGGAAACCGATGAAATTTTATCTTCTGTTGCTGTTGCAAAGATGGATGTTGTGTCAAGATTAGAAGTCACAATAAATGGAGTCAGATTAAACAGGGGATTAGATCGTTATAGGGTGAAATCTCCATTTTTTGACATGATGCTACCAGAAGATAACGTTCTTAATTTACCAAGCGGTTCTAGACGCTTTGTTTCTGATGGCTACTGGCTTTTTCTTACATCTTTAGAAGAAAATACTAAGATATCTACTTTTGGCTCATGCTCTTCTGGTGCAAACAAATTTCTTGTTGACTACTATATAACCATAAAATGGGACAAGTCCAAGTGAACTGTTTTGATCTTGGCATAGGCTCTGGTAAGACGATCGTCGAATCTATCATCAGCCGAGTTATAATTTGACTTCAAAAGTCTATTTGACAGATCGGTCAATGCTATCTCATGACAGTAAAGAATATTCGTAGAGAAAAATACCGAAAACACATTCTAGATATGTCTTTTTATCCATTGCATATATCTTAAGTACCTGACATATCATTCATATGATGTGAATGGTACTAGATCTACATATCTTAATGCAGCTACACGTAAAAAGTTGGAAGATCGATACATAAAAGAAAAAGTTAGACAGCGCGGAATTGAATTTCCTTCACCTACTAAGCAAGAGCATTTGTTTATTGTCAGGTTTAATATTTCTGATTCCTTATCCCCACATAGGGATACGGATAAAGTACTTGTTCGAAATGGTCTAGGTGATCTTTGTAGGCTGTTTGATAGGATCGATAGTGGTGAAAAGAAAATCAACAACTTGTACGAAGATGGCGATATTGACTCTGTGCCGTTATCAAAATTTAATTTTTCCTTTACGATTGGTTTCGGTCTAGGATTCTTTGAAAAGTTAAACATTGTCCAAAAAAATCGTCCTAGGAATCTTAAGGAGATGCCAAATTATTCTAAACTTGGAGACATAGCTCCATACACTTTACAACAGACAGATTTTATTATTCAACTTGGAGCTAGTGACGACTATATCAATAGGTGGGTGTTTCATAATCAAACCGGAATTGTCAAAAAGAAGAAAAAAAATCAAGATGATCCTTATCACAAACAATTAGGGCATAGCACATTAGAGCCTGATGATGAAGATTCTCCAGATATTTACACTGCAATCAACCGCTGGGCTACTATTACTGATATCCATACCGGATTTCAACGAATTGATGGTAGGAATTTGTTAGGATTTAATGACGGAATTTCTAATCCAATTAGATTTTCTAATGATGTAATTTGGACTACAAAACAAGATGAAAGTGAAAAGTTTCAGAACGGGACATATATGGTATTTCAGAAAATTGAACATGACCTTGAAAGATGGCAAAAGATGGATGAAGAAATACAAGAGCTTTGGATAGGTCGTAGCAAAGGAACTGGACTATTACTTGGAACATTATCTAAAAATGAAGACCGCAAGCTTGCAGCTGACCTTTATTCTGATAAGTTAGTGCAACAAGCAGCAAAGAAAAAATGGAAGAAGTTATATAATCAACAGAAAGACCCTGAAAGGAAGTTCTTTGATCCCCGCCAAACTCAGTTTAAAGGTATTCAGCTAGAATGTCCTGTGTGGTCTCATGTACGTAAGGCAAATCCGAGGCAAGCAGACGGTACTGCCAAAAGCCTGATTTTTAGACGAGGCTATCTATTCACTGATGGAGGTATAGGTGGTATATTCAATTCAGGATTGCTCTTTATATGCTTCCAAAGAAATATCGAAAACGCATTTGAAAATATTAAAAAGAACTTTCTCAATAATGAGAACTTTCCTGTACCACAACAAAGGAAGAATTTCAATTCCACGGAGATAAAACAAAGGCTTCAAGCTTCGTCTGATGCACCCCCATCTCATAAGATTAAGAATGTTGTTTATGGATCATTGCCGAATAATCCTGATACCCAGAATACTGGCAGGGAGGGACTCTCTGGGCCATCTATGCTTGGTGTCTTTCCCGATGGAATGCCACCTATCACTTTTACTCTTGGTGGAGGTTATTACTTTATCCCCCCTATACCGAAAAAAAGAATCTCTGATATAACTGAACAATTCTTTGATTAATTTTAGTTTGTATAGCGTACAAGATGCTGGAATTAGTGATCTTTTCTCACTTATAGAGTGTATTTAGCCTTTGTATAGAATTATTTGTAGATTAGTGCTGGCCCGATTGATGAAAAATAAAATCTGTGTGCAGTTAGATCATAACAAGTAAGATGATAGTAACATCTGTTTACACAGATAGTTGATGCAGTTGTATGAACTATCTCCCATTGCAACCTGATGAACTCACTTTACTATGAGGCGGTACGTTACGTCTTGTATATAAGCGGCATTATTCCCTTGTCCGGGCGGTATAGTTGGATCATTACTTGTACTCCTGTATCCCGTGGTATAATGTAGCACATGTACACCCGGAGAAAGTGGTTTGAGAAACAAGTACCACCCTTGTCCTATTCCCTTATCAGGGCCAGCAGGTTCATCCCACAGATTATTTGGTGGTAAAGTAAAATTAAAGAGGTCTGATTGAACTTTGAAAGCTTCATCATTAGTTAAAGATAGGGGATGACCATCCAAGGTAATGTCAAAAGGATTTGGATAAACATTAGATTTTGATACTTGGTTGACAAGCGTGTCCAGAGTTTTTGGTTGTACCGTAGGATCACTATAATCAGCTAGACCCCCATCTATCTGTATAAATATGGCCTTGCTGTGAGGGATGTTGCAGCTGGCGGTTGTTAATGTACCCCTTTCTTTGCCTACATATGGTAGGAACATTACAGGGCTAGATTGATTTTGCAAGTATGAGCATTCTACTGCTTTGTATCCAGGAGCATCTTGATAATTCGGCGTATTTAATTTTGGAACAGATACCCTCCATTCCCAATACTTGGCTGACCAATCTTTATAGGGAATCCCATAGGGTGACGAATTAACTGGAAAGGAGTAGGGATCCCAGTTAGCGCCTCTAACAAAATTGACGGTTGTTGTAATTACTAGAGAGGCTACCAAGGCCATACAAACGCTTGTCATGAGGACATTTAATTTCAATAGTTATCTTACATCAATCCCTCGTTACGCCAAAATTTAAACTTGCCTACATCTTGTTAAGAGTCAGATTCAAGGAAATTGATTTGGAACATAATGGATATTAGTTTGGTATACAAGTACATATCTATTGTCTATGCCATCAAAGGAAGATAAAGCAGAAAAATGAGACAACGACTTATTCATGTAGTTTCAAATCCTTCTGGCTGGGCATTAGTCACTGGATTTGTAGTAATCTTTCTAGTAATTGATGGAGTTATAACCAATCTTCCTTTCTATGATTCTCAAAGCCAACAGTCATTGAATGTTGCTCTCTTCTTTGCCGCCGAAGCATTATTTTGTTCTATATCACAGATCATGTATTTGAGAATAATTAAAAAGAAATATAGTATCAACTCAGCCGTTAGTCGTTTTAAAAGGTCTACTGACATCATATATTCTGTAGTTTCCATAATACAATATTTAATTATCGCATTATTAGTAGTAACAGTTTTGCAAATTGAAATTCTAAAACAGTATAATACTATCATAGTCTTGGCTTTAGTTCTGCTGAGTCTCTTCCTTTCTGTAGGTCTTTCCGCCCTTCTTGCTTTTCGTTTCTTGTTGTGGATAAAATACAAGCGATATTATGTTACAGTGGCATATACAGTTGTTGCTATTCTCTTAACCATTAATTCTTTATTCGTTGTATTGTTCATGTTTTTAGAAATGCAGGGAAAGCCTTACATTATTGATTCCTCAAGACAATCTATAACTAATACCTCAGTTCGTAGTTATGATATCCGCCAGTTTCAAGCAAATTTATCATTCGCATCATTTGTTTCACTTTGGATAGCTTCAATTTTTCTTTTAAGACAGTATAGAAAAAAGTGGGGTACTATCAAATTCTATGCTATTATTATTATTCCTCTGGTTTATTATTTAGGTATATTGCAGTTGGCTTTCTCAAATTTGTTTATCCACTACCATCAAATGGATATCCTTCAGATTTATACATTCAATACTGTAAATTCAATTTTAACAAAGCCAGTTGGTGGGATACTATTCGGGATGGCCTTTTGGCTCATGGGAAGTAGGATTAATGTCAAGAATATAAGTGATTATATAAAGATCTCTGCCATCGGGATAATACTACTCTCTATCTCAAATCAAGATGCTAGTCTGTATCTTTTGCCTTATCCTCCATTTGGCCTACCTACCATTACATTTGTGGGGATCTCATCTTACATGTTATTTGTAGGGTTATACTACTCCGCTATTTCAATTTCCCTAAATGCTGAACTCAGAAAGTTCATCGAGAAATCTGTTGAGCAGGAATTTAGTTTTATCTCTAAAATAGGAGTATCTCAAATGGAGCATGATATGCAGACCAAAGTTAAGACGATAATGAAACGATCAGCTAAAACTTTGGAAGAAGAGAGCGGAGTTCAAGTATCCATGGAAAGCGAGGAAATAGATGAATACATAACGCTTGTGATAAAAGAAAAGCAAAAAATGTTAAGCAGAGGAAGTCGTAACAATGATAATGCTCAATAACAATTCATCTATATTCAAGAATGTGATAGAATAAACTCATATCCTATGTAAAAGATTGTATTCTAAGACTGTCCTTGGCCAGATGATGAATTCACTTTACTACAAAATGGTATGTCACATCTTGTATATACCCCTTAGGATTGCCTTGTCCAGGCGGAATATTTGCTGGGTTGCTCTTTGAATTCCCATAACCTGTATTGTAATGCACAGTGTGTTCCCCTGCAGAAAGGGGCTTGAGCATCAGCCACCAACCTTGCGTAATAGCTTTATCAGGCCCTTCAGGCTCTCCCCATACATTGTCTTTAGGTAAAGTTAGATTGAAAAGGTCTGAGGTAACTTTGTGGGCCTCATCATTGATCAAATCAAGTGGATGACCGTCTAAAGTAGCCTTAAACTCATTCGGATAAGCGTTGCTCTCAGTCACTAAGCGTTTAAGCTCAGCAGGCGTTTTAATTTTAACACTCGGATCGCTGTAGTCTGCTGTGCCAGCATCTACTGATATAAGTATGGCCTTGTTATGAGGAACAATGCACGTCACAGTTGCATATGTACCTAGTTCCTTTCCAACCCAGGGGAGGAAAAACACATGGCTAGATGGGTCTTGCATGAACGAACAATCTTTGGGTACATAATTAACACCCGGCGTATTTTTAAAATTCCAATTGTTAGTTGTTTGTCAATACTAATGTAACCACTTGTGCCAAAATGTTTTATTAAAGCAGCGGTTACGTCTTTGATATTGTTAGATTGCAAAACAGAAAATGGCACCAAAAAGTTTCTTTAACAAAGGATCTGTTGCTATTTGGTTTGTAGATATCAGTCAAGTGTGATTTTTATCCAATGTTTGAGCAGCGTACTATAATGGAAAGGATATAACTTGATAATAATACAATACTTTTACAGGATTCTGAGCTAGCATGCACATAAGAATAATATTCTTTGCTTTGATTGAATTATCAATTGCAACTTTTGGAGCATAAAGTTTGCCTTCGCTATGACCAATTATAGCTATTCTCTAAGGATCTACTTTAGGTTGTTGTATTAGAACGTTCAAGGCTTTCTTGCTGCCTTGAATTAGATCATTGACTGTAACATTTCTCTATACATATGTATCCAAAATAGTATGATTTGCACCAACATCTCTCTTAACATACCAAAGTACTTCAAAACCTCTTTCTGATTAATATTGGGATATTTGCCAAAGTGGAGTTGGGAATTTGAGGATTTGGACCCATAATTGTGAACAAATCCAACTGTTTCTTTCTTATATGTTATACCAGAGCCAGGAATAAGAAGAATGCCCGAAAAAGGTCCATTACCTCTTGCTGGATAAGATATCTGATTGTTTGTTTTTATTCCATTACCAAGATCCAAAGTTAGATTTTTGTATTTAATGACGAACATCTGATTGGGCAAATGTCATTATGAAAAAAATGGAATGGAAAAGAAATCTATAGGATTAAAGCCAACATCCAACTTGGCTTGCTCATGAAATAATTTTTTTCAAAGTAATAATCGACAAAATCATTTTTAATACTCATAGATTGAGTGACTCCGAGTTACTCATAATTACTATAATTTTATATGTTGTTGTGATGGTTAAAGTTAATTGATATATATGCTCTAGTTTGATAACCAATTTGCCAATTGCATTATCAAACAGTCGATATGTTTGTCTGCATTTGTTTATACCGCAAAATCTATTTTTTCATTATGTCCTCTCAATGTACACACAAATGTATGAATGAATTGTTAAACTTTTATAACTTTTCTTATGCAGGTTATGTTTAAATTCAATATAAACATAAACGTTAAATATTGTTTATGTTTAAACGTAACATATGTTTAAAACAATTACAATTAAAGAAAGTGTTTTCAATAGATTATCTTCTCGCAAGGGAAAAGATGAAAGTTTCAGTGATCTTTTCCAAAGGTTGATGGATAACCAATTCAGTGGAATTGAGATCCTCAAAAAATTAAGAGGTTCTATAGACATTCAAATAGATAGAAAAAGTGGAGATAACCGTAGTTGATTTTCATACACGCTGATGCTCTATTACAAATTTTAGAGAAGAAATCAAATAAAGGACAAGAAATATTGGAAAAGTTAGAAAAAAGCAAAGATGACTTTGCAATTACTTCTATAACACTTTATGATGTGCAATCTTTTTTATTTAAAAGGGCGATAGATATTCCTCATCCTGTAGATTTGCTACAAGTTTATGGGTTTGCAAAAGAAGATGCTAAAAAAGCAATTGAACTGGAATGCGCGTTAAAAAAGAAGAGTATTGAAATCTATTCATCTGATTTACAGGTATCTTCTATAGTTATGAATAAAGGAGGAACTTTATGTACGATGGATAATCGTCTTAAGATATTGGAAGAATGGGGTTTAAAGTTATTTTTTGTTTAGCTGATAAATCAATATCTTTTATATAGTTATCTACTACTGACTTTTTGGACTGATAAATTATCTAGATGCCTGGATTTTGCTGAAATTTATTTTTTGAGTATGGTGCAGATAAAACAAGTCCTTTTAAAGTTTCTCTTGCTTGCTTTGGTTCAATATTGTAATAATGTGATATCAAAGATATTGACTTTTTCATTGCTATCAGGGAGTGTAAAAAGTTTATTTGTTCTTTTATAAACTTGATAGGATTTGAAGTTGTTAATGAAGTAGTTAATATAGATGACAAAATTTTAATTCTATCGTTGTTGTCTGAATATCTTGATAATAATAGAGAATCAAGTGTGTCTATATATGGTGCCATTTTACCAATAATTTTAAAAACTAATTGATCATCTTTACTTTCGCTATTATCAAGATATTGATCATCTTTATACAAATCTTTTAAATTGTTATTGTATGTTTGCTTTGGAATGAGATTATCAATATTTTTATCTGGTTTTAATGATGAATGTGATAATGATGGTGATTTTATTATACGATCTATTGTATTAGATGATTTTAAAGGTGATTTTTTTATATTTGATTTCCAATCATTTTCTTTGTTATAAACCATGGCCATTTCTTCATGTACTACTTTGTTATGGCGTTCTGCATTGAATTTACGACTAAATGTTTTTTTACATGATGTACAGGCGTATATATTTTTCCTAACCATTTATAATATATTATTATTGATAAATATAAAACAGTGACTCTGAGTGACTCCGATAATAAAGTTATTATACATAGATAATGAATAATTATGTTTTTGTCTCTTTGTCGAACATATCTAAAGATCAACCTTTATTTGGTGATGGTCAAAAACGGTCTTTGGTTGACCGATTATTCGGTCAAGAAGGTCAATTATTCGGTCAACTTTTTGACTAAATTATTGAATGTCATATAAATACGAGTTAAACGATAGATTGGCTCAGTTCATTTAAGATATAAGTTTTCTTTTATCTAATACTCTATAGAAAAAGACTAACAAGAAAATAATATAATTTTGTAAATTTTAAGGGATTTAGTCAAGAATAAATTCTAAAAATTAAAAATTCAAAATATTAAGATAAAATGTACTGATAAAATCCTCAAGTGAACAGAGCCGATAGATTAGTAATTCCTTTTAAATACAATTGAGTATTTTGTTAATTTATAATTTTATTATTAAGCAGACACAAAGTAGATTTGTATCATTATGCATGTATGTATATAAAACCGACTTTATATTGGCATTTTATTAAACGATTTTTTCCTTGGTTTGTCCTAATAATTCTTTTAATTTTGATATGTGTATCTCCTTTATATCTGACACTTTTACTTTATGTTTTATAAGCTTCAGAGCTTCGCTAAAGCCCATATCGTAATATTTGACAAGTACACCTAGAGCAATAGCATTACTACGAGATATGCCATAACTACAACAAATGGCAACTTTGCCATGCTCTTTAATAGCTTTAAAAGATAAATCGATGTACTTTTGATAATCTTCCAAAGTGTTAGAATCATCATCACGTAAGCGTCTGACGTCTACTACTTTCCAGCTATCACGAGATTTTTGATCAGGTTGATAGTTTCCTTCTAACAAATATCTATAATTATATTCAATTCCATCTGTTGCCATTATATCGTTAAGGATAATAGAAAGAGCCATCATATTCTAGTAATGCTTATTGGTATTAGGCTCTTTTGATATTTTAAATTAACATATTTGGCTGATGGTACTATTACAATAAATCGAGTACAGATTTTCAATAAGTTCCTATCGAATATTGCTTGGTGAATTGAAAATGGCATTTATACCGTTAGATGTGATGTATGGGTTGATAAAAATGCAGAGCAAAGCATACAAGATCCTACAATACAGAATTGGCAATTGATGAATGCATTTATAGATAAAGGAGATAAATTTTCACCCAAAGAGCGCTGTGATGAATTGGTTACACAATGTGACTGTCTATCTGAAACTCAAATCTTTGCCTGAGGTGGTTATTTATTGATATCATCTGCAAATTATGCCACATAAAGAAGTCATTGAGCTAAAACGTCTGAAAGGTGGTAGTTAAAGTTTGGTTTAGCCGTGTCGTTTATTGAATAAACAGATTCATTCTAAAACAATAGAAATTACAATACTTGGTGTCATTTATAAAATCTTATTTATAATAATTATAACTTCTGAATATATTAGGTATTGACGAAAATAATTATTAATTATTAAAATAAAATTTAAATTTTTAACAAAAAATAAGAATTTTAAAATATTTATAGAGAAAGGTTAACAAATTACTTAGTATAGAAAAAAGAATCCGAATAAAAATCCGCGTATTTGTAAACAATTGAAAGTTTTTGCTAACAGGCAAATTTTGAATGTTAACCAGTACTTAAATCACATTTGCTATTCTATTGAAATAATAGATAAATCAATAAAAAAATTATTTTTCAATTGTTTTAGTAATATGATGAATTGAACTTATATGGTTCATAGTTCTAAATAGAATTTTCTAAAATATTCTACCATATTTCTTCCTTTATTATCTTTTCTCCGTCTTTGCAATACAATTTGCCAATCTTGAGTATAAGAAGAAGTAACATCTTCTAAAGAATTGTGAGAAAAAGCCAAAATGTATTTGTATTTTTTTGACCAATTCTTCTCATAGTAATGAGGATGATTTATAGAAATAGGATAATCTAATGTAGAATCTATATTAATCCATTTGCCATCAATTAACGATTCATTCCAACAATGATCAAGATAATCTTGTACAATTCTTGTTTCTATGGATAAAGAATTTAGAATTGCACCAAATAGCATGGACCATTCACTACATCTTCCAATTCTACTATCTGCAATCTTTGTTATTTCACCATATCTTGGAAATACTATTTTTAAATTACAATTAAAGCATTCATAAACTTCAATCATCCTTAGCCTCCATGAATTACCTTTGAATACATTAAGATGCATTATAGACATATTGCAATTTTGACACTTTTTTTTGATGTCCATCCATTTCATATAGTCATTTTTAAACCAATCTAAAAGTGGTTTTAATGATTGTATCTTATTATTTTCTTTGATTCTTATCTCTTCTTTAATTTCAGATGGGACAATACGATTAACAAAAGCAAGAATATCTTTATCTTTATATTGTCTTGCTATTTGTTTATACAAAGTAAAAGAATCCTTTGTATATGGAAAATTAAATGCATTATTTTGACTTTTAAAGATATTTAGCATAATGATGACTAATGATTATTAATTATCATTTTATTAAAACAAGTACACATTGTGCTGCATTCTAATTACATTATTATAATGTATAATAGTTATATTAAAACAAAAAAGTATCATAACTAAATGTGATAGATACGTATTCTTTTCTTTATTCCTTAAAAAACCAATAATCTACCCACAGATGAACTAATAAAATTATCTAGAATTTAAAGACATATAACAATTATTTTATATTTATATGACAAATCTAAAAAAATAATATATATGCTATATCCAGAGGTTGTCTTTTATATTGTGAAACAGATCTATCTTTTTTTCCTATTAATGTAATTATAAATGATTATTGGTAATATGTTTATACTAACATATTTTATTTCGCATTTTTCTTTATTTGATATGGGAAATAATCATCAAAGTACTCTTTGGTTCTATCCTTTTGATGTATAGTAAATTTCTATTTATATAATGTTTTTTCATAATGGGGATGGATATGGTGCTCAAGTTTTGAAATCTGACAAGCCTGCAGTGGATACCATCATGTGCCTCTATCGGTAAAACCTATTGAATGTTTGCTAGTTATTTAAATTGTTTTATAAAATTTTCTTATGTATTGTATTTTTTATGTCCTGAATTTATACTGTTAATAGTATAATAAGATTCATGGAACGAAGCACTTAATAATATTAGACAACAAAAAGATAGAAATAATAAAACTTTTGTATAAAATCGAAAAAATCTATCATGTTGTAAAAATGAACAAGGCAATCGATATTCTAAGTTTACTAGATGAGATGGGAAAAAAGCAATTCATGCCATCTATAGGCCCTATTAAAGGAAAAATTATTTCAGATATTATCCGAGATTACAAGCCAAAAAAGATATTGGAAATTGGTTCTTTATATGGATATTCAGCCATTTTAATTGCAAATGTTATGTCTGGTTATGATGATGACGATGATATCAAAGTTGTAACCATTGAAATAGATAAAAGTAATGGAGATATTGCAAAAGGAAATATCAAAGATGCAGAGTTATTGAATAGAATAGAATTAATAACTGGTGATGCTCTTGAAGTAATACCTAAACTAGGTTACAAATTTGATTTATTATTTTTAGACGCAGCAAAAGATCAATATCTACAATATCTCAAGTTATCTGAAGAGGCAAATATAATTAAAAATGATGCTATAATAATTGCAGACAACGTTGGTATATCTAAAAATGAAATGATAGATTATCTTGAACATGTACGTAATTCTGGAAAGTACAAAAGCAAGACTATTGAAACTACATTGGAATATTCTAAAGATGTTAGAGATGCCATAGAAGTTAGCATCAGGGTTGCTTAACAGTTGCGGCGTTTGTTATAATTTGGTGGATTCAATTAAAAATGCCTGCTTTGATGATTAACCATGTGGTTAACTATTATGGTATTTTTAATATAAAAATAGAATTTTGATGGTCAACTATTTCATAAAATTATGTGTAAAAGCACATTAGTTTTCTATTGAATACAATTCGATGAACTGAGTGGGATTTAAATCCTTATGGTAAATGGGTTCAACCATCTCAAATTAACCTGTTTAGCAATTCTTTATCATTAAAGGACAAGAAGTTCAATTACTCAGATAATGATAATAAAAAACAAGTTAAAATCATATTAGATAAAAAACCAGAAATTAATGCTTTAAATAAAATAATTTTATCTATACAAAATTAGATACAAATTACAATGTAACTTTTTAACACAATGAGTTTTTACAAGATAAGGTAACTATGCATTGTAATCATATACATTAATAATTTGATCTTTGAAAATTAATAATTACAAAGGGCAAAATCAATAGTTAGTTATCATTAGGTTTTTTAAGATAGAGAATATCTTTTCTTCCATATTTAGTATACATGTATTCGAACCTAGACAAGTTTTCCTTTAACAATTCATTATTCTGATTATACATTTTCATAAAGTTGATTCGTAATATCAAAGCATCTTTGGAATTGAAGAATCTAATGCTATAGCTGTTACGTCCATTAGCCATGGTTTCTATGATAAATTTAGCTTTCTTGGTTTCTTCTACGTTAATATGTAAATGCCATGGCCCATTCTCATCACCTAATGTTGCCCATTGTTCTCTTATTCTAAATGGTAATCCTTTTTCTAATTTTACCTCTGCTACTGCACCATCACTTTTTACAGATATCATTGTGTTATTTAACAACAAAGCATCATTAATTATGGATTCAAAAGTTGCATTATTTGCGGTAATGTTGTTATCCATGACTTTTCTTAATTGTCTAAGGTAATAATTTTTCTGCAAATATAAAAACCAAAATCAAATGTTGATTTTAAATAATAATATATTTATTTTTAATCTCTATCTACCTTGTAAACTATATTATTTCTCAAAAGACTGTTAGATTGCAATAATTTATCTTTCTTTATTTTCTCTTTTTCTGCTTAACTGCTTCATTCCAATCAAATTCTAATGTCTATTTTAACAGCTATAAGAGTCTTAGAAGAAATCAAAAACTAGTCACCTTTTATGCTCAGTTTTTCTCTAACTTTCTTTGGTATTATGACCTTTCTCCTTTCAATATTCTAGAGTTGCCTAAAATTTTCTCTCTATGCATACTAACAGATATGTGTCTGATAGATGTAGAAAAATGTTAAGTTAACCGGGCCAATTTGAATCATTATTTCTATATGTAACTATATTATCTTATAATATGATTAGATGTAGTTTTTCTTAAGTTGACAACAACATATTATTGAATTTTCTTTTTTATACCAAAGGTTATAAAATTATCTTTTGTATAGATGTATATCTAATAAATTGGTAAAGATAATTATTAAAACAGGCCCTTGATTGCTTGAATAAACCAATCTGGCAACATATTTTTATTTTTCTTTATAAAATAACTAAATGCTGAATCTAAAATGTAAGTTTTTGCCCAATCTTCTTTAGATCTTATGGATCTTCCATAAGCCTGTATTAATCTTAATGCAGTCTGCCAATAGTACCATTCCTCATCTAATTCTCTTTTTGCATTAGTCCATCTATCTCCTTTGCTTGGATATGGCACTTTAGTTATTATTTGAAATCGTGATAAGTCATCCTTAAGGTCTAGGCCTGTATGAAGTGATGGTGAAATAAGTACAGTTGGTTTTGTAGTTGATGTATGTTGGAAAATTACTTCATCTCTTTGCATTTCTGGGTCAGTTATCAATAGCCTTCTTGCATTTTCTTTTGATATGTTTTCTTTAATAAAAGTCAGCTGATCATATGACGTTGTATGAATTATTCCTTTATAATTTTTATACATAGACATCAGATTATCAACAGCCTTTGAAATTTTGGATTTGATTTCAATAGATTGTAAGTTGCTATAGTTAAGATATGCAATATTAAGAGGATAGATGGTTCTGTGCTCTACCGGAAAATCCGATTTAACTTGAATAAATCTTACATTCTCTAGATCAAGTCCAATACTTTTACAAAATGCTTTATTGTTTAATATGGTTGCACTCATTATCAACACTTTAGATCCTTTTTCAAATATGGGTTTACAGTAAGATGCAATATCTAGTGGTTTTAATTCTACTTTTTCCACTCTGTAATTATCATCTTTCCTTATATCTGATATTATCCAATTTTTTGGATTTGAAAGTATGCTGTTTATTGTTCTTGTTAACCTTTCTGTATCTTTAATGGCATCTACACCAAGCTCTTCTCCTAGATTTTTTGATGGATTTTTTGATATATTATTTTCATCAAAAGCATATTTTTTTTCAATTTCATAATCACTAACAAATATTTCAGATGCAGAAATTATTTTCTTTTTATTCTCTCTATTTGTTCTTGATATCTTTTTAACGTCATCATTGCAATAATTATATTTGATTTTCCTTTCTAAAGCCAGTAATTGTACTACAGAACTATTATCCGTTGCAACTAGCATTTTGCTTTCAAGATCGATTAGAAAATCAATCCATCTTTCTATATCATCGTAGCCATAATCAATGATCTCTAAATTAGCGATATATCTTTTCCATCTTCTTTTTGATATTGATAATCATCTAAACTTTACAATTTCTGTTTCTAATAGATGTCCTTCATCCAACACCAAGAGTTCTCTTTCGGAGATAAGACTTTTATTATAAGGCAAAAATGCAAGGAAAATAGAATAGTTGAATATAGAATGACTTGAAGTTAATGCAATATTCAATTGGTTAAAATATTCGCATGGTTTCCATTCTCTTTGTATCTTTAAATCTTTTATAGCCGACCAATCAGAGAATTGTTTTTTATAGTTTTGTTTGGCATCTTTATCAATGTATATCTCTTCTTCTTTTGTTCTTTCATTGATTAACTTATAATCTTTTAAGAACGTTCTATACTTACAGCCATTTCCTTTAAAAAACTCATTAGTCATACAATGGCCGTAGTCCACAGTTGTGTGAAAACATTCGTTTGGATTATCTGAAACACAAATTCCACATCGATATGTACCATTATCTATAAAATCTTGTTTTAGTAAACATGGAAAGTTATTCTTTCCTTTTGCTGTTTTGATATATGGAAAATCTTTTGAATATTGAGTTTGCAAATCCTTTGTAGAAGTACATATATAACTTGAGCCCAAGCTCAAAGCAAGGGTTATAGCTACTGCACTTTTTCCAAAACCTGTTGGAGCTTCTAATACAATATATTTGTAGCCTGAGTTAAATGCATTACATATTTCGTCTAAAACCATCTTCTGATTTTCTCGCTGATTTTCTAAAGGAAAATTTCTTACAAGCTCAGATTTGCTGATTGTTGTTGATGTTGATGTTGATGATGTTGATGATGGTTTTGGTATATAATCCAGTTGTAGTCATTTTATAATATCATATCAAGTTTTATAAACTTCAACCAATTTTACAAAAAACATTAGAGAATTAGAAAAAATTTGAATTTAATCTAGTTACATTATTTGATTATTCACTTTTTAAGAAATTATTTTCTTTTTTTAAAATTAATTTATGTTTTTCTTTGAGGAAATTATTTCTATCTTTATTATCTTTTTCATTTTCATTATATGTATTTATTCTATATATGACAGGGAAAGGGAAGATGACATGAAAAAAGATTCTAAAGTATTATCCTAAAGACTAATATGGTTTGGCTATCAATCCTTTAAAATAACCAATTTTTTTATTTAATAGAAATACTAAAATATTGCCTTGTAATGACAACAATACTCTAATGCAAAATTAAGTTTTTGTTATATATATAGAAATTCTAATATGTTTGTTATAATCATTAATAAATCATTTAAGCAAAACCAAAAATTAACAATACAAATTGAAGTATAAGGCGTCAATAAGTGAAGAAAGCTCACCAAAAGAATATTGTACATGGGCAGAAATAGAAATTCTTGTAGAAAAGCTTGCATATATAATTCGAGCATCAGGCAAGAAATATGATGTGATCTTGGCAATTGCAACAGGAGGTATTATTCCAGCTAGACTAATAGCAAGGGAGCTAGAAATTAACTATATACAACTTATACCAATTAGAAACAAAGAATTGCATATAGAGGAGATGCTTCCATTAGTTAAAGCCAAGAAATATCTTATTGTTGATGACATCTATGATACAGGTGGTACATATGCCAAAGTCTTTGCTAAAGTAAAAAATTTTGACTGTGACTTTGCATTTCTTATGACCCGATATAAAGATGGCAATGCTAGTCTAGTTGCAAAAATATTAAATCATGAAAAATGGATTGTTTTTCCATGGGAAAAAAAGCGTTATTAATTATGGTTTGTATTTTGTAAGTTCTTTTTAATAAATAAATTAAAAGGTTATAGTAATTTTTAATCATTATCTAATATCTACAATAATAAGAATACTTATAATCTTGGAGTTTTGACTTGATATTGCATTTATTCAATGGAGCAAGAAGCTGCAAACGTTAAACAAAAAACAAATACTAATAAAAATAGTTCATTGAGTCATCTTAATTTTTCAATAAAATATTTGAAAAAAAGAATTGATTTGGCAAATGGCCAGAAAAAGGCTGATTTAATTATAAAAAATGCAAATATTGTAAATGTTTTTTCAGGCGAAATTTATAAGGG
>Ga0157374_10001434_pt1 | contig 20150 bp, 18 predicted proteins | sample M25metaG_FD_115308 | JGI IMG/M metagenome (GOLD analysis project Ga0157374, IMG submission 115308) | Miscanthus rhizosphere microbial communities from Kellogg Biological Station, Michigan, USA - M2-5 metaG | ecosystem: Host-associated > Plants > Roots > Rhizosphere > Soil | place: USA: Michigan... | reverse complement strand
CAGCTATTCTTGACAGCCCGCCTGCTCAGATTTCTACTCGATCTGCGGGCTTGATTCGCTTTTCGGGAAACGTTATCAGCCGGATTCCAACGCTGCCGCCGACTGCGACACACTAACCTACGGGGACTTTCACCATGCCGAACAGACTCATCGCCGAACCTCAGGACGCGATCCCTCAGGATACTCAGATTCAAGCTCCGGAACCGACCCGCCGCGATTTCCTCGCGGCGCTTGGCGGTGCCGCCGTAGTGACGGCGTTGTCCGGCAGAAGCGCTTTTGCCCAGGGCGCAGACGGCGCTCTCAATGTGGCGCGTGTTGCAGTCCCGTCCAGCCGTTCGTTGATGAGCGAGAACAAGATCTCCGCCCTGAATGATGGGTTTGCGCCTGCGGATTCCTACGACAGGACCCACGCGCTTTACTCGCTATGGGCCGATCGGTCCAATGGAGAACATGCGAGCTGGGTTCAGTACGAGTGGCCAGAACAGGTCGAAATCGACAAGGTTGAGATTTACTGGGCGGTCGACCGCCCGCGCGCGGGAGCCATACCCGGCAGCGCGTGGCCGAGACTGCAGGCGCCGCAGAGTTGCCGAATTCTCTACTGGAACGGGAGTGAATTCGTACCGGTTTCCCAACCCCAGGGACTTGGAGTAGCTCAGGACACCTTCAACACGACAACCTTCGAACCGGTAAGAACAAACAAAATGCGGCTGGAGGTCTCGCCGCAGGCTGATCGACCGGCCGGGATCCTTGAATGGCGAGTCTTCAATCACGGCCCCGCACCTGCATTGCCTCCTGTCGTCGAGGCGGGGGTCGACCGTTCGGTGGTGAGTAACGGAAAGACCTACCTCTCGGGGAAAGTTTCGTGGCTGAAGGATTCAGCTCACAACAAGACACAGTGGAAGAAGGCTTCCGGACCGGGGGCGGTGGCTTTCGCCGCTGCGGCTTCTCCCGTGACAACGGCCACGTTCTCGCAGCCGGGCGACTACGTGCTCACGCTTGACGCTTCAGACAGCAACGGCGCTCCGCATTCCGTGAATGTCCACGTGGAACCAGCGCCGCCGGCCGATCGCCTGGACGTGGTTTACACGCGGAAATACTCGATCGACAGTCCGCTCTGGAATGCGCGCGCCAAGGCACTGATCGTCGATTGGATTCCTCACTGCATTGCGATGTGCGAACGAACGGACATCGCGCCAATGCGTGGCGATGGCGGCATCGACAACTTCATCGAAGCCGGAAAAGCCAACCGCGGCGAGCCGCACGGCAAGCACAAGGGCTATGTGTTTTCGAATGCCTGGGTTCATCAGACAGTCGAATCGATGTGCATCGCTCTTATGGTCGATGCACAAGGCGATGCTGACATCCTTAAGGCACAGGACACAATGCGCGCGACTCTCGACCGCTGGATTCCTGTCATTCTCGCTGCGCAGATGCCGGACGGCTACTTGCAAACCGCTTACATTCTCGCCGACCGCAAAGAATGGCCCGAGCGCTGGTCGCCCGACCATCGCGGAAATCACGAGGGGTATGTCTCCGGCTACTTCATCGAATCTGCGATCAACCACTATACCCTGACGGATGGCAAAGATCTGCGGCTCTACAACGCCGCGAAGAAACTCGCCGACTGCTGGGTGGCCAACATCGGGCCCGGCAAGAAGGAGTGGTTTGACGGCCACCAGGAGATGGAACAGGCCCTCGTGCGCTTCGGACGATTCGTTAATGACCAGGAAGGCAATCATCGCGGCGATGCGTATATTGCGCTGGCGAAGTTCCTGCTCGACTCACGCCGGGGCGGTTCCGAGTACGACCAGAGCCATCTGCCTCCGGGCCAGCAATACGAGGCCGTCGGACACGCGGTTCGCGCGATGTATTTCTACTCCGGCATGGCCGATATTGCCGCGGAAACGAAAGATCACGACTACCAGAGCACCGTCATTTCGCTGTGGGACAACATGGTGAACCGCAAGTATTACGTCACCGGGGGCATCGGCAGCGGCGAAACATCCGAAGGCTTCGGACCTGACTACTCGCTGCGCAACGACGCCTATTGCGAGACGTGCTCGAGTTGCGGAGTGGTCTTTTTCCAATACAAACTCAATCTCGCCTACCACGATGCCAAGTACGCCGACCTGTACGAGCAGACGATGTACAACGCGCTGCTGGGCGGAGTAGCTCTCGACGGCAAGAGCTTCTGCTACACGAATCCGCTGGTGAATACCGAGCGCGCGAAGTGGCATGTATGCCCCTGCTGCGTCGGTAATCTGGCACGCACGCTGCTCATGATCCCCACCTGGACCTACGTGAAAAGCGAAGACGGTCTCTTCGTGAACATGTTCGTCGGCAGCAAAATTCATGTCGGCAAGGTTGCCGGAACCGGCGTCGAAATCGTGCAAAAGACGGACTATCCGTGGCGCGGATCGGTTGCCATTACGGTGAATCCCGAACAAGCCAGCAAGTTCTCGGTTTACTTGCGAATCCCGAACAGAACGACAAGCAAGCTCTATAAGGAATCCCCAGCCGTGAGCGGCCTGAAACATCTTTCCGTGAACGGACAATCGCATACACCGGAGATGCGCAAGGGATATGCCGTGATCACGCGCGAGTGGAAGGCCGGCGACCGCATCGAGCTTGAATTGCCCATGGAGCCGCAGCGTATCTCCGCAGACGAGCGCATCGCGGCAGACAAAGATACGGTGGCGTTCAAATACGGTCCGCTCATCTACAACGTTGAGACCGTCGACAACCAGAACATTCATCGCAAGCCCGGCGGTGGGCCCCTCCAGGCCGAGTGGCGGCCGGATCTGCTGGGCGGCGTCATGGTCATCACGGGCAAGTGGGAGGACGGATCAGCGCTTGTGGCGATTCCCAATTTCGCCCGCATGAATCGCGTGGATGCTCCGCCTGAGTATCCAACCGAACGCGAAGATGATCGACCGATTGATTCGAAGGTATGGATCTAGGGGTTGGTCATTCGGGCCGGGTGCCGCCAAGTTCAGTCGGCGACGTGCGGGCTGGGCGAGGCCGGAGAGGATGATCTCAGCCCACAGCCAGCGGCGTCGCATGTAGTTGAAGTGCTGAACGTTAAAGCGTGTCTGATCAGGCCGGAGCCAGCGGAGTTCGTGTATTGTCGGAGTGTTTCTCGCCGGTTGCTGAGCGAGCGGATCACAACGGCGCGGATTACACCGATAATCGGGCTCCCGGTCTGCTACTCTTGATCTTGTAATTCCGGTGCATCGCTATGTTTCACTCGCTACTGGTATTGGCCACGAAGATCGTTGAGATCATGTTCTTTGTCGGGATCCTCGGCTGCGTGCTCGTCGTAACAATCAGCTGGATATCGATCTTCAAAGAAGGCTTCTCAAACACGGACGACCACGCCTCCGGCGTCCGTTAGACCTCGCTCCTTAGCAAACGAGCACCGTTCCGGTTGCTGATCACTCAGCAGGCGTCAGGGTGATCTTGCGATACGATACATGCCCCTTTTCACTTCCCTGTAAATAGATCGGACCGGCCTCTTCCTCATGGCTGTTCAACGCACCGCCGGTGATTCCCGGTACCTCCCGATTGTTGATGATCGTCTTTCCGTTCTGAACAACGGTCAGCTTGCGCCCGACAAGGGTAATGTCGAACGACTGCCAGCGGTCAGGAGTCCGCGCCTGCTCCGGCGAAGGAGCGATGAATCCATACACGCCTCCGGTGTGGTGGCTGGGCGGTTCGGCCTGCGAATCCGTCTCGACTTGGACTTCGTAGCGGCCTCTAAGGTAGACGCCGCTGTTCGAGTCCTTTTCGCAGTTGAACTCGACATGCAGTTTGAAGTCCTTGAACTGCTGTTCACCGATGAGTTCTGCACCATGCCCCGGGCTGATGAGATCGCCGTTCCGAACTGTCCAGGCGGGTCCAGGTCCGTTTGCCTTCCACCCCGACAAATCTTTCCCATTGAAGAGTTGGATAGGCTCGCCCCATTTCGGCGTGTGCGTCGGTGTGAGCGGCGGAGCTTTTACCCCTGTCCATTTCCATTCCTTACCGTCAGGACCGTTGACCGTTCCGGATAGATTGCGGCCGTCAATCCGGCCCTGGAACTCTAGGTCGGTCTTGCTGTCTTCCTCTGCTTTGGGTGACACGAATTTCAGGACGCCATTCGAGACCTCCACACTCGGCAAAGGCCTTGCATTGCCCCATCGCCCGACGAACAGCGCCTTCAGCGTTGAGCCTTCCCCCTTAACTTCAAGCCACGAGGGATACTCGCGATCCGGCGCGTGGAGCGTCAAATCCCAGCGTCCGATGAATGCCGAGGGAGAATCTGCTGCCGGCGCGGCACTGAGTGGCAAAGCAGCAATCAAAAGCCCGCAAAGAATCGAAGCGAAATACATGCCTTTCATCGGAACCTCAAAGATTTTTCCAAACGCAAATTGATGGTCTATCCAACTGTTTCGATTGTTTTGGAACTCTCATTCCACCGGACCGGACGCTTGCGGAAATAGGACTCGTTCGCCATATGGCATCCGAGAGCCGCATGATGTCCGAACGTGGCATCCTGCAATACCTTGCGGCGCGAGCGTACCGCCTCGAAGAAGTTCCATAGGTGCGGGCGGAGATCGTCGTAGTCGTTCCCATTAATTGTTACCGATTCCGGTGCCGGCTCTTTACCGGGGGCCGGATCGTGCTCGCGATGCCACTGCTGTACATACGCTTCGCGCATCGCACGCGGGAAAGAGCCCGAGTAATAGCTCGGCGCCGTATCTTCACCCGGCTGCGGCGAATAGGTCAGGCTGAACTCCCGCAGCTCAATCACGCCCTTCGATCCCATGAAGCGCGTGACTTCCGCCGACTCGCTGCCCAGAGTCAGTCTCATGTACACCGGAACGTTCTTGTACTGGAAGAGGGCCATATGAACATCCGGCATATCGCGGCCATCCTTCCAGCGGGAAATTCCCCCAAGCGCGGAGACCTCCATCGGCGCTTCATTGATACCGAGAACGCACTGCATGCCGCTGATAAGATGCACCAGAAGGTCGCCGGCTACACCTGTTCCAAATTCCCGCCAGCACCGCCAGCGAGCAAAGAGCTTCGGGTCGAAGGCTCTCTTTGGTGCAGTGCCGAGCCATGTATCCCAATCAACAGTCTTCGGGTTCAGTTCCGACGGTAACGGATACTCCCACGCTCCATTGGGATCGTTGCGCCCGTATGTTGCCTCGACCAGATCCAGATCTCCGATGGCTCCCTGCTTGATAAGCTCATGTGCTTTCGCGCACAGCACGGAACTCGTTCGCTGGGCGCCAATCTGCACGATGCGATCTGATTTGTCGGCCGCAGCCACCATCGCCAGTCCGTCGGCTGCATTGTGCGACATCGGCTTTTCGCAATAGACATCTTTGCCTGCGGAGATTGCGTCGACTACCGTCTGTTTGTGCCAGTGGTCGGGCACAGCGATGATGATGGCGTCGATATCTTTCGCATCCAGCAGATCCTGGTAGCGCCGGGTCGTTCGAATCGGCTTTCCTACAATTTCCCTCGCCAGTTCATGCCGTCCATCCCACAAATCGGCGGCAGCAACGCATTCGACGCCGGGCAGTTGAATCGCGTTCGTCAAAAGCCCGGAGCCTTCCATTCCGACCCCGATAATTCCGAAACGCAAACGATCGCTGGGCGCGGTCGCACCGGACTGGGCGGCGGCACTGTCAGCATGAAGCAATGTTGACCCGCCTATCATCGAAGCCCCTGCCGCTCCTGCCGCGGCATGGATAAATTCCCGTCGAGAGATCGATAGATCCTTCATATGTCGTCACCTCTTGATTCGGCCCACTCCGTCAGGAACGGAAAACACGCTTCCGTCCGCCCGTCCCGAATAAACAGTCCATTCTAGGCCCGAATATCTGGTTTCGGCAGACTTCCGATGTGGAGTCTGTGATTTGACGGCTGTAACGATTTACTTAGAGTTGGTGAGGGTTCGACGTACAGGGCCAAAAGTGATAAAAATCTCTTGCATTCGTTGATCGAATTGATAGTGAGATGAAAAATGTCTGAACAGCCTGGTTCTGGAGCCCTCCATCGCCCTTTCAACCGCCGCCGCTTTTTGAAGAGTGCCGGAACAGCAGCCCTTCTTCCTACCGTTCTTCGCGGTTACGCAGCCCAAACCTCGACAACCTCGCCGAATAACCGGATCAATGTGGGTGTGATCGGCATGGGCTGGCAGGGTCCCGGCAACACTGAGAATCTTCTGAGCCTGTCTGATTGCCAGGTTGTGGCCGCGTGTGACATTGACGCCAATCATCTGCAGGAGGCTGTCAAGAAGATCAACACGGCCTACGGGAACGAGGACTGCAAAGGCTATCACGATTATCGTGAGTTGCTGGCACGGGAAGACATCGACGCAGTCATGATCGCGGTGCCCGACCACTGGCACGAAATCGTCGCCACCGAGGCCGCCCGGCGCAAGAAGGACATCTACGGCGAGAAGCCGCTCGGCCACACCATTGCCGAACAGCAGTCGATCGTTCGCGCGGTCAAAGAAAACAAGATCGTGTGGCAGATGGGATCATGGCAGCGCTCCGTGCCGATGTTCCACAAAGCTGCGGAGATCGTTCGCAACGGACTGATTGGGACGGTCACGCATGTCGAGGTTGGCCTGCCGGGAAATAACGCCGATTTTGACGGTGTTGGAAAGGCGGCGCTGGCGAAGGTTGCCGCTGCGGGCGGCAAGCCCACCCGGCTCGAGGAAATCGTTCCCGGCACGCCGGAATGGGATGCTCTCGTTACTGCGCCGCCAAAGGAACTGGACTACGAAATGTGGGTCGGACCATCGAAGATGGAGCCCTATATGCGGGTCCGCTCTCACAAATCGTGGCGCTGGAACTACAACACCGGAGGCGGCGAGCTGCTGGATTGGATCGGCCACCATTGTGATATCGCTCACTGGGGCTTGGATTTCGATCAGACCGGTCCGCTGGAAGTGGAAGGAAGCGGAGAACTTCCTCCACGCAACGCAGCCTGGAACAGCGCTCCGAAATTCCGCTTCGAGCTGAAATATCCGCAGGGCGTGACCATGACGCTTGCCGGCGGTCATCCCGACATCAAGAGCGGCGTGAAATGGATAGGCAGCGAAGGCTGGGTGTGGGTCGATCGCGGCGGATTCGATGCATCCAATCCGGCATGGAAGCAAGGCAAGGTCCTGCCTCGTGAACTGCGCAAAGTAAAGCTCTACACATCGTCCGATCACATGGAGAACTTCCTGGATTGCATTCGGACGCGGCAGGCTACCGTCACTCCCGTGGAGATCGGACATAACTCCGCGATCCCCGGTCACCTTTGCCATATTTCGATGCTCACCGGCAAAAAGATCCGCTGGGATGCAAAGGAAGAGAAGATCATCGACGATCCGGAAGCCAGTAAACTGATGACGCGCGAATACCGCGGCCCCTGGAAGATGAGCTAGCCCTCGACAACTTGTCTGGCGGGCGCAACGAATGGAGTCGAAGCGCAGAATTAAATCCTGTGCTTCGGACTCAGCGGTGGCAAACACGATCGAGCAAACTGGAGGAACAAAATGCGGCCTGTAACGCGCAGACATTTCATTGGCGGAGCGGCAGCCATTGCGGCACTTTCAACGGCGAAACTTTCCTTCGGAACACCACTGGGGCTCGCACCCGGTATCCAGCTCTACAGCGTACGAGATCAGATGGCGAAGGACTTCGAAGGCACTCTGGCTGCGGTGCGGAAGGCCGGTTACGTCGAAGTTGAATCCGCTGCGCTGCCGAAGAGGTCAGCCGCCGAGATTCGCAAAGCTCTCGACCAGGCGGGGCTGAAGTGCGTCAGTTCTCACCGCTCCTTCGACGATGTCACCAAGAATCTGGACGCCACGACCGAGTTTGAGAAGACAATCGGCGTGAGCAATATCATCTGCCCCGGCCCGGGACGCAGAAATGCGGGAAGAGGCCCACTGACGGTTGATGACTGGAAATACAACGCCGAGGAATTCAACAAGACGGGTGAGAAACTGAAGAAGGCGGGAATCTCGTTTGGCTATCACAACCACTGGCTGGAGTTCGCACCGGTGGATGGCAAGGTGCCTTATGAAACCCTGCTCAGCCTTTGCGAGCCAGACAAAACCATGTTCGAAATGGATTGCGGATGGGTCAAGGTTGCGGGGCATGATCCCGTCGAATTGATGAAGAAGTATCCAAACCGCTTCTCCATGTTTCACGTGAAAGACTTCCATCTTCCGCCGGACATTTCGGTTGCGAAGCACGATGAAGCGAAGGTAACGGAGTTGGGCCGCGGAACAATCGACTACCGCCCGATATTTGCCCAGGCGGCAAAAAACCAGAAGATTACGCACGCCTTCGTTGAGCAGGAGGCTTTCGATATTCCCTGGCAGGAGTCGCTTAAGGTGGATGCGACTTACCTGAAAAACCTCACCACCTAGGCTCAATTCAACGGCCTGAGGACACATGGCTACATCAACTGAAGTGAGAGTAATTCCTGTCCAGAAACTTGCTTGGGACTTTACCTTTGCGTTCTGGGCTTTGCGCCTATGGCTCGGCGCTCGCGCGCTGTTCGTGGGCTTTCAAAAGTACGCCGTCTACAAATCGGTGGCGATGCCGCTCATAGATCCCACAACGGGGCAACCGGACGCAAGCGGCGTGATGGTGAATGTCAGCGTCAAGTCCTATGCCTGGGGAAACTACGCAGGCGTGCCCACCGCGCTTCGCGACAAGTTCGCGCACGATCCCGTGTTTCCGAAGTTCGCGCTGACGCTCTTCGACAAGATGCTGGGCCCGGCATTCATTCTGACCGGCATCATGCTCATCATCGGCCTTGGTACGCGGCTCTCGCTGATCGTTCAGGGTTTGCTCTTCATCGCGCTGACAGTCGGCCTGGTCCTGATCGATGAAAACGCCGGTGTAGCGTATCTCGGCATTCATATCGGGCTGGTCGCTGCTGCGTTCCTGCTCGCCCAGCACAACAGATTTGTGGTCCTTAAAAAATGGTAGACAAATTGAATCGTCGCGAATTTCTCAGCGCGACCGCGGTCGCGGGCGCCGCCATGCTGATCGACGCCTGCAAGTCGGACTCTGGCGAGCAGAAAGCCGCAGTCAAAAAGTCCTCGCTGAACACCATCAATGTCGCGCTTATCGGATACGGCGAAGAGGGCAAGGTTCTTCTCGAAGCGTTCCTGAACATCGAAGGTGTGAAGCTGGTTGCCCTGTGCGATATCTGGGACTACCACCGTGGCGAAGGTCAGCGGTATCTTCAGAAGCTCGGCAATGACGTTCGCGCCTACGAGAACTATGAAGACCTTCTCGCCAAAGAGAAGGATCTGCAGGCTGTCCTGATTGCAACACCGGACTTCTGGCATGCGCCGATGACGAACACCTGCCTCAAGGCAGGTCTGCACGTCTACTGCGAAAAGATGATGAGCAACACCATCGATGGTGCGCGCTCCATGGTGAAAACCATGCGCGACACCGGAAAGTTGTTGCAGATCGGCCATCAGCGGCGCAGTAATCCCAGGTACGTGTTCACCCTCAACAGGTTGCTGCACGACGCGCAGTTCTGCGGACGGCTCACCGCCGTGCATGGACAGTGGAATCGCGCTGTCAAAGAGGATTTCGGCTGGCCGAAGAAGTACGAGATGCCCGCAACCATGCTGGCCAAATACGGCTACAAGGACATGCACCAATTCCGCAACTGGCGATGGTTCAAAGGCCTGGGCGGCGGCCCGTTGTCGGACCTCGGAGCGCACCAGATCGATATCTTTAACTGGTGGCTCGGCAAGACACCGAAGTCCGTCACGGCCAGCGGAGGCCTGGATTACTACAAGAACCATGACTGGTACGACAATGCCATGGTGATCTATGAGTACCCGGTAGACCAGGCAGTAGCACGCGCGTTTTACCAGGTTCAGACTACGACCAGCGCAGGCGGCGGCTATTTCGAACAGTTCATGGGCGATGACGGAACAATCAGGATGTCGGAAGACCCCGCCATTTGCGCCATCTATCGTGAGGCTCGCGCCAATGCCGTCTCATGGGACGACCTGGCGCAAAAAGGCTACGTGAAAGCGAAGCCGCTCGCAGCCGATACCGCCAAGGTTGACGTTCGCGAGACAGCGGCGCTGGCTGAATACGAGATCCCGGTGTTCTTCAACAAGCCTCCTCATCAGCCACACCTTGAGAATTTCTTCAACACGATCCGCGGCACGGCCAAGCTGAACTGCCCGGCCGACGAGGCCTTCTCGAGCGAGTACGTTATCCACAAGGCCAATGAAGCAGTAGCCGCCGAGCGGAAAATTAGCATCTCTGATGAAGAAGTGAGAGCCTGAATTTATGAGAATATCTGTTTTCCGTATTTCCCCGATTGTCCCCGCATTGCTCGTTGCAACCGCTGCTCTGGCCCAGGACAAGGTTCCGTTGAAGCTCCAGTTGCCCAGGCCCCTTTTTGTGGGTACGCCCGTGCCGCTGAATGTGCCGAATCTCGAACCGCCTCTGAAGGGCAAGCGTGCCGATTTCATGGTTCCCGCCGGCACCATCAACCTTTCCAAAGGCAAGAAGGTCACAGCCAGTGACGATAGCCCAGTGACCGGAACGCTGGACCTGGTCACCGATGGCGACAAGGCAGGCGACGAAGGATCGTGGGTTGAACTTGGACCCGGGAAGCAGTGGGTGCAGATCGATCTGGCGAAGAAGGCAAGCGTCTATGCCATCCTCATCTGGCACTACCACTCGCAGGCACGCGTCTATCGCGATGTCGTGGTGCAGGTGTCCGACGACCCCAACTTCAAGTCGGGCGTCAACACCATCTTCAACAACGATTTCAAAAACGAAGTTGGAGCCGGTGCAGGCAAGGATCAGAATTACGTCGAAACTTACCAGGGAAAACTGATCGACGCCAAGGGTGCACAGGGCCGTTACGTTCGCCTCTACAGCAACGGGAACACGACGAACAAGCTGAACGACTATATCGAGGTTGAGGTGTGGGGCAAGCCTGCTGCCTAAGCCTTCGCAAGACGGCGAAGCTCTGATGGAGCGCGCGGTCTCGTCACGGACGCGCTGGCTCGTATTCATCTTCGTCGCGATTCTCGGGCTGGCCGTGCGCCTTCCGCAACTGGGCGCGCGGCCGATGCACACCGACGAAGCCGTCAATGCTTATATCGTCGGACAATTGCTGTCGGGAGAGCCGTTCCGCTACGACCCGCTGGACCGTCACGGTCCTGCCCTGTCTGCGCTGGCTCTGCCTTTGGCGAGAATGCAGGGAGCAAGGTCCTTCGCCGGTCTCACTGAATCAGAGCTGCGGCTGACTCCGGTTGTAGCCGGAACCATCACGATTCTTCTCTTCGGCGCTGCTGTCGACACGTTCGGCTTCGTTCCCTGTTTGATCGCAGCACTACTCTTTGCCTTCGGGCCCCTCCCGGTCTATTACGACCGGTACTTCATTCACGAGTCGCTGTTCTGCGCGCTAACCTTCGGCCTGATCTTGTCGATCTGGTACGCGGCAAAGACACCCACAGTGACACGAGCGGCAATGGCAGGCGCGTGCGCTGCACTCATGCTTGCGTCCAAGGAGACTGCTCTCCTTCACTTCTTCGCGCTGGCGATCGCGCTGAGTGTGTTATGGCTTTTGAACCGTTCCGAATGGGGCTTGAGCACGAGGGCAAAGCCTGGAACGATTCTGATAGCTTGCGGAGTATTTCTGGCTCTCAGCGTGCTCTTCTACACGTGGTTCGGCAGAAACTGGGCTGCATTTTCCGCGCTTTGGGAAGCGATACCGGATCTCTTTGCGCGCGCAGGAGGACAGGGCCATCAGAAGCCATTCTGGTACTTCGCTCAGCTGCTCACCAGCGGCCGGGCAGGTGCTTTCGTGATAGCGCTGACGTGCATTGGACTCGCTGATGGTTTCCGACGACGCGATGTTTCAACTTACCGCTGTCTCGCGATCTACTTCATCCTCATCGCCACCATCTATAGCCTCATTCCCTACAAGACGCCATGGCTCGCACTGAATCTGTGGCTACCGATCGCGCTGCTTGCCGGACGGGCGATCGAACTTCTCTGGAACTTGGCGTCAAGCTACACGTCCCTCAGGGTCGCGGTTCCAGTATTCGGCATTCTTGCTGCGATGTTCGCAGCGTTGATCGCGCACGACACACACCAGCGCGTATTCCTTCACGCCGCCGACGCAACCAATCCTTATGCCTACGCTCACACGACGGACGACGTCCTGGGACTTCCGACTGAGATCTCAGAGATGGCGCAACGGGACGGGATTTCTAATCCGCGAATCGCTGTGATTGCAGCCGATGCATGGCCCCTGCCCTGGTACTTGCGGCATTTCTCTCAGGTGGGTTTCTGGCAGCCGGGCCAGCAGCCTGGCGAAGCAGATTTCTACATCACGTCGACCGAGGCCGCCGAACAATACCAGGCTCAGCTGCAGAATTTCAGGCCGGACTTTTTCGGCGTACGACCAGGAGTACTCATCCTGTTGTGGCTTCCGGCGCCGAAATGAAGTCCATGGCGGAAATCCACCAATTCAACCACCGCGCGATGGCAACCCACTTCCAGGTGCGCATTGCCGACCAGGAAAAGACCTACGCGGCTCAGGCCGCACAAGCATCGTTCGATCTTCTGGACCGGCTGGAGTCGCAACTGAGCCGCTTTCGCCCGGACAGCGATATCGTGCAACTGGCCAGCCTCGCGCCGGGCGAGAAGCTCCGCATCAGCGAACCTGCCTTTGCGTGCCTGCAGATCGCCCGGCAGATGGAGCAGGCTACGCACAGCGCATTCTGCCCGACACCCGCCGCGATGCAGACTCAGCATTCACTACCGGAGTGGGAGCTGCTCTCTACGGAACACTCGATTCTCTGCGTGAGCGGCCGTCTCGAATTCGATCTTGGCGCAATCGGGAAGGGCTTTGCTCTCGACCGCATGGCCGAACTGCTGGACCAATGGGATTGCCTTTCATTTCTCCTGGTCGCTGGAGGCAGCAGCATTCTTGTCGGAGACCCGCCGCCTCACTCGCCTGGCTGGTCCTGCGGCCTGGGCGACGATGACGCACCGCATAGGCTCCTTTTATCCCACGCTTCGTTAAGCGGATCGGGGCTGGCCGTCAAGGGAGCACATATCCTCGACCCACGAACCGGCAGCTCCGCACCTCGCCAATCGCGCGCCTGGATCCTGGCCGACACCGCAGCCGTGTCGGATGCGCTCTCGACGGCTTGCATGGTTCTCACCGAGGCAGAACTGGTGGAGGTGATGGGCCAGAACCATTCCTGGCTGGCATTTCTGGATACGGATGAAGGCCCGCGACCAGTCGGAAACCGACCAATTCCCATGCAGCCTTAGAGCCTGAAGAATCCCGGGGATAATTGCGCACAAAGGCGTGAAACAAGATCGGACCCCGCCCGGCGGGAAGTGGGCTTTAAGGCCATGCTGGGAGGAAGAATTGGAGGCGCGGGCCGGGATCGAACCGGCGCATAAAGGTTTTGCAGACCTCTCCCTTACCACTTGGGTACCGCGCCTTGGCAGGGCTGTCTTTACTATTCGCTCCGAATCGCCGTAGCCACCCGGCTGGCACCGGAGGGCGATTGGAGCGGGAGACGAGATTTGAACTCGCGACCCTCGCCTTGGCAAGGCGATGCTCTACCACTGAGCTACTCCCGCTTACTGCAAACTTGAGTATACCGGGCGCCCTAAAGAGGGTCAAACTGCTGAAACACCACCATCAGCGGTCGTCTGGGAGACTCCTGCTGGGCCCGCACGATGTCCAGCCCCGGTCTCGACTTTGATGATCTCTCCGTCCCGCATATGCAAGATCCGACCGGCAATAGCGGCCGCTTCCGGGTTATGCGTGATCATCAGCGTAGTCTGGCCGAGTTCCTGGTTCGACCTCAACAGCATCTTCAAAACAGCATCCGAATTCTTCGTATCCAGGTTGCCGGTGGGCTCGTCCGCCAACACGATTGCCGGCCTCGTTATGAGGGCTCTTGCGATGGCTACGCGTTGCTGCTCGCCGCCGCTGAGTTCCGACGGGCGATGCTCCAGCCTGCCGCGAATCGACAGCAAATCGGATAGGTGCTCCAGGTACGCCCGGTCCATCGGATCCTTGCGGCCGCTGATCTGGTAGGCGATTTCGATGTTGCCCATCGCCGAGAGGGTTGGGAGCAGGTTGAACTTCTGGAACACGAACCCGATCCGGTGCCGCCGAAGGCGCGTCCGCTCCGCGTCCGTGAGTGTTGCAAAATCCACGCCGTCGATCAGAACCCGTCCCTCGCTCGCCCTGGTCAACCCGCCAAGTAGATAGAAAAGCGTCGACTTACCGGAACCGGAAGGACCCACGATGGCGACGAACTCACCCGGCTTCACTTCGAATGAGACTTCTCGCACAGCCGCAACCATAATTCGGCCAGCCGCATATACCTTGCTTAGATTGTCAGCAAGGATGATGGCTTTCGCTTCTGCCTGCACAGGATTCATTGTAAATGTCAGCCCTGAGCGAGTTCCGGCATCAGCCAAGCGCCTCCTGCCTGGAGTACTTCAGCAGCTCCACCCTGAATCCCATCGGCGAACGGAAGCCAAGATACCCATCGGGCCTCAGAACCAAGATCTTGCCATCGTCCCCGAAGAGCCGTCGGCCCTCATATTCGAGATCGGTGGTGGCCAGCGAAACAACATCGGCATTGGGAAGATCCTCCCGCATCGACTCGATGTCGTCCTGATCCAGATTCAGCCCGAAAACCCGATGCCGCGGCACCGTCCAGCCATCCAGCAGAGTCGCCTGCCGACCCGGGCTTCGAAGAGGTAGGTCCGGAATTCGATCTCCAGCGCGCAGATGACCGTCTCCTCCGTAGTCATGAACCGCCGAGGACGATCGATATTCAATGGCGGTCTCGGAAATGAAACCCACTGCGCGGTGTTGAACCGGATCGAGCATGGTGAGCAGCGGAGCGAGGACATCGCGAGCTTTCTCCAGAACGGTGTTCGTCGTCGTCGCAAGCTTCAACCCGCGCTCAGTAAACCTCAACAGTGCCCTGCCGACTTCAGCCCGCTCTTCCTCGTAGCTGTCGAGCAGGGTGTCGCTTGCGCCGCGTGCAACAGCAGCAATTTTCCACGCAAGGTTCGCAACATCCTGCATTCCCGTGTTCATTCCCTGCCCGCCAACGGGCGAATGGATATGAGACGCATCACCTGCAAGAAACACGTTGCCGATCCGATAGTGCTTGGCCTGTCGATCGTTCACGCGAAATGGCGTCAGCCACTCTGCGGACCAGATCTTCGCCCGTGCACCGATGCGATCGACCGCGCGTTGCAGATCCTCGATCGTCACCTCGCGTTTTTCCAGTTCCTGCTGTTCGTGCGTCGCCACAATCAATCGGACGACTCTGTCGCTGAGCCGCCCGAAGAACACCACATCGCCATGATGAACATGAATGGAGAGCTCATCTCGCGGCACATCCGGGCCTTCGATCTCGCAGTCGCCGAGGAAGAATGACAACCCGACGCCTCCGCCTTCGAACGCCACGTCCATCTTTTCGCGAACCGTGCTGTGTGCTCCGTCTGCTCCGATAACCCATCGCGGCGCGATTTCTTCCGTTCTGCCGTCGGGGTGCCGCAGGGTCACATGCAGATGCGGATCCTGCTTCAATTCCAGCAGTTCCACACCTCGTTCAGCCCTGACGCCCAGTAGCTCCATGCGCGAGTTCAGCAGCCTCTCAGTCTCCGACTGCGGGATGAACAAGGCAAATGGATAGCGCCCATCCATGTGATCGAGCTTGAAATCAACGATCAGTTTGCCTTCGCTGAAGAACTTCGCCTCACTGAGCTTGCGCCCGTGTGCAATCGCCTCATCTGCCAGGCCATATCGCTGCAACTGCTCCAGAGTTCGCGCCTGCACAACGAGGGCCTGCGAGTACTGCGCCATGTGATCGGACTTGTCGATGACGCGTACATCCATCCCAAGGCGTTTCAGCTCTATCGCTGCTGTCATTCCAGTTGGGCCAGCGCCCACCACCAGAACCTGCGGATCCGCCATCTGCTTCACTCCCCAAGCGATCTCGGTGTGTTCAGATGCGCCGCGATCCGGCAAGGTGGGTTCTGACGCAGAGCCGCCTCAGGCCGGCACTCCTGTGCTATGCGCTGGCTCAATGCTCTAAAATTGAAGTCGTAACGATTCCCAGAGCAGGTCCTCATGTCTACGAAAGCATCCCTCGTCACTTCCATCGAAGCGGCCGCTGCCAAAGCCGGTCTCAAGCTCGTCTCTGCCACCGAAGCCGACATGCACGGGCAGCCAACGCAGATCTTCTCCCTCGGCCTGCAGGGCAGCGACGACCGCCGTCTTCAACTCGAGTTGACGGAGGCTTTCAACTTCGATAAGCCCAACCTGCTCCCCGAGATGACGGCTCACCTCGCAGCCGAAGCAAAACGCCTGCGCAATCCTCGCCCGGATTGCTACGTCACCCTTGGCGGCCTGCCCCTCGCCTTCGGCAAGTTTCAATGGCCCTTCCACCGATCCACTTCCGGCGCCGACACCTACATCGTTCATGGCGAGATCGGGCTGGAAGATGGCGGCACCCAAAATCTGCACGCAAAGGTCGCTGCCTCAGTCACCGTCACTTTTGCCGAAATCGTTCCCGCAATGGAACAGCCCTACGCCGAGTCGTTTATCTACAACTCCATACGCAAGACGGTGGACTTCGGCCAGCTCGAATTTCTGAAATCCGGCAACCGGCAGCCTGTTCCCGTGACCACTCGTTTCTACAGCCGCTGGCAGAAGAAGTTTGTCTTCACCGAAACGGATGATCAGGAGCGCCTTCGCTTCCTGCTGAGCAAGGTCTACTGGCTCTCTGGTGTTCTCGGCCACAGCAAGCCCGTCTGGGTTGCCGATCCCCGCGACGCGCAATACCTCAACACCACAGAAGCCGACCTGCTCCGTATGGCGAATCATGAAGTCGGAGAGGGATTCATGTCCCTCGATGGCGAATATGCCACGGCTACTCCAGCACTGATGGCCCGTGCCGCCGAGTACGAAGCGCTTCGCGACTCCGCTCTCAACTTCACCAAGCCCCAATTCAACGAGTCCATGCGCTCCGGCCACGCCAACATGTAGCGAACTTTTCGAGAGTACTTTGTGGGGAAGATGAGCGCCGGTTGTGGAAGTTGAGAGGAAGAAGTTGCCAGGTTCCCCAGACCCTCCCACTCGCCAACTGAGCTGAAATGCTGCTGCGCGGCTGTAATGTTTGAGTGGCGCATTGAGATCCCAGGTCCGCGCCCGCACTTCTCGGTTATGCTAGGTTGCAAACGTCCACATTCATCGGCCCGCAGGCGGGGCGCAACCTTAGGCAAGGTGGGGAGATCTTATGAGACGGCAGACCGTTCTGGCAACGCTAGTTCTGTTCCTCCTTCTTTCTTCCATTTCGCAGGGCCAGCAACTCTCCTCAAGGATCACCAACCGTGACGTCATCGATCTGGTGGGCCTCGGCCTCTCCGACGACGTCATCATCACCAAAATCCGCGCCGCAAGTGCGGGAGCAGCTCTGCAGTTCGATACCAGCGTCAACGGTTTGAAAGAACTCAAGGCGGCAAACGTCTCCAACGATGTCATCAAGGTGATGATTAACCCAGCGCCCCCTGCGGGCCCGATCGTTGTAGCGGCGGCGCCAATATCAAATGACCCAAACCTGCCGCCCCCTGAAGTCGGTATTTACTGGAGAAATGGCTCCGCCTTCATTCGGATCGAAGGACAAGTTGTAAGTCAGACCAAGGTGGGCGGTAAGGCGGGAAGCATGTTCACTTACGGCATGCGGAACGAACATTGGGATGCGTACCTCGATGGTCCGGAATCAAAGAACATCGTTAGCGAATCTCAGCCACAGTTTTATATCTATGTTCCTGATGGGGGGAGTGCCGCGGATTTCACGCTCCTTACTCTTGAAAAGAAGGGCAATCGGAGGGAATTTCAGATAGGAAGTTTCGGGGGCCTAACTGGAGGCAAATCGGGAATCAAACGGGATAAGGTCATCGCTTTCAGCGCGGAGCACGCAGGCATCAGGACCTATAGGCTCAAGCTCGCCGCGGACATGAAGCCGGGAGAGTACGCCTTCTTTATGGGTACTGGCCAGCAGGCAACCATGGCTGGCGGTTCCTCTGGGGGAGCTCGCTCAGGCGGTGCTGCTTCCGGCAGGGTCTACGACTTCAGGATTCCGAAGTGACGCCCGCATTGCGTCATCCGCGCAAAACGACGGAGAGTGGAACCCGTGATGCCGACTCCCGCATGGGTGGGATTCCTTTGGTTCTCTTGGTTTAATGGCATCGGGCGCCTTTGATAAACATCCCACCAATGTAGGGTCGGAATAGCAAAGCCAACAACACGAAAGTGTCTTTGTCGTCCCTTTCTCCCGAGTGACCGGCTATGTGGCACTGAGGTCAACTTTTTGGCCTCAGTGTCCCAGTCGCCGACCACTCGACAACCAGCCCGGTTGCGGGGTGCTAAATTGGCTTGAAAGTGTTCACGTGGGTGCGCACAGGAAATGCATGAAGATGAAATCTCCTCACAACTCCTAAGCATCGCCGCTTCCAATCAGTTCGAACAGTCATCGGAGAACCTGGTGCAGACATGGACTTCGGAAGGCGTCGGCGTTGAGTCGTTCCGTCCCGTACTGCGCTTCATGGAGGACCATCCAGCGATTGATTTTGGTTCACCGGGACCACTCGTACATTTCATCGAGAAGGTAGCGTCTGCCGGGAAAGAGGAGGATGCAAGATATGCACGCGAACTTTCCGAATCGATACAGAGGAAGCCTGTACCGCATACAGCTTGGCTTTTACACCGACTGATCAACGTCGTCGAAGGTCTGGAGAAAGAGATGTATACAAGCATGCTGCGGAATGCGTCTCGTAATCCGAAATCCGATCCGCAAACCATTCAGGCCATCGATGAACTGCTGGAATGAGCGGGCGAAGGCCGAGCCTGGATGCCTCGCTTATCAGTTCGAGAGCGAGTGACCGCCGATGTGGACACGGAGGACAAGAGATTGTCAGATTCCCCATCGATGACCAACCACTCGGAATGCTTGATAGAGAATCAAAACCTTACTTGTGGGTCGAGTGCTGATGCTGGTGAAGCCAGCTGAAAATAGGCGCGAGCCATGGAAGTTTATCGAGAACTCTCGCACCGAGTATGGGGTCACTGAACACGAGGAACAGCACGATCATTACAACGACGAGAAGCGCTTCCGTTCTTGGATGTTCGCCCGCAATTATCGGTCCAGCCACGCCCGTTTACCCATGCAATAGGATAGTCCAAGGGCATTCCCAATCAGTCAAGTATGTAGCTCTTCGACCGCAGCTGTGAGGCAGTTCAGGGTGTGTCACCGGCTACTGACAGTTTGAGGCCAAAAGGTTGCCAAGCGATCCATTAGCCACTACACCGGCCTGAGCAGAAGTTGAGGGAAAAAGGAATGACTAACCAGACCGTGCGAGATAGTTTTTTCATCGGGATACGTAGACAACGATAAAAAACCAGAGTAGCCAGTAAGTCAATTCTGCTGCCGCGGCCACAGATTTGCGCAGTCTCTCTATGTCGTCATCCTCTCCGCCCAGGGCAGTGAGTCTTTCTTCAGTTCTCTCGAAAAACCTCGGTATCATCCACAATGGAAGCAGGATTGCGATAATCACTGATGCCCCGGCGAGCAACCTAAAGATAGGCTCAGTCACGTGTCCTGACTTTTTCCAGAGCCCCGAAATCAATTGAGGGACCAGTGACAATTCGCAGAGTATCGCAATGAGTCCACTGCCAGTCATTGCGCGGCGCCAACCGCTTCTGCTCGCGGCCTTCATCGCGTTTGGTCCTGAATTAACAAGGAGAGTTGACACTGGATGTTGATTGTAGCCGATTCGTGGCGAATTGGATTCAAGCGCGAGTTACCGGCCAACTGGACACTGAGGCTAAAAAGTTGCCAGGTTCCTGATCGGCGACGATTGGGCCCTCTACTTCTATGTAAGCCCTTCAAGGGCAAGGCGGGTGCATTGTTTCTCGCGGCCACTTGCCTGAGTTGAACATCGCAACGTTCTGCACCTGCTGGACCAATGTGGGAACGCAAAAGTCTCTCCGAACCGAATCTGAGAGAAAGCTGTCGTTATATGGTTGGAGTGTCTTCACAT
>Ga0157374_10001429_pt1 | contig 20194 bp, 35 predicted proteins | sample M25metaG_FD_115308 | JGI IMG/M metagenome (GOLD analysis project Ga0157374, IMG submission 115308) | Miscanthus rhizosphere microbial communities from Kellogg Biological Station, Michigan, USA - M2-5 metaG | ecosystem: Host-associated > Plants > Roots > Rhizosphere > Soil | place: USA: Michigan... | reverse complement strand
CTGGCTCCCCGGAGAAGTCCACGCCAGTGCACCCATGCCGCGGCCAGTCATGTATGCGTTCATTCCATGCATACCAGGCAGCGCCGGTGTTGCGGTGGTCGTGGTGGCCGGTATTGAAGCCTGTGGAGCGTTTGTCGCGATCAGCTGGTGAATAAGCTGGTACGCGATCACCGTCAGAGCTCCGCCAGACATCGCGATCGCTACTGGCTTACCGGCCACTTTGGAGACCCCCCAGCCGGCGAGCAGTGCCACAGCTGCCTTGGCTGCGGTACCAAGGTAACCACTGTTCCAGCTTGCCGGGAGATAACCGGACCCCCATTGCCATAGGTAGTCCAACGCCACCGCACCACCGGCGCCGATGACTGCACCGGTTCCTAACTTTGTGACACCGCGGACCGTGCCGAACCCGGCGAACGGGTTGGACAATCGCCGCGGATTTTTCAGGCGGCGATAGGTGCGCCGCGGATTGATCCCGAAGTCTGCGCCGCTGGCGCGTCGCTTCCGGCTGAAGTAGTGGCGCCGCCCATAGCGCTTGGCTCTCGTGCGCGCGGCCTTGCGTCCTGCTCTCACCCTGCGCTGGTGCGAGGTAAGGTGATGGGTTCTGTGGTGTCGGCGTCGAGACTTCGCCATGTGAGCTCCGGGTCGGCGTGGATTCGCCAAGCGTTTGCCGCGTCGCTTCTGCATCCAATAGCGACGCAAGCCTGGTGGCAGGTTGCCTAGATGCTTCGGTCCAGCCGAAACGGCATGCCGGCGCTGATGGCGCCGCGGAGGAATCGCACGTGGATTGATCAACAGCAACTGCTCCACCGCACCCTCGAGAACCGAGCAAACAGCCGGGAGCTAACTGCGATACTCCCCAGGGGCGCGGCCTGCTTTTGCGCAGTGCAGGCTATTGATTAGGGCAGAGATTATGTAAAACCGGGCGCCCCGTCAAGCTAGCGGACTTTCACTACTCGCAGACTCGGTTTGTGGTGCCTGCGCCGGCCAGTGCGGTCAATTTCCACGATGCCGTGCGCGTTCACCTTAAACTGGTGGCCCAGGATGAACAGCTGGCCGCGTTTCTTGCCGGCCAATAGCAGAGGCCTCGAGCCGGGGTAAAACTGGTGATCGTATTTGCTCAACTTGCCGTTGTGGGTGGTGCGGTAAGCGATGAGCTCTACTTCGCCCATGACCATCAGAGCCTTGGGCCATTCAACACTGACCATTCGAGAGCCACGCACCGGTTCCTCTCGAAACTCTCTCCACAGCTGCTTGCCGGCCTTCGCTTCGCGTTTTAATCGGGACATCAGACCGGCTTCAGTTTGTACGGCTTCAACACCGCGAAGTGCCGCTTGAGCTCATTGCCTACCCTGCGCGCCTGCGCCTTGGTGTGGAACGGCACCCCGCGGCCAGTATCAGAAAATTTGATTCCGCCCATGTAGGTGAGCACTTTGCCGGTGCCATCTTTCCTGATGGCCTTCAGGTAGACCAGAGCTCGAGGCGCACGAGCTCGATCAGCTGCTCGAGCTCCGCGGCGAGCTCGAGGCTTTCGGCCTTTCATTTTTCGTGGGTTAGGTACTCTCACATGTTGCCCTTTCGAGCAGTCCCATTTCCACGTCTCCCAGCCGGCCATCTCAATTCGCCTTGCCTGGGTGAGCCACTCCGGCCTGGTCGATTCGATTGCGCGCAGCTTCGAGCTCCTGGTGGGTGGGCCACTGTCGCCCGAGCCTAAGCCCCCCCGCGGGCGTTTCCTCGAGCGCCTTTTGTAGGTCTCGGATCACATCGGCCTGGGTGTCTAACTTATCGGCCAGAGCCCCGAGAGAGGCGAGACCTACCCCGAACAGCATCAGGTTGACACTGCACACCACCAAAATCGTTGTCAGCATGGCTCAGGATCCCAGCAAACGCGAATAGTAGTTTCCGGCCAGGTCTGGAGTGTCAGTGTTGACAATGTAAATCTGACCGGCCCACATCGTATAATTGTTTCCGGCTCCATCCGTGGCCCATGGGAGAAACAGCGCCGCGGACTGCGAGCCGGACGGAAAATTGACAAATCCGCTGGAAGGCCCGCTGATCGGCGTGAGGTTTTGCCAGATAGCCGCTGCCGCTGTCACAGGTCCCACTGCCGGCGCCATGGTGGCCGGTATCTCAAACGGTTCAACGGGCGACATGATAGGCCCAGGTATCGGCACTGGAGTGGTGGGCAACACCGCTGCACCAGAGCCCCCTGCAGGTCTCGGTGCGGCACCGGCCTTTTTGGAAAAGAAAAACAGAGCCGCGGCACCAAAAACCGCATACCCTAACATCAGACCAACGTTTGACCGTGCCATACTGCCTATGCTCCTGCCGGCGCGTTGCCGACAAACGTCGCCGGAAAGTTGCCTTGCGGGTCAGACGGAGAGAGTTGATAGATCGCACCAGATATATCTGCATACACTGCAGGCGGACTCTGTGAATTGTCCTGCCTGATCATTCCATTCTGCAGAAACTTCAGCGGCACGAGCGTGCCGTCCGGCATCGCCACATTGCCCAGCACGACCATCTGCGGCGGCAAACCAACAAATGGAAGTTTGAGCCAGATATCGGCAATGTCCTGGGCAATTTGCGAGGGAGTGGGAGGCTTGGGGACTTTCTTATAGATCCAGTAGAGCGCATACCCAGCTGCACCCAGACCGACAGCCCAGACCCACCACGGCGCCTTCACTTGATGACTCCGAAGGCCTTCAAGGCTAGGAACCCCAACACACCAGCGATTAGCAGCCCCCCGGCTCCCATGCTGGCCTGGCCAAAAGTAATCCCGTTACTTGACAACGAGATTGGCAGAGGACTTTTGCCGGCCTGCGCGGCCTGCAGCTGGCTGTCCAGCACCTGCTGCTGCTGCTGCTGCTGTTTGATATCCAGATAGGCACCGGTGGCTGTGCCGATCAGGTTGGAAATGATGTTCGACCAGGTGGGGTCAATCGCGCTCGAGTTCGCCGCGTCTGCTGTATCCACCGTGGGAGCGGCATCTGCAAAGCCAGATCGCTTGGCCTGGTTGCGCCACCCGCCCAACATATAACCGTTGAAGGCCTGCGGCAGAGCCTGGTGGATGCCTTGCGCAATCTTCTGATAGATCGCTGCAGGGTATTCCTGCCGCGCCCACTTGAGAAACCCTCGCATTCCGGTGTCGCTGATCGCACCGGTGTTGCTCATCATAGCCGGCAGAGCTCTGCCGGTATCCATGACGGCACCAGGCAGAGTCCCAAGCCGGTACCGTTTGCGGGCATAGTTTGAGGCCAGCGGCATATCGTTTACCTTCTAGTCTGTCGAGCCCTAACAAATAACCATACACCCACCCCGATGAGCGCCGGCGCAACGTACGGTCGCCAGGCAGATGGCACCAGTTCCTGCAGACTTTGGAACGTAAGACCTATGCCGGAGCCGGTGCCGGCCTGAGTCAGTACCGGCACCACCTGACCGGATGAGTTCACACCATAGGTCAGTGGCGCCGGATTCTGGCCACCGGCCACGCGCTGCACCTGGGTGTTCACAGTGGCTTGCTGCGGTGAGTTGGCCTTGAGTACGGTGGTCGCGATCGTCCCCAAGCTGGAGAGGCCTTGCGAGCTCGTTAACCACGTCCCCACGTCTTTGAGCCCTGACCCGATCGAATCCCAAATACTGCCGGTTGGGTCCACTTCGGTCTGAAAGGTCGGAGTGGTAAACCCGGAAAGGTCAACACTGACATCAGTTAGGTCAGGTGTTGCAATCTGCGCCAGGTCTGGCGAGATAGCGTCAAAAACCGCGGAGTCAGGCAGGAAGCTGCTCGAGCCAGGGTCAAAACTGGATCCGGTGTCAAAGCTGGTGGTGGTCCCGGTGTCGAATTCGGTGACATCCTGCCCGAGAGATCCTAAGCGCCTCGATCGCTGTTGCGCCAGTGGGAGCACTTGAGCGTAGAGCTCCGGGTGGACCTTATACAGCCAGTAGGCCAGATTCAGGCCATTGCGCAGAGTTGTCATTATTTGACCCGTCGCCGGCGTCGAGTAGACCCCGGCGCAGGCCTCGCAGTGGCAAACAACACTCCCAGGATCGCCGCAGGCACCAGCCAGCCAGGAGTGTTGTCGCCAGTCACTCCCGCTGCCACCGGCGCCGGCGTGGACTCCACCGCGCTCTGTACTGCGCCTTGCACCTGCGGCGTCGCTTGCACCCCGTTGTTCTGCAGCGCCTGAATCGCGCTCTGATAGGCTTGCTGCGCGGTCTGACCTTGTGCGGCTAGCTGCGCAATCATCGCCTGCAGGTCTGCCTGGGTGACTTGCTGACCAGCGCTGGTCGTGGCGATTGTCGGTGAGGGTGCGGTGGTCGTGACCTGCGGAATGGTCGCCGGCACAGTCGGAGCGAGCGGTGTAGTTCCCACCGGATTGACTGATGGCAGCGGGTTGCCGATCGCCACCATGCTCTGCGCTGGAGTGACTTGCACAAATTGATGAGTGGCCGGATCGAAACTCCAGAGCGATGCGTCATTGTTGTGGGCCAGCACCTGGTTCCCGGTCCATTCAATGCTAAGGGTACCGGGTGAGCTCGAGGTCGCCGGCGCCACTGCAATCTGCACCGCAGCACTGCCTGGTGCCTGAAACGTAAAACCTCCCCCAACCCACGAGGAAAAAAGGCCATAGGGAGTCGCCATGCTCGCGTTGGTGTTGGCGTTCAACGTGGTGCCGGCGATCGCAGTCATTTGTCCCGGCGAGCTCGCCGGAGCAGAGCCCACCGGGTTGACCGGCACCACTGGCACTGGCATCTGCGAAGGCATTGGAGCCGGTGCAGGCGCCGGCGCCGCGGCCTGCGGCAGAGAAAAAGGTGGCAGGTTGCTGAAAGGGAAATCACCACCTACTGCAGTCCAGTTTTTATAAGCGCCGGTAATGTAGTCAGCCACCATGCCGGTGATTAACTTGTCGATCAGGTCGGCGTGCGTGTCCTGCAGCGGGCCATAACCCCAGCTGTCAATCCACGGCTGCACGATGTTGGCTTTGATGCTCAGCGGTGTATCGTTGGGGTGAATCCTGCCTTGCTGGGCTGCGGTGTAGACCTGGTTCACCAAGTCAGTCACGAAGCGTTGCTCACCCATGCGACCATAGCGCTTATAAATGGGTATATTCCCGCCCACTTTTTTCAAATCAAAAAGGCCTGCCAGTGGCAAGTATTTGTTTGCGATGTTGAAAACTGAGTTCGGGTTTACCTGCCACATCGCCACGGCCTGGTCGAAATTGTGCTGCTCCGGGTCTGTTTTATTGAGGCTCCCCGCGATCGCACCACCTATCGCTCCCAGGATCGCACCCACCGCGGTGCCGATCACCGGTATGGCACTGCCGACTGAGGCGCCGGTGGTCGCGCCTTTTTCCGATCCGGTGACACTGCTGGATGCTCCCAGGCCGCGCAGACCATCTCGAGTCGGTTGCCACGGAAAGGGTGCCACCACCGAACAGCCGAAACGGTTCATATGTGAAAAAACCTCGTGCAGGTGGCATCTGGTGGAAACCACCCCGGACCGATAGGTGCACCGGTATAGGGGTCTTGATCAAGGGTCGTTTCGAGCGGTAACCACCCCCCGTCGCCGCGGACATTGGCAACAGCCATCACGTGGGAGTAGGGCCCACCTTGCACGCCAAGTGCACAATAGGCCGCGGGAATTCCTATCGAGAGAAGAAGGGTCGCGAGCAAAACGGCCTGATCGTCACAATCACCAAATTTGTGGGTGAGTGTGTAGTCAGGTGTCTGGATTGTCTCGGTTTCGTATACGTCGCCGGTGTAGCGGATGTTTCCCCGTACCCACCCCTGCAGCGCCTCTACTTCGCAGTAATCGTCTTTCGGTGGGCAACGCTGAACAATGTTGGCCGCGGTCTGCCTGAGCAGCACGTTGCTTTTGTACTGTCGCGCGACCTGGGCCATGATTTTTAATGTGTCGGTTACTCCACCGTCGCCTGATCGAATGTTGAGAAGTTGCGAGGGTGCAATGGCATCTCCCAGGCCCACATGGTCTCCCTAAAAGCACTCCGAGCTCCGCGGGACAGCTTAGGCCACGAACCTGTCGACTGCAAATTATGTTAAATCGGACCCCTACTGGCCCACGTGGCGCCGGCGCGCAGCCTGCAGCTTTTCGTGGTCATACCACCAAGTAAACTGGCCCGTATGTCCTAGCTTGGTGCGAGTTTCCTTGCGAATTCGGATCCCAGCCAAAGCCACCAGGAGCCAGAATCCGTGGTCTTCATTGCGCCGGCTTCCATCGGGCAACACACCTATCGGGTGATACTCTACGAATTCCTCGAGACCGGGTGGGTTTCCATTCTGACCGCGGACATTGGCGCGGTATCTCAACAGCCGCGGCTCCCCGTCCGGCTCTCGAGTCAAATTGTCCAAGGCTTCAAAGACACTGCGGTGCACGCGTGCGAATCCCAAACCGAAGTTAGCCACCTCCAATGAGAGATCCTCATTTTTCTTTAGATACTCTGCACACACTGCGAGCTCATCGCTTTGTTGTTCCATCAGCAGGCGCCAGTCGTGACGCGTAAAACAGATATCTGAATCAATCCATACCAGCCACTCGCACCTGGTCCGGGTCAGGAAGTAGTGAGCCACGTAGTCTCGAGCGGTCGATACCGAAGACTCGCCGCAGTGGTCATATTGCGCCCCGATTTCTCGATCCTCTATCACTTCAAACATGCCACGGTCGTGGCCTGGCACTGTGTTGTGGTATATCGGTCGCCCTACAAAGACCGTGGTCGGATCAATTACCATCTGAGGCATACTCCGCGGGTGTTTTGCGGGCAGGCTTCACGGCCTGCAGAATGAACGCGTGCGTTGTCTCATCATCCTGGGTGTGCACAATGTCAAAATCTCCGCCAAAAACGCTTCTGTAATCTGATGAGGGAGTCTTGCCAAGTTGCGCGTCATAAGTTGGTCGGTAGGTGAAGATGAGCGTGGCTTCCGAGATAATCCGACCGTGACCCGGATCACCCCAGGCCCATATGGAATATCGTGACGGTACTGTGGCACACAGGAACCCCCCCGGTTTGAGCATTCGCCAGATTTCATCCATCTGCGCGAAGTAGGTTTCATAGTCCCCGGAGCGGCCTAAATGCTCGAGCACTTCATAACAGTGCACCTCATCAAAGACACTTTCCGCAATCTGCAGGTCTCCACTTTCAAGTTCCTCCACTACGCCACCTGCAGGCCTGCGGCGTACAGCCGCGGGATCCATGTGCCACATGGTCTGGCTTAGATCCATCACCAGGTCAGGATCGCATGCCGGGTTTAGATCCACGGTTACGACGTTTTGCCAGCGCTCTGACTCCGGCAACAGCCGCGCGGAGTAGAGCCGGTCTGCCCTAGCCATGTAGAACGGATAGGGGTCAATCAGTCGCTTTCGCCGGTGGCCACAGCCTAGAAGTAACTCGCGATAGTTCACTGTGTTTTTTACTCTTGCACCTGGTCCTCGGCCTGCGGCTCGAGTGATTGCAGGAGCTCCAACCGTACATCATCGCAAAAAGCCTGGTACGGCTGCAGCGGTGGGTGGAAACTCACCAGGACCTGCCACCAGTCGGGTTGCGTCAGCCAGCTTTTCATCTGCTCCGGCTGCACCATGGATTTAAAATGTCGTGGGATTTTGACCATCAGCGCCTCAGCCGCCAGGCTTGGATCCGCTGCATTCATCGCGAAGTCCTCGAGGTCTGCCACCAACCGACGCAACAGCGGTTCCACCATTGCAATCATGGCATTGTCCTGTGGTGCCTGCGGCACCTCTCCACCTGGTGTCGGTGAGCTCGAGGAGCTCGCCGGCAGAGCACCACCACCGGCTGGTGCGGTCTGAAACTGCAGAGCCGGTGGAGGTGTGGTTTGTTGTCCGTTTCGATTTTTGAAGGCTGACTCAGCCAGTGGCCGGAATTCTCGCGCCAGAGAGGTGACCCCGTTTGCAATCACATCCGGCCAGGTGGATCCGTTGGCCTTTCCGGTGTCCATGTCGCGCGCGAGCTCTATTCCGCGAAGCAGGGTTTCCACTTGTTTGTCACCGGCGCCAGCGCCGACCAGGTCTTTCATTCCCACCATGGCGCCGACCAGGTCTTTGATGCTCTCCCCGCCTCGATTTCCAAAGAGGCCTTTAGCGAGCTCGATCCCGATTGGCGCCAGGATGGGCGCCCAGAATTTGATTTCTTGCCACCGGTCTTGACGTGCTGACATGCGCTTGCGCTCAAGGCGTTCCTCCATCTGCTGCATCATGAGCAGTGGATCCGCGGTTGGCGTCGCCGGCGTCGCCGCGGCTGCAGGCCTTGCGAACCCGGAAATTTTTATCCGTTGTCGCGTTCCTTTGACAAACCGGCCTCGCTTGGTGCGCGCGATAACATGATACTCGCCAGGTCCGAGCTCGAGACATTCCCCCGGTAGGCCTTTAATTTCGGATGTGGTCAGCTTGCGGACCATGCCGGCTTTGTCCAGCGGACTGTCGCAGTACAGTTCCCACCACAGGATTTCGCCGCCTGAGCTCTCATCCATCTGCGCCAGGCCTTCGAGCACCTCCGCGTTTAACTCGTGGTCGTCATCCTCATCCTCATCAGTGTTTGAGAAAAACAGGACCCTATCATCAGGGGTGGAAGCACTGGCCACTGCCGCCGCCGCCGCCGCTGCAGCGGCCTTGGCCACCGTGCTGGTAGAGGATTTCTTTTTGGCCATTAGTGTGGATCGACTGCCGGGGTCATCTCGAAGGCTTCGCGAATCGCCTGCTCGAGCTCCGGTGGCAGCTTAGTGGCTTGCTTCGCCACTTTGAGCAGCACTGGCCCCAACGTGCGCAGCATTGCCTGAGTTGGGAGCTCGCCGGGCAACGTCCCCTTGGTCCGGTAGCCGTCAAAGCAGGTGCCATCACGTTGGGTTAGTTGATAGATGAATCCTGCCACCACTTCGGAGTTCATCATCGGCTTGCCGTCTTTGATGATTGGCCGTTTCTGCAGGTCCAGCCGCGGCACCTCAGTCCGCAGCTGGGTGAGCGTCGCCGGCGATCGCCGGCAGAACCCTTGAAATTTAGACGCATCTTGCGGATTCGCGCTTTCGAAGTAACACGCGCAGTTCTGGCAGGTCCTGCCTTTGAGCTCTGCGGGGTCCCATGGCACCACCGTGCTGGGTATGGTTGGCGTAGTGTCCATTTGAGCCTCTCCCCGGGGTGGATTATGTAAAAGCTGAATCCTAGCTGTTCTGCCGGCCTGTTTGATAGAGAGGGAGAGAGGGAGAGACCACTGGTGAGCACAGCGGGGTCTACAGGACTGCTCTGACGGGCGCCAGAGCAGGGGTGAGCGATACGCGCGGCCACCACCTTGGCCACGCTCGAGTCAGTGTGGTGGCCCGGTAGGCTCCGCGTAGGTGTACTGCGGTCTGATTCTGTTGCTGTCGCCTTCCCATCGCCACGTTCGACGGGTTTTAGGCCGCTCCGAGAGCCGGTACTGGCACGCGAGTTGCCTGATCAAGGCGTCGGTGCGGTGGTACCAGCGCTCCGCAGGATCAGCGTCATCCGGTGACGCGCGTACGGTTAATGCCACGGGTCCAAGGGGGAACCGGGAAACTGCAGAGGGAGCATCATGCTCGAGCCGGGCGTGGTCACTGTTTTTTTGTACAGTACCGGCCACTGCTGCAGTGGGGTGAGCCAGTCCGCGGCTCTCGATTCTCCACGTATGCGGGCGCGTAAAGAGTTCCGTCGCACTCCACTTCAAACCGATCACCTGGGAGCCGGTGAGCTCGCCGTAGCGATTACGCCGACCCGTCTCGGCGTACACCATGCGCAGATGAGTTTTGCACCGTCGCCGGCTGGGCAGGCCTTTGCGCCGGCGCTCACGTTGCTCTGCTCGCCAGAGCCTGCCCAGGCGCCGATCAGCGTCATCGCAAGCGAACCGGTATCCGGTGGATAAGCAAAATCCTCCCCAATTACCGCGATCGGCAAATCCGCGGGAGCGTTCAATGTCAGGATCAGCTGTAGGTTGCCTGACTCGTCGCGCTTCACGGTATAGCCCGACATTCGGACCACCCAGCTGTTGAAACTGACGTATACCGTGAAGGGAAGCCCAGGCCAGCACGCGGGCAATGCCCTGCGCGACATCCACCCCATTACCCAGGCCTTCACCCAGGCCCACACCCGTCTCCCGGCTGGCTTGTACATGCACGGCTCCTGCCGCATCCAGATTTTTTGCGATGTACTTGGCGATATAACCGGTAGCACTGCCCTTGCGCCGGTTGATTCTTTCGATCGAGACCCGTTTTTTGTAGGCACCGGGTTCTGTGCCGTATTCCTTGAGCCAGCCAGCGACAATGGTCGAGGAAAGTTGCTTGCGCAGATACGCCGGCACAAACAGCAGCAGGTGCCAGTGTGGGGTTCCATCGTGGTGCGGTTCTGCCACCCGTACGCCAAAGTAACGCACGTCATCTCGATCCAGCTGCGATCGCACCCTGGCCCAGGTCTGGCACATCCACTGCTGTGCCTCTCGCACCGTTGCGCCCTGATAGCGCGGATTGGCTCCCCCATGGAATAGCCGCGGGTGGAACGCTGAGGGAGCGGTAACCGTGGCAAAAATCGCCTGGTAGCCCAGGCCATCAGCAATTTTTTCGTATCCCTTTATGCGCGCCATGAGCTCGCCGCGGCGCAGAGTAGGATTCGACAAGCTGTGGTCCACCAGCTGCTCGAGGGAGAGGCTCTCCCCCTGCTCATTCACGGCCACGCAGGACTCGAGGAACCGGCGCATGCGCCTCTGCTGGTCTGCACGCAATCTAACAGCAGACTCCGACGCATACACGTCCCCACCTTTTTTGACGGTCCCGAGCTCGCGTAAGGCCTGTTCACTCTTGCGGCTCCACAGCTTGCGCAGCTGCCTACGCCACCACAGCGCGTCATCCAGCCTGGCCGAAAGTCCAAAAAAGCGGTTTGAGCGGTTTGCCGGTATCACCTCGAGACCGACAGAGCTCGCGAACGCACACTTTGCCGCGAACGCTCTGAGCTCTGAGGCGTAGGACGGATGCCGCACCGGGAGCCAGGTAACCGGACCATCGCATGTGGCCTCCCGACGCGCGCCACCCGAGAGGCGATCCAACACAGCGGCAGGGTCAAGTGGGCGGAACGCGGCGCAGGTGCGCGCATAGTTTTCTGCGCAGTCACGCAATTCTGCTTCGTCGAATGCTTTGCCCACGTGGGCAACGCTGAGGGACTTGGAGAGGCGCAGGCATTCCTGATTCGCTTGCACATAGTCCACCTGATCGAGTTCGCCTATGCGCCGCACGGCCAGGTCTTGGATGGGAGCCGGGAAGTTTTCAAACTTCCGGCGGCGCCAGACCCACAAATTCCGCTGAAAATGCTCTGATCTGTCAGCCAGCGCAGGCATCAGCGCTGCTGCAGCAAAGTTAGCAATTGTTGGAGAGTGTTCGCCAGGTCCGTTTGCACGGTCCTACCGAGCTCTCGCCAGGCCAGACCGGCCATGGTCTCAATGTATGCAATCGTATGGGCCGACGCGCGCGTCTGGTCATACCGTAGCGCTATCCAGAGCACTCCGGCACATTGCTGTTGAGTTAGTTTCGACCAGACTTGGCCGGCCCACTCGAAAGTGGTTTCTGTGGGTACTTGGGTATCAGTGGGCAATGGGACTCCGGCAAGCCCTTGACAGACCTAAAGAAAAACGCGCCAGGAGACCTTAGCCGAGACTGAGGGATTTTGTCAAATGTGCAGGGGGGGCGCAAAAGTGCCAAGGCATAAAAAACCCCTGATCGGCTTGCGCGTTTTTCCTTTCAGGGGTCTATCTCGGAGGATATTTGCCGGAAAAGATTAACCCGACCAGGGGTTGCCGGCATGCAGACAAGGCGGACCGGCACCGCAGAACAACGCTCGAACTATAGGGATTGTGAGCTCCGCAGTCCAGAGGATGGAGTAATCAGAGCGACCGATTACCGGTTACCGGTCACCACATAGGATGTGTGCGCCGGCGTCGGCTCTCCTGGTCCCACCTCTTTGCGAATTCGCTGGTAGATTTCCTCCCGGTGCACGGCCACATGCTTGGGCGCTTCGATCGCCACTTTGACCTGGTTGCCGTCCACTCGCAGTATCGTGATGAGCACATCATCGCCCACCCGAAATGATGCCCTATTGTCCCGTGTGCCGTGCCGCCCACACTTGGGTGTACGCTGAATGACTAACGCGCCCATAGTAGATATCCCTCTGTTAGTTGTTGGTCGTGGCAATCTTTCGGACCATGCGCCGCGCTGCGATCGCCGCCTCAGCGCGTGGTGTAAATTTGCGGATCCCGGCTTTAAAGTTGGTGACCAGGTGGCCAGGACATTGAGAGCAGATGCCCAAGCGACCCGTGGCGCTGCGAATCAGCCAGCGACACGGATCACCCAGGAGATCCGCGCATGGATGTGCCGCATCGCAACCGCAACCGAGACACTGGCACTCGTTAGACATGCGGCGCCGCGTCATCAGTCGGCCTGCCGTCGCCTCAGCGCGGGATTCTGCACAGGCTCCTGCTGTGGCGAGCGAACCCACTCCACAAAATCCAGCGTCAGCTGCTCAGACACCCGCACGCTATCAGCGGTGTTGTAAGGGTCTCCCCCGGTACTGTAGAGGCTCGAGACCTGCCGGCGCAGCTTGTTATTCGCGTCCATGCGTCACCCCGTGCTGACCCAGCGACCCCCAAAGAGCCTTATCGGCGTCCATCGCTGATCGACAGGCACGCGCCGATTTTAGATAGTGGTGGTGCCACTCTCGAGCAGACTGCACGTAAACCAACCGAAAAGCTGGGTCGTGCGTTTCGCTCGCCTTCAGTAGCGCTTGATCACGATACACGGCATGCCGTCCTGCCATGTAGGAATGCCAGGCCGCGCCGGTGAGCAGACTCTCCAAGCGGGTCAGCCTCGTAGGCAGCCTCGCACGATTGGGTACGCGGCGCGTCTTGGCTTCGAGCTCCCTCCGCGCTGTAGCACCATGGATGCCGGTATCTTTCGAGCGTTCAATGTACGCGTCGAGGAACGTTTTCGGCGCATCAGGCCGGTCCTGTGTTAAGTCCACCAGCTTTCTGTTTCGCGCCTCTCGATCAGCCGCCTCCTGCGTCTGGATCACATAGAACCCGCCGCGGCTGGTGTAGCTGGCCACCAGGCCGCGCCGGTAGAGGACTCGCGCCACTTCGGCTTTTCGAAATGGCAGAGTTACTTCACCTGTGCTGGATGCCGCCAGCTGCTCGAGCAGCTTGCGCTGATTGGGAGTAATGCGCTTGCGCGGTGGTGTCGGCTTCACGCCGGCGATCGCATTTCCATGGGTGCGGCAGGTGGCAGACTCCGGCTGCACGTCACAGCCGCAGGTATAAGTTTTGCCGGCCACCACCTGGGTGCGCGCAAACCGGCCTGTGAGCTTGTCTTGATACATTCGAGCATCTCCACGTCCTTTGATGGGGTGCATCATAACACTAGTGCAGTGCATCAAGGAATACCTGCATCACAATGCAAGTGCAAAAAATGCTTATGTCATGTAGGAAGCGATAAATTCGCGCAATTTATCTGCTGTCAGACCCCGTTTGCGCTTTCTCTGATCCAGCTGGATCAGCTGCGCTAACACCTCCGCGGTTACATCCTCACCTCTCGGTGAGCATACCTTGGCACCGCGCAGCAGCTTTGCCCGCGCGTTCTCTAAGTTGACGTATCTGCTCGCTTCTAAATCATACAGCTGGCGGTTTTTGTACTTTCGGAAGGTCGCATCAGGCATTGAATCTCCCCGTGGGTGGGGTGGCCGGTGGATCCGGCATGTTAGCGAGCTCGAGCGCCTCGAGCTCATCTTGCGTGAGCAAAGCCTCAGCGATCAATCCCTGGCCCAGCTGCTCGAGGAATGAGCGCATCATTTCCACAGCTGCAGGCCGGCTGTGCTGGCCTGGGTGGCGCAGTGCCAGACTGACGTTTTGATATACGGCTAGCCACGTGAGCAGGTCGGCGCTTACTTCGAGTTTTACGCTTAGTTTGTTTTGATCCATCTTTTCTGGTCCATGGGAGTAGAGCCTCCAGCGCTCGAGCGGTGAGCACTGGCCCTAAAGTGTTGCGATCAATTGTGAGGTAGCCTCGAGCTCGGAGCTCCTGCAGTTTGTACCGGCGTATCCCGGTCTTGGGTCCACCAGCCAGCCGGCTTTGCAGGCGCCGCAGGGTATCGGCGTCGTATCGCGAGAGCTCGCGTATTTTGCGCATCAGGTGCTCACCTTGCGCGGTCAGGCTGCACTGGCGCGGCGATTCGAGTAATCACCCAGGCACACACCCCAGCTGCTCGAGCTCCGGCGCCGCAGATTGCCGTGGTGAGCGCATCAGCTGGCCCCAATGCCGTTATGGTGGTTGCCACGAGGTCGAGGCCTGCAGGCCCGATACCGCGGACTGCATAGCTGTCAAAGGGTGCATCGCGAGTCTGCAGAAACCAATTCGAATTATCACCCAAGTTGTCCACCCCACTGTTGCCACTCATCTGTCAGTGTGGGCTTTAGAATGTTGAGCCGGTAGTAGCCCATCTCCCGCAGCAACAGCCGGCTCCGCACCGCCCAATTCATCAGCCTGGCTTCGCGACGGTCCTGCTCGCGCGAGGAACCATCTATTATTATCGCCCCGGCAGGCCCGTGACGCTCGCGCCACTTTTGCATGACCCACAGCCAACAATCAAAATCCTCATCTGTCACGTTAGACCCTTAAAGAGCTCTGCGAATCGTTGAGGCGAGAGAATACCCACCGTCCACCCTCTGCAAGGTATGCCGTAGAGCTCGATGGCCGCGGGACCGCAGCTGGAGATGCTTTGAGCGAACCGCATGAGCTCGAAGTCGCGCTCATCGGACTCTCTCGAGGTGTGGCGCAGTGCATAGGCAAATTCCGGCGTCTCACCGTCCAACACCCAAAACCAGCAGACCCAGTCCTGACGCGTCACTCAAAGTGTTCTATCGGTTCAAAGTGTCTGCGCATCATGTTATATCCGTTGCTTTCAGACCATCTGCAGGTCGGCTCTCAGGTCCATGAGCCGGATATAGTTGGCGGCAGGTTTCAGACTGCGCGCCAGTCGCATCTGCACCAGCATGAGCTCCGCATCGTATCGGTCTGCTTTTTGGGCGGATAACTCCATACAAAACTCGCTCTTATAGCGCATGTGCCAGCAGTAGATGCACAGCTGACGCCAAATCCTCTCATCCTCAGCGGTGAGCGCACTGGCTGGGTAGCGGGTCATATGAAGGCCTCGAGCTCATCCAGTCCGGTGAATCGCTCGAGCGCGCCCCCACACAGCACCGGTCCAAAGAGAAAGCTGCAATCTTTTCCGTGTGTCTTGCGGTAATACTGCGCCACTGACATCAGTTGCGCGTCTTGGTGATCAGACTCCGGCGAAATCCTCTCGAGAGCCCCCCACAATAGCCAGTTGCGATTGCGGTTTACTTGCCAGTCAAACCAGGCTGCGCGATCCTCATCCGTTAGCTTCATCGTTTTAATTCTCCTTAGCGACACTCCGCGGAAGTCTACCCAGGACTCCCCAACATAACAGCCGCGCCGGTCTTTATGGTTCTGCGCGTAGCGCATCACCTCATAGTCGGTGGTCTCGGCCAATGTTGCGGCCTCGAAGGGAAATAATGCAGCGCATTGTACCACGGTCGCCAGGAAGCAGCAGACCCGCGGCAAAGGGTTTTGATTAGGACCCCAGGTCTGCGACCTGGTTATAAGCGTCGCGCGCCATCTGGCGCAGCTGCTCGAGGCGATTCACGTTGAAGTCCTGAGCCTGTATCCGGTCCAGCCACGCCAGAGCCAGGGATAATTTGCGGCTGGTCACGGTCCGCGCCTCAGCCGGGAAACATTGCGGACAAACCCCAGGCACCTGATGCCGGCAACTGCGCCGGAGCTCCACCACCAGGTGCCGACTGAACCCTAAAGGAACACGCATCTAGGCGGCAGGCACCAGCTGCTGCTCTGCCGGTGGAGCATCTCCCCAGGCCTCCAGCAGCACCTTGCAGGCCTCGCTCCAAGGTATTGTCGTGTCATGTCGGTTGCCGCCTGCGGTTTCCAGAACCGTATGCATGGAAGTCACCTTGGTCTGGTCGTGGCGATCGCTTTTGATCGGAACCGGCTTAGCCGAAACGATCGCCGCCACGAGATAAATGCCGCTTGCGTCTTTTAACACTCTCATTTTGAGCCCTTGTGTTTGAGTCAGGTTGCACGAATGAACCCGGTGAGGTCTGACGCCGTGAGGAATTCCTCACGTATTTCTGCATCATCGGCCTCCCGGCTGGTGAGCTCTCCCACCTCCACCAAAAAGTCGAGAATGTCAAAAACATCCTCCTGGGTCAGGAAATCGGGAAACTCGGCCTTAAAATCCTCATCCTCCACGCTTTGCCAGACCACCTCACCGTCGTGCGGATCCACGAGCTCTGCACCACCTCCACGGGTCAGGGTCAGAACGTATGCCGGCACCTCTCGGCGTGGCTTCCTAGGTTTCGATGATCGGGCCATGTTTGTGGAATGGGTGGTGAATATCGGAGCAGGTCACAGCCAGCGCCTGACCTTGTGAGAGGGAGATCCTACGGCGCTCACCGCACCGCAACGGATACCGGGAAACATCCTCCTGCAAAATCGTCTTGCCGTGTTCATCGTTCAATGCCTCGAGCTCCAAAACGCATCGCCCCCCCTGGCACTTGAGCACCAGGAGCTCATCGCGCTGCAGGGTCACGCTGTGGACTTTAAACCGCAGACCTGCCCATTTCCTACCCAGGAGAGCCCAGGTCTTAGAAACGTTGCTCTGCACACTCACGCTCGAGACATCTCCACTGATGCCGGTAATCCTGATGCCGTTAGGCATTGCAAAAACCCTCCCACTTAAAAACGCTGTAGAGGCCTTTTGAAGGCCTCAGAGCTTTAGCCGCTCCCCCGTACCCACCTCAGTGGCGATCGCTACGCCACGGCTGCGGCAGGCGCGTTTCCCAGGATCCTGGCCACATAGTTCTGCGTCTCGGCGTAGGGCGGAATGCCGCCCGCATCTTTCACGGCCTGCGCTCCTGCGTTGTATCCCGCCAGGACCAGAGCCCAAGGGTTCTGGCCGGTGGAGCTCGCCAGCGGGAACAGCTGGGTGTAGAGCCTCGAGAGTTGCGCCGCCGCCTCGGTGATCTGGTCTTGGGTGTCCTGGTCGGTGAATGGCACCGGGCGACGCACGGTGGTGAAGTATTTCGGCTCAAGCTGCATCAACCCGAGAGCTCCGGCCTTGCTGGATCTGGTGCCGTCAATCACATCCGACCGAAAAGAGCTCTCTTGCTGGGCCACCGCGCTGAGGAAATCCTCCGGCAGACCAAACTCGGCGCCGGCCTGCTCGAGAAACGGGATCCACTTTTGCGCGTTGGAGGATTGTTTCCATGCTTGGATTGCGACCACTGCACCTCCACCAGCAGCAGCAACCAACAGTAGGCCAGCTGCGAAAAGGAATAGCGTTTTTGAATCGCCTGCCATCTCAGGTGACCACGATAAGACCGGGAAATGTGGGTTGATCGGCAAAACCCAAATTGTTGGGCCAGACCCACGTCGTATATCCACCCCCCGTCAGCCTGTCATCCCAAGGAGTATTAAACTGCGCGGCCGCGGTAGTCAGGTGCCATGTTTGCACCGGGTTCACCGTCGAGAAATCCAACGAAGTGAAGAAGTTCTGCGGATGTGTTCCTCCATCCAAAATGAGCATAAAAAATATGCCATTCGGTGGGATGTTGGCCGGAGCCGTGCTGAAGTTGCCGAAAGCAACAATGCCCGCGCCGTTTATAAAAGACGGATCAGGAGATATGGCACCACCGGTAAAGCCTGAAGGAGTAGGAAAAATCCCGGTGGTCCCGTTGCCTGCATCGTAGGTCTGGCCTGGGCCATTGAACGATGGACCAGTAGAGCCAAAGGTGACTCCCGGCGCTGAGAAAGTGGTTCCGCCACCACCACTGGCCCCACCGAAAAACCCTTCAGTGGCCAGCAGGTTGGGATTTACCAAAAAACCGCCCATCAGAACGAGCCGGTGGTGTTATACCCTCCACCCAGGCCACCACCCGGTGGTGCAACACCTCCACCGGAGCTCGAGGTGTTGATAGGCACCGGCTTAGATGCGCTGGCGCCATAAAACAGAACGCCACCCACCACCGTGCCAGAGCCCCATGCGACGTATATAGGATTAATCCACGCGTTCTGGTCCATGAAAATGCCCTGACCCGGCGCGAGATTCATGTAAGCCCAGGGGCTGCCTGTATCAATCGCCCCGTCGATCGAAACGAGCAGGTTGGCATTGCCGGATGCGTTGTTGTTCTGGATCAAAAGCGACACCCGGCTGGCATCGCCGGCGAGCAGTGCCACCGCGGTGGCCACTCCAGAGGGTATCGGAATGCGCCCCGCGAAAGCCCCCTGCATCTGCGAGACCATGGCGGCCATGCCTGCGCCGCCAAAAACGGATGCGTTGGCGGCCTTCACGAGGGTTGCCGCGGATCCGTGCGAGTTTCCACCGCTCGCGACTAGGTTGGCCGCGTCGGTCAAATTGAGATTCAGCGCCTGCTGTGCTGTCAGCACTGCTCCAACACCAGCCGCGCCGGGTGGCTGGTCTGATAGTACGCGATCAGTAAACGTCCACTCCGGGTCCGACTGGATAGGCACCAGCATGGAGTACCGCGCGACGTTGGGATACAGGACAGTCATGGTGTCGCGCCGGTGTCCGAAAATTAGTGGCGAATACGATAACCGTGCATCACGTGGTACAGGTTGGAGTATGTGGTGCCGCTGGCCACATACGACACCCAGGTGAATGAAATCACCGTGTTGGCCGGAAACAGGCGCGGCCTGATCGTGCGATAGGGCAGCTGGCCGGTGCCACTGATGCACGGCAGAGGCAGCGCGACGTTCGAAAGGTTGCGCGTTGCGCTCGAGTCATTGATCAGGACCGTCACTAGAGGGTTAGGTACGCTGTTCGAGTCCTGCGCGGCGCCGGCCAGGTCAGCCTGGTGGCTCAATGCGTACCAGTAGAAATCATACCCATTGTCCACCTGAATCTGGCTCGAGCCATTGGCAGCGGTGGAGGCCAGGCCGGTGACGTTGGCACACAAAAACTGGATATCATCCGGCGTGATCCCAGGAAGCCAGACCGGTGAAGGTCCACCGGCCTGCAGCCCTTGTGACATTGCCTGCGCTGAAGCTGACATGGGTCAGGTAACCTGCCGGATAAGATAGCCCCGGAGCCTTGCGCCTATGCGCGCGGCAATGGTCGAGGGTAGAGCGATCGTGGCCGCGGTGGTGACCACGAACGTGAATTGCTGCGTGGCCTTCAGATACACCGGCACAATGGTGTAAGGCTCCCCGCAGACTCGGCCATACACCACTGCGTTGCCCACACCCGTGCTGGTGGAGCTCGGTCCGATTTCCGACAGCGCACAGGCAATATCCAATCCGACAGTGGGCGGGAAATTCATCAGTGGACCGTCTTGCACAAAGTTTCGATCGGTGCCGACGGCAAAAACCACGTAGCCCTGGCAAGCGATGTTCCACAGGTCATTAACAAAAAACCCTGTGCTGGCCGGCGCCTGTCCACCGATACCGGGGTAGATACCGAAGGGTGCGCTAGTTGAGTTGGTGACACCTGGGAAAATTGGCATCTCAATGCCAATCGTATAAAAATCGTTACCCATTCCCAACTGACCACCCAATGTCAGGTTGGTGTCAAAGATGGTCTTTGCCACCGCGCCGGCTCCTGGTGCGCTGGATGTGCCTTGCCCTTTCTGCGCGGCAAAAAACAGCAGACCACCGGAGGCAACACCGGCTGACGGCCAGGCGTTGTGGTCATACAGAGGCGCCCAGATAATGTCCTGGCCTGCTGTTCCGACCTGATGTGCTACCAGATCCGACTGCGAGAGAATCGGGCGACCACCGGCTGGTGACTGCATGCTCATAGTGAGACCCTACCTAACTTGGTGCGGTTGCGATTGTGTGGTTAGTAAGTGCCGGCCATTGCCAGGCCTGACGGGTTCACGCTCCCACCAGGTCGATTCACATTCGGCGCCATCGGAGCTCCGCGGCCAGGCATATAGGCGCGCAGGCCTCGCAGCTGGCTCCCCGGAGAAGTCCACGCCAGTGCACCCATGCCGCGGCCAGTCATGTATGCGTTCATTCCATGCATACCAGGCAGCGCCGGTGTTGCGGTGGTCGTGGTGGCCGGTATTGAAGCCTG
>Ga0157374_10001427_pt1 | contig 20202 bp, 16 predicted proteins | sample M25metaG_FD_115308 | JGI IMG/M metagenome (GOLD analysis project Ga0157374, IMG submission 115308) | Miscanthus rhizosphere microbial communities from Kellogg Biological Station, Michigan, USA - M2-5 metaG | ecosystem: Host-associated > Plants > Roots > Rhizosphere > Soil | place: USA: Michigan... | reverse complement strand
GTACGGTTGGCGCCAACTTGGAAGTCGGTTCCGACGTGCTTCCATTTCGCACGACGACCTTCCTGGGCGGGCCGCCGGCAGCAACTCTCTTCAAACACTTCCCTGATTTCGACTTCCTGCACTTCTTGGCGGGAGCTACTTTTTCGCTCGAAGCTTGCGCCTGCGGAGTTTCCTTCGTCTGGACAGCGGGTTCGGAGGAAGCTGGGGCGGTCTGCGGAGTCGCAGGCAGCGCCTCTTGTGGTTGGGAGTCTTGCGGCTGCATATCTTGTGCCTTAGAAGGCTGGTCCGCTGGCGGAACCGTTTCCTGCGGAGCTTTTTCAAGTTCGCTCTGAGTCTCTGCGACTGTCGGAGTGACAGACAGTGCCATTCGGCCAATCAGTCCGTGTGTTGCGAGCGCAGAAAGGAGGATGAGAGTTGCAAGGTGCATCGCAAGAAAATAATGCCATGGCGCTATGGCATCGCCTCAGATCATTGTAACGCGATTGATGGCGCTTCGCGCCTCACGGATGAGTGGCCAGTTCTTCTGCGGTATCAGGGCGCGGGCTCGCGAGCGGCATACGCAACCGGAATGTTGTCCCTCGTCCAGCTGCGGACTCGAACTCAACGGTCCCGTAGTGCCACTGCATCACCTGATAGGTCTGTGCCAACCCGATACCGCTACCACCCTTTTTGGTTGTGAAATATAGTTCGAAGATTTTGTCTTGCACCTCGGGTGGAATTCCCGGGCCCTGATCGCGAATCTCGGTCACCACGTCGTCATCTTCTTTTCTAGCCAGAAGCTCCAGGCGGCCACCTTCGCTCATGGCCTGGATGCCATTGAGAACGACATTCAGAAACGCCTGCTTCATGAAGTCACTGTCGGCCTTGACGATCAATGGCTGCTCCGGAAGCTGACGGTCGATAGTTACATGATGCTGCGCGGCATCGGGATGCGCGAGGCTGGTGACTTCTTCGAGGATCTTGCGCAAGTCAACTTCTTCCAGGCGCAATTCCCGCGGACGCGTGAAATCGACCAAGATTTGCACGACGCGATCGAGGCGGTGAATCTCGTTCCCAATGATGTCCATATGCCGCTGCGTGTCAGGGTCAACCTGTTTCAGTTTGTTCTGCAGCAGTTGCAAATGGAGGACGATGGCATTAATCGGATTCTTGACTTCGTGCGCTACGCTGCGCGTGGTTCGCGCGCTGGCAGAAAGGCGGCGAGACAATTCGATTTCGTCTTCGATGCGCCGCACCGATTCAGCGTCGCGCATCGTCAGCAAAGCGCCGATGGGCGTGCCCTTTTCTTCAATAAAGTCGAGAGAAACCTGCATGCTGCGGTTTTCTGAGAGCGGAATTTCCCGTTGCGCCAATGGTTGAAAGGCTTCAAATGCCGCATAGACTGCTTCGCTCAACGGAGACGAGTCCGAAAAGATTTCCTGGGCGGTCTTGCCAAGGATGTCCCGACGCATCCGTCCGAGGAACCGCTCCGCGGATGCGCTGACCAGCACGACTCGTGAGTCGCGCGTGAACAGCATCAAGCCGTCCTGCAACTTCGACATGACCTGTTCGACATTGTCTTTTAAGGCGGAAAAGATCTGGTTGGTATCCCGCATCTGGCGCCCCAGATGGGCAATCTTGAGCGTCACCAGGCCGAACTCGTCATGGCCTGAATCATCGTCGGGTAATAGATCGGTCTCGCCGCGCGTTACGTTGTCCAGATTCAGGTTGATCTGCTTCAGCGGCCCCAGAGCCAAGTTCGATACGCCTGCCGCCAGAAACAAGGAAAGCACGACTGCCACACAAGAAAAGAATGCTGCGTGCTGCAATCGTGGTGTCAGTTCATTTCTTAACAGCACGGTGGAAACGCCGAGATGCACGCTGCCGAACGGAGCTGAATCCAGTTCCAGCGGAAGGCTGACATCATAAACTTTTGCGGGACTGTAGATGAGCTGAATCTGCCTCCAGAAACGGGCATCTCGAATCTCGCGAAAATCAGGACGAGCGGCCACGGTCTTTCCGATCAGGTCCGGATTGGTTGCAAGAATTGCTTTGCCATCGTCATTGAGCACGGACGCGTCGTAGATGATCGGCCAATTGCCGACGGCCGAGTCCAGCATGGTGTTCACGTTCGTATCGGTCTGCAAGTAATCGGCGAGTGCGCGTCGCAGCGCGCGGGGGTCGCTGGTATCGACAGGAGTGCTGGTTAAGTCGGGGACAGCGTTGTTGGCGGCATCGGCAAGCTGACGGGTAAGGAGAGATGCGATTTCATACGACGTGGTGAGGCGCTGGCGCAGAAGTTGGGAAATGTAGATCACCGAGAAGCCCAGGACCAGACAGGCAATCATGAAGGTGATTGCCAGCACGATTTTGGTTTTTCTGCTCATCGGTCAATGGGACGAGGTGGCGGCGCTATTTTTCAGGTCGCAAATCAACAATTCATTCCGCTTCCTTGGCCGACGTCCCGTCCGGCGTTGCGGCGCCGTATTCTTTCAGCTTGTTGTGCAGTGTCTTCAGGCTAATCCCAAGAATCTCTGCAGCGCGCGTCTTGTTGTTGCTGGTCGCCTCAAGCGTCTTCAGAATGAGCAGGCGTTCCGCTTCCTCCACGGTGGTGCCGACGCCCAGACGGACGGCATCGGGATCGTGAACCGCGGCGCGCACGGTTTGGCCGAATCCTGGCGGCAAATGCCTGGTTTCGATCATGGCGCCTTCGCAAACGATCACTGCTCTTTCTAGTGTGTTTCGGAGCTCGCGAACGTTGCCAGGCCAGGAATAGTTATTGAACGCATTGAGGACGGCTTCGCTGACGGTCGCGACTTTTCGGCCGTGTTTTTGATTCATGTCGCGAATCAGCAGTTGGACGAGCTCCGGGATGTCGTCCTTGTGTTCGCGAAGGGGAGGCATGTGGACATTGAAAACGTTGAGGCGGTAGTAGAGGTCTTCACGCAGCTCACCGTTGGCGACGGCCTCATCGGGAACCTTGTTGGTCGCTGCCAGGACCCGCACGTCCACCGAAGTTTCGACTCGGCTGCCAAGACGGCGAAGTTTGTGGTCCTCGAGCACGCGCAGTAATTTCGCCTGTGTGGCGATCGGCATTTCGCCGATTTCGTCGAGCAGGAGCGTTCCTCCTTCAGCCAGCTCAAAGCAACCCGTGCGCCGCTCGAGAGCTCCGGTGAAGGCACCCTTTTCGTGTCCGAAGATCTCGCTTTCAATCAATGTCTCGGGAATGGCTGCGCAGTTGATGGGTACGAAGGGCTTAGTGCGCCGTGGGCTAAGCTCATGAATGGTGCGGGCAACAAGTTCTTTACCGGTGCCGCTAGCGCCCGTGATCAAAACCGATGCCGTACTGGGAGCGACCATCTGAAGCAACCGGAACGTCTCCTGCATCTTCTTGGAGGATCCCACCAGTTGTCCGAGAGAGCCTGCATCGCGAAGTTTGCGGCGGCTCACCTCAAGCTCAACCCGTGTCCCTAGCAGATCGGATGCGTTCTGGAGCAGCGAACGCAACCGCATAGTATCAATCGGTTTTTGGATGTAATTGAAGGCGCCGAGGCTCATGGCGGTCACGGCGCTATCGATCGTGCCTTGGGCTGTTACCACGATGACGGCCATCGGCTGTTCCAGATCCTTGACCCGCTCGAGGAGCTCCATACCGCCCATGCGAGGCATCTTGAGGTCGGTTACGATAATCGACGGGCTCCAAGCGATCACCCGCTCCATGGCTTCCATGCCATCGCGCGCGGTTTCAGTGCGAAAACCCCAGGAAGCAATGAGCTCGCCTAACCCGGTTCGCTCATTTTCTTCGTCTTCTACGATCAGGACTCGTTCTTGGCTCATTAGAGAATCCTTCTATTCTCAGGCCTACGGGCATTGACGGCAAGGGGCGCACCGCGAGCCATGCTGCGGGCTTCCATTATCAAACTGAGACAAGTAGCCTTGCTGATCTTGGGACGCACCACGATATTTCGTTCAGAAGTTTTGCGACTGTCTGCAAGCTTGCTGTAGAATTCGGTGTTCTATTCGACCTGATTTTCAATAATAGGGCTTATTCCCGATTGATGTACCCGTATTGACCACAGGTAGAGTCTTGCTAACGCAGTTCCGGAGGAACCTCATGTCTTGTCGTCACGAAGCACGCCGCAACCGGCGCTTCCTCGCCGGTGTATTGCTGGCACTCATCATTGCTTCCCCTATGGTCCTTTTGGCTCAGGATGAAACTCCGCCGAAGGTCGACCTTTTTGTAGGATATCAGTGGCTAAATCCCGGCGGAAACGTGCCGGATGGACTCGACAGCACCGGAGGACGCATTCCGTTCAAGCTTCCTTCCATCGCACAGGGAGTAGGCGCCTCACTTGGTTATAACTTCACGCCGCACTGGGCGCTTGAGGGCGACTACGGCGGAAACTGGAATAAGTTCGCAAATGAAACGACGGCCTCCGTTGGACCGCGCTTTACGTGGCGGAGTGAAGGTATCAACCTGTTCGCCCATACGCTACTCGGGCTAAATCGCCTGACAACGAAAACGACCGATCCGAGCACCGGCATCGGCGCCATTCTTGGCGGCGGCATTGACCTCAAGCTATGGAAGCCGCTCAGCCTCCGACTGATCGAAGCCGACTACGTTTGGGCGCGGCACAACTTCTCCGATGAAGTGAGTCCAGCACAATCGGACCTTCGCCGGGTCAGCTACAACGGCGCGCGTTTGCGGTCCGGTCTGGTGTTCAACTTCGGCGGAGCCCCGAATGTTCCCCCGGCAGCAACCTGCTCGGTTGATCACAGCGAAGTAATGGTAGGCGAGCCAGTCAAGGCGACGGTTGCGACAAGCAACTTCAATCCGAAACACACGCTCACTTATAACTGGACGAGCACTGGCGGAAAAGTCAGTGGTTCTGATACGACCGCGACGATCGACACCACTGGTATGGCGGGCGGCAGCTACACCGTTACATCGCACGTCTCCGACGCAAAAATGAAGAAGAACGGCGATGCAACCTGCACGTCGAACTTCACGGTGAAAGAGCCGCCAAAGAATCCGCCGACGATGTCTTGCTCGGCGAATCCTGCCAGTGTTCAAGCGGGAAGCCCGGCGACCATTTCTTGCACGTGCACGAGCCCGGACGGAGTGCCTGTGACAGTGGCAGGCTGGAACGCCACTGCGGGCACATTGTCGGGCGAAGGCAGCACGGCCACTTTGAAGACTGACGGCGCGCCGGCTGGCCCCATCACAGTGAACGCAACTTGCACGGACTCCCGCGGACTCACGGCCGCCGGTTCGACGCAGGTCAACGTGGAGGTACCCCCTCCGCCGCCACCACAGTCGAGCAAGCTGAGCGAGTGCGAGTTCCCGAACCCGAAGAAGCCATGGAGGGTGGACAACACCTGCAAGGCTGTCTTGGATGACGTGGCTCTGCGCTTGCAGCAGGAAGCCGAAACCAAACTGGTGATCGTCGGTTTCGCTGACGATGCCGAGAAGAAATTCAAGAACCTGTCTGCAGAACGTGCCGTTAACTCGAAGGCATACCTCTCTGGCGGCGAGGCTAAACAGAACATCGATCCGAGCCGAATCGAAGTTCGGACCGGACCGGGCGGCGGCAAGAAGGCCGAATTCTGGGTGGTGCCGGCAGGCGCAACCTATAATGCGGGCGACACGCAGACCGTGGATGAGTCCAAGATCAAGGCCATCCCGGATCATCCGCGAGCCGCTCCCGCTAAAAAGAAGAAGGCGGCTCAGTAGCGCTTTCGACCAACCAGACTTGGCCGACCGGGAAACAGCCCGGCCGGCCATTTTCATTTTGTGGCCTTAAGTAACTTGCTGAGAGCGTGTTAGGCTGTCAGTCTGAGGCCCGTAAGGGATACTTCCGCAGGGGCAAACGTGGCTATGTCGTGTGAATCGCGGGTTGGAAGCAAGTTGTTGATAGTAATGGTCTTGGTTATTCTTTCCACGTCAGTTTCGTGGGCTGGTCAGTGGACCGTTCTGGGGCCAGACGGGGGCGATGTCCGAAGCCTGGCATACGATCCTCACAATCCCGACCATATCTTCCTTGGAACCAGTACTGGAGTTCTGTTCACCTCCAATGACGGCGGACGCAGCTGGAGCCGTTTTGTCCATCTCGGAGCGGGCGACGATTACGTCCTGGATCACATTGCCATCAATCCCCAGAACACCAACATCATTTACGTGTCTGCCTGGAGCGTCGTGAACCAGCAGGCAGGAGATTTGTTCAGGACGAAAGATGGCGGCAAGAACTGGGAAGCGCTGTCTGGCATGCATGGGAAATCGATTCGCGCCATGGCACTTGCCATGTCTGATTCGAAGGTCCTGGTAACGGGAGCCCTCGACGGAGTATTCCGTAGCAAAGACGGGGGCGACAGCTGGGAACGGATTTCGCCGGCTGGACACGCGGAACTGAAAAACATCGAATCGATCGCGGTGGATCCGAAAGATCCGAACACGGTTTACGCAGGCACCTGGCACCTGCCGTGGAAGACGATGGACGGCGGCGCCAGCTGGCAGCACATGAACAAAGGCATCATCGACGACTCGGATGTTTTCTCGATCATCGTTGATCGGAACAATCCCTCGGTTGTTTTCGCAAGCGCTTGCTCGGGAATCTACAAGAGCGAGACCGGCGGACAGCTTTTCAAGAAGATTCAGGGCATACCCTTTTCAGCGCGCCGCACGCGTGTGTTGAAGCATGATCCCAGCAATTCGTCGATCGTTTACGCGGGGACCACGGAAGGACTGTGGAAGTCGATGGATGCCGGAACAACATGGAAGCGCGTGAGTAATCCCGAGATCGTCGTCAATGACGTATTCGTCGATCCCCGGGATTCGAACCGCGTTTTGCTGGCGACCGATCGAAGCGGCGTGCTCGCGAGCGACAACGGAACACAGACCTGGTCTGCTTCCAATCACGGATACACCCACCGCTACGTAACGGCGATTCTTGCTGACCGTAAAGATCCGCAAGTGATTTATGTGGGCGTAGTGAACGATAAGGAGTGGGGTGGAGTTTTTTACTCGCGCGATGGTGGCCGAAACTGGCTCCAGAAGAGCAGTGGGCTACAGGGGCGAGACGTTTTCAGCCTTAAGCAGAGCAGCGCAGGCGCATTGATCGCTGGTACGAATCGCGGCATGTTCATGCTCGAAACCAACGGTTCCGACTGGCGTCCCGTGAATTCGATCGTGAATGAGAAAGTCGTCTCTCGCAAGGTAGTCAAAGGCAAGAAAAAGAGCGTTGTGAACGCCCGTGTGCCTGAGAAGTCGACGCTTGATTCAAAAGTGAGCGACATAGAGATCGACGGCGATCGCTGGCTGGCAGCGACCGCATCCGGTGTTTTCACGAGCACTAACCAGGGTAAGTCGTGGCAGGGTGGGCCAGTGATGGGCGCTCGGGATTTCATCTCGGTACGTGCGAATGGTCCCGTCGTCGTCGCGGCAACGCGTACTACCGTGTTGGTGTCGACCGACAAGGGAAGCTCATGGAAACAGGCTCCGCTGGCTTCGTTCATCACAAACATTCGTGGCGTCACGATTACCCCGGATGAGCAAATACTCGTTGCATCACGCGAAGGAGCGTTCCGGTCAGGAGACAATGGGGCAACCTGGGAGCACGCCGTAAACGGGCTGCCTTCCAAGGACATTACCTCGATCGCCTATGACCACACTCGCAAGCGTTTGCTGGCGACCAGCGACGCTACAGGCGTAGTTTTCATCAGCTCTGACAGCGGCAGAACGTGGGGCAGAGGCCCGGACTCCGGTTTCCCACTGCGCCGGATCAGCGTCGTTCACGGGCGCTATCTTGCCGCGACCCCGTTTGACGGCGTTATCGTCCAGCCGGAAAGCGAGCCGCAGAGTGCCGCCATGGAGAGCACTCGCTAGCCAGGCGAAACACTGGAACCTTCAGGAGAGGCTTTGAGCCTCTCCGTTTTTCTTTCCTGTCTTCTTTCCCGTGGGAAGCCAAACTCCAGCAAAAAGTACATGATGGCAGCCTGTCGGAAGACTTAAGTCATTTAAATACTTAGTCTCCGATTGGCAATTGCCGTGCCGAGAAGGGGTTAAGCCATTATTTATGGTGCAGTTTGTACTTGATGCGATCCTCTCGTATTCGCTTTAGCATAATAGGGTTGGCGCTGATTGCCGCGCTTGCGGCGGGGTGCGCCCGGCAGTCGGGCGTTGCCACCCTGGATCAAGCCCCGTTCCCCAACCATGATGAGCAGGCCCTGCCGTTTGATCAAGCATCAACATCCTCAGGCACTTCGTTAGTTCCTGCTACTGAGGAGCTGCTTGCGGGAACTCCTCTTACGGTTCGGCTGCAGACGGTTTTGTCGAGCGGCAGCGCCCGGCCGGGGGACGAGTTCGAGGCGCTGGTCGATGCCCCGGTCGTGATCGATGGCCGGACTGCGCTACCGCGCGGCACAATCGTGAAAGGGACGGTACTGAGTTCGAAGGCATCGAGCGAGCTGAACGGATCCGGGTACTTGCGGTTGACGTTGTCGAGCATGGTCGTGAACGGAGTATCGATCCCAATCTCGACAAACAGCATCTTCGCGAAAGCTAGTTCTCGTCAAAGCCGACTCACCGCTGGTGCCACACGGCTTGCGAAAAACTTGGGCGAACCTGCCGGTAATGGCCACGAAGTCCTACTTGGGGCAGGGACGGAGAGTCCCGCGGTCTCTGCTTACGGATCTGACGACAACGACGTTCATTTCAAGACGGATCGCCGCCTCACATTTCGACTGAAGCAAACCCTAAATTTAAAGGGTTAATCCTCAAGGAATTCCTATTCTAGATGGCGTCGCGATAGCCGCCCCTTACACAATCACCAATGCGGCCCTATGTTCATACCATCACAGAGTTCGGTGATGCTTGTACTTAGAACACCTCGCTCAAAATAGCTACCATTTCTGTACAGCGAATCTTTTACGATTCGCTCGTAGCGTCAATCATCGATTTTCCCGAATCGGAATGAGACTAGACATCTGAGATGCGTCCTCATCTCGGACTCATAAATATGCAGCCGCAGATGCAGACCGCCGAGCGTGGTCCATCCCTCCCTGCTGATGGTTCGCCGCCAGCGGGTCCCGCAGAACTCTGCTACGAATCCATCTTCCACGTAACTGGCGTCGGTATCGGGATTTGTAATCTCCAAGGACGTATTCTGCGGGTCAATCCATCGCTAGCGCGAATCCTCGGGTACCGTGCGAATGATCTGCTGGGAATGACGTTCGATTCACTTACAGATTTCCAAGACGGGAAACTACATGCCAGTTTGCTACAGCAACTGATTGCGGGTGAGCCAGACACCTATCGCGTAGACCAGCGCTATACCTGCCGCGACGGCCGCGTGATTTGGGGCCGCCACACACTCTCGGTTGCGCGCGCCCAAACCGGTGAAGCGATCGCATTCGTGGGGACAATTGAGGATGTCTCCGAATGGAAGCTCGCGCAGGAACAATTAATCGAAGCGCAAAAAATGGAAGCAATCGGCCGTCTGGTCGGTAGCGTTGCGCATGATTTCAACAACCTCTTGACAGGAGTCATGCTCTATTGCGACCTGATGATGTCGGAAACCAAGAGTCAAGAGAGGTTACACGGGCATGCCAGCGAGATACGGCTCGCGGCCGAGCACGGCGCCGCGCTCGTCCAGCAACTGCTGACCATCGCCAGGAAGCACGTCGTTGAACCGAAGGTTCTATCGCTCAACGACGTGGTGCGGCTGATGTCGAACCTGCTTACCCGCTTGATCGGCGAGCGCATTGAACTGGAGTTCGCCCTCGATCCCATGCTTTGGCGGGTGCGCCTCGATCCCATCCAAGTGCAGCAGATCATTCTGAATCTGACACTGAACGCGAAAGACGCGATGCCACGAGGTGGCCGGTTAATTGTGACAACCCGTAACTGCGATTGCTATCGAAAGCAAGGTGAACTGAAGCGCCACATCGTCGTGCTTTCGGTCTCGGACACAGGTTGTGGAATCGATGCTCAAACCAAGGCTCGTGTCTTCGAACCTTTTTTTACGACCAAGCAAGAAGGGAAAGGAAACGGGCTTGGGCTGGCCACCGTCCACCGGATCGTTCAAGACAGCGGTGGTTCCATTCTAGTGGAGAGCGAAGTAGGAAAGGGCACACGTATCGAAATTGCACTTCCCGGCGTAATCGAGGAAGAACCTCTTAGCCCTGGCGACAACGCCAGCCTGGTCAAGGCAGGCAGTTAAAAAGGCAGGAAGTCCTATGTCGTGCGCAGAAGCGGTGTTAAAACCAGTTCCCTCAGCCGAGGGAGCAAATTTCCTGAACTTTCTCGTGGTCGACGATGAGCGGTCGCTGCGCGAGGCATGCCGTGAAGTGGCCGAGGGGCGGGGTTTTCGCGCCCTGGCCGCAGCCTCTGCCGAAGAAGCGTACCGGCTCATTGATGACCAGAATATAGACGTCGTGCTTCTCGATCTGCGGCTTCCAGGTGCGAACGGAATCGACGCGTTGATGGAGATGAAGCGTCATCGCACGGACCTGGTCATTATCGTGGTGACAGGATTCGCAACCGTCGAGTCTGCTGTTCAAGCAATGAAGGACGGCGCCTACGACTACGTCACCAAACCATTCACCAAGGACGAACTGAGTCTCCTCCTCGAGCGTGTGGCAAATCATCTGCGGCTCAAGAGCGAAAACCGCATGTTGCGCGAACGGGTGAGGTCGAACCAGGGCTTCGCAAACATTATTGGCCGAGCACCAGAGATGGAAAAAATCTATCGCATCATCGGGAAAGCGGCCCATAGCAATCACCCGGTTCTCATTCTCGGCGAAAGCGGCACCGGCAAAGAGATGGTCGCGCGCTCCATTCACTATTCGGGGGTCTTCCGGGACAAGCCTTTTATCCCCGTCGATTGCGGCTCTCTGGTTCCAACTCTGATTGAGAGTGAACTCTTCGGCTACGTGAAGGGGCGTTCACGGGGGCGATTCAGGCCAAGGATGGCTTGCTGTCCATTGCCAAAGGGGGAACGATCTTCCTGGATGAAGTCGGAGAGTTGCCGACCGACCTCCAGGCCAAGTTGTTGAGAGCCATTCAGGAGAAAGAAATACGCCCGGTTGGGAGCACCAAGCGCGTACCGATTAACATCCGGATTCTCGCGGCAACGAACCGCGATCTCGAACAGGCAGTTTCTCAGGGCACTTTTCGAAGAGACCTGTATTTTCGTTTGAACGTCCTCTCGGTCAAAATCCCACCGCTGAAAGAACGCCGGCAGGACATTCCGCTGCTGGTCGATCATTTCCTCGAACGGCTTTCGCGCGAGGCGGGAATTCAGAGAGTTCTTTCCGACGACGCCATGAAGGCGCTGCTTGCCTATGACTGGCCCGGCAACGTAAGAGAACTGGAGAATTGCCTGGAGCGCGCATGCGCTCTCACCACCGCGCCGTTAATGCAATTGCGGGACCTGCCCACCTACATTCATGGACTGCCGGTGCATACCCCCGGATCTGTGCGACTGCAGGGCAAGATCGTGCCTATGGCCGAACTGGAGAAGCAGACCATTCTGAATGCACTGGTGCAGTTGAATGGGGATAAGTTGCTTGCCGCCCGTCTGCTTGGAATTGGAAAGACTACGCTTTATCGGAAGCTCAAGGAATACGGTTCCCACTAAAGAACGGGGCAGTTCCAAAACAACCCAACTGCGGTCCCGAATGCAGTGCCGCCCGTTTATTTTCAAGCGTGGAAATATGGCGTGTGACGTGCATCTGGGAACGGCATGATTTTGCTAATCTCTCCGCATGCCACTGTCCGCGAATGTGCCGCGGTGCTCTCGCAGAATTTCGGGGAAGCAACGGATGCGGTCCAAAGCCTCGACCATGCGACCTCACGCTTGCGCGCTCAAGAGTATTCCACCGTCATTTTTGATCAGGCATTAGCAGAGTCGGAACCGAATGACACCGACGCGTCGCTCCAGCATTTGGGCACGGCTATTCCCGTTTTCATAAATTTCGGCACCAGCAACGTCACGCGGGTGCTCAAAGAGGTTCGCTCGGCCATGATGCGGCGGCGTCGAGATGAGCGCTCCGCACGAGAAAGCGCAGAGCAAACTCTTCGTGCCGAATTAAAGGGAATCGTTACGGCCATGTTGCTTTCCTGTGAGCTAGCCCTCCAAGATTCCCCGTCGGCAGAAGCGCAGTTGGATCGAATTCGCTCGATCCATGAGCTAGCCATGCAGCTAAGAACGAGATTGTCGATTACCTATTCCCACTAAAAGTGCGCCTATTCGGCTGGATTTAAAGGTGCGCATCCTACCGCCGAATGTTGCACTTACGAAAGAACCTTCCGCCCTCGCGTCGAAACGTCTAAAATGCTCGGAAGCAGATTTTGCGCGAAAGCGCAGGATCCCCGTCTTTCCTCCCAGGGAAATGGCATGAGAGTTCTAATCACGACGGACACGATTACGAGCACGTGGACCTACACCCGCGAACTCGTCAGCGGACTTGTCAGCCAGGGAGCGCGTGTCACCCTTGTCAGTTTCGGAGAGATACCCCTTCCAGAACAAACCAGCTGGATGGGCCTTTTGCATGGGCTGGAATATCGCCCAACGGCATTTCGCCTCGAGTGGATGCAGGAAGGCGAGGCTGATTTTAAAGACGCCTCGAGTTATCTGATCTCGCTCTGTCGCGAGCATCGGCCCGATGTTCTGCATACGACTCAGTTCGGCTTCGGCTCACTTCCGATCCACGTCCCAAAAGTCGTGGTTGCCCAGGGAGACTTGGTGAGCTGGTGGCTCACGGTTCATGGGCGGGAACCGAAGGAGTCCCGGTGGATGCGGTGGTACCGCGATACGGTTACTCGCGGGCTGCTGGGCGCCGATCTGGTCGTGTCGCCGTCCGAGTGGATGCTCAAGATGCTGGGCCGGTCGTACGTGCGTCCGCTCGATTCTGCGGTGGTTCCCAATGGGCGCAATCCCATCTTCTTCAATCCCTACGTGAACAAAGAAGAATCGATCCTTTCGGTCGGCAGAATGTGGGATGCCGGTAAACAGGTCAACTTGCTCACTCAGCAAAGGCATGCTTTTCCAGTATGCATTGTGGGTGCGGATCACCCGGTCGCATCGCCACGCTTACCCATCCGCGCGGATGTGAAAGTCTCGACCCAAGAACTCAGCGTTGCGCTGAAGGGTCCGCAGACGGAAAACCAGTTGCGTCTGCTCTACAGCAAAGCACCCATCTTTGCCGCGACCGCGCGCTACGACCCGATGGGTCTGAACGCTATCGAGGCCGCTCTTTCTCGTTGCGCGCTGGTCGTCAATGACATTCCGAGCTTCCGCGAAAGCTGGGGAGACTCGGCTCTCTATTTTGAAACCAACAATGCGGCCGACCTTTCGGAGTCGCTCCGGCAGCTGAGTTCCGACCGCGAGCTGTGCCGCGGATACGCGAACCGCGCATACCAGCGCGCTCGCGAGCGCTTCACGGGCGCCCGCATGACGTCGGCCTACCTCGAACTTTATCGCGGGCTCCTTGGATCGCGAACTTCCGCGGTCGCCTAAGGTCTCTACCTTTCACCAAAACCTGTTGCGCCTGCGATAATCGATGCGGAGGCAATTATGGCTGATGTAAAGATCACACTGAGACCAAACGGTCCATACCGCGTGGAAGCGCCCGAAGGAAGCATTGAACTGGTCGACGCGAACGGTACCCGGTACGACTTGACCGGTAAACCTGCGTTCTCACTCTGCCGGTGCGGGGCGAGCGTCAATAAACCCTTCTGCGACGGGACGCACAGCAAGATCGGATTCATGGCCGCGGAAGCGGCTGTCAAAGCCGACGGGTAAAACCTGCCTCCCCCGCTGCTTAGACGGGGCTCTTTTAATTCTGCAAAGTTCGGCCTTCTTCGTGGCCATCATGCCGCCCGTGCTGGCTGAACGGTTACGCGCACAGGCGCTCCCCCGCCGCATTCGCCGAACCTTACTTGAAAATGGTAAACTTCCGCGCCGGAGGCCTGCTTGCGTAAATCAAGAGATCGTGAATTGGGGATGGACCGCAATATCTCGCGGCGCGATTTTCTAAACGGCATCGCGCTTGGTATCGGAGCCGCGATGGCTCCGTCGGACCTCTGGGCCATGTTTGGCGGAGAGACGCCCGCCCACGATCAGAATGCGTCCGGGTATTATCCCCCCGCACTGACCGGACTCCGAGGCAGCCATCCTGGGTCGTTCGAAACCGCCCATACCCTTCGCGATGGAGATTTTTGGCAAAAGGCCGGCCAACCTGTCGAGATCGCCGAGAAATATGACTTAGTGGTCGTTGGTGGCGGTATTAGCGGCTTGAGTGCAGCACATTATTTTCGGAAAGCCGCAGGCGAAAAAGCGCGGGTGTTGATTCTCGACAATCACGACGATTTTGGTGGACACGCCAAGCGCAACGAATTTCATCAAACAAATCCGATGCGCCTCGGCTTCGGCGGCACCTATTCGATTGAGAGTCCATGGCCGTATAGCGTCGTCGCCAAAGGCATGATCACGGAGTTGGGAATCGATGTACCGTCCTACTCCAAGTATTTCAAGAAAGATGTTTACAAGGCTGCCGGCCTGAAGCCGCGCATCTTTTTCGATAAAGAAACATTTGGCGCGGACAAACTGGTCGCCAATCCTGCTCCACAGTATGGTGGAGAAACCGTTGTCGATAACGCAGCAGGAACTTCGGACGAATGGAAGAGCTTTATGGCGGAAGCGCCCCTGTCCGAAACCGCTCGAAAAGATTTCTTCCGGCTCAGCCATGAGCCGAAGGACTACTTTCCTGGCCTCACCTCGGATGAGAAGAAAGACAAGCTGGCTCGCTTGAGTTATGCGAAGTTCCTGACCGATCTCGCCGGAGTGGATCCCCAGGTTGTGAAGCTGTACCAGGCTGCGCCGCATCCATTGTTTGGTGTTGGAATCGATGCCGTAGCTGCGCAGGATGCCTGGGGTTTAGGTCTTCCCGGCTTTGCCGGAATGAAGCTCGACCCCTCGCCGGGCAAGGGCATGAATCGCGACGCGATCCGCAATGAAGAAGCCGACCGGTACTTCTTTCATTTTCCCGATGGCAACGCGAGCATCGCGAGACTGATCGTCCGCCAGTTGATCCCTGACGCAATTCCCGGAAACTCACCGACCGATGTGGTTACGGCCAAGGCTAACTATGCGAAGCTCGACAGCGCGGGAAGCCCCGTCCGCATTCGCCTGAACAGCACTGCGGTGAGAGTGAAACATGACGGAGATGCGGCGACTGCGAAAGAGGTAGCGGTGACCTATTCGCAGGGTGGGAAATTGTTCACTGTGAAGGCAGCGAATTGCATCCTCGCATGCTGGCACGTGATGATCCCCTACATCTGTGAGGAACTCCCGGACAAACAAAAGGAAGCCTTGCACTATGCGCAGAAAGTGCCGCTGCTCTACACGAATGTTGAGCTCAAGAACTGGACTTCCTTTCAAAAACTGGCGGTGAATTCCGTGTATGCGCCCGGCTGCTACCACACCGGCCTAAATCTGGATCTGCCAGTGAGTATCGGGGAATACGAGTGCAGCAAGAAGCCCGACGAGCCCATCGTCGTACACATGATGAAGGCCGCCTGCAAGCCCGGACACCCCGCCCGCGAACAGCACCGGATGGGGCGCGTTCAGCTGTACAGCACTACCTTTGAAACCTTCGAGCGAAATATTCGGGATCAGCTTGCTCGCACGCTCGGGCCGGGCGGGTTCGATCCGGCGAGAGATATCGCGGCCATCACCGTGAACCGCTGGCCTCACGGATATGCCTACGAATACAACTCTCTGTTCGACGAATTCTGGCTCAATGGCGGTGAAACGCCGTGCGAGGTTGCTCGTAAGCAGTTTGGAAGAATTGCTATCGCGAATTCCGACGCCGCCGCCTATGCGTACACCGACGCCGCGATCGACCAGGCGTACAGGGCTGTCCAAGAATTAACCCGCAAAAATTAAGCGGTGAGGCGGCTCGACTCAGTGGACGGTTCGAGTCTTGCGCGACATGTAATCCATCAACAGATACTGTCCGAGCGTGTACGGCGTGGTGAAATAGGCTTTGCCACGGCACATCTGTGTCACCTTTTGTACGAACTGGATCAGTCCGTAGTCTGAGGCGAGCATGAAGGTGTTGATCAGGATCCCTGCTCGCTTGCACTTGGAAACCTCTTCGAGGGTCTCGCTGACCACCAGTGGATCCAGCCCAAATGCATTCTTGTAAATGCGACCATCCTCGAGAGTCAGCGCAGACGGCTTGCCGTCGGTGATCATGACGATCTGTTTCATGTCCTTGCGCTGCCGCTGCAGGATCCGCTGCGCCATGCGCAATCCCTCGCGCGTGTTGGTGTAATACGGCCCGACCTTCACGCGAGCCAGTTGCGACAGGGGGACTTCCTCGGCGGAATCATGAAACAGCACGAGCGAAAGCGAATCGCCGGGATACTGTGTACGAATCAACTGCGACAGAGCCATCGCTACTTTTTTGGCGGGAGTGAACCGGTCTTCTCCATACAAGATCATCGAATGCGAGCAGTCGAGCATCACCACGGTAGCGCACGAAGACTGATACTCGCACTGATGTACCTGCAAGTCCGAATACTCGATGTTTAGCGGCAGGTCCATCCCGTCGCGCTGGATCGCGTTCGAAAGCGTGGCGGTGATGTCGAGATTCAGCGTGTCGCCGAATTCATATTGCTTCGACGATCCGCTCGCTTCGATGCCAGTGGCCATGTCGCGCGTGTCGTGGCGTCCGAAGCTCGATTTTCCGAGAGAGCCCAATAGGTCACGAAGGGCTTTGAAGCCGAGGAAGTCAAGGCTCTTGTCGGTGATCTCAAATTTTGCCTGCGGTTGGTTCTCGCCGGCTTGCCCTCCCACGTTCGAAGTACGCGATGGATCATCGGTAGGGTCGTCGATCGATAAGAAGTCTTCCTGCTGCATGCGCTCAATCAGTTGCTCGATCACCTCGTCGAGCGTTCCATCCATCTGCATTTGCTGCAAGCGTTCCCGCATTTCCTGATCGAGTAAATCGCTTTCGGTCAGCGCGCGTTCGATCGCGCGGCGCAAATCATCCAGCGTCCGGTCGTCCTCCGGAAAGTCGTAATACAAATCGTTTTGAAACCCGCTCTGCAGCAGATAATCGGACAACGCGCTGAGCAGGTCCTCCAGGCTCATCTCGCCCGCCGGGTCGGGAACGTATTTGGAATACTTGATGCGTCTCATGAAAATAGCACTTGGCGATTAGCCGTTCGCACACTGCTGCGCGCGACCGGCTTTCGATCCTAGTTGTAAGGTCTTCTTCCCCTCATGCGTGGTTCTTCTGGTTCGAACGGCTTGTCGACTCGCTTTGGCTGTTTCTCGCCGGCGGTAAATACGCGCTCTTCGCTGCGGCCAATGCGCTTGTGTGCGTGCAGTCCTTCCAGAATGAACTCGGCTGCCGATACCTGCAGTTCTGCGGCGTCTTTCGGACCCACATTCAACTTGGTGATTTTCTCCATCAGGCCCTGAATGCCATCGAGGGATTGGCGAGCGTCGCGTGCAGAGGCTGAGTCGGCGAGCTGAATCTCCCCGCCCAGGTCGAACCACTGCACAATCTGATTCATGTTCGCGCCGCTGAAGTAGTCGTCGTACGTCTTGGCGACCGCAGTGCGGATGAGTTCACGAGCAACGTTGTCCGCGCCTTTCATCTCGCCTTCATACTCAAGTTCGAGCTTGCCGGTAATGGCCGGCATGGCCGCGTAGACGTCGCTGAGCCGCGGCACCACTTCGTGTTCCCCGTGCTGGATCGCGCGCCGCTCGGCATTGGAGATCACATTCTCCAGGCAGGAGATCGGCAGACGCTGGCTCACGCCCGATCGCTTGTCGATTTTCTTGTCGTCGCGCGCAACAAATGCAATCCGCTCGATCACTTCGCCCACGTACTTTGGCAGGCGGAGGCGGTTGCCGTTACGTTCGGTCCAAGCTTCCTGCGCGGTAATCGTGATCCCTTCCTCGACCGTGGCCGGGTAGTGCGTACGAATCTCGGACCCGATGCGGTCTTTGAGCGGCGTAATGATCTTGCCGCGGGCCGTGTAGTCTTCGGGATTCGCACTGAATACGAGCGCAACATCGAGCGGCAGGCGAATCGGATATCCCTTAATCTGAACGTCGCCTTCCTGCATGATGTTGAAGAGTCCAACCTGGATTTTTCCCGCCAGATCCGGAAGTTCGTTGATGGCAAAGATGCCGCGATTGGCGCGGGGAAGCAGGCCGTAGTGAACTGTCAGCTCGCTCCCGAGTTCATGTCCGCCGCGCGCCGCTTTGATCGGATCGATATCACCGATCAGGTCGGCGATCGTCACGTCGGGTGTCGCCAGCTTCTCGACATACCGGTCGTCTCTCGACAGGTAAGCGATGGGTGTCGCATCTCCTTCGCGGGCCACTAACTCGCGGCAGCGACGGCAGATTGGTTCGTAGGGGTTGTCATGGATCTCACAACCGGCGATGTAAGGGGCATGTGCATCCAGCAACGCAGTGAGCGCGCGCAGGATGCGGCTTTTCGCCTGACCGCGGAGGCCGAGCAAGATAAAGTTATGCCGCGAAAGCACGGCATTGATGATCTGCGGTACGACGGTATCTTCATACCCCACGATCCCAGGAAAAATCGAACCACCTTCCTGCAACCGTCTAACCAGGTTCTCGCGCAACTCGTCCTTGACTCGCCGGATACGCAAACGTTGTTCTGAAAATGAGCTCGGGCGTAAATCACCGAGCGTGCGCGGCAAACTCATGGCTCACAACCCCCAGAAGAAGACATCCTTGAGCGGATTATACGCCGCGCGGTCGCACGGCTGCGTAGCTCGTCGCGCGCTGAAACGCGCTTGTGCTCTGGGATTGAAAACGGCGTTAAAGGTTTAACCGGGAAGAAATGCAGCGGCGCATCCGTGGAGGTCAGTGCCCGTGCCCATTCCCGCTTGCCTTCTGCTTGACGCGGACCGCTCGCCGCAAATTTGGAACCAGGGTTTCGAAATACGTGATCACCGTCTGAATGCGTTTTGCTTCCGATCGCATCGCCAGTAGCGCTTGCTTGAAATCCAGGTCCAATGGAAGCGTGCCCGCCATGCGGAAAGCGAGAGTACCCTCGTCGGATTCAGGCAGGTCGGGATCAGCTCCCGCCAGTTGCATGATTTCCGCATGTAGCTGCAGCGCGTGCTCGACCTCTTGAGCGGTCGGCTGTGCGCCTTCATCTTCGATGTACAAAACCTCCGCTCGCAGGAACGGACGTTCGTCATTCACTTCCAGCACCTCGAATCGTCGCCGTCCCTGGGTAACGATATCGAGTTTGCCGTCCGGATGCTTCTTGGTGACCGCCAGAATCTCCGCTGTGCAACCGATCTCCGAAACGCCTTCTTCCTGCGCGCGCACTACGCCAAATGGAGCCTGCTCTTTCAGGCACTCGCCGATCATTTCCTTGTAGCGTGGCTCGAAAATGTGGAGCGGGAACGGAACGCCTGGGAGCAGAACGGTTTCAAGTGGAAACAAGGGCAGCAGGGAACTCAAGGGGCCTCCGCAGCGCAGAAATAGCGCTGAACAACTCTAAATTGTACGACACGGCTTGACTTGCGATGTTCCCGCAGCATACAAGCCAAACATGGAACTTCAGAACAAAGTGACAGTGATTACCGGCGCCTCCATGGGCATAGGAGAGGCGATCGCCAAGCTCTTCGTCGACCAGGGCGCCAGGGTTGTTTTGCTTTCCCGCGACGCGGCCCGCGCGGAGACAGCCCGTGGACGCATCGGTCACACCGACCGCACCCTCGCGCTTTCCTGTGATGTGCGTAATCGTGAGGAAATCGACCGAGTTGTGAGCCTGACGCTTCATCACTTCGGTCGGATCGATATCTGGATCAACAACGCGGGTTTTGGAATGTCTGACACTGCAGCCGAAATGGATATGAGCGTTTGCCGCGATCTGTTTGATACGAATTATTTTGGGACCGTCGCCTCGATGCAAGCCGTGATTCCTGTGATGCGGCAGCAAGGGAGCGGCGCCATCATCAACGTCTCGAGCGTGGCCGGGCACGTTCCACTGCCCTTCAACGGCGCTTATTCGGCCAGCAAGTTTGCGATGAATGCCCTGGGCAAGGGCGCACGGATCGAATTGCGAAACGACAACATTGACGTGCTTACGGTATGCCCTGGATACGTCCGCACAAACTTTCAAGAGAACATCGTCCAGGGCAAAACGACGAAACGAGTG
>Ga0157374_10001423_pt1 | contig 20253 bp, 25 predicted proteins | sample M25metaG_FD_115308 | JGI IMG/M metagenome (GOLD analysis project Ga0157374, IMG submission 115308) | Miscanthus rhizosphere microbial communities from Kellogg Biological Station, Michigan, USA - M2-5 metaG | ecosystem: Host-associated > Plants > Roots > Rhizosphere > Soil | place: USA: Michigan... | reverse complement strand
AGATCGCAGTGGGCGTAGACAGGTTTAATAAATGGTAGTTTCATAGTAGTTCCCTCCTTAGCTAATCTAAGTATAGCTTACAGATGGAACTTTTTGCTGTTGGCTTTGCGCCATTTTTCGATTTCGGCGTGATGACCGGTGAGGAGTACTTCCGGAACTTTCATGCCCTCAAAATCTTCTGGGCGGGTGTACTGTGGGAATTCGATGTTTTCGTCGTCGTCTTGGAACGATTCAATCTCAGTGCTCGTTTCGCCGCCAAGCACTCCTGGCAGTAACCGCACAACGCTATCGATAAGGATCATGGCCGGCAGTTCGCCGCCCGTCAGAACATAGCTACCAATACAAAATTGCTCGTCGACCCATTTAGTCACTCGCTCGTCGTAACCCTCATATCGTGGGCAAATGATGATCATACCTGATTCTTCGGCGGCAATTCTTTTTACTTCAGACTGTTTTAAAACGATACCGCGCGGTGTCGGAAGATACACTTTCGCGGTCGAATCATTTTTCTTGGCAAGCTCAATTGCGGCAACCAAAGGTTCTGGTTTGAGCAGCATGCCGTCTCCGCCGCCATACGGCGTGTCATCGACCTGCTTGCGGGGACCGAGCCCGAAATCACGCAGGTTTATAAAACTGTATTCCGCAATACCGCGGTCACTCGCCTTCCACAGCATGCTGTTGCCGAGCACGCCTTCAAACATTTCCGGAAATAGTGTAATAATCTGTATTTTCATTAGTAGCCTACGAAATTATCTGGCCCGAACGTAGCCAGTTTCTCAACGATCTGGTCATGCAAAACGCCATTTGAAATTATTGCACCATAGATTTTACCATCGTAACGCTGTTCGTCGCCTTTTAGGTCAGTCACTTTGCCGCCGGCTTCCTCAACGATTAGCTTTGCTGCCGCGATATCGTGAGCACTTCGTCCAGGAAAAATGTATCCGTCGATGTGTCCAGTTGCGATAATCGTGCTTTTGAAGACATTACCAGGAACCAAAACTAGGTTTGTTTTTTCATTCTGCAATCCATCTAGAAACGTTCTCCACCGAATCATATCATTGTACCGTGGCGTCAGTGCAATAGATGCTTCGCCAATTTTGTCCTGCTTTGAAACTGCGAGCTCAGAACCATTCACCCATGCACCTTTGCCTTTTATAGCACTGAACATTTTATCCTGGTATGGATCATAAACGACGGCGACTTCGGGACTCCCATCTACGACAAACGCCAAAGAGAATAGTGCGGTCGGAATTCGCTGTATGAAGCTTTTAGTGCCATCTATCGGGTCACACACCCACAATTCATTTCGGTCTTCGTGAATCGAACCTTCTTCGCCAAGTACACCGTGATCTGGATAGGACTGTGTTATTCGCTCGATGACTAAATTGTTAATTTTTTTATCGGCAATGGTAACTGGTGACTCATCAGCTTTTAGTTCGACGGCTTTGTCGAATTTTTCGAAGTATTCGAGGATGATTGCACCGGCATCGCGGGCTAGCTTTTCGGCAAATCCAAGTAACTGAGCTGTATCTTGCATAATATCGACCATTATAACGCAACCAAACAAAAATACCCCTGAATTAACAGAGGTATTTTTGCCACATAAAGCTCCCACGCAAGTTTTTTACTTTTGTGGCTCGCATGAGCTTTAACTGTTTGTATTTGATGCCACTTCTATAAGAAGCTTACGTTTTACTATATTACAACGCTCATGCTTTTGCAAGAATGAGTACTAGATGTCCAGGTCGTCTAAATCCGCTAACTCTTTACGAGTGCGGGCGATAGAATCACTTTCTTTGGACTTTGCAGCCTTTGGTTCGTCATCTAAGTCATCATCGTCAGTCGATGCCGACGTAACAGCTGTAACGGTGTCATCACTGTTGTCGTCGCTAGAGCTAGCACTGCTGCTTACATTGCGCTCGCCTTCTGGGCGGTCTACATCAACGATCTTGAGGTTGTAGCGGGCTTCGTTTTTGGTGCCCAATGCGCGCAGCAAAGTGCGCAAACTCTGCGCAGTTGCGCCGCGCTTGCCAATTACACGTCCTAAGTCGTCGGCGTCAACGGTCAGTTCCAGCAGTACGCCTTTTTCATCAATCCGGCGGTCTATCGTGACACCGTCGGGGTTATTTACGAGTGACTTTACGATGTACTCAACGAATTGCTGGTCGATGCTCGTAGCCATGTCAGTCGATGCCTCCTCCTTCGGTTGCTAAATGCGAATTATAGCAAAACTATATGCACATTTTAGCCTGAAAATTTACAAATTTATGAAAATTGATGTGCGAGCCTGCCTAGGCTTCTTTTTCTGCTTCTACAGCTAGTGCTTCTGCTTCTTCGGCAGGTTCTGCGGCCTCTGCTGCGGATTCTTCGGCTTGAGCTTCGGCGGCCGGTGCTTCTACCGGAGCTTCTTCGGCTGGGCGGTTACGGCGCAGCTTTTCGGGGTTGCGGATAGCGCTCGTTTTCTTGTCGCTTGCAGCAACCCATTTCGGTAGTTTCAAACCTTCGCTCTTGAGCAAGAGCACTACACGAGGGCTCGGCTGAGCACCGTGGTCTAGATAATGTTGAGTGCGCTCTTTATTGAGCACAGTGGTTTTACTATGTGGGTCGTACGTGCCGACTTGGGCGACGATCTTGCCACTAGTAGGGGTCCTGCGTGAGTCTTGAACGACGACGCGGAATTGAGCGTGGCCTTTGCGGCCGGTACGCTGCAGACGTATTACTAACATCCCTGTTCCTTGTTTAAAGTTAACCTGCTTATTTTACAGGTTTCCACCTCTGTTGTCAACGCCCCCGGGTTATGCGGCTTCTCTTTGCGCCCGCAGGATGTCGGCTAGCAGGTCACGTTTCTGCTCCTCTTCGAGCTTCTTGTCCTTAGGAAATGCTGCACTTCGCATTTTCTCCACAACTCCCCAGAAAAAATTTAGATCTGCATTGCCGCCTGGCCTGAAAAAGTCACCAGTTGCGTATTCAATGGAGTCTGGGAGCAGTACCATCACTGGGGTTGTGACTGATTGTGGCGTGTCCGCCATATCAAGAAAAATGGCCGAGTTACCACTGTCAAATGCAACCGGCGGTCTCTCTACTGATTGTTCAAGACCAGCATACAACCATACGAATCCCACGTTACCACGTATAGTCCTATACCGGACCGGTGGCGTGGTAAGGCGAGCATAATCATCAAACACTTCAGCATCCGCGGGGTTCCCAATTCGACAAATCAGGTTTAATGCTTCGGCATACACCTTTCCACAACGTGCGTGTATGTTCGAATCCCCACCTGCGCCATGAGCATCATAGTCTAGTATTTGGGTTATTGGGTCGAAACTACCATAACCCGCTGCTATCTCTAAGTCTGCCATATCTATCAAAGGTATAGTTTACCGATTGATTTTGCAACCAGAATTATCGATATTTTGTCAGGGCGGACGAAGCGGCGGCGACTTGGGCAGCCTGCTTACTAGGGCCGACGCCCTGGCCTGTAAGCTTTTCATCGACGAATACGCCGACGGTAAAGATTTTATCGTGGTCGGGGCCTTCTTCGCTCAACACTTTGTACTGCGGTGTGCTGCCGCCTTGGCTCTGCACCACTTCTTGCAGGTGGCTCTTGGGATCCATCCAGCTGCCTGATTTCAAGATATCATCGAAGGTGCTGAGGATGTTTTCAGTGATGAACATCTTGGTCGCTTCGTAGCCCTTGTCGAGGTAAATCGCGCCGGTTACGGCTTCGAAACTGTTGGCCAGGATCTGGGCTCGAGCGCGGTCAGTACCGCGCTTTTCGCCGCGGCTTAGGCGCAGTAGCGGTTCGAAACCGAGTCGCTGTGCGGCCGCACCGATGCTTTCGGTACGGACTAAGCTGGAGCGCCAGTTGGTCAGAATGCCTTCCGGCTCACTATAGTTGCCATACAGAAATTCTGTTACGACAAGCTCGAGTACAGCGTCCCCAAGGAACTCCAGGCGTTCGTTGTGCTCCTTGACGGTCGAACGGTGTTCGTTTAGGTAACTGCGGTGCGTAAGTGCGGTGATGAGCAGGTCGAGATCTTTGAACTCTCCACCTAATTTATCTTTTGCTAATTGCTGAAATGCGGTTGTATCCATAATGTGCTGATTTCTTACGATATCAGTCTTTAGTTTACTTTTATAAACTACAGACTACGGACCATAAGATCGTAGTGTTTAGCTCCTTTCTAAAGCTTTTGTTCCCTGATTTTCTTCATTCCTAGAAGGATGAGTTTACCAATATCCTCATAGGCAATACTATCAACGGCTTTGGTGGCCGGTAACCATTGAATATCACTGAGCCAATCTTCGGGGTGCAGGCGTTCGGTATTGCCTTTGCCCTTCACCAAAAAGATATGCATGGTCATGAGCACCAACGTGTGATTACGGCGGTAGCGGAAATTAACCTTGCCAAGCCAATCCATGACTTTCATTTCCTGCAGGCCGGTTTCTTCACGAATTTCGCGCTCGGCAGTATCTTTTGGCTCTTCGCCTTCTTCCACGTGGCCTTTCGGAATGGTCCAGCGGTTCTTGGCGTCTTTTATAAGCAGGATTTCAAGATCACCCTGTTTATTATGGCGGAAAATCACACCACCCGATGTGGTTTCATGCACCACTTCTTCGATAGCGGGGCGGCGGGTGACAAACTTGCGGAATCCACGGATTGGCTTTTTGAACCCTTCTATCGGTTTCTTTATGCCATCAATCGGGTTCTTTTTGGCTGTGTTTTCAGCGTTCTGTCCGGTTTGAGATTGAGCTTGAGCATTTTTAGCCACGCCCTCTGGTCGCGGGCGCCGCTTCATGGCGCTCATTGAGCCGCCTCTTCGCTCTCTTTTTCTTCGGTTGGTGCTGACGAACCAGCTTCTTTGTTTTTCAGGGCCGTGCCAAGTACGCCGTTCACAAACTTGCTGCTGTTGTCGCCACCAAACGCTTTGGCCAGTTCGACAGCCTCGTTTATGACAACTTTTGGCGGTACATCTTTTTCGAATTTCAACTCATAGAGACCCATGCGTAAAACCACACGGTCCATGCGGGCGATCTGTTCTATTGGCCATTCTGGTGCAAGCGGTCGGAGTTCGTCGTCGAGCTCAGTTTCGTGCTTAGCCACACCTTTTACGAGCTCTTCTATGAAGAACACGTCATCGACAGTGGATTCGTAGCGCGTGATGTTGCGCTTCAGGACTACGCCGAGATCAAACGTGTCATCGCCGGCTTCGCGGCGAAAATCCATTTCGTAGAGCGTCTGCAATGCGACGATACGGCCTAAGTGGCGGTTACTTGCCATTGGTTATACTCCTAGCAGTAACCGCTATTTTGCAGCAGTCAGTTTTTTACCGCTCTCACGACGGGTCGTGTAAGCCTTTACTGGAGATTTTTTGTTTACTTTGCGCGCCAACTTCACTATGAGGTGGCTGCGGCGAGCGCCAGTGGCGCGAGGACTTGTGCGTTTCTTTGGTTTACCCATGATGTACTAACTCCTTGTAGAGTTCTTTTAGTTTGCAATTAAGTTGTATTATACCCTGTTATCCGAGTAATCTCAACCGTTTTGGCGGATTATTTAACGACGAAATTCAGGAGCTTATTGGGCACGTAAATGGTCTTTACGACCTCTTTGCCATTTAAGTGTCCGGCAATTTTTGCGTCTTGCTTTGCTATATCTGACGCTTGCTCTTGATTACTGCCAGATGGGGCTGCGATAGTACCGCGTATTTTTCCATTCACTTGAACCGCGATAGTCACAGAGTCTGTCGCAATGAACTCGTCGTTCCACTGCGGCCACGAGTCTTTCTGAATAGACAGGTGGTGTCCAAGCTGGAGCCACAGCTCATCGGCGATGTGTGGCGCGAATGGTGCAATACAGGCTACGACTGCTTCGAGGGCCTCCTGCCAGGCGTCACTTCTACTGAGTTGCTTGGTTTTGAGCTTATAGAGATCATTGACGGCGGTCATGCACGCTGCAATGGCGGTGTTGTAGCGGTTTTCTTCGATATCCTCGGTCATTTTGCGGATCATGACGTGCGTCGTGCGTCGCAGTTCCTTTTGCAGGCTTTCATCGACCGGTTTTTCATCCGACGCTAGGTATTCTTGCACCAAGGTCCAGATGCGTGACAAGAAACGGTGCGTGCCCGGCACGCCTTGCGAATCCCAGCGGGCCCAAATCTCCAGCGGTGCGGCAAACATCAGGTACGTACGGAGTGCGTCAGCACCGTAACCTTGGTCGATGATTTCAAGTGGGTCTACGCCGTTTCCCTTGCTTTTACTGAACATCTGTCCATCTGCAGCTGTGACTTTGCCGTTGAACAGGAACTGTTTGAAGGGTTCGGGTTCATCCACCAGCCCTATTTTCTTGAAAAAATGGCCGATGAAACGAGCATACAGCAAGTGAGCCGTGGCGTGGTCGGCCCCGTTGTAGAAGTCGATTGGTTCCCATTTTTTTACGATGGTGCTATCGAAAATCTTTTCGGTGTTGCGCGAGTCGAAATAGCGGTACATGTACCAGCTACTACAGATGTAGGTGTCGAGTGTGTCGGTTTCGCGCTCGGCAGGACCGCCACATGTCGGACACTCGACTTCGAGCCAATCTTTCGCGCGGGCTAAAGCACTTCGGCCATCCCCGCTCGGGGCGAAGTCATCGAGTTCCGGCAAAACAACGGGGAGCTGTTCATCTGGAACTAATACCGCGCCATCTTTCGGACAGTGAATAATCGGGATCGGTGCCCCCCAATATCGCTGGCGGCTCACACTCCAGTCGCGCATCCGATAGTTGACCACGCGCTTGCCCATACCATGCTCTTCCATGTAGCCCATCATTTTCTCGGTAGCCGTATGGATATCCAGCCCGTTCAGAAAGTCGGAATTTACCATCATGCCTTGCTCTTCTTGCACCTGCGAAGCCTCGGTAATTGGAGAGCTGTCACCATCCAAAGTTGCAACAACTCGCTCAATGGGCAAATCAAATGCTTTCGCAAATTCAAAATCGCGTAAGTCATGACCGGGCACCCCAACAACTGCACCTGTACCGAATCCAGCGAGTACAAAGTCGGCAACCCAGATGGGAAGCCGTTTGTCATTAAGCGTATTTAAGGCATAAAGGCCAGTGAAAACCCCGGTCTTTTTACGTCCTTCTTGTTGCCGTTCAACTTCGCTTTTAGCGGCTGCGCTCTTTGCGTATTCTTTAACTTCATCGGAATGGTCAACGCCATCTTCAGCCTTTAGTGAACCGTTGGCAACCGCAATTGCTAACTCGTGCTCGGGCGAAACAACAATAAACGTTGCTCCAAAGTTGGTATCTGGGCGTGTCGTGAATACAGTAACATCACGCGATTCAGAAGCGTTATCAATCTTATAGATAATTTCGATGCCGCTTTTTTTACCGATCCAGTTTTTCTGCGCCAATTTGACGCTCTCGGTCCAGTCCAGGTCTTCGATGGCTTCGAGAAGCTCGTCGGCGTAGTCGGTGATTCTGAAGAACCACTGTTTGATTTCACGTTTTTCAACCAGTGGGTCGTCTGGGCCGTCGTGCCGCCAACATTTGCCGTCTATAACTTGTTCGTTTGCCAATACGGTGTTGTCGATCGCGCACCACCATTGCATGCGGGAATCTTGGTAGGCGAGGCCGTTCCGGAACATTTCGCTGAAAATCCACTGCGTCCATTTGTAATATTCGGGCAGGTGCGTGGCGATTTCTTTCTCCCAGTCGTTGCTCCATCCCATGGTGCGGTACAGTTTGTGATACATCGGGATGAGCTCGGACATGGACTGCTGCGGACTCACTCCGGCTTTTATGGCGCGGTTTTCTGCCGGTAAACCAAAAGCATCCCATCCAACTGGATGGTAGCTTTCGTATCCTTGCTGACGCTTAAACCGGGCCTTCACATCCGAAATGGTGTAGTTCATGGCGTGGCCAATGTGGAGGATTCCACTTGGGTAATTGAACATGCTCATGGCGATGTATTTGGGCTTGCTGCTATGAAGATCAGCCGTATATACGCCGGTCTCGTCCCATATACCTTGCCATTTTGGCTCTATCTCTTTCGGATTGTATCGTTGCACGCGTTTAGTACTCCTATTGTCTGCTTTATCTGAAATTATACCGGTAAATGAAAAATATTGCCCTAAAGGGCGAGGAGAAGTAGCGACTCTAGGGTGAGCTGACTCATGTTGGGCTCATTATGACACAAATTTGGGCCGCTGACTAGTTCGGAAATTGCTCTTTTTTGCGCTTGAGCCAATAGTCTGATTGGCGGACGAGTTTGGCAGCATCAACAGGGTTGGCGAGCAGCGGCTTCAGTGCTTCCTCGGCGAAGACACCATTTTGAGAACCCTTTGCGAGCACTACTGCGCCTTCTTTCAGCTTGCCGGAGACATATGCTCCCGCGTCATACGGGCTGTCGAATGCTTGCACCGTGCAGCCTTTTTCGCGAGCAGCTGGAGCCAGCCATTTCTTGGCATCCTTACCGATCGTCACCACTACATCTACTTTCTTTTTGTCGCAATACTGGCCAATTTCGTCGTGTGCGTCACGGCTGTAATCACCAAGCTCATTCATCCCACCCAAAATTGCGATTCGCTGCTTAGCTTTCGAGGCATATAGAACATCAAGCGCTGCCTTTACCGCTAGCGGGCTCGCGTTATATGTATCGTCAATGATAGTCGAGTCTTTTATCCCAGGCAGTACCTGCATCCGACCCGAAAATGGCATGAGTTCTGACAACCCTTTTTCTATATCCGATTTCTTTACGCCCAGCAAGTTGGCGACCGCTGCGGCTGCCAGCGTAATTTTGGCGCCCTGATCGCCCAAGAAGTTAATGTCGGATTTAAATTCATGTTTCCCAAGGTGTACATCCAATTTCTGACCGACCATACCATGGGGCGTAGGTTTCGCTCGGTATTGTGCCTGTTTGCTGGTTAGACTATATTCTTTGAAATCTCGACCGGCCAGGTATTCACCCGCGATGTCATCACCATTCACTAGCACCTGCTTGGCAAAATCAAACACACTCAGTTCTTCTGCTGCGACACCATCAAGACCGTCAAAGAATTCCATATGTTCAGGTGATACAGCTGTAACTACAGCGATGTCAGGTTTCAAGTATGCGAACTCCTTGAGTTGACCCGGGCCGTCAGTGCCGAGCTCGACTACCACGACGTCGTATGGAAATGGCAAAGAAATCTCCGATTGGCTTACCCCAAACGCTTTTATCCAGGCAAAAACGTTATAGATGTTTGGCTCTTCAAGCCCAAAAAATACTAAGGGCACGGTGAGCCGGGCATTGTAGTTGCCGGTCTGGTGTCTTACCCGCATTGTCTGACCGAGCAAGTTGGCAATTGCCAGCTTGGTGCTGGTCTTGCCTACCGATCCAACGACTGCCACGACCTTGAAATGGTGCCGTGCCCTTAGTTGTCGGACCTGCCATTCGAAAATACCGCTCACGAATTTGTTGCCAGCTTTTTTCGGATGCATGATCGCCCAGAGAATGTTCCAAGCCCACGCGAAAACAACCACCACGTGCGCCCAGAATATCGGATATACGATCAGTGTTGCTACGCCGAATTCTAGCGCACCGGCTGTGCCGAAGCGCGCCCATTCTACTAAAAAGCCGACCCCGATTGCCACTTGGAGCAGCATCAGCAGTCCGAGAAAAACAGATAGTGATCGCTGCATTTCGTTGACTGGCCGTTTGAGCTCATACGATTTGGCGTGCCAGAACCAGTTCAGCAATCGCCAACCCGAGTAACCCTTGGCCTCCATCTCGGTCACAAGTGTTGCGACAAATGCAGGGCTATACAGGCTCAGAACGTTGCGGAAAAACATATACGTATTGTGCCACAAATGACCGCGGGATTGTAGCATTCCAACACCTCTCTTTTCATCTTTAAGCGATTATGGTAAAAATAGACTTACAAGCAACTTTATACACATGAAAAATCAACAAGATCCCCCGCTTATCAGCATTTACGAATATTGGTACATAGGCCTGGCGGCAGCAGCCGTACTGCTCGCTGGAAATGCTAAGGTGTTGCTCGACCATTTCGGCCTCATTTCATCATCGACGATTATCGGTGACCATGTTGGGAGCACCATTGGCGCTGGGCTACATGTTATCGATGCATTTAGTGCCACGCCCGGGGTAGTGACGTTTATAACCTGGGGAATTATCGGCCTAGTACTGTTCAGTTTGGTCCAGGCGTTTTTCAAGGCTTCCGGATATATCGAGTTCCAGCGTGAAGTCGGATCGAGCCGATTTATACACCCCGCGAACTTCAGCTCGAGCAAATATTGGCGGACAGTACTGCTCAATACTTTCCTATCATTCGGGCTCATCGTATTGCTGCTGATGACGATTGTTTTATACGTACTTTTTGTGGTGCCGGTTTCGTCACTCTATCTTCAGCGATTTCTCATCGTTTCATTTCCAACTCGACTCATAGCCCTCGTGATCAGCCTGTTCGTTATCAGTGCTGGTACATTCATGTTGTACTTCATCCTCAAGGCGGTACTCTGGCAGCACCGCAAAAGCCAGATTTGATGTTTAGGTTGGATTCGACCACTCAACACGCTATCCGTCACACGTCACATTGTTTAGTGGGCTGTGGGATTGGCGAAACGCTCGGCAGCGCAATCGGTGCGGGTCTGAAATGGCCAAACGTTTGGCAGACCGTGTTGGCGGTGGTGTTGGCGTTTGCATTCGGATACGGGCTGACTTTTCGCGGGGCGCGCAAGATGGGCGAATCGGGATCTGAGGCACGCCGGACAGCACTCCGCACCGACACCATATCTATAACGAGCATGGAAATCATAGATAACACGCTGGAATGGATGATCCCTGGCGCCATGAACGCCTTGGTCGCTTCGTGGTTGTTCTGGTGGAGCATGGCCGTATCTTTGGCTGTAGCGTTCATTATTACCGTTCCGGTGAATCGTTTTATAATGGTCCGGTATGGCATAGGCCACAGCCACTAGAATTTTGCACCAAAATAAGATACACTCTCTCTGTTCTTTGCAAAATTTAATCTGTGGCAACTTGTTCGGACGACGCTTCGCTCGTGCCTACAAAATATGCCACAGGCATATTTTGGGGATATAGCTCAGTTGATTAGAGCGCTTGCATGGCATGCAAGAGGTCCGGGGTTTGAGTCCCCGTATCTCCACCAATTTTTGATTCGGTTGATTTGAGCGGTCGCCGCGGCGTCAGGTCCGGGGTTTGAGTCCCTGTAGCTCCACCAAATTAAAACCACCAGTTTGACCTGGTGGTTTTTACGTTATATGTGATAATTTTCGATTGTTTTTTATACCACAAAACCTTTTTGCACTAGTAGCGTTTATGGTTTAATACCGGGTACTAGGGAGTAGCCGCCAAACACCAAAATATGAAACTACACCTGAATTCCGTAACACCATCACATCAGGACATCGCAGTAAGTAGCATCGTGGCACTTTGTGTTGTTATTCTCGGTAACGCGTATCAGGGGTTGAATTATTACATCTTTAGGCCGGCTAATCGGCCAACCCCCCAAACTACACACGACTTACTTATTGCGGTTCTCGGCCGCGTGGATACATACCAACCCACTCAGACGATAGTCACCTTCCTTTTCTGGGGTATTGTAGGTCTGGCGATTGTAGCACTTTGGCAGGGCCTCGCCCACACACTCAGGCGAATCAGGTACATCAGTTACATTAGCGCACAAGGTAAGTACCGTTCACAACCGAGGCCCATTAGCCTCAAAGTGTTCTGGAAGCATGTCATATGCTCGAGTATTGGAACGTTCATTGCACTCTCGACGGCACTGTTTATTTTTTCGTTCTTTGTACTTTGTATAGCTCCAGTCGGAGTAGTATACGCGCGGGTATTTATGTACGCACCAACACCTTTTAACTTGGTCTACGCCATGATGGGCATCTGCCTGACATTCATAGGTTTGGTGCTCGCAGCAATCGGCGTGCGGTTGATATTCGCACGCCGCCGCTTGATTCGGCTAGCTTAAGCGTCTATTCGGGGAGTTTCTTTTCGCCACGTTTGGCGCTCTCGAAGCCGTGGTGACGCTCGAAGTGGTTGTGGTTCACAACGCTCGCCATTTTGTGGCTGTCATGCTTGTGCGCAAGGCTATGCGCTTTGCTCTCCCCTTTACGGCTCAAATGCCGCTTTTTCTCTGCCATCGACATAAGTACGAATCCTCCTTGCACTTTTATTTTACTCCAATGCCGAAACAACGTTACGTGGTAGTTCCGACGTGATTTCATCGACCTCGCGGTTATCGAAAACATCGCAAATCGCTTGCCACGCGGCCTTTATCCGGCGCTTGGCATTGCTTTCGTCTAAATCTTCTAGATCCATCAGCTGCTCGATAATATCTTCGTCAATATGATTGGCCGTGGGCACCATCTGAGCGGCACTTTGCAACTCGTCTGGCAGTGCTGCGGCGAACTCACGACGAGTGTGGTCAGTAAGGTGCGCGGCCACGTTTTCAACCACTAACTCTAGCGCGTCTTGAGACTCATCGTCGTCAGCGCTCGCGGTGGCTTTGATGTGGTGTATCAATTCTATGTAGTTCATAGCGAAGTCCTCCTGTGCAGCTCCTACTATGATGCCGAATGCTGAAGGTCTGCTATAAGCTTTTTCACATAAATAGCCTGGATTGGCTGCCATCTACCAATTGCTTTGCTAAACCCTCTACATGATCTGTCCCGAAACGCTTCAAACTGTCCCGGTAGAACTTGTGGAGTACCTCCGCATCGTCATATGCGCGGTGCCGGTTTTTGACTTTATAGCCATGGCGGGCGATGACCGCGTCGAGTTTGTGGCTACGTTCTTCGGGATATAACGCCCGGCTCAATCGCACCGTACAGAACCTATCCATTCTGAATTTGTGACCCATCTTGCGGTACTCTTCTTTGAAGAACGAGTAATCGAAATTGACATTGTGTGCCACGAATATGCTGTCTTCCAGCAGCTTTTGCAGCTGAGGCAACACTTGGGCAAAGTTTGGCTTTCCAACAGTCTCAGACTGCTTTATACCCGTCAGGCGCGTAATCCAGCCCGGGACCGGTTCTTCGGGGTCCAAAACCTGTTTCATTTTTGCGACTATTTTGCCATTTTCGACACGAAGCGCACCGATTTCGAGTATGCGGCTCGAATACGCCATCCCTCCGGTGGTCTCAACATCCACGAAAACCAAAGGCCTCCCCTGCATACCCTTATTATAAAGCTTCTAGGTAGTGCACAGAACCCGAATATTAAACACGAGCTTTATTTTCAAACGCGCTACTTGTATAGTAAAAACTGTCAACTAAGGAGCTTTCAAAAATGCAAAGGTTCCAAAAACAGAGGGGAGGTAATCCATTGATAAGTCCTAGATCTAACGGACAGGATTTTGCTAGCGCAGAGAGCGAGGTACTCACGCGCTAACCCTCTTCCAGAGTCGCTATTCTGTCTACGTAGGCCGAATACCTTAAACCCCTCAGCGATGAGGGGTTTTTCTATGGACGGCTATGCATGATCATGACGGTGGCGAATCCTCGGCGGCGGGTGGCGCATGAGAAACTTCGCCGTCCGTACGGCAGCCTCTACAATCGCGTACAGTGCAATGACGAAACGGAGACGATAGACAAGGCGTAGCAGTTTTGCTGGTGGCATCTGTTGCATAACTATTCCTCCGGTACCTTAAATCCGGCCTTGCGAGCCTTACTCAGACCGATTGCTACTGCTTGCTTTCGGCTCATTACCTTCTGGCCACTGCTACTTCTGAGCCTACCAGCGTTAAACTCATGCAATGTTTTTTCTACCATTTCCTGTGTTTTGGGGCTGTATTTGGTCATTTCAGCATCCTCCGTTTACAGACAGAAGCATACCGAAGCTTAGGGTTTTACGCTGTAAATATCCTTACGAAGAATATATATATCCCTATTGACGATATATCATTTATTGATATATTATCGAAATATGGGAAAACGAACTTCCAATTTACTACCTCAGGTAACATTCAGCATCCTCTTTGCGTTAAGTTTAAAACCTCGTCATGGTTATGAACTGATGCAGCAGATTGAACATGATAGTAACGGCCGGGTAAAATTGGGGCCTGGCGCGCTATACGGCAGCATAAAGCAGCTTCGCGAAGAAAACCTTATAGAAGAAATGCCGTTCGAAGATGATAACGAACGCCGCCGCTACTATCGCCTGACGAAAAAGGGCTGGGACCGACTAAGTAGCGAGCTCGATTATTTCGAAAACATCGTCCGCCTGACTGGCGAGCGTAAAGGTCTCGGCAAACAGTTCGGAGCGAGTGTATGGATGGCTTGAAACATCGCTTTCCGCGCTACAGCAGGCTGCTTTGGCTTTACCCTGCTGGTTATCGCATGCAATACGAAGAACAGATGTTACAGACGCTCGCTGACATGTTAGACGATCCGGGACGCTCAAAAGCAAGTATATGGGCTCGCACAGTGCTCGATCTACCAGTAAGCGCCATTTACCAGCAATTAAGTTACGAGGGAGGAATCATGAAAAATGAAACACCATCTTACATGAAGCGAAGCGCTCTACTAGGCAGCATCATGTTGTTACCATTTTGGGCTGTTGTTATCATCAACAGCCTCAACAACCATAGTATCCCAAGCTCACATGACTGGGAATTGACTTACAAACTTCTCTTAGTTGGACTGCCAGTGATAGCATTTCTGCTTAACATCGCAGCATTTTGGCGCTGGGTAGCAACTCGCCACAAATTAGGCACCAGTTACCTGAAAAGCCTGTTTGATTTCCGCCATAACTGGACAGTATTAGTCGTAGCCGGACTGGGACTTCTAATCGCTCTCTTCGTCCCATTCCACGATAGCGTCCACTGCCTTACCGGCAACCCCGTCCGCGAGCTCCACAACCCCCACCAAACCCTCCAGTGCATCCTGCGCGGATAAATAATCGAAGCGGCACTCGGCTCAATTCAAAGCTTCGGCAACTTCAACAAAGAAACAATGCCATTTAGTCCTCTCGGACATTGGTCGGAAACTGTAGTCAACCACCTGAAAACTATTTCGTTCAAGTTCTTGCTGAAAATCATCTTTTGACCACCTACAGAAGAAACGCTGGAGTTCATTACCGTTGATTATATCCGTCTCCAATCCGTCTGTCGTCCCATCTTTTATCGAAATAAACCCGATTGCGCGCAGCTTCATTTGGCTTCGTATGCGCATTAGTGCCTCGTCAATTCTGCTCCTTGGAATATGTAAGAGTACTGCCGAAGCCCAGAAGCCATCAAAAGGCGCCTGTGGCAGATCAAGATCGTATACACTTTTCTCAACAAATGTTTCCTGTGGCAGATTAGTACGAGCCACGTTCAATAAACCTGCTGAGACATCCGTTCCAACATATTTGTACCCCAATTCAACCAGCATTTTCGCATCTCGCCCACCACCGGCACCTACTTCTAGTATGTGTCCGCCAGGGAGTAACTCATGGAATCGTTGCATTTCACCTGCCCAAAAATCTGATTGGTTATGTGCTGACGACCACACGCTAGCAGTTGCATCATATGTATCTCTTGTAATTATCTCCTCAGGCTGTAGATGGCTCATTGCTAAAGAATACCAGAGGTTCATGAGATTGCCATCCGAAAGAATCAATTCAAACAAAAAAAGACCTCGGTGAGGCCTCTTTTTCTCATTTGGTGGAGCTGCCGGGTACTGCCCCCGGGTCCGTCAGCGTTTTAGTCAGTCGTCTACAGGCTTAGTTGGTTTTAGTGTCTTAGCACACACGTATCTAAACCGACAAACATCGTGTGCGAGCAATCCTGAGCTTAACAGACAAGATGGATATTCAGGTCTGGGCAATCAGAAATATGAAACGCTGATTCACTATCTGATGTCGCGAAGGCGTTTTCAGAAAGAATTTTTCTGAATTAGGCTGCTACTGGGGCAAAGTCGCGGAGACCGCGGAATTTGTCCATAAAGCTAGCCAAAGATGGCTTGTTTGCATCTATTGGGTTTTGCCTATATCGCTGACAAGCGACCTGCTGATCTGACCGTAACGTTCCAACGTCGAGCTTAAAATTCAGCCCCAAAATGTGCCGGTGGCACATTTTGTAGGCGCGAACGAAGTGTCGACCGTAAAAATTGTGCCTAGGCAAACGTTAATTACCTCATTCGAGGTAAAAACATTATACCATAACTACAAGCACTTTGTCTAATCAATACTTCGGTTGATATACTTCTAGGTAATGAAACTATGGGATCGTTTTTGGTGGTTCGTGCCGTTGCTGATAATTGTTTCTGCAAGTATCGCAGCCGTTACGGTCTTGAACCCACCAAAACCGAAACCTGTAGCTAAAACAGTACCGATTCCCACTTGCATGGGCACAAATGAGACATCTTTCAGTTGTTGGCAAAAGCGGTATCAAAAAGTCGTTACGACACAGAGTCCGGAAGCTGCGATGGCAGCCCTGAAGGCCGATGCCCTCAAAGTTCCGTACGTAAATAGCAATTGTCACCAGATGACGCATGTCATTGGACGTGCGTCGGCACAAATTTATGTCTCTGTAGCGGCAACTTACAAGCATGGCGACAACTATTGCTGGTCCGGCTATTACCACGGGGCTATCGAAACGATTGCGCAAAAGATCGGATCAGACAAAATCTTATCGCAAATAAATAGCGTATGCGCGGACCTGGCGAAAGAAAAACAATATGGCTTTGACCATTTTAATTGCGTACACGGCATGGGTCACGGGCTGATGGCGATTCAGGATGACCAACTGTTCACCGCACTCAAAAGCTGCGACTCATTTGAAGGCAACTGGCAGCAAGAGTCATGTTATGGCGGTGTATTCATGGAGAACGTCATGGATGCGATCCACCACCCACTCACCGGCTCGCCGTACCTCAAAACTGATGACCCGATTTACCCGTGCAATGCGGTGGAAGACCGTTATAAAGAGCAGTGTTTCCTCATGCAGACTTCGCACATGCTTTCAGTAGAAGGTGGTGATTACTCGAAAGTCTTTGCCCTGTGCGCGACAGTGGACGCGCCGTATAACGACACCTGCGACCAATCACTTGGCCGCGATGCATCTGGCAATTCGTCTAGCAACCAAGCCACCACGATTGAGCATTGCGAACTAGGAGCAACTACCGAAGCTAAGAAAAACTGCTTTACTGGTGCCGTAAAAGATTTCATGTCTTACTACCACAGCGACAAACAAGCGTACGCTATGTGCGCAGCGATTCCCGAACCAGAGCTTGCAGCCAGCTGCCATGCCGACGGCGAAGCCTATTATAAGATTTTCTAAGTTTGTTGTTCGGATGTGTAAAGTGAATGCCAATCCTGAAGGCTCAGGGTCTGTGCTCGTATTCCCGGATTGATGCTAGCATTTTCACAGAGTGCTTTGGCTTGGTCTTTTGAAATTGCTAAGCCGCCGCTCAGAGCATTTACCAATGTTTTGCGTTTTTGTCTGAAGCCGGCTTTTACCAGGCGGAAGAATTTTTTGGTGTCTACGTGTTCGAAAAGTGTTTGCTCGGGTGATGTCAAAACTAATACTTGGCTATCTACTTTAGGGGGTGGAGTGAAGAGGTCGGCTGGCACGACCGGCCCGAGGGACACTTCGCAGTAGAACTGTGCGCTGACACTGAGAATAGACATCTTGCCGGGTTCGGCCGCAACGCGTTCTGCGACTTCCTTTTGAATGAGAATGGCAGCAGTACTGAATGGATTGTTTGATTCGCTTAGTACGCGGATCAGATTGCTTGTTAAGTAATAGGGAATGTTTGCAACCACTTTGTAGCCTGGTTCAAGCTGCGATAAATCAAATGACAATATATCGGCATATTCGACGGTCAAGTTTTCGTCAGTGTTATTTTCTTGCAACTTTTTCGCAAGATTTTCGTCGAACTCCACTGCCGTGACTTTAGCTCCTCGCTGCAATAATTCACGGGTCAGAGTTCCTAGCCCGGGCCCGACTTCCAACACTTCATCGCCAGCCGTAACATCCGCACAATCTGCAATCGCTTTTAGTGTAGCTTCGTCGTGCAGCCAATGTTGTCCAAGTGATTTTTTAGGTATCGCTTCCATGTGTTACCAGTTGTGATTCACCGTCCAGTGGTTATAAGCACCTTCCCAACCGCCGTAGCGGGCGTTTGCATAGCCGGTCGCCCAGCGGATTTGCGTGACTGCACTGGTCGCCCAGTCACTGCCTGCAGAAGCCATCTTACTGCCCGGTGTTGCTTGGAATATTCCGTAACCACCGTATGACGGGATTGGGTTAGGTGCGTAGCCCGGGCAATCGTGCGTGCCCTGTACTTTTGTCGGGCACCATCCGCCTTCGTGGCTAGCAATGTAATCCACGTATGGATAATCCGATGGTTTGACTCCAGCCTGCGCCATTACGGCCTGTTTGTCGGCGGGGATGCTTACGGCAAGTCCGCGTGCGACAATTTGCGGTACCGGAGCAACTGTCACGACAGTTTGCAGCAAAGTCTTGCTGACCACTGCACCGTTTTGTGTCTGGACTTGATAGGTCAGCACCTGCGTACCATCGCTACCTTGCTGGCGAACGGCGCTCGTGCCAAATGAAAGCGATGAATCCGTAACAGTCTGCAAAGGAGCCGGGATAGTTTGCGTTTCAGTAACGATCTGCGTGCCGACGCGGTTCACAAACACTTGGATGTTCGGCGTAATTGGCGTGTTTCCGGCAGGGATTACCGTGTCAACCTTGGTCAAGCGAACATTTTTGGCTTTCAGCAGCTCCGAAACTGTCGTTGCGTGCGTACGCAAACTAAGCATAGTGCCGTACACATTCAAGGTGACCGGTACAGAGCGCTGTATAACAATCCGCTCACCGATACTCTGTTGCGCCACAAAGTTCTGGGCCGGTTCTTGCGTCACTTCATCCTCCGCGTATAAGCTCTGTCCGGTTTGAGCGACAATGCTACGCGGCGTTCCGGCCGCACTGTATGAGGTGGTCGTGGTTGTCCCGTCTGTGATTGTTACCGGAACTGCGCGGTACACGTTTACGCGGAAATTGTCTTGGTCGATGGCGGTTTTCAAGCTCGGCTCAACCCGGTCTCTGCTACCTACATGGATGTTGAGCCTTTTCAGCAGATCGCCAACCGTTGCTTCGTTGGTCGGCACCGTTTCCTTTTGGTTATCATGCGAAATGATTACGATATAGTTTGAATTTGGGTGAAAAGTGGAAGTTGTATGCGTGGTTGCTAGCACGCCCAAAACAGCACCGCTAACCAGCACTAACCCAAAGAATACCATGAGGGCGAAGCCCACTGGGTGCCGGTGCCAGCGCTTGAACCGCTCTACGTGCTTTTGCCTTGAGCGGTGCAGTTTTTGCTTAACTTCTTGCATATTTCAACCAAATAAGGCGCGAGCAATCCCGAAAAACACCTTTAGTTCAGTGATATTAGTATAACAAAATCAAGAGGTCTCAGCCAAAAGCTCGAGTGCGAGTTTCGCTTCCCTCTTGAGCGGCGTCGGCAAGTCAGAGAGCGGGAACCACTTAGCATCCTTCAGCTCGGTTTTTTGGAGCTGAATCTGGCTTGGTTCTGGCAGTCGGAGTATGAAAAAATAAGCCTTGTATGACATGCCTTTGTTCCTAATGCGCCCCTCCCAAATTTGCGACAAATTCGCAGCATTTGCTTCGATGCCAAGCTCTTCTTTTAGTTCACGAACTGCGGCATCAGTTTCGTTCTCACCTTTATGCATGCCGCCCCCAGGGATTGACCAGCCATTGTCGTCATACCACAACGAAAACCTATCTTGCACGAGTAGTAACTGATCATCCGATGTTACGACAATCCTGGATCGCCTAGTTCCTTGGAATATCAGGAAAAGCACCGGCCAGCTCAGCCAAAACCAAATGCGACGCAACAAATGGTTCATAATTTTTCCAATGGCGCGAACGCGATGTTGAGTTTTTTGGGGCCTTTGCCCTGGAAGTAGATGGTAGCGGTGTCGCCTTCGAGTTCCACAATTGTGCCCTGTCCGAATAGCTGGTGCTTCACACCGTCGCCGATTTCGAAGTCTGGCACATAGCGTGGTTCACCGTCGTCGGCGGATCCTGGCGGAGCCGGCGCCACAAACTGGCGATCATCGTAACTACCGCCTTTGTATCCGCCGCCAAATGCACCCGCAAAGCTCATCCCTACCGAAGACTCTTCTACGTACTGCGCGTCGATTTCGCTCAGGAACCTACTTGGCGGGTTGTGCTGCATGCCACCATAAAGCATCCGGCTTACCGCATGTATCATATAAAGCTCTT
>Ga0157374_10001422_pt1 | contig 20275 bp, 38 predicted proteins | sample M25metaG_FD_115308 | JGI IMG/M metagenome (GOLD analysis project Ga0157374, IMG submission 115308) | Miscanthus rhizosphere microbial communities from Kellogg Biological Station, Michigan, USA - M2-5 metaG | ecosystem: Host-associated > Plants > Roots > Rhizosphere > Soil | place: USA: Michigan... | reverse complement strand
GCCCAAATTCGTGACTCGATCAAGCAACTCGCCAAATTAGGTGACGCGCCCGAAAAAGATTGGGCTTACGATGAGAAAAAGGTTTTCACTAAACCATCGGCGGAAGCGTACAAAGACGCTCTCAATCACAAAATAACCGACTATTTGCGACTCAACTCACTTGATGAGATCCGTCAGGCGCTCGCAGCTGGTCACCCAGTACTAATCGGCTTCACTTGCTTTGATTCTCTGATGAGCGATGAGGTTGCGAAAAGTGGTGTCGTGCCAATGCCGACCAACGACAACTACATCGTCGGAGGTCACGCAATTTGCCTGGTCGGCTATGACGACAAAAAGAAGTTGCTCAAGTTCAAAAATTCTTGGGGAACGTCTTGGGGCGATCATGGTTATGGTTATTTGCCTTACGGCTACATTCCGCAGTTGGCGGACGATTACTGGGTTGTTCGCAAATGATTGCCGTTTTGATCGTTTCAATCATCGGGTTTGCTTTTGGCGCCATGTATTTTATGGCGGGCGCAATGAGCGACGCGCCAATTGAAGGTGATCGAGCCGGTAAGGCCGGCTTGATCATCATGGCCTTTTCTATTTTGGGAATCATCGGATCAATCGTCGGCTTGGTTAAATCCTAGCCGACGTACTTTCTGCCATTTGCATAGCACACGCCGTTTTGAATCTCGATCATCTCAACTCGCCAAGCCTTCGATTCAGTATCAACCCAAATTCTCGCAAAACCGGTCTGCCAATTTTGATGGCCGGGAACGTATCCGAAGGCCCGGTGAGCGCCATTACCAAGCCAACCCGGTGACATCACCCTTAAGATGCGACCGTCGCCCGTGGTGCGCGTTTCATAGATCATGCGATGGACGTGACCGAAAAGAAGATTGCAAGCGTTGTAGTTCATGATCGTCGAACCACTTGATCCTTTTGGCGCGTGCTTCGTGTAAAGATCAGTGCCGGCAATTTGTACGAGTTGCTGATTACCGAATGGGTGATAAGACCAATTGAATCTTTTGTCGATTCCGATCAAGTGTTCAACTGACGTCATGCCAAACATCGCCGGCGCATTCTTGATCAAATAGCGCTCGAAGCGAGTTTCGTGATTGCCTTCAATGAAACGCTTTTTTTGCGTGGGCCAGGTGGCATCGATCAAGTCCATGAACTTATTAACCTCGGCAACCTCTTGCTCGAGCGTCGAGAAAATTCGCGGATCTTTCGGGCCGTGATCGTGCGCCCAGTACATATCGAAAACGTCACCGCCAAGATACAACCCAGCGAGCCGTGAATCGGCCAGGCAGTTTAAAGCGGCGTTAAGTGACCGCGGGCAGTGAAAGGGGATATGTGGATCAGTAAGGAAGCCAATGCAAATTACCACGGCTTCAGTGTGCTATATTTTTAAGCGGTGAAAAGTCCAGAAAATCGGCGCCACGAGCGAAGTTCGCAGCGCCGAAATAAACTATTGAGCAACCGGAGCTGCAACTTTCAATTGCACTGATACGGCGTCACCAGCAATTACAACTAAATCTTCTGATTGAGCTGAAAATGCTTTGCCACCTATCGAGCAAGAAAATTGCACTTGAGTTGTGCCTGGTTTTTGCGCGATGAAATCTGCGCTCAAACCGTCTTGAGCAACTTGCAAAGTACCAATTGATGCGTCAACTACGTTCCAAGCAGGAGCAGCATCCAATGTTGGATTTACTGGAAAACCTTTTGCGTCGTCGAATTCAAGTGCGAGCGTCACTTTTTCTGAATCTTTTAATTGCATGGTAACCATCCTCTTGCCATCAATTGTGAAAAACACGCTGTCGGGAGCTGATGGCGATGTGCTCTCTTGGCGTTTTAAAACTAAAACCAACAACCACAAAGTTGCCAGATTCATTCCGACGATCAGACAAATTGCGATTATGAAAAATATTTGCATCGAGATCGAGAATAGCATCGAGCCCCCAAAGATCAACGTTAGTTTTCCTTTTTAGTCTATCGAACAGTTTTTCAAAAATACTTAGATCCAGGGAGGCATCGCACGAATCACTTCGTCGACAACTACGCTCGAGTCCGGCAAGATTTTTTCCATCAAAGATTCATCCATGATGTCGATTCTAAAATCAGTATCCCGAATTGGAATTGAACTCTGATGATTCCAAAGTCCGTCGCGTCCCAAGTTTTTCATTTTGTGCCCAAACTCAACTTTTCTTGTCCATTGGTTCATTCGCCAATGCATGAGGTGATCCGCCTCTTTGCACGAAGCGATGAATAAAATTGTGGCATCGCCGGCAGCTGCGATATGCAAAGGAGATGAATCGTTAGTGATTACAACCTTTGCCGCCTGACATGCTGACGACAAATCCAAAAGATCCAATTTGTTTCTAAGATCCGTCACCACGCCAATCGGAAGACCTACATCAACTGTGCCAGTCTCGCGGTCAACGTCTTTGCCGATGATGGCTATCTTGCCCGGAAACCGAACCGCAAGCTTTGCGATGACTTGCTCCCACCACGACTTTGGAAAAGTTTTAGATGACCAATGGCGGCCTGGGTGAATCAAAATCGGAAAATCATTTTTTGTGTGCCAATCAGATTTCGCAAGTTGCACTGTCCGATCGACAATCGGCAACTGCCGCTGAAAAGCGCAGATTGTTGAAAAGTCGACAACCTGAGTGAAATGGTGATTGACGAAATCCCTCGACATCGTGAATTGGCTTGGGTTCGTGTGAATAACGAGCCAATCTTGATCATCGAGATTCGCCGCAAAAGATTTGTGATAGCGACATTCAAAAGGTAAGTGCTGAAACAATTCAGGGAACGACGACAGCAGGCTAATTTCATAGCCCTGGAAAAGCTTAAACGCATATCGAAGAGCCGGCTCACCACAAACCTGATCACCGAGACCGCCCCACGTGGTCATCATAATTTGTTTTATTTCACGCTCTTTGGCGATGGCGTACCGATACGGCGGCACTTGCTTGGCCGGCACTTGCACGAGCAAATCCGGATCGTTTTTAAGATCATCGCGCATTTGTCTTTCTTCGTCGGACATCTTGTTTTCCATTAGCCCCTCTTGAAAACCATGATTTTAGCGGTTGTTTTGCCACCAATGAGTTGGCGATCGTAAAAAGAAATCAACTTACATTGATCAAACATCGATTCATATTTCGTCAGAGATCTGCCCTTCACCTCGGACGCATTGAGAGTGGCATCAATCTCTTCGCAAATAACCAACAGTGCATCCGCCGAACAATTTTTCTGTAAATTATCGATCACTGACTTGCACTCGAAGTCATCAGTGATGTGCTGTAAAACTGTGTAGGTCAAAGCAAGTCCGATGCTATGAGGCAAAGGCATTGTCAATTCTTGGTTTAAAACGTTAATACATCTTTTCTGGCTCACCCAAATGTCAGCTGCGATTCCAGCTAACTCCTGATCTCTCTCGACGCCGACAATCTCAGTGGCAAATTCGTCGAGCAAAAAAAGATTTCGGCCATAACCGCAACCCAACTCAACCGCCAAATAAGGAAGCTTTGGCAAATGATTTTTGATGATCGAACGCAACTGCGCGTGCTCGACCTGCGTTCGTGCAGTTGTCCATGGAATCAAAAGCTCAGGCGTCATAGTTCGATCCCATCCGCCCACTACTGTTTCAACGCCATACTTGCTCATTGCTCATCCTCCGATTCGATGCAAATTTTAAAACCTAATCTTTTCTCGAGCTCTCTTTGAATTGAGCGACATGCGCAAAATGCAGTGACATCGTCGATCTCGTGCTTTTCGAATGAATCAAAAATTAACTCGACGGCCTTTATTAGCTTTTCTTTGATGACCACGGGCCCACTTACCATAAGAAATCTCCCTTTTAAGCCAAACAAGAAACGCGACCAACGCGACGACGCAACGAAAGAATAAGAATGCTGCCAAAACCCAAATCGCCAACATCATCCGAATCGCCCCTTGATAACCATGCTCCATGGCGACCTTCCCTGTCTCGCACAATCGATGCCGAAAAGAATCGGTACAACAACCGTACAGACGCAACCGACCACGAATGCGGCGATGACGGCAATCGCGAAAAACCAAAGTCGTTTCATGTCCCCTCCGCATTCAAAAACTCAAGTGAGAGCTGTGTCTATGACACCGATCGAGCAAGGGGGCACCCAACTCAATCTTCGGCCCTCACGTCAGTTTTCAAAAGAGTTGATCGTTCCCGGCTACAAACCAAAGGTTTTATCGGCGTCAATTCTTACCGCCGTTTAGCGTGACGTTTCGTCGACATCGTCACCCTTGAATCTTTGGCCTCTCACCGGGCTCCCATTGCCCCGCCCCGATCTAGGCGGAAAAAACTTTAATTCTATTGAAAAATAACTCGAGTCGCGATTTTCTTTTCGCGACCGCGGATCACACGCAATACTGTGACATTGGTTTCTTTCAACCATTTGTCCAAGTCTGCTTTAGTTGCGAACTCCGCAAGACCTTTGCTATCGCCTTCGTTCTCTGAATAGAAAACGTAAATTTTAGTGGCGTAGGTTCCGGGCGCCGCTGCGGTTTCTTTCGCTTGCTCTTTTGTTTCAGTTGGCTTTGCCATTCTTTTTGCCTTTCTTTGTTTTGAGAGCCTTGCTCTCTTGCTGCAATTCAATTCGCGCTAAGCGCATGATGGTGGCAGTCGGAGCCGTCGACATTTGCCGCCCACCGTGAATGTGGTTAGCTTCGACTTTTCCAAGCGAAACCAATACATCGCGAATGGCGACCTTTTTCATCCGGCTAGTTTTCGATACCTTGTCAATCAATCTTGTCATTTCTCTGCTCACTTTGAGCCTCCTTGCTTTGATCCAATTCGATGTCAGGCATTGAATCTTGGCAAGTAGTTTCTTCATTGATGGCGCTCAATGTCGCATCCGCCGCCGGGATCTCTTTTGCACGACGAATGGTATCTCGAGCACTTTGAAGATCGTTGGTCTCGCGCGATGGCGCGACGTCTCGAAGATCAGGCGCCTCATGGTGATCGTACTCGGCAATCCCGATGCCCATTACAGCATCAGGGAACTCGAATTTAACCGCGTGAGCGATCGTGCGACGGGCATACATGATTTTGCGATAATCTTGCCATGGGCCAGACTTGCCTAATAAACCAGCTTTTTTTGCCTCAATCTCGGTGAAGAAATATTCGTTCTTAGATTTCTTCGACCGGCGCATCTGAGTGACCGCCCCCCAAACGTTTGATTTCAAATTCTTATTCGCAAGGCAGATCTCGTTTTGCTCTTCGTCGAATAAGATGAGTTTGAATTCTTCCATTTGGCCAGTTTGCTCTGCCAACGCTTTAGGCAATTGCCCCCACATTGAAAGAGATCCGTGAATGATTGCCATGTTTTGAATGGCAATGATTGGTGGCACCTTTAAACTCGCAGCGGCCTGCCATGCAGTGATGATCTTGGCTTCGGTGTCGAGCGTCTTTGGAAGCGCGACGCCGGCCATGAAAATTTTGATCATGCGAACAAGTTCGCTATTGTCCTTCGCGATGATGAGTTGGGTTTTTTTATCCATCGAGAGCGCTTGCGGCGCCGGTGCTTTGATTTCTTCTGACATGTTGCTCCCTATGCCGATTCTATATCTTCGCGGATTGTGGTTTCGTCAATGAACCATTTCGGAGTGTAAATTCTCGACATCACACGTTGCCGTTGAGGCCACTGATCATGGTCGATTGCCGTGCGAATTCGCATCAATGCACTTCGATAATCTTGCTCAGCTTGCGCCAAATCCTCGCGCAGAAAGAAATAAACTGCACACTCATATGGCGGTTCTTTTTCAACTGCGATGATGTGAACTTGCGGCACTTCTTTGCCAGTGATCTGAAAGATCCCCTCGGCGTAAGTGAAGAGCTGAATGTCATAGCGCTTGTCATCACCAAAGACGGCATTGCCGAATTTGATGTCGCGCGCGTCGACCGTAGATTTCAAGTCGGTCACCAACGCAATGTTACCGAGCAACATCAGATCGGGCCTGATTTTGATTTTAAGTCCGGTTTGCGGATCTCGGTAATAGCCGGTCACCTCGGGTTTAGCGCCTTTCACCAGCTCGATCGCATCGTCGTATTCATTGATTGCTTGAGCAATGCCCGTGATGATGTCTAGCTCTTTTTGCGTGACGATCACGGCGCCCGGATCAATGTCAGCGAGCCACTGAGAACGCTTTTCTTTTACCTCTTTGCAATTCGCACTGGTCGTCCATTCGCCTTTTGCCGTTCGCCCTTCGAACACTGGCTCGACGACGTAGTGCTTTTTGAATCGCTCGGGCTCAAGAATCGCCATGTGAATGCGTCGGCCAAGAATCATCTCTTTGGTTTCCTTGTCCGGCGCGCCCATGTAATTACGGTGAAACTCTTTAAGCGATCGGTTGGCTTGGCGAATCTGACTAGAGCCCAATGCCGTTTTGTCGGCATGGTATTGCTCATCAGTGATCGTTTCACTCCAATGGTTGATGAAATCTGGAGGGGCGATCAGGTCTTTCGGATTAAACTTATCCGCTTCGATTCCGTTCATTTCTTACTCCTTAAGGTTAAACGGGTTTTGTTTAAATTTTTTCGAGTAGCTTTTCGACCATTTCTAGCATCGCATCTTGAGCGCCTTCCGCACGAAGCCTTTGCTCTTTTTCAACTTTCACCTCGTATTTTAAACTTGAGTTTTCTTTTTTAAGCTGTTCATTTTCGTGAATCAGCTGCGCAATCTTTGTCGTTGCATCTATTTCCATAGTTTACCCCTTTTTGTTTATGCGGCTTACAATTTCTGCCGCGTTTTCTTTCATCAACTCATTTCTGTGGTCCGAGCAAAACATCGCGACCGGAATGCAAATTGCCTTGATTCGCGATGAGATGCGCGTGCCGTAATTCTTGCCGAGCTCTTCGAGATTCCAATTCGAAGTTATGAACGTTTGCAATTCTCTTTCTGCCCTGTAATCGATCAGCTGAAAAATCTGATCGAGAACCCAATCGGTTTTCGTGGACGCTCCGAGATCGTCTAGAAAAAGCGTGGACGCCTCAAGCGCTTTTTTCTTCGGCGCATAGTCATCCTGACGCAAGCGCTCTAAAAACAAACTTACGTTTGCCCAAAAAGGTCGCACATTCGTCACCGCGCCGGCTTCGTGCTGCGCAACCTTCCATCGCAAAATGTGATTGAAGATCGCCTTCATAGCATGGGTTTTGCCTGCACCAGGAGGCCCGTGGATAAACGCGCCTGGTGTTCGAAAGGGATCGGTGGCCCGCAAGAGATCGATCGCCGTGCCGTTCTCTTGCGTGCGCTTAAACGTGTCCCAGGTTTTCGAGAGAATGAATTCATCGGCGCCATAGCTCTTCGCAAAAGCGACAAGATTATCGTGACTTAATTCCACCAGGGACCTCCATGCCATGTTGCTTATAAACATCAGCGAGAATTTCGTCCGCAGTCGGCTCATTTTCTCGCTCATGAGTGAAATGTTTTTGTTCGCTGCCGGCAAAGGTATCTTCGATGCCGCGAGTGAAATTCGCCTCTTTGCTCAAAAACCAATCAAAATCGGCCTTCCATGCCTGTTCGCCCGGCTTGCCCTTTTGCCCTGTGTGAAATTTCGATTTGGCGAGGTTTCGAATGGCCAAGGCCCATTGCTGCCGATCAGGATGTTTTTTTATTCGCGCCTGAATTTTACGCATTCGATCTGTGTTCGGCGTCGTGGTTTTCACTTTTTTCAGATGAGGCCCACAGAAATCATTCCAGACTTGGGCAAGCCAATGCAGGCCATCGCCCAAATCGGGCGACAAATCGGGTTGCTCGTTATCCGGGCAGTGGGACGTATTTGTATTCTCAAGTACGTTAGTACTTGTAGAACAAGAGGGAGAGGGAGAGGGTTCGACTTGCTTCGGTTTGCTTGGTTTTGCTTCACTTAAGTTATTGATTTCATTACGACGCGATTCACCAGATTTTTCGCCACCACGTCGACCGGACTCTGCCCGTTTCTTAAGCCAACCGAAATGTTTTTCGGTACCTTGAACGACATAACCGCCCTCAACTTTTTTTGCAAAAACCGGAATCAAGGCATCAGAAAACTCATGAATCTGCCAATCCTCATCGGTAACTATTTGCCCATTTTTTGCGCGTTGCTGCGCCACGCGAAAAAGTCTAATCGCTTGCCCAACGGCCTTATCCTCATCGCCTTTTAGTTTGCGAGTGACTGCCGTTATTTCAGTCCAAAATTGCTCTTCAATATTGATGCGTGCCAAAGCCGCTCCCCTCACCCCAAAACCGCTTGAACACAGGAAGCAACCATGATTCTCTCGAATGAGATCGATGATGTTCGGGTATTCATTGTCGGTCAGATTTTCACTCGAGTTGTCGCTCGAATGAGAATCGGGGCAAACCCCGGCGATGGACCGCCGGAATCGCCCACATCAAAAATTCAATGACAGAAAATTTTAGATGTCACGCGGGATCATTTTTCTCGACTCCAGATGTTATCCATTTAATTTCGAAACATCCTTTCGCATCGGGATTTTTTCTTTTCAGAAAATCAATCGCATTGCACACTCGGCAAAGAACATTGAGATCGTGAGTCGGTCTCTTGCCGCTTAGAATGAGATCGAACAATGATCTTTTTCTGTCATTCCACTCTTTTGAACCGCCACCGTTCAAGTGATTTATCTCCAAGAAATCAACTTGATCGCACCCGCAATTTGAACAAAAAGCACCGCCCAGCATTTCAAATGCGCGGATCTTTCGGCGCCAATATACCGCCCGATGCCCAGCTTTAACTCTTGCTGAATGTCTCGCACGATAGCGACGACTATATTCAGTCTGTCTTGCGCGACGCTCTTCAATCGTTTTCAAGCAAAGTAGCTTTTTTACCAGTAAAAGCTTCCCAGCGATCTATGATTACAGAACAATAATGAGCGTCCAATTCCATAGCGAAGCATTTGCGATTAGTTTTTTCGCACGCGATGAGCGTCGATCCCGATCCTCCAAAAAGATCTAGAATTGTCTTGCATTCAGGCCCGAATTCGCCGAATGCCCATTCAGCAAGCGCAACCGGCTTTTGCGTTGGGTGTACGCGCCGCTGACCATTCTCTGAGCCCTTGATCATGCCCTTCCAAAGATGGCGAAAGATTCGAACCGATTTTTTTTGTGGATGTTTTACATAAGCTAATTCGCAGTCACTATTGAGATCACGCTGGTTTTCCTCGACACGTTTGTCCCAAACGGCCCAACATGCCGACGGTGGCAATTTATGAGCGTAATAGTTTCCGCCCCAATAAACGATCGTCTTAGCAAGTGAATCGCAAATGGCCCAGGCGTTGACGGCGGTGTCGATCGATTTGTCGCCAATGATCTTTGCGAAAGAGTTGCCTTTGGCTTTTCGACTTGGTGCCGCGAAGCTTCGATCAGTTTCTTCGTCAATGCCGTATGGCGGATCGGTATAAATCATGTCCGGCACCGCACCGTCGAGCAATCGATCGACGGCGGCCTTACTGGTCGCATTTGCGCACATCAGTCGGTGATCGCCAAGCTGCCAGATCTGATTCGCTTTAACCCTTGGCTCACGAACATCCGGCAATTCATCCTCATCATCCTCTTCGGGCCGTTCGGCTTTGGGCTCGCGCTCGAGCGTGAACACATCTCGCTCGGCAATAATCGGGTTGGTCTCGAATTCCTGACCGATGATGATCGGCACCGACAAACCACTCATCATTGCGGCAAGATCGACTTCTGGAAAATTTAAAAACTCTTGGGCGACTTCGGACGTCAATCCCAGCTCACTTAAAAGCCCGCTGAGCCCCGTCGTGCTGACCGAGCCATACTGAGAGGCCAACGCAAGAATCTTTCGTTTGGCGTCGTTTAAATCGGTTGCCTCTATAAAATTTACAGGGATCTGTGGAATCACGTACCCGTTCGCACGTAAATCCATCAAGACGATGTAACGCTGATGGCCATTTAGTATATAAATCTTGGCGGTTGTTGAATCCTCCCATACTGAAATCGGCTCAATGAAACCATCTTCGGTTAGCTCTTTGCGAAGTCTGCGAGCATTGTCCTCGGTGAGAACTTTGAATGCCCCTTGTAACGGCGTGAGTTGGGTGATCGAAAGTTCGGCGGCGCCTTTGCATTTGATTGCGATTGTTTTAGTGGCCATATCCCTCCCTAGTGGATCGTTGGTCGCAAAACCTCTTTCACCGCCCAAACGACATACTCGGGCTTGGTTTCAAAGGCTTTGGCGATCTGGTATTCGCTATAACCATGGTCGAAATAAACGATGAATTGGCATGCCATTTTTAGGCACTCTTCTTGACTCATAACGATCAAATCAGACCACGTACTATCCCACCGCGCAATCCCTTGATTTCATTGCCTTTTGGCATTGACTTTTTACATTGACAAACTGCATTGCCGGATGAGAGTATGGATACATGGGAGGCCACATGGCTCAACCGATCAAAAAAACCTTTCAAGTCATCTTAGGCGACGGCGGCGATTATTCAGTGCTTGCCTATAGCGCAGCGGATGCTATCCAACGGGTGAAAAACGGTTTGGGCCAACAAGGCACCTATCTTCAAAGACAAAACAAAAGCAGGTCATATGTCGAAATTGAAAAGTAAGCGTAATAAAAAACTAAAAAGGAGATCCAAAATGGCTCGCTCACGCGAAAGTCTGATAGCCGAGATGCAAATGCTCAGAGATGCAATCGACGGCGGCAAGTTTAAAAACAAAGAGCAACGTTACCAAGCTGGTTTAAAGGTTGCTCGCCTCAAATACCGTGCCAAAAAAGCGAAGCCCGAAGGTTCGCCAAAGGCGCCTAAATCGAAACCGGTTAAACAAAATCAGGGATATATCCCAGGTTTTTTAGCTGGTCTCGATCACGTTCGAATTGAGGAGCTTGTCGCCGAAAAAATATTCAAGAAAATCGAAAAAACTGTCGAAGAGAAAGTATCGGAGATGTTCAAAGTCGGATAACCGACTCAAGCCGAGAGGGATGTATGAAAACAACAATTTTAGTAGTGATGGCGATGACAGTAATGGCTTGCGGCAAGTCTCAAAGTGACAATGCTCAGCGAGTTAATGTTCAAACGGATTACACTGATACATCGTCTAAAACTGAAATTGCTTGCCCATCTCAAACGGCGAACACTGCGGTATTTTTTGCCTTCGGTCAGAGCAACTCAGCTAATTCGGACGAACACCTCTATTCGAATTCTGATGCTCGAATCATCAACTACTTTGAGGGCCATTGTTATGTCGCCTCTGATCCAATGCTGGGCGCAACTTCTTTCGACGGCTCAGTTTGGATCCCAATGGCTCAACAACTTATTGCAACTGGCAACTACGACAACATCATCTTGATTACTGCCGGCTATGGCGGCAGCGCAATTCAGGATTGGGTTGCCAATGGAATGTTGAGTCCGCGCTATGCTGAGCGATTACTTGATGCCACGTCTCATTATCAGATCACTGGCTTTTTGTGGCACCAAGGCGAATCAAATGTGGGCACAAACCCAAGCGATTATACGAGCTGGTTGAATCAGGTGATCAATCAAGCTTTTACGGTTGCGCCTTCGGCAAAATTCTATGTATCGGTTGCGACATTTTGCCAAGGCCGTAGCGATGCGAATATTGAAAACGCTCAACGCTCAATCGTAAATGGCACGAATATTTTGGCCGGCCCTGACACTGACGGCGGCGTGCCAATGAGCATGCGCCGCTCAACTGACCATTGTCATCTAAATCAGCTCGGTCAAGAAACTGCAGCGACTCTTTGGTTTAACGCTTTAACAGGTATCTAGGAGGAATTTTATGAACATGATTCTTTTGACGATAGTGACTGTGGCAGCGGGCACAATTGGTACCGGCCAAAACGATCCGCAACTAGATTCGACTGTAAATAATACATCTATTGAGATCACTCAAATGCCAATCCAATGCGATTTTAATAGTCAAGACGGTGATTGTAACACGCAGTAAACAAAGGGGGTTTTGTGGTACTAAACAAAAAAGCTTATGGAAAACTTTTTTGGGCGGTCTTAAAACGAACCGGCAGCATCAATGATGCGATTGACGCGGTTAACTGGATTCGCTCGGTCGATTCACAATGGGGTAAGCGCAAATGATTGATGACAAAAAATATTTAGAAAATGGTGATTTCGGGCCAAGGGGCTATTGCCATATGAAGCTTAGAAACCCTGATGGCGGATGGCCACTTAAATACGGAATCATTAGGCAATCGAACCCGCTCGTTATTTGCCTACTTGATTTTGAATCGAGAAGTTTATCTAAAACCGGCGATGAGATTCACTTTACGTCTGTGGACGAAATGCTCGCCGCCGGATGGCTTGTTGACTAACAGAAAGTGAATATGATGAAAAAACTGATTCTCTTCATAGCAATACTGGGTGCAATTGGATTTTATTTTTATGCAGCGAACGATGCGCAACCCGATTCGTCTCAAATCAATAATGCGATTCGACTTATGGAGGCCAAATGAAAAACTGCAATTTAACTCAAGCTAATCTCATTTTTGCGGTTCACTCGGACATCATCAGCTGGTACCAATTTTTTGAACAATGGCGCAAGTTGGACATCGAACAATGAGCCATCGCAAACCTGTTAACCCAATTGGCGAATGCTTCGACAGCGTCGGCCATCAAGTTGTTTATTGGCTTGATCGTGGTCAAAAAGAATTTAAGATCTGTCACGGTATTGGCATCGCCACGATGCGCGGACAAGAGGGAAACTTCATAAAACATGCCTGGTTAGAACGCGATGGCAAAGCGCTCGATACGACTTGGGGCGTGCGGCAAGATGCCCATTTATATCGCAAAAATCTGACGCTGCAATACGTGATTGAATATACGCCGGACGAATTCATTGCCAACTGGGCCAAGACGGATTATCCGGGGCCGTGGGACGAAAAAATCAAGGCCGTTAAGGGCAAGAGAGGCTGATGCCAATACCAAAACCATTATTGATCGAGCGCATTCCACATCTTGGCACCAACGTTTTCGGCGTAGTCAATGAAATGACGGCGCGCGAATTTGTTGAAACTGACTTCAATGAAATTCGCAATTACATCGCCAAGTGTGTTCGAATGCACGACCATTTAATCGAGTATCTTTCGCTCACGACCGAAACTTTAAAAGTATTCGATGACAACATAGAACTCAGTGATGTCGCAAAAGAAACATTGCAATCGTTAATTCGTGCCGGCGAAAAAACGCTAGCTCTCGCAAAGGATGAATCATGAGTCGAGAAAATTTCTGGCAAACCGAAGCCGGTCGCAAATGCCTCGAGATGACGGACAAATGTGTTCAAGACATTCGCCGCCGACATGAGGAACGCTTCGGCGCAAATGGCGATCTATACGTCGACAAGAATGGCAATGTGCGCGTGCGCGCCACCGGAAGGATTTATGAGCACAAATGAAATTAACCACGAGCTCGCGGCGCAAGCCAAACTCGATCTCATTTACGACAAGATGTTCAAGCTCGCCGATGAGATTCAAACTTTCTTCGATGGCAAAAGTCAGATCATTGTTTCCGGCGCGGTCCGCATTTTGATGTTGAACATGGAAGATTTTCGCCCGCATGAAACTCACGCCGCCGATCAAATTGTTCGAATGCATATCAAAAAAGAAACGCTCAAAAAGCGTTTAGAGGAGTTGATGAATGGCTCTCAAAATCAAGGCGCCGAAAAAGCCCCTAGCGAAGTTGATGCCCAAGCGATCGAAACGACCGATAAGACCAGCTGATCGAAAAAAGATTTTGAATGCCTGGCACCGGCTAACCAAAGTTAGCGATTTATACAAGCCGATTCGAAACAAAGATGAGCGGCTCATTGTCGTCGGTCACTTGCTAGGCATTAGTTCGACGATGCTCATCAACAATTTGATCAACATGGGTTTTATCACTAGAAAAAACGTGAAACAGTTTGTTGTTCAAAAAAAACGGAAACGCCGCAAGTGAAACCAGGCGGCGCCTTCGAAAAATTTCTTAACTCATTTTGGCTTTTCATCTTATTCATGCTCATCACGCCAATCATCCTACAAGGCATAGTTAAAATTTTGCACCTAGTCGGCATACTGCAGTAATTGAAAATCGGCATTGACTAACGCCATTGCCGATCGTCAAATGCGATCGGAGGGACTCACTATGGCGAGCAAGGGAAGCCGAATTTCAGACTACATTCCGCAAGACGAACCGGTTGAATATAAAGCCGTACAGGGCTATGTGCCGGAAAAATTGCGCGCAAAGGTCATCGAAAAAATGGCCGGCGAGCGTGCTGATGGTAAAAAAATGAATTGGGACATTTTGCTCGAAGCGTGTCTCAAAAAATATTTGGATGAATAGAAAGTCCAAAAGGGGGCAAACGTGAGAAAGAAAATTGAACTTAACATGACGCCGATGGATGTCATGTTGACCATGGCCGAAGGCAACCCTGGTGCGATTTCGGCAATGACATCTCTGATGGAAGACGGTCCTCAAGGTATCTTTGACGTACTTCACCTTGATGACATGAACATGCGTGGGCCGCAAGTATGGGTTGCATATAAAGATTTCTGCGGTGGCAATACAAAAATTTTTCGAGAAAAGATTCGCGCACGCGACAAAGAAATGATCAGTTTCGTTAATACTGAAATGTTTCGAGATCCATCGTGGTCAGAGATAGCGACGCCAAATGGCGGATCCTGGAGGAAGTAAAATGGTACCAAGAATTCGTGGGCGCGCCGGCATTGCCGAAGAGGGCGAACATAAAGGCAAATGGTTTTATGAGATTTCTCTGTGGGATTTAACCGGTGAACATCAGGTCGAAAAACCGATTCAAATCGGCCCGTTCGATTCAGAGGATCTCGCCTGCAAAGCCGGGCGAGAAATTATCAAAGACGTATCCGAGAAAATCGAAAAGGATTCGACTGGTAAAATTTCTGGTCGATACCTCGATATGAAAAATGGTGGTGTAATGCGGCCTTGGGAACCACACTCGTAATTTTTTTAATAGGGGGCAAAGCAAAATGAAACTCGGTCCAAGACAATTCGAATTTCTCGATCGTGTCTGTAAATCAAATGGCGGTGGCGTTAATTGCCTGGGTGAAAAAGAAAGAGTTTTTCGATCTCTCGAAAGAAAAGGATTGATTCAGGGTAAGTCTGGCCATCCGTGGCAAGCCGTACACACATCCGAAGGTTTGAAATTTTGGCTACAGCGCACCTGCATTTTGCGAAAAGCATCGAGTAAAACATGAGCGGCAAAGAGGGAGTTTTCACGGAATCGATTTTACCAAAATCGAAAGATCTAGTTCATTGCCCATTTTGTGGCAGCAACAATGTTGAACTGAAAGAAAAGGGCGACAATGACGGCAAAGTAACCATTCCTTATCACATAGTTGAATGCAATTTTTGTCAGGCGGCAGGCCCACAATTTTCTGAATATAAATGGCGATCATCGGAAGCTAAAATGCGCGCAGTCGCGTGCTGGAATCGCCGAACTAGTTTTGTTGGATGTGTAAAATGAAAACGATTTCAATGGATCTCGAGACATATTTGGCCGATCTTCGAAAGGCAAAGTCTGACGTTCTTGTTCGCGCACCAGGTCTGAAAGACGCAATCAAAGACGTTTTCAAGGCATGGAACGGCGGATATCCCGATGGCGAAAAACTTCGTGTCGCCATTATCAACCTCAATGGCGCATACAACGATTTGATGAAAGTCGACCTGAGCGATGACCGAAAATTCTAGAATGATTTTTTGTTGCGGTTGCCAATGTGAGGTGACCGCGCGACTTACCGATGGCAGCGAGATATATCCCCATCGCCGTGACCTTGGCGGATTGCCGTTTTGGAAGTGCGACGCATGCGGCAATTATGTCGGTTGCCATCATAAAACCAACAATCGGACGCGACCACTCGGCAACATCCCAACCGCCGAATTGCGTAAAGCACGCAATCACATTCATGCGATTTTAGATCCGCTTTGGAAAGATAAGGTCATTCCACGTGGCGCGCTCTATGGGCGTCTCAAAGATCGACTAGGTTATGTGTATCACACCGCCGAAATCAAAACGATCGAAGAGGCGCGCGTTGTTTATCGACAGGTGCAAGAGATCAAAAAAGACCTCCAAGAAAAACCATGGAGATGGAAGCAATGAGCGACTGCAAAACAAATAGCTGCCGTTGTGATTGTGGTTATAGATGTGGAGGTCCTGGAAGATGCGAATTGTCGATTGATGATTGCCTAAAACAAACCGACGGCAAGCATTTTGTTCGCGACTGTGACCATGATTTCACCGGAGAGTTCATATATTTCGATGAATCTGGCATGAGAATGTCTAAAGAAGTTGCCGAACGATACCAGAGAACGGGAGTCGGACGCTGTACGGGCGGCTCAGTAATTTGCAAACATTGCGGCATGAGCTGCATGGATCACGATTGCATGGTTGGACCGTGATGAAAATAGCATTGCCATGCGGTTCCGAATGCGAAATTGACGAACAAGATTCATATCTACGAGATGTTTTTCCACATTGGCGTCGCCATCCATCAGGCTATGTTTTGATAACCAGGTACATTCCGACCGAATGGGGAGCCGTTCGCCAAGATGTTTGGTTAGCTCGAGCGATCGTCAAGCCAGTCGCGACAATGTATGTCGTCGATCACGTTGATCGAAATCCATTGAACAATAAAAGGTCGAATTTAAGACTTGCGACTCGCAGTCAAAATGCGAAAAATCGCGGTAAAGATAAAAATAAAACTTCAAAATATTTCGGCGTTTCAAAAAGCAAAGTATGTAAATCAAAACCATGGGTTGTATTCATCAGGGGACCTGATGGTAAAAGAAATCGCGGACTTTTCGCAACCGAAATTGAGGCCGCCAAACACGCTGATAAAATTTCTAAGGAGCTATTTGGTGAGTTCGCACCACAAAACTTCTCGAATTAAAGACGAAAATGTTTTGTCTCAGGTTCGAAAAATGAAATGTGTTCATTGCGGACATCCGCCGCCGAATGATCCTGCGCATATAAAAAGTAGGGGTGCCGGAGGCGATGATGTTTTTAAAAACCTGTTACCTTTGTGTCGCAAAGGGCATTCCGAACAGCACCAAATAGGATGGCCTGCATTCGTCACGAAGTATCCGCCCGTCAGAAAGGCGCTGTACGAGCGAGGATGGGTTTTAGGCGGTTTTGGCCGCCTAACCCTTGTCACTGATACCTAAGATGCCTTTTGATCGCAAAACGCTTTTAAATCATCGATCGATCCATGAAACCAATCGGTGTCGGCGCCTTGCTCACCCTTGTCGGTGAATTGCCAGAAAGTCCAGGCAACCGTGGGCTCAGCTGAGCTATAGCGAGCAACCCACATCGGGTATTTCTGGAAATCTGGATCACGCACGAGACCGAGCAAATTGATCATGTTCATATCGACATAGAGGATCGGCACTTCATTGGTTCGTTTTTCGACTTCTTTGAGCCATGCGAGAGCGCTTGCTTTGACTGCCATAGAACCCATGCCGTCAACGCTAGTCTCTTCGAGATCCAAGATCGGTGGCATTTCGGTTTTCGCCGGATTGTATTGAGCCATATAAATGTTGACCTGGTTTTGAACCGATTTCGATGCATGGAAGAAATGATAGCAACCGGTGAATTTGATGCCGGCAGCGCGGGCTTTTGCGATTTCGGAAGCACATGTGCTGTCGACGCCATAGCCTTCGGACGCTTTGGTCATCATGAAAACGACGCCGTCTTTCATGCCCTTCACGAAATCAAACCCGGTTTCATAGTGCGAAACGTCCACGCCCATGATGTAAGCCGGCGCAGCGACACCTAAAGCTGCCCAGGTTTTCGCTCCATCGATGCCGTCGTCAACCAAACCCTTTGATCTTTGAAATGCTTTAACTTGTACTTCGGTCATTGCGCCGAAAATACCGTCAGTCGTGGTCGAAAAACCCGCTGCCGCCAATGCTTTTTGCAAAACGATAACGTTGGTTCCTCGCGAACCTTTCTTAAGAGTATCCATTTATCCCTCCCTATTTGGATGTTGGATCGATCTTTAAATTTTTGAACTGAGTTGCCAAAGACTTTTTCGCCTTTGACTTTGATTGCAATGCGGTCAAATGGCTCGAAAATGAGGCAATTTGTTGTTTTGCTTGCTCAGTGCATTGCGTGCCCAAGATCGTGCAGGCTTGTTCGAGTGATGTCTTTTGATTATTCCAATCGACTGCCGACATGCAGAGAGCGCCGGCGCGTGCAGGCGTAATTACTTTTCCCGTCTTTGGATCGTCGACTTCGAATTGAGGTTCAAGAAAATCGATGTATTGTTGCTCGGTCATTGATTGCGGTGCGCTAGATAGCATGTTATCGCAATCAGCGCCGGCCTGAATAACCCCGGCTACAGTACAAACGGAACCGTCTTGAATCGTGATCCCCGCACATCCTACGCACCCTAGCAGGCAAACGAGCCGGATCGAATTTGATAACATTCGAGAGATCTTGTTTCGCAGTGACTCTTGCATCTTGAAACTCCTGAGAATCGATGCCGTTCTTGCCGGCAATCTGTTTTAAATTCACTTCGGCAGTCGCAAATGATTGTCCGAATTGTTGGTTGCGAAACGCAATCACATTCACATCAATCAGCAAAACAAGAGCTTGATAAAGTTGGTCGGCGTATTTGAGCACGAGCCAAGAAACGAACGATCCAATCGGCCCCCATCCTAAGAAAGGGACCGCTTGAAAGAGGAGCTGTAAACCGTAGTTTACGAGCGTATTCCAGACTAGATCTTCGAAAAGATCGGCCATTATCTACGCGAAGTAGGTGTCGGCGTCGCAGCTGGGAAGAAGTGCTGATAGATTTGGTTTGCAAAAACCATCAGCGAAGTCAAAATACCGCCGCTTGTTACAGCTGCCCAGAAAGACATGCCGTTTGTGTACATCAAACCAACAACTGATCCGACGATTGTGAGGCCAGAAACGATTGTGAGTTTCAACCATCCTGGGATGCCGCTAAACCAGTTTGCAGCGAAATCCGCATTCATCAATTTGATGAGCAACTGCACAGAGATCGCAACAATCGCCAAAACGCTTGCGCCTTTGAAGCTGCCAATGCTTAGGCCCAAGCATGCAAAGAAATCCATTCCATCAGTGCATACCGGAAGTGGTGTTACCGCGGTCTGCGCAACTGCTAAAAAACCAACCAAAGCGAAGATTGCAAAACCGATAATTGCCATTACTTTTCTCATGGGATCCTCCTATTTTTTTGTTTCCCAGACACATTTCCCCACGATCTGGGATCAAAAGGCAAACCTAATTTACTTAACTCGATCTTTGATGAAATTAAGGATGCCTTCCATTCGGCTAGTTCTTTCCTTTATTTCGCCCACATCTCGACGCATTTCGACAAGAGCTGCCTCTTGACGATCAAGGCGATTTATTGCGTCAGTCGCTTTACTATCGACGCTAGTTAACCAAAGCACAGATCCAACAACGAATCCGAGGATGCTTGCGGCATAGCCCCAAGTGATTTTTATGAATCTGTGCTCGCCTATTACAAGGATGTTGGCTTTTTTTTCATCCATGATTAACCCGAGAAATGTTCTTCGACGATGATCATACCAGCAGATCCAGCTTGACCAGCGACACCACTAGTTCCCGCCGCACCAGCTGTACCTGCCGCACCAACTGCATAAGAGTAGGTCGCGGATGGATTGTAGATGATTGCATCTACATATCCACCTGCACCGCCGCCGGCGTTCGAAATATTCGCAGTTGAATTTGAGATTGTTGCTGCATAACCGCCCGCACCGGTATTTGCAGAACCGGGGCCGCCGAACGGAGTAGACGCACCAGCTGCGCCCATCAGACCAACGCCGCCCGCAACTGATTGTTGGCGATCTTGTCCAGTGCCACCACTGAGAGCAATCCCGACCGGACCAGTTCCTAATGATGCCGTTCCGCCGACCGCGGCGCCGGTTGTACCGGATCCACCTGTACCGCCATTGGCAACCAAGAGCGTAGTTCCAAAAGTTGTATTGCCACCATTGCCACCATTGCCGGCGTTGTTGCCGGCCGCAGTAGATGATCCGCCACCGCCGCCACCGCCGCCGACCATTTTTACTTTGATGTATTGAGGCGCATAGACTTGCGAGAAAGTCAGTGTCGCATCACCGGTACCACTTGCTTTTGTCAAAGTTCCCGAAGTTAGTGGGCTTCCAGATCCGGTCATTACAACCTGAGTTGCTGCCGAAACGGTTGCCGAAACGGTGTAAGTGATTCCGTTATTGGTATAAGTTGCGCCGACAGTT
>Ga0157374_10001421_pt1 | contig 20296 bp, 20 predicted proteins | sample M25metaG_FD_115308 | JGI IMG/M metagenome (GOLD analysis project Ga0157374, IMG submission 115308) | Miscanthus rhizosphere microbial communities from Kellogg Biological Station, Michigan, USA - M2-5 metaG | ecosystem: Host-associated > Plants > Roots > Rhizosphere > Soil | place: USA: Michigan... | reverse complement strand
AGGAGGTAGAAGACCTGCTAGAAGAGAAACTCAAGTACTTTATGGATAATCCTCAATTGGTTCAATCTATTGTCGGCTATCACTGGATATTATCCGCCCTTTGATGGGATAAATGGTATGAGACATATCAAAGCCTGGGGGAGTTGCTAGACTCAGCAATCAAAATAATTAGAAATAAGCAGGAGAGCCTTACCAATGGCTAAAAAACCTCCAATTGCCACCGAGCAGCCTGTAAAAGCGGAGGTTACGACAGAGCCTAAGCCGCCGACAGTTCCAAAGCTTGAACCAGAATGGCAAAAGAACATTCGGGAAAGAGCGAAGGGACAATTACGGCACCCTGTTAAGCTGGAGAAAGACTCCGCCGACCCTACAAAGCTCACCTTAAACCTGGGTCCGCAGGAAATACTTTGTCGGATGTTTGAAACCACTGGCTTTCTGGATGATGATGCGGCAGAGCATTTAACCTACCAGATCGCCAACATCAACACCAGGGGCAACAACAATGAGTTAGTGGGAATCAACGCTTCACTTGCCATTATGAATGGTATTGCACCCGAGATGCCATTAGAGGGCATTCTAGCGGCTCAAATGACCGTAGCTCATAACATGGCAATGGATTTCTCCCGGCGGGCTATGGCTGATGGTGCAACCTCTGAAGTGGTAGACCGGAATGTGAACCGAGCAGCCAAGATGATGAGGACGTTTACAGCCCAAGTAGACGCCCTGCAAAAGCTCAGGAACAAAGGACAGCAGAAAATCACTGTCCAGCATGTTCAAGTTTCTGAAGGCGGCCAAGCCATTATCGGGGATGTAACCCAGGGGGGAGGAAATAGGGGATGACCTTAAAAACTGACAATCAACCCTATGAATCGAGAAAATACCCGGAGAATTTCGGCAAAATCCACCTGATGAATCTGCCAAAATGCGGCGCAAAGAGACGGGGCAAAGACGAGCTATGCAAAGCCCCAGCAATGGCAAACGGTCGCTGTCGTTTGCATGGGGGCTTATCCACAGGGCAACGAACAGCCGAAGGGTTAGAACGCTCGAGGTGTGGCAACTGGAAGCATGGTGAATACAGTATGGAAGGAAAGGCGCAGCGGCAACGGCTTAGGGAGGAAATCCAGAAAATGAAACAGTTTGTCAAAGATTTGCTTGCCCAGGATGATGACAATGAGCCGCTATTGGACTGATCGAGGTCATAAAAAGAGATAAAAAGCGATAAAAAAAATTGTTGCGTAACAGGGATGAAAGACTATGAACAACGAGGATGTTAAGCTAATCAATGATGCCTTTGACCTGATTATAAAAGCAAATCCGGTTATGGACGAGGCCAAGGAGCAATCTGCAAAGCTCTCTCAAGTATTTGACCGCATACACCTTGAAATGCCCGAGATGTTCACTGACACCACTCAGAGTTTACTCGACCTGGGCGTAGATGATTTTCTGAAGCGGATCATCCAAGATAAAACTATCACTTACCAGGGCTTTAGCCAGATTAAGGACGAACTAAACCAAGCCTGCATCAAGGCGGTTGCGTACGCGAATGAGTTGAGCAATCTTCAATTGCTCATCAATGAGATGCTTCAAACGCGCTTTGCCTTGAATGATGACCTGATAGAGATCAAGGCTGGAATAGATTGCATGGAGTAAATACCGTTTGCTGGCAGGCCCGAGAACGAGCGTTTTTGAGTTCTGGCATCTCTCGTGCCCATTCGCGACAGAATTTCTTTTTGTGAGACGGCACTAGGTCGGCACTGAAACGGCACCAGAAATTTGAAAACTCATTCCTTTTGTAAAGCGGAAGCCTAACGTAATAGGAATTAGCCAAATCAAACTGCTCAAATTTTAACTGTGCCTGTAATTGGCTATAGACCAGAATTCCAAGGATTGTATATTAGCAAAATACCTATAATCCTTGTCCAAGGGGAAACATGAGTCCTGATTATCAGCAGAATATGATCGATTTACACTATTGAAAAGAAAACTCAAACAGGCAGATCTTTTAAGTCGTTATTTAAATTTAGTTAAATATTTTTTATTTTGGTCTAAAATTTCTTAACATAGTTAATAAAACCTAGTTGGAAAAATCAGCAGAAAAAACGCGTCAAATTCGTCTAGTCAATATCGTCACAATATTGTTACTGTGGTACTTCATGGGTGTACCATTTCGCATACACGCCAGTAATATACTGGTGTATCCGATAAGAGACTTGAAGTGTTGACATTGTCAACAATCTGACGATCCACAGGCCTGTCATGCGCCCCCTCTAAGATGCACAATCATCCACTATGGTTCACTATTTCCGTTTGCACAAGTGCGAAAAATAACATAATGTAGTCAATGTTAACCAGTTGCAAAAGTGCAACAGGCTAATTCGTTGGATATACAAAGTGAATTAGTAAGGCAGTACATCTTTCCTAATTGTTTCGAGTTGGAAATGTTCTTTGGGATTTTTCCTTATTGCATGTGAGGATTATCTTCGGCAAATCAACTTACTAAGAGGGTCGTAGACTCTGATGTAAGTTAATTTGTAACTGATTGTTAAAATGATTTTTGAGGTGACTCAATTCAGTTTTGCTTGTGTTTAAATGGGCAAGACGTTTACGCAATTAGCTGCTAGAATGTTTGTATAGTCTGCGTTTTGAGCGGTTAACTGGGTAGAGATACCCTTAAAAAATTAATGGTTAATAATTGTAAGCAGTCATGTTTGACTGCTTTTTCTTTTTGAAGTGGAACTTGCCATACCCCTAGTTCACCCTTTACCATAAAACCCATATTAACCATTATTTTTTAAATACATCCCCACACCCTGCGGCTAAGGGCAATTTTAATTGTTCGTTTGGTACAAGAGAGTTAGCAGAGAGGGGAAAGCACCGAATAAAGTCGGTCGATTTGATCTGTTTTATTTTTACGCAAGGAGGATGCGAGTGAAAAAATTAGAGTTTGTTCCATCAGAAATTCAATGCAGCTTAAGCAGAGAGCTAATTGATGCAAGGAGCCAGCAGGCAGATGCGGAAATGCGTAATGAAGAGGGGTTTGAAATCATGCAGGATGTGCTTCAAGCCCTGAATTCATGCAAAAGCTATAAACAGGTGCAGCTTTTTAGAGTTTTCCTGACTAAATCCATTAACTTGTGTGGGCTTGCCCAGAAAGCAGAGGTGGAAGTTGATATTCCTTAAAAGAGAAAACCCCCCGCATAAGCGGAAGGCCATTAATATTGCTCAAAATTTCCTTAACAGTATACAAAACCAAGTGTCTATCAGCAACCTTTTGACTCCTCCTGACTCTGTCCTGTTCCTAGGTTGTGATGGAGGCAGGGAAGCATGAAGACTGCCCATGATGTTGCCGAAGCTTTCAACCTTAGACGGCAAGGACGCGAGTTCCGTGGGGTTTGCCCGATCTGCCAAGCAAACAAAATGGAATTGGCTGTTTGGGATGATGACGGAAAGCTACGCTGCAAGTGCTTTTATGGCTCTTGCGACTCACAGGACTTGTTTTATGTTTTGATCGGAAGGGATGCATTACCCGCCCCAATCAATCGGAGAGGAGAGCGGCAACAATTTGATAGAACGGAATTAGCGAAACAGCTTTGGCAAGATACCATTTGCTCAGCGTCAACGTTGGTTAAAAAGTATCTTTTATCCCGCGCTATCACTGTCGATATCCCCGCAGATTTACGTTTTCATCCTTGCTTAAAACACAAACCCAGTGGCCAGTACCATCCTGCAATGGTTGCTGCTATACGGGATGTGAAGGGAAATCTTCAAGCGATTCACCGCACTTATCTAGGTCTAAATGGGCAAAAAGCCAGTATTGAAAATCCCAAAATGAGCCTAGGTCCGTTGCAAGGTTGTGCTATTCAATTGGCAGAACCCGGCCCAGTTTTGGGCTTGGCTGAAGGAATTGAGACTGCTTTATCAGTGATGCAAATGGGAAGTATCCCAACATGGTGTGCTGTGAATGCAGGCAATATGCGAGAAATCCGGCTACCGAAATGTGTGCAAGAGGTCATTATCTTTGCAGATAACGGAGGCCCAGGGGAAAAAGCGGCGCAGGATGCAGCGGCAGTGTTTAGCCAGGACGAGCTTTCTGTGCGCATTGCTTATCCCCCAACTGGTTTTGACGATTTTAACGATTTATTGATGAAAGGCGGTGCCTAAGATGAACGCCTCCCCAAATGTGCCAAATAATATCATTGAAATGGCTGTACCCTATTCCCATCAATGGGAAGAGCCGGACATGCAAATTTTAGATGGGCACCGGTTTCCAACCCCAGAATTACCGATACACGTTTTTGGTCCTTTATCCGATTGGCTAATCAAAGCTGCTGCATCTAAAAATGCACCTGTGGAATATGTAGCAACAACATTATTGGTGGTTACAGCTTCCCTGATTGGCAATTCCTTGCAGGTTTCACCTTGGTTAGGATGGAAAGAGCCTTCTATTATGGCGGCTGCTTTAGTGGGTCTTCCTTCTTCCGGCAAAAGCCCTGCTATGGACGCTATTATGGTGCCGCTTCGTTTTCTGGAAACGGAACTACAATCGGACTATTCAAGCCAGAAAAAAGACTATGAGCTGAAATTAGAAGTGGCAAAAAATGAAAAACAATTGTGGGAGAAGGATGTAAAAGAAGCTATAGAAAAAAAACGACCAAAGCCTCCATTACCTGATTCCGCACTAGATCCAGAGATGCCTTCTTTAACTCGTCTTATAATCAATGATGCCACCATAGAAGCCATGTGGCTTCGCCTAAAACAAAATCCTAGAGGTGTTTTGAATGTTCGTGATGAACTGGCGGGATTTCTAGAGAATATGGGCCGCTATAGTTCAAACGGTAATGACAGAGCATTCTGGATTGAAGCACTTGGTGGCCGGAAATATATATTTGACCGTAAGAATCAGACAGAACCTTTGGTAATCGAGCACTTGAATGTTTCTTTACTCGGCGGAATACAACCGGATCTTTTGGCCAATATCTTGTTAAGTGGGGATGATGATGGTCTTGCTGCTCGCTTCCTATATGTCTGGCCAAAAGAACTGCCTCCAACACGACCAAATACAGTATCTGATGAACAGGTACTCTTATCAGTATTTCGACGGATTTACAACATTCCTTTTGAGGAAACGCCCAAGACTTTAATGTTGACCCCCGAAGCTGCGGATACATTTCAAAATTTTCGCGCCGAACTGTATGAACTAAAATCTGAGATGAATGGAGCCTTACTCGGGCATTTGGTGAAACTGAATGGCATAACTTTAAAAATCGCACTTGTACTTGAAATACTCTGGTGGGCAAGTATTCCTGGCAGTAGCCAGCCTGAGTTCATCTCCAATGATGCCATAGAAAGCGCCCAAGAATTGATTACTACTTTTTTCCTTCCCATGGCTCGTAAAGCTTTTGGTGATGCCGCTCTACCAGAGGCAGAAAAGAATGCTACGACACTTGCAAGATGGATTCATAAGAAGAGGGAAACTACCATAAATGTCAGGCATCTATACAAAAAAGCCCGCATTGCTGGGCTAGCAGATTCAGCCACAGTAAACGCGGCAGTTGCAGAGTTGGTAGAGCTTAGGTGGCTTGAACCTAAACATACTAGAGCTGGAGACACGCCTGGACGACAAAAATTAGACTATATAGTCAATCCACGCATCTGGGAGGCTGAAACCTCAGATAAATAAGGTCATTTAGTGGAGTTTGCTTAAGGCAAATCTTAAACCTTTTGTCCCTTTTGTCCCTTTTGTCCCAGCATAAAGATAATACTTTTCCTTTCGAGGGGAGCTGATGAAAGGGACTTAAAATCCAAAACTTGTCAGGTATTTCAGGATACTTAATGGCTTATGCCATGGAGTCTGTTGCATTGTGCGTAATATATCAGCCTAAGTAGGAGGAAATTATGGAAGAGAAACCTTATATATTCTCGGATGGCCGGATGACCCCAAAAGATGCGGCACTTTATACAGGTTTTAAAGAGGGTACTTTAGCCAATTGGCGGATACAAGGAATTGGGCCTAAATACATCAAAATCAACAACCGCATTTTTTATTACCAAAAGGATTTGGATGACTACATGCGCTCTGGTGGTTATTTAACAAGTACTGGTCAGGGCTGAATAGTCAAAAGGTTTACAGTATAATCCCGGCTGAAAGGTATCAATATGAGCTTGAAATTTGAGAAAATTACCCGGCCAGCCATGCGGGGTCTTGAGCCTGGGGAAGAAATCAATGAACACAATATTCGCTATAAAAAATTACGCAATGGAGACGGACGGTTTACCATAGACCTTAAAGTGAATAAGCGCCGGATTCATAGGGTTATTGGTTTTGACAGCGATGGAATGACCAAAGAGAAAGTACTCGAGGTTATTGAGCAGATTAAGACTGATGCTCGCAATGAGCGGCTTAATCTTCCGACTAAAAGAAAAACACCTATGACTTTCAAAGAGGCCGCCCTGGAATATCTTTCCAAACAAAAGGCTTCAGGGGGCAAGAATCTGAAGGCCAAGGAAAGACATTTAGCCCATGTGCCTAAACCTGAAAACCCACCCTGCGATTACCTTCGTCAATTCTTTGGGATGATGTCACTCAGTCAGATCACTACGTTTGATATCGACCGCTATAAGAAGTGGAGAAAGGACAGCAAAGCAACCCATGGAACCATTAACCGGGAACTTGCAACTTTAAGCCATCTTTTAGCTTGTGCGGTTGAGTGGCAGTGGATTCCTAAAAAGCCAGGTACCATCAAGAAGCTGAAAGAGGAGAATCAGCGCATTGTTTATCTGAGTGCAGAACAGGTAAAAAGGCTGAAAGATGAAGCCCGACTTGATGATAATTCCCAGTTATACCCGTTTATCTTAATAGGATTGGAAACCGGAATGCGTATGATGGAAATTCTAAGCATTCGGTTAGAGGATATCCATTTGAAAGACAGGCAGATCTATATCCCAGAAGCTAAAGCTGGGGCGGCTATTCAGCCAATCACCCCAAACCTAGCTGAATATTTGGCTTGGCACTTAAAACAAAACTGCAAGGAAGGCCAAGTTTGGTTGTTTCCCTCACGAAAATCCAAGACAGGGCATACGGTGAATATCACAAAATCTTATCGACGTGTTGTGAAAAAGGCCGGTTTTGATCCCAACGAGATTGTTAGACATACCCTAAGACATACAGCCATAACGCATCTAGTACAGTCAGGGGTTGACTTGCCTACAGTCAAGAAGATATCCCGGCATAAGACAACGCAAATGGTTGAAAGATACGCTCATCAGAACAATGAACATATAAGGCAAGCAATGGAAAAACTGGAGCAGAAATATCAGGTTAAACCTTTGCTGGAAGTTGCAAGATAAATCTAAATCACTACTAAATAAAAAAGCCGACCTTTAACAGGGTCGGTTTTTTGTGAAAGGTATCAATTTCTTCCTTGGGCCGCAGGATCGCCGCAGACCTTACCAATTCTTTCAGAAAAAGTTGTCACACAATATCTTGGAAAGCCTTGGGGGAAGAGTGGTGCCACCTCACAGAATTGAACTGTGGACACGCGGATTTTCAGTCCGCTGCTCTACCAACTGAGCTAAGGTGGCGCATCCATTTGATTATGATAACCATTAACTCTAAAACGAGGAGTCCTGTCAAGCAAGGAGATGGGCTACGGCTAAAGTGGGGGAATATCCTTGATCCAGGAAGACGCTTAAGGTGTGATTGTTTTGTCTCAAAGGAAAGAAAAAATGGCAACAAGAGAGACTCAATTAAAAGTTAGATATGAGAAGGGAAGTTTGGTGAAAAAGTATATCTTTCATTGTCAAACAATTAGCAGGGCAATACACGTTCATCTTGCAAGCAACTTGAGCAAAGCAAGTGTTCTATCTGATCTTCATAAATGCGTTGTTGCAGCCTAATGCTCTATGCTTAGTGGGAACTATGCGCTTTCTCAGGAGTAGAGAGTATAGCTGCAGGTTCATCCGATGTAGGCGAAACTGGATAGATGCGACGGATAATAGAAATGAGCAGATAGGCTAAACCAAACATGCCGAACAAACAGGCAACATAAATGGGCAAATAATTGACGTACCAGACAGCAACCAAGCCACCGATCACGCAGAGCGAATACAGATAGGTCACTGTCTTAATTTGACCGACACCTGCTTTGAGTAGTTGATGATGAATATGATCCGCATCCGGCAGGAATGGATTCTGTCTTCTGAGCAAGCGCCGAAACACAGAATAGGTAATATCCAGAATGGGTACGCTTAATACGAACATGGGGAGCAGCATCACCACCACCTTGGTCTTTAGAACGCCGGTCACCGCGATACAGGCTAAAACAAAGCCACAGAACAATGCCCCGCTATCACCCATGAAAATCTTGGCGGGATGAAAGTTATAAACCAAAAAGCCCAGGCTGGCACCGGCTAGTAAGGAAGCTAACAGTGCCGAGGAGGGCTGATGGGTAAACATGGCAACAACCGTTAGCGTCAGCGCAGATAAGGTCGTAACCCCGGCAGCCAAGCCATCGATGCCGTCGATAAAATTCATGGCGTTCATCAGGGCGACTAGCCAGATAACTGTTACCGGCAAGCTAAGCGCATTCAGAACCAGCAATTGCGCGCCGGGCAGATCCAGATTGTTGATCTGTACCCCTAAACCAAATGCGGTCAATGCTGCCACAAACTGGATCACTAATTTGAGATAGGGTGACAGGTTGAACAGATCGTCCAGCAATCCCAGAATAAAGACCAAAGCACCGCCAGCCAAAACGCCGGGCAGGGCGCTGCCAAGCTCCCGGTGCCACATAAATAGGCTAATCAATCCCAAGGCCAGCATGAAACCCAGCCAAATGGCGATACCACCCAGCCGGGGAATGGGATATTTGTGGATCTTACGTTCGCCGGGCGCATCATAATAGCCGGCCGCAATGGCTCGACGACGAACCAAGGGGACCAGGACTAGCGTAATGATTAAGGCTATGACAAATCCGGCCAAGTTTAAAAACAGCAGGGTGTGTGTGTCAACCGCGTTAGTGATGGCTAAAAGCCTCCGCTTTGGGGTTTACGGACAATTCCGGGTACAAGGGGAAACGCTGACCCAGCGCTTTCACTTCCTCGGCCAGATATCCTATATTTTCTCGTTTTTTCAACGCTTCGGCAATAATCCGTCCCAACTCAACCATGGCGGATTCGTCAAAACCACGGCTGGTCAAAGCAGGGGTTCCTAAACGCAAACCACTGGTCACAAAAGGAGATTGCGGATCGTTGGGAATGGTGTTTTTGTTGGCCGTAATTCCAATTTCTTCCAGCAGATTCTGGGCTTCTTTACCGGTCAAGTTCACTGTACGCAGATCCAGCATCATTAAGTGATTATCGGTACCGCCACTGACAATCTGAATGCCGTTTTCCAAGAGCGTTTCCGCCAACACCTTGGCATTACGTACCACTTGCTGGGAGTAAGTCTTGAATTCCGGCGATAATGCTTCTTTGAAAGAGACGGCCTTGGCCGCAATCACATGCATGAGCGGACCGCCCTGTAAGCCTGGGAATACAGCTTTATCCACCGCTTTGGCGAACTCAGCCCGGCACATGATCAATCCGCCACGGGGACCGCGCAAGGTTTTGTGCGTGGTGGTGGTTACAAAATCACAGTGGGGAATCGGGCTGGGGTGCAAGCCGGAAACGACCAAACCCGCAATGTGAGCGATATCGGCCATTAACAAGGCGCCCACTTCATCGGCAACTTGCTTGAACTTGGCGAAATCTATGGTTCGAGCATAGGCGCTGGCGCCGCAAATGATCAGTTTAGGCTTTTCCTGGCGGGCAATATTCGCCAGCGCTTCATAATCAATCATGCCAGTCTCGGGATTCACCCCATAGGGCACCACACGGTAGAACAAGCCGGAAAAATTGACCGGCGAGCCATGCGTTAGGTGGCCACCGTGAGAGAGATCCATCCCCATGATGGTATCGCCCGGTTTCAGTCCGGCGGCTAAAAATGCCGCCATGTTAGCCTGAGCGCCGCTGTGAGGCTGGACGTTGGCATGATCGCACCCAAACAGTTCTTTAACACGGGCAATGGCGATCTCTTCCGCCCTATCTACAAACTCGCAGCCACCGTAATAGCGCTTGTTGGGTAAACCTTCAGCGTACTTGTTGGTCATCACGCTGCCCATTGCCTGCATGACCGCGATGCTGGTGAAGTTTTCACTGGCGATCATTTCCAGGGTGCTTTGTTCGCGGGGCAGTTCGTCAATAATGGATTGATAAATCTCAGGATCGGTCTGTTTTAGAATGTCGAGGTTCAACATACGGGGCTCTCCTCCGGGTTGCCGCTGCCGGACAAACCCTGCTTATCAACATAAAGTGTGGTCATCAGGTCGACTCGTTTCTGGTGACGTCCCCCGTCAAAGGGTGTCTTCAGCCAAGTCTCCAGCAGTTCAACAGCCAATTCTGGCGCAATTACTCTGGCGCCCAGGCATAAAACATTGGTGTCATTATGTCGACGACTCATCACCGCAGTGTTATGGTCATGCGCCTCCACCGAGCGAATCCAGGGAAAGCGGTTGGCTGAAATGCAAACGCCAATGCCGCTACCGCAACATAAAACGCCTCGAACATCAGCACCTGGGACAGCTTCTTGCAGCGTTTTCAGCTTTTGCGCCAAAGCGGCGGAAATGGAGGGATAGTCCACGGAATCTTCACTGTAACAGCCGATATCCTCAACCTGAAACCCTTTTTCCCGCAGGTAGGCGGCAATCTTTTCCTTTAGCCGGTAACCGGCATGGTCCGCGCCCAGAACGAAACTTTCCATAAACCAAGCCCTTTACGCTTTATCAATACGTCCCCAGTGTGTGAGTCTACCCGAGACATCTTTCAAGGGGTCGAATGTCGTTAGTCTAGCACAATCCCACCGCTTCTTAAAAGATGAATCTCTCCGTTTTGCCATATGGAAACCACGGTTGGCGAGGATGCCTCCTGTACTAAATCGTCTCCAGGCAGCACATAATCCACATCTTCGCCAAACGCGTTATATATTTCCATTGCGGTCGACATTGGGGCAGCATTGTTTTTACTGGCGCAACTCACCGCTAAAACACCGCCAGGAATCATCGATAACAACGAGCGGAGCAATTTGCATTCCGGCTGCATGACTTTGACCTGTTCCGAAAGCCCCACAATATCCTTGAAAACCGAGCCTTCCGCAGGGAGAATCAGCACTAGCGAACCGGGCCAATGCTGGTGCATTAATGTTTTCGCACTGGCGGAAAGTTCTCCACAGTAAGGCAGCAACGCGGCCTGATCATATCCCAGTAATAGAAAGCCTTCCCGCGTTTCTCGAGTGTGTCGGGTAATTCTATGAATGCGTCGCAAGGCTTCTTCATGAAACGGGTGAGCCGCCAGATAGTAACTGTCCAGCCCTGGTACGGCCACTACGCCGTCCGGACGCTCCAGGTAAGAAACAGCATTGAGGAGTTCGAAAGCCATACCGGTATAGTACCCGTTCTCAATGGGATTTAACCCTATTCTGCGTATTTTGATTCCGAAAATCAGATAAAATTGAGGATGTCAGGATGTTTTAATTGAAGTCTGTGGGGCGATTCGGGTTATGGCAGTGTTTAAATAAAAGCGCCATCTGCTCCAGGGTCACTTTATGCGGAGAAAGCTCGGGTAATTCGGATTGCGTGAAGAAGCGGGCATCCCAAGTTTCCAAGCCACCAGACGGCGTTCCACCGATTATTTCACATTGCAGAAACACCTTGTAAATATGGTATGGCGACAACGGTTGCCGGTAAAATTTCCGATCCAGCATGGCTAGCATTTTTATCGGCCTCACTTCCAGTCCGGCCTCTTCAAAGACTTCTTTTGTGGCGACTTCGCCGGGACTAAGCCCCACATCGGCCCAGCCGCCCGGAATGGTCCAGCGCTGGTCCCGCTTTTCCTGCACCAGCAAAATCCGATCATCCTGAAACACTACCCCGCGCACGTCCACCTTGGGCGTAATGTAGCCTTCCTCGTTGGCAAACAGTGTCTCGATCCGGCTTTTATCCATCAGGGTAAAATCGGCCATCATCTGTACGCTGAGCGCCTTGAGTACCTCATAGCGTTCCAAGTCGAACGGATCCTTGGAGTAGGTTAAGCCCCAATGGGATAAGGCATGCACCTGCTTAATCCATTCCAGCCAGGGATGTTGTCCTTCTTCCGGGTTGAACGGTTTCATGACGTTTTCTTTCTGGAATTACAAAACGCCGCGACGTTCCTGATCCCGCTCAATGGATTCAAACAGGGCCGTGAAGTTTCCTTCCCCGAAGGCCTGATGGTTTTTACGCTGGATCATCTCGATAAAGATGGGGCCAAACAGGTTTTTGGTGAAAATCTGCAGCAGATAGCCCTTCTCATCGCCATCCACCAGGATCTGCAAATGTTCCAGCCTGGCTCTGTCCTCGGTCACGTTGGGCACCCGGTTGAACACTTCCTGATAGTAGTTGGGCGCGATATCCAGTGTCTCAATGCCACTACCCGCCAGTTTTTCAATAGAATCGGGCAGATCGGCGGTGAGCAGGGCGATATGCTGAACCCCCGGCCCGCGATATTCCCGCAGATATTCCTCAATTTGGGATTCGGCCTCGTTGCCTTCGTTAATGGGAATGGAGAAACTTTTATCCGGCGATTTCAATGCAAAAGAAGTCAGGCCGGTCTTTTGGCCTTTGATGTCGAAGTAGCGCACCTCGGTAAATCCGAAAATGTTTTTATAAAAATCCGCCCAGTAAGGCATGGTGTTTTTATACACGTTATTGGTGAGGTGATCGATGCGGATGAATCCTTTGTCGGGGACCAGTTCAGGAGATTCCAGGGGAATGAAGCCCTGGCCTTGCAGGTAACTGGACTGGCTGGATTCTTCCTCTCCCACAAAATAAATGATGCTGTCGCCAATCCCGTACACGGCGGGTAATGTTAAATCACAGGCGCCGATTTTACCGGGAATAAAAGGCACCGCTCCACGGCTGACCGCTTCCTGAAAAGCGACTTTTGCGTTTTTAACCCGCCAGCCCATCGCGCAGACGGAGGAACCGTGTTGCTCCGCAAAGGCGCGCTCAAACCCGCTTTCCGCATGGTTGACCAGGATGTGAATGTCATTCTGGCGATAGTAGAAGAGGTTTTTATCCCGATGGCGCATCAGCTTGGACATGCCCAGGCCCTTCAGGACGCGATCCACGTAATCCGGTTCCCGCGTGGTGATCTCCATGAACTCAATGCCTTTTAGCCCAACCGGGTTGGCATTCTGGGTTGAGGAGTCAGAAATTTCGCTCATGGGTGACAGTCTCCCTCCATTGATCGCACTTTTCTTCCTGTCCTTCCAGTCTAGCAAAAATGGGTTTCACAAACACGCTTTCCAGGGCATGGGAATGAGTATCCTACCGGTTAAAAGCTCATTTTATCCATCTTTGTCTTTCTTCCATTCCCGGCAGTAAATTCTTCGGATTTGGCCAATGGGTATCCACCATGCGGTCGAAGGCTTAAAGCGCAAGTTCAATCCCTTGGATGAGGAAATGAAGGCCATGCTCTTCTAAATTAATAATAGGAATTATTAGAACGGTGTGGATTGATGGACCTCATTACCTCCTTAACGACTCAGGCGATGACCAAGGCGATGGATGGCTTATCCAAGCGCCACCAGGCCATTGCCAGCAACCTGGCTAACGTGGAAACCCCCAACTACCGCCGTCGGGACGTCAATTTTGAGGGTGCCCTCCAATACGCCATTGGTAATGCCCGGCATAGCGGTTCTTCGGTAGGGCATCAGGCCAGTAATGACGATGCGTTACCGTTAAAAACCACCCGCGCAGGTCATATCGCGATTGGCAATGCGGACAGCACCATCAACGATATCGAGCCGGAAATTAGCGAAGCCAAGGATATGAAATATCGGAACGACGGGAACTCGGTGGACGTAGAAAACGAGATGGCTCAGTTGGCCAAGAATACCCAGCGCTACGTGGCGCTTTCCACCATGCAGAGCCGTAGCCTCAAGAGCATCCGCTCCGTGATTACCGGAGGTAGCTAGCAATGGATTCCTTTGATATTACAGCCTCCGCTTTAACGGCCCAGCGTCTGCGCATGGACGTGATTTCCAGCAACCTGGCCAACGTGAACACTACCCGCAAGGCCGATGGCAGCTTGGGTGGTTATCGCCGTAAGAACGTGGTGTTTGCCCCCGTTTTGGATGAAGCGAGCAACCGCTTTGGCGTTTCGAACTTGAGTGGCGGTGATAATGCCGGTAGCTTGCCGATGAAAGCCGCTGAACATGGCTTGAGCATGGGTCCCGATGGCAAGCCCATGCTGACCGCTGGTATTACCCAGACTCAATTCAACGGAGCCGGGGTGCATGTCATCCAGATCGTGGATGATAACCAGACCCCCATGCGTATGGTCTACGACCCTTCCAACCCGGATGCCAATGAAAAAGGCTACGTGGAAATGCCCAATGTGAACGTGGTTACCGAGATGGTGGACATGATTGCCGCCTCTCGTGCCTACGAGGCCAACGTGACCGCCTTGCAATCAGTAAAAGGCATGAACCAGGCCGCTTTGGATATTTAGATTGAGCTAGCAGGGTTACTTGAGTTACGGAATCAGATTGGCATTTTCTTTTTGAGCATTGAGGGCTTCAGCCTTTTTAGCTCTTCGGTCCAATACAGATGTAACTGCCCATATTCCAGACACAATTGCACCAAATATTGCGTATCCCAATAACATATGTAAAACGCCATTAGATGACTGAGGTTGGGTTGTATTTGCAGGGGATGAAGCGTTAACGGTGGAATTGGTGACAGGTACACTGTAACCAAAATGAAGAGGATCTCGCTTCTTTTGGGTGGGAGAAGGACTTAGCCTTGCCGGAAAACTGGAGAAGGATAAAGATGTAGGGGACATTTTTCAAGCTTTCAATTTAAAAAATATTTAATATTAAGACAGAGAATAGAAAGAAGTATTATACTTGTCAAGTATGAGTAATTGGCAAGCAATCACCACATGTCTGGAAACATGGACAATACTCAAGCCGGTGTGGATTGGTCATGCCCTTAACAGATCTTCAGACTCAAAATGATGGCAGATTTTTAATATACTAAACTCGTCTTCAGGGTGCAGTCGAGTGGGGCAATCGATTTTTGATAGGAAATTTTCCATTCAAGGGCCAAAAGATATCCACCATGAGGCTGAGTGGCTCAATGACAAGTTCAATCCCTTGGATGAGGAAATGAAGGCGGCACTCTTTTAAATTGAAAGAGGATATAAAGTAATGCGCCTGAAAACTGGTTTGCCGGAAATCAGCATTGCTTGCAGAGAGTGTGTAGGAACATCTAGGAGTAATCGGTGTGGACGGTATCAGCAATTCAATGGGCGAATCAACGCTGACCCTGAGCCTGTTAAAATCCAACGCGGCGGTGAGCAAAGCCTCTTCCGGCAAGACGACGGACGCCTCCGGTGAGCCGGTGGGCAACATCCTGAATAGTTTTGGCGGGCTGTTGAAAGAGCAGATGAACAACATCAACAATCTGCAAAACGATGCCAACACGGCGCGTGAAACTTACGCGGTAGGCGGGGACATTCCCCTGCATACGGTCATGATAGCCAGCGAAAAGGCGGATTTGTCCCTGCAATTGGCCATGCAAGTCCGGAACAAGCTGGTGGCTGCGTATCAAGAAATCTCCCATATGACGGTTTAGACGAGGCTTTGAATGAAGGACGATTCATTGGAAAACCAATTAAAAAGCAAGGGAATGCACCTGTGGTGTGGTAAGCAAGCTGTGGACGGTGTAACGCGATGAACCAATTCACCTTCATCCTGAAAAGTTTTTCTGAGAAGTGGGCATTGCTAAGCTTTAACCAGAAAATCATGCTGGGCACCCTGGTGATGGCCCTGCTGTTTTCCACGTTCTTCGTCTTTCAAAAAACCAATGACGACTACGATATCCTGTACGATAACCTGAGCCTGCCGGACGCCGCCGCCGCAGTCGAAAAGCTGAAAGGCATGCATGAGCCGTTCCGGTTGGCGAATGACGGCCATACCATTTTAGTGCCGCGCGCCAAAAAGAACGAACTGGTGTTAGCTACCGCCACCGAATTGACCAGCGAGAATACCATCAACCTGGCCAAGGTGCCGCCGGTCCTGCAAGGCGATATCCAGAAAGAGTGGATCAAAAAACTGAACACCCAGGAAATCGTCAGTATTCTGACTTCGATTCAAGGCATTAAAAATGCCCAGGTGATCGTGTCCCAACCGGAACACAGCGTATTCAGCGACGATGAGCAGGTGGTGACCGCCTCGGTCATGCTCATGGTGGATCCCGGTTTTCGGCTGCACGATGAACAGGTGAAGGTGATTAAAAATCTGGTGGCTCACGCCGTTCCCGGCCTGAAGCCTGAGAACGTGGCCATTGCGGATAATTCCGGCAACCCGCTGGCCAGCGCGACGGGTGTGATGCCGTCCGGCCAAAGCGAGGCCGATTATCGCCAGAAACAGTTTGAAGATAAAGTGGCCAAGAAAGTGCTGGCCATCTTAACCCCGGTGGTGGGCAAGGAAAACGCCGTGGTTTCCGTAAGCGCTATGCTGAACTTCGATCAGGCCGAGTCCGAGATCAACCGGGTCATTCCCACCGGTGGAGCCGATGGCAACCCGACCGGTCTGGCGGTCAGCCAACAGACGGATAATGAAGAGTACGCGGGCGGCAATAAACCTGCCACGGAAAGCGGCACTCCCGGTGTTCAAGCCAACGCGACCCCTCAATACGCCGGTGAAAGTGATAAGAATAAGAACAGCAATTATAAGCACACCAAAACCACCACCAACTACACCAATTCCGAAGAACATAAGAAGGTGATTTACGCGCCGGGCGCCGTGGAACGCCTGACCGTGGCTGTGGTGCTGAATAAAGTGTTGACTGCCAAGGAAACCGATGAGATCACTTCATTGGTGGAAAATGCCGCCGGAGTAGATCGTTCTCGTGGGGATTCCGTGGATATCAAGGGCTTCCAGTTCTCCGCCTCCCCCGGCGATCAGGAAAAAGCGCTGAGCAAAGTGGCTCAGGACGCGCAACAACAGAACTTCTATCTGCAAATGGCCTCGGTTGCCGCAATGGTGATTCTTGGCGCCGCCGCCCTGTTCATCTTCTACAGCCTCTTCAAGAAACCGGCCGAAGGTGTGCTGGTGGATGAGGATGAAGGCGACGATTACGAGTATCTCCCGGCGGATACGCCTAAAATGCTGGAAGAAACTGAGTTCGCCGCGATGGATGTCAAGCTGGACCCCGAGATTGAGCATATGAAGAACTCCATTGACACCTTGGTCAGCACCGATCCCCAAGAGGCCGCCCGAGTGTTGGTGACTTATATGAAAGAGATGTAATCGGTCATTTAATATAATATAATTAGTATATATTGATTAGAGTTGTGGCGATTTTAGACGAGTAAACGAGGACACCGTGCAAGAAACCATCTCCCTCCGGTACATGACGAACTCCCAGAAAGTGGCGGCCCTGCTAATTGCATTGGGCCCGAAAACGGCCTCGGAAATCATGAAAAATATCCATGATGATACCGAAGTGGAACATATCGCCCTGGAGATCGCTTCTCTGCAGCGGGTTAATCCGGAAATCCTGAACGGGATTCTGGCCGAGTTCTACGCCTTGTTTCAGGCCAGCGGCTACCTGACTACCGGCGGTGTATCCTACGCCCGGCAAATATTGGAAGAGGCATACGGCGGCAACCAGGCGGATAAAATCCTGGAGCGTTTGGTCGCCACCCTGCAAACCAACCCCTTCGACTTCTTCAACAACGCGGACCCTGCCCAGTTGGCCACGTCCTTTCAGAATGAAAACCCTCAACTGGTGGCCTTGGTGCTGGCCTATCTGAAGCCGGAACGGGCGGCTGCCGTATTGGGCGCGCTCAGCCCGGAGATGCAGGCGGAAGTGGCGATTCGTATTGCGGACATGGACCGAACCAACCCGGAAGTGTTACGGGAAGTCGAACGGATCATGGAAAACAAGTTCTCCTCGGTTGTGACGGCGGACTTCAGCATGGCGGGCGGTGTGGAATCCCTGGCAGAAATCATCAACCGCAGCGACCGGACCACGGAAAAGGCCATTCTGGACAGTCTGGAGATGAAGGACCCCGAAATCGCCGAGCAGGTGCGCGAACTCATGTTCGTGTTCGAGGATATCATTCTGCTGGACGATCGTTCCATTCAACGTGTGCTGCGTGAGGTGGATACCAAGGATCTGGCCCTCTCACTCAAGGGGTCCAACGACGAAGTACAGGACAAAATTTTCAAGAACATGTCCGAGCGCGCCTGCGCCATCCTCAAGGACGACATGGAGTACATGGGCCCGGTGCGCGCCAAGGATGTGCAGGAAAAGCAAACCTTCATCGTGGGTATTATCCGGGCGCTGGAAAGCGCTGGCGAGATTACCGTAAGCAGGGCTGCGGAAGAGGACGACTTCATTGAGTAAGTTTGTCCGTCGGAATGGCCCGTCGAGCGGGGTGATACCCCAGCAACGGCTGTTTGGGACGCAAGTCGCGATTGGCGAGCCGATCCGGCTGGAAGGCAACACCGAATTCCGGCGGGATGTGGAAAGCTCCCTGGAGATTATCGCCCAGGAGCGTTTACGGGAAGTGGAAGCGCAAGCCAAGTCCCTGCTGGTCCGCGCCAAGGAGGAATCCGCCAAAATACTGGAGCAGGCTAATACCCAGGCGAAAGCAGTATTGGATCAGGCTCATAGCGAAGTAGGCAGCATTCGAGACAGCGCGCATGAGGAAGGCTTTAAAACCGGTTATTCCGAAGGGTACACCGATGCAACCACCCAAGTCACGGATGAGACCCGGCAGATGTTGGAGGGCGCTCAAACCCTGGTGGATGGCGCTTATCTGGCTGAACAACGCGTGATGAAACACTTCGAGTCCCATGCCTTGGAACTCATCCGCCATATAGTGCGCCAGATTTTAGGCCGGGAATTGTCCGATTCGCCGGAAACTGTGATGCGGATGATTGAACGGGCGATCGCCAGTCTGTATGTTAGCGGTAAGGTGCAGGTCGTGGTCAGCGCCCAGGTGATTCATGAGTTGCGCGCATATGCAACCGCTACGGAGCAAGCATTAAACACCATGAGCCGCTTTGAATTTATCGCCGATCCGGTTCTGGAGCGAAACCAGATCTATATCATTAGTCAGGAAGGTTGCTTTGACCTCAGTCCGGACACTCAGTTGGCTCATCTCCTGACCGCCATAGAACCTCATTTGACCTTACCCCATGATCTACCCCCGGATTTGCCCGCTTCCCAAGTGGCGCTGGCTGGTGAAGCCAGTTCCGCTTCTGTTGCGACAGAGGGATCCGGCTTGGAGCAGCAAGAAACAACCGATGAACCGCTCCCTATCTCCCTGGATTCTGAGATTTTGGACTCAACAGAATTAGCAATCCCCTCCTCCACTGATGTTGAGCGAGTAATGCCTGTTTTAAATCTACAACAGTCGGAAGAACAGATTGCAGAGCCGGAATCCACAGTCGGAGTTGAGCAAACGATAGAGCCGGACCCGGTGGCCTGGGACGAGTTTCCGTCGGAAGTGCAGTCTTTGGATGGCTTTCCGCCATTGCAACAAGGGGAACTGGAGGCGGATGACGCAGAAATACCCTCCGAAAACACTTTTCTCTCATGGGATAAAGAGACCCTGCCATGACCACGGAACTGGAATTGAGCAAGCTGACTCGCATGCTGGAGAAGACTGATCCCTATCAACCGGTTGGTCTGGTGGATCAAGTCATTGGTTTGGTGATCGAATCCCGTGGGCCAAAGGCTAAAATTGCCGATGTGTGTCTGATTGAAACGGGTGATCCGTTTACGCCGACCATACCGGCGGAAGTGGTGGGCTTTAAGGAAGGTAAACTGCTGTTAATGCCCTTGGGAGAACTCGGAAATCTGTCACCCGGCGCCAGGGTGATTAATACCGGGCATTCCTTCCGGGTGAATGTGGGTCCGGAACTGCTGGGCCGTGTTTTAGATGGTCTGGGCAATCCGCTGGATGACCGTTTCCCTATTTCCCAGGAAACCGCTTACCATGTGCATGCCCATGCGCCGCATCCCCTCAAACGAAAGGACATTACGGAGCCGATTCCTCTAGGTATCAAGTCGATTGATGGATTTACCACCATCGGCAAAGGTCAGCGGGTGGGTATTTTTGCAGGCTCCGGCATTGGTAAAAGCGCCACGTTGGGCATGGTTGCCTGCAATACCGAGACCGCTATCAGCGTAATCGCTCT
>Ga0157374_10001420_pt1 | contig 20303 bp, 24 predicted proteins | sample M25metaG_FD_115308 | JGI IMG/M metagenome (GOLD analysis project Ga0157374, IMG submission 115308) | Miscanthus rhizosphere microbial communities from Kellogg Biological Station, Michigan, USA - M2-5 metaG | ecosystem: Host-associated > Plants > Roots > Rhizosphere > Soil | place: USA: Michigan... | reverse complement strand
GGTTTGCAATTGCCCCAACCGCTCAACCGCCGCGTTGCCACGCGTGGCTTCTTCATTTTTGAGCGCTCCGAGTTCGGTACGCAACAAGCTGGCCAGTTGATCCATGCGTTCGCGATGCTGTTCGATCCATTGCGCTTCGGAGTCAATACGGGAGCGCATCAATTCCTCAGCGGAAGCGATCAAGCGAGTTGATTCAGCTAGCGTATTGTTAGCGCTGGTTTGCGCATGTTCGGTGATGTCTTGCGCGGTCTGGGTCAATGTATTGCAAATGTTCTGCTGCTGAGAAAGCGTTTGCGCGTTCGTTTGTTGCAATTCGCGAGTGAGCGTTGCCGCCATGGCTTCCAATGACTGAGTCCACGCCTGTTGTCGCTGTTTGTCGCGCTCCGCATGATCGGTCTGCAAGTTGGCATAAGCCTCGCCAATGGTTGTTACGAGAGCGCTTGAACGCTGCTCGAATGTCTCGTTGAACAAATTCAGTGAGCGGGCGACATCGGCGCCAGTACTGGCGCTGGTCTGTTCGTGACGCTTCAGTGCTGCCATCCAAGTTTCAGTCACGGTTGCGGTGGTATCGCTAAATCGCGCAGAAAGCCCGTCTAGTTGCATCTGTACCGTATCGGCCATGCGTTCGTGCATCGACTTCGCTTCACGCGCAATCCCGCTCATCGCGGCTTCGACCACGGGTTTGATACTTTCGCCGGCAGCATGCGCGCTGTGGCTCAAGCTCTCGCGTAGAGATTTATCGACTGCGCACGCCAAATCGGTATATACGCTTTTAACGTTGCTGTGAAAGTCTTCTTGATTACTGAGCAAGCGCTGGTTCAACTGTTGGCTCATGCCTTCCATCTGCGCCATCATCGCCTGCAATTTATCGACTACCTGAGGCAAGGACTGTGATTGCAACTGCAGCGCCTTAAAGGTTTCCTGACGTTGATAGGTAAGTGAAAAACGGCGCAATACCGTGGCAATGTTGGTGTCCAGCAATTGCGCTGTTTGCATTCTTTCGCGTCGGCTGAATGCCGACATCAAACCCAGCATCGCGGAGGCCGCAACGCCTGCAACAGACGTGCCGAATGCCAGCCCCAATCCCTTGACCGGCACCGCAAGCGCAGAACGGATCGTTTCAAGGTCAGTCGTTTTTTCCAATGCAAAGACTGCGCCTTTGAGCGTGACGACCATGCCCAAAAATGTACCGAGCATTCCCAGCATTACCAACAGTCCAACCAAATACGGCGAAAGCGCGGGGCCAGGTAAGCCGACACGTTCACCCTCGATGCGCAAACGCACGGGATTTTGCAGCGAAGGATGTACCTTGACTAGCCAGTCACCAAGGTCGGTAAGATTTTCAGGAATTGCCGCCAGCGCTGCCGCTAATGTGGATGTAGCCCGACGATACTGACGTAGTTCGAGCGCGCCAAACACATAGACCGCACCGATGATGGTCGTCATCGCCAGAGCCAGAAAACTGGAGTCGATAAATCCGACACCCACCCAAATGATCCCAAGTGCGCCTAAGAGGAAAGCGACTGTAAATAAATGTCTATTCATTGCGTGTCTTGGTTGAATGCTTCAATGAGTCCCATCGCCGGTTGCAAGCGAAGCTCCACTTCAGCCAACAGCAGCGTTTGCATATCATTGCAAAAGCGCGCCAGCCAACCGCTCGCTTGCGTCCAATCGGACGGGTTGTCCGCTTGCTGAATATCCGCAAGCTTCTGCTGATGTTCTGTAAATAATTGCTCGAAACGGGTTCTAAGAAGCACCGGCACCTTCGAAAGCAATTTACTCTCGCGATCACGCAGTATCTTCTCAAGCGTTGCGTCCAAGTCGACAAGTTTCTTGAGCCTTGATGACGCTTTCGCAGCCGCCTCCCGAATCTTGATCCGCAGAGGTTGAATGCCCAATTCCATATGGCGTTGATGCGCTTCGTAAAACTCACGATACGGCGCGTAAGCCGCCGCGAGGTCCATCGGTAGCTCAAGTTTTGGTTCGGGCAACACGATGTGCGTCTTGCCTGAGTTAGCCGAAAAACTCTTCATGATGGAATTTATCAACGCAGCCTGTATGCGGTCGAATTCGGTAGTAATCGCAGCGCGCGCGGCGACTTTTGCGTCGGGCTGTATTTTTGGCGCGCTTGCAATGCTGTTGTTGTGTACAGCAGACAAGGTGATTGCGTCGGAAAAATGAATCCACAGACTCAGTTGTTCTGCAAATGCATTCCCGGCATCGACAGCGTCTACGATTGCCAGATCCGCAAGACAACGAATGAGTTTTGAACTGTGGAAATTTGTACGCGGGAGCACTCGCGTCATATGCAGGCGCAATCAAAATCGAAAAATCGGGGAAACTACTAGTTCACGCAGGTTATCAGCATGAACGCTTCTTTTAGCCATTTTTTAGCAAATCTAAGCCGCCTTGGGCGGCCGTTTCATGGCATACAAGCAGCCGGAATGATATCGCGGAGGAGTGGGAAACTCAAACGAGTTTGACTTGCAAGTCCCGCCGGGTGACCTGGCGGGCCGCTCTTGCGCATACGTGAAGCAGGCCGGCATCTTTGCATGGCATCGCAGACATGCGAGGAAACCGGATCGCAGCCGCGCATTGCTATCGATGGCTCACTTAGCCTGATTCAATTTTATCTTAATCACACGCCTTTCATGCGTAGCGCACATAAGCGTTTGGTGAATAAAACACCAGCCGAAGCCATGCGGAGCAGATTTCATCATCGCATTCGCTGAACATTTACCAAAACACTTTGCACAGAATGAAGCAATTCACGCCCTTCGGCGAAACTCTATACTCCTTTTGCCCCCACACCATCATCACCCGGTTTTGGCCACTCTCCGCTACGGTTACGCCGCCTTTACTTTCGTAGATGTTGCTTGCTCATCCGCAACAGCGACACTGCGTAAGGGGGCTTCCGATTCAACATTACGATTCATGACGCGTTGCAATTGTTCATGATCGAGCTCCCCTTCCCACTTCGATACCGCTACGGTCGCAACGCCGTTGCCGATAAGATTGGTGAGCGCACGAGCTTCCGACATAAATCGATCAATACCGAGGATCAGCGCCAAACCGGCGACCGGAATGGTAGGGATCGCTGAGAGTGTCGCTGCGAGGGTAATGAAGCCGCTGCCGGTAACGCGAGCCGCCCCCTTCGAGGTCAACAATAACACGCCAAGAATCGTAAGTTGTTGCGTTAGCGTCAGCTGGGTATTGGTAGCTTGAGCGACAAAGATCGCCGCCATTGTGAGATAAATCGAGGTGCCGTCAAGATTGAACGAATAGCCGGTCGGAATCACCAACCCGACCACTGGCTTCGAGCAACCCAGTTTCTCCATCTTGGCAATCATGCCCGGCAGGACTGACTCGGATGACGAAGTGCCGAGCACGATGAGTAATTCCTCTTTGATGAACGCGATGAACTTGAAAATATTAAAACCTACCCAGCGCGCAATCGCTCCCAGCACCAGAAAAATAAACAACACGCAGGCAAGGTAGAAGCTGCCCATCAGCTTGGCCAGGGGCAACAGCGAAGCCACGCCGTATTTACCGATGGTGAAAGCCATGGCACCAAAAGCGCCGATTGGTGCCAACTTCATGATAAAACCAACGACTTTGAAAAAAGCGTGCGAAAGTTGTTCGATGAACGCGACAACGGGTTTGCTTGTCGGACCGGCGGAAGCCAACGCGAAGCCCATTAATACCGAAAACAACAGCACTTGCAGAATGTCGCCTTTCGCAAACGCGTCTACCACGGTATTCGGGATCACGCCAAGCAGGAACTCGACGGTGCTCTGTGACTTTGCGGCCGCCGTATAACCGCTCAATGCCGTTGTGTCGAGTGTGCTGACGTCCGCGTTCATGCCGACCCCAGGTTGAAGCACATTGACTATAATCAGCCCTATCGCAAGCGCCAGCGTGCTCACTACTTCGAAGTACAACAGCGCCTTGCCGCCGACGCGCCCGATCTTCTTCATATCTTCCATGCCCGCAATACCCGTCACCACGGTGCAAAAGATGATCGGTGCAATGATCATCTTGATCAGCTTGATAAAGCCGTCGCCCAGCGGCTTAAGCGACGCACCGGTTTTCGGATAGAAGTACCCAAGCAAAATGCCACAAGCGATGGCAAAGAGCACCTGAGCGTACAGATATTTATAAATTGGCTTTTTCACGGGGATCCCTTTTGTAGGCCGCTACGCGGCGACTTAAACTCCGCAATCATGGGTGCAAATAAACAAACGGCAGAAAAATACCACAGACTTAGTCAAACAGCGATTTTTTGTGTCGCATCCAATGCCGCTCCATCCCTGGGACGCGCACCAGAGCGGATTTCGGCTTAATGTACGGTATCGTTGCCCCCAAATGCAGACGCCCGCTAGGCGTCGCGACGCGGCTAATGCTTAGGAGCGCAACGACGCGGGGGCCGCATTTGGGGACAACCCCGTTGAATTTAATATTATTGGCCGCTGAGTTTCTTTGGGGCGCAGTGCTAAGCGAGAGGAACGCCGCTTGGTATTCCAAGCAAGCGACGAACAACGACGCAATGCGCTCCAAAGAAACTCAGCGATACCGTACATTAAGTCGAAATCCGCTCTAGGCCACCACATTGATGACAGCGGCACACCCTTTCGCCCGGCTCGCAACAACCGCACCGGCAATTTGAAAAGGCACTCACGCCAGATACCATGGCATTGTGAGTGGTTTTCTTGCATTCTTGACCGTTCAGACATTTAACTCGATTTATTTTTGAATCGCGACGATATGCTCAACTCCTAGGTGAATCACCGCCATTGCCGCCATGACACCAGCTAATACATATACCCATCCCGACTCAATTAATTCGAATGTTGCCGCGCTTAGCAACAATGCAGAAAACAACCAAACGGGTCGAGCAAATCGATACTCACGATAATTGATACGCCCAAATAATAAGGCAATGAAAAGCTGGACGCTCAACAAACCGAAGACACAAAAAACCATTTTAACAAGAACATCTTCCATGTCTCGTGCCTTATCTAAAATCGAAAGTAAACAACTGGCCGCGACATATAGATACCAAAATTATGCCGCATTTATCCATATTGGTATGCTCGTCAGTTCCTATGCTGGCAGCACGTTTCACATGAAAGGCGCGGTACGTTTAAACAAACTCGCCTAAGTGTAATGACCATCCCTCACGCGTATTTGCATAGTAGCTATTTTGCTCCGGGAACTTGCCACCGCCATTCACCGATATGCACTTTTATTCCGAGCCTATTTTCCCCGTTGCCATCTTCACGAATAGCTGTATGCAGCAGCGGGAAACGTTCGGTAAGTCCGCGAGCGCTTGCCGCAACTCGCCTACTGTTTTGACGTACGCGTGACGGTAGAAGCGAGTTGCATTTTTCTAGTATTCGGAGGGTTCAGGAATAATCCCGAAAAAATCATTGGTCGCATCAGCGTCAAACGTGCAAATTTCGATGTGAATCAATTAGTGCCTCGCTTGATCGCTTCTTCATGACGCGCAGCATCGATTTCCCGCATCACGCAGTCCAGGTTGGCAGGCTTTGTTTGGTGCTCAAAGCCCCCCGTTAATGTAATGTCCGGATGTAATTCACCAGCCTCGTAAAGGGCCCAGATCTCCTTGCCATATTCGGTGGATTTTATCTCTGGTGCAAAACGACCAAAATAAGCAGCTAGGTTAGCGACGTCTCGTTGAAGCATACTGCAGGCGTTATTGTTGCCTGCTGCGTTGACAGCTTGTGGCAGATCGATGATAACGGGGCCGTCACTGCCAACTAATACGTTGAATTCGGAGAGGTCCCCATGAATGATACCCGCGCAGAGCATGCGCACAACCTCTGTAATCAATAGGGCATGATAAGTCCGGGCCTGTTCTTCCGTAAGCATCACATCGTTGAGCCGTGGAGCAGCATTGCCCTCGTGATCAACGACCAACTCCATCAACAACACGCCTTCAAAAAAGTTATAAGGCCGAGGAACGCACACGCCGATCGAAATCAAACGATGTAAAGCGTCTACTTCGGCGTTTTGCCATTCCTCCTCCTGCGCCTTCCGCCCATATCGAGTGCCTTTTTCAATGGCGCGCGCGCGACGACTATTTTTCACTTTCCGACCTTCCTGATACAGGGCGCTTTGCCGAAAGTTACGTTTGTCTGCGTCTTTGTATACCTTTGCACAGCGAAGATCATTCCCGCAGCGAACCACATAAACCACCGCCTCCTTTCCGCTCATGAGCTGACGGATCACTTCATCGACAAGTCCATCTTCGATGAGCGGTTCAATTCTTTTGGGTGTTTTCATATAGCAGATTAGGCGAGGATTGCTTCGAGGAAGAGCGACAGTATTTTACCTGCATGCTTTATAAAGATAAATCCATTTTAAACATACACGTGTTCGATGCTTCGTTTTCTCCAAGGCATTCTCGACTGACTTATCATACGTGGTCACCGTACTTGCGCTCTGTAGCTGTGATGAAATGCCCTCACTGCAAATCGAAGAAGACGACGGCAAGATCAGATTGCACCGAACCGGATTACCGGCGGTATCGTTGCCGGAATTGTAAACGGCAATTTAACGAACGAACGGAGACACCGTTTAATCAGTACTTGTGCAAAAGTTTTCCAGCAAGGCGCGTCGACGCAGACAGTACAAAACAGTACGGCAAGGAGACGCAACGCCGCTGGAAGACTTTTACACAAGCACTTCGATTGCAATTGCCTACGGATATCGTGTCCTTGATTGTTCTCTGGCGCTTACATTACAAACTCAGCGTACGTGATTTAACCGAAATGTTTCTTGAGCGGGGGGTTGTTTTTACCCATGAAGCGGTTCGCGAATAGGAACGATTGATAGCGGCATTGAGCACGCAAAAAGCTGCGTAAACGCCGCAAGGGTAAAGTGGGTACTAGCTGGTAGCTCGACGAAACCTTTCTGAAGATCAACGGCGAGTAGCGTTATTTGTATCGTGCTATTGATCGCGATGGCAATTCGGCATCACGATTTTGTTATGCCTTTGATGAGGTTGTCATCATTTCCGGCCACGCTCATACTGACGAAAATCACTGTCCTTGCAGGCCAAGCGGCGGCGTCATAGGAATAGGTTCGTACTATTATTTTTTGTTTCCTGCGCCGTCTCTGTTTGTTGCCTCTCCGGCTTCGCCCCGCTCCGTTAGCGCATAAGTCACAACGGAAGAAAAATTCACGGCTATCGGGTCACTAGCCGGAAACGACTCCATTAACGCTTCATCAAGAGCAGCCTCCAAATGGTTTAATTCCAATTCATTGGCTACAGAATTCTCTTCACTACGAAGTAATGTTCCACTTATATAGGACATCGCAAACTCCAAAGACTTGACTGAGTTAAATAGGACATCTGTATCTGCTATGTGTTCCAATTCTGTAGCCATTTTGTCTCGATCAGGTCTTTCTCCTGTCTGTTATGTACCCGGGGTTAAGGGGGGCAGATCGCTCATGTGGCGATGGTATCAGGCAGTAAGCGATCGAATTCTCTCTTAACGACGCTATAACACTCGCAAGTCCGTGCCTCCAGCCGTGGTCGATCGAGTACCGTGATATGACCGCGGCTGTACTGAATCAGTCCAGCCTCTTGCAATTTGCCGGCCGCCTCCGTAACACCCTCGCGACGGACACCAAGCATGTTCGCAATTAATTCCTGGGTCATGATCAGCTCGTTACCCGGCAATCGATCGAGGCTCAACAACAGCCAGCGGCAGAGTTGTTGGTCCACCGAGTGATGTCGATTGCAGACCGCCGTCTGTGCCATTTGCGTAATCAGCGCTTGGGTATAGCGCAGCAGCAAGTGCTGCAAAGGCCCGGATCGATCGAATTCCTGCCGGAGCAAATGGCCTTTGAGCCGGTAAGCATAACCCGCGCTCTGCACGACAGCTCGGCTAGGCGTAGTCTCGCCTCCCATGAAAAGCGCAATACCGATGATTCCTTCATTACCGACCACGGCGATCTCGGCTGAGGCGCCATCTTCCATGACATACAGCAGCGATACGATAGAGTCAGTCGGGAAATAAACATGCCGCAACTGTTTACCGGATTCGTATAACACTTCGCCGAGCGGCATCTCGATCAGTTCCAAGTGCGGAAATAGCCGCTCGTATTCGAGCTTGGGCAGAGCACGAAGGAGTTGATTCTGTCGCTGGTCATGAGGTGTTTGCATAGGTAATCTTGAAAATCATCGATAAAGTCACGTTACGGCCAACGACGGATTTACCCTAGCCTGGGGTAAGGAAAGTATAGACAATGAATCCAACTACGTGCGGCGCTGAACAAAGCGCCGCGTTAATCGGTTCATGATCCGGTACTGTCTGCATTGGCAACACATAAAAAACGGCCGCAAATTGCGGCCGTTTCATCAAAACCACGCGCGTAAGCGCAGAGCTTTAGGGCTTGCTAGCGTCCTTGACGGCTTCTTTCGGCGTGGCGATAGGTTGTTGCACTTTACCGTCGTCCGGATTTTTTACGTTCTTTGCTTGTTGCTCTGCACTGCCAGCCGATATGCCGGGTTCTTCCTGAATTTTGCCGCTGCTGTTTGCTGCTGCGTCTTTGATTGGATCTTTGTTCATTTCGAGTTCCTCATTGATCGGTTGATACATCTGATATCTTCATTTATCCCGTTCCTAAGGATGCAAGATTGGGATAGTTCTCGCATCCGGGCTCCACACACATCTTCAAAATGTCGAAATCCGCATGTGAATTCGTCTACGCTCAGGACTGGCCGTAGCGCATCTTCGCTTCCTTGATACAGTCGGCTTTGGCCTCACTCCCGTATACGTCGCATTTTTCCTTTGCTACGGCATAGTCGGCGTTGCGCTTGTCGGTTGCCGCGTCCCCACGGGCTTCGGTTGTCTTCTCACGTGCTGTGGCATTGGCATCGGCAGTCTTCTCCGCGAGCTTTGCGTTTGCTTTGGCGGTAACATGCGTACTCTCCGCTTCCTTGCGGCATACGTCCTTGGCGTTTCCAGCGATGTCATCGCATTTCTCCTTGGCTATGGCATACGCGGCATCGGCCTTGGCTACGCGGACGTTATACTGATGTTTGTCGGAAGGACTGTAGTTCGCCTTGAGCTCCGCCTTCGCAACATTTTCACCGCCCTTGGCTTCTTCGATGCAGATATCTTTGGCGTTACCAATCATCGCCTGACAGGCGGTCTCGTCCGATTTGTATTTCGCCGAAATATTTTCCTTGGCGGCTTTATATTCCGTCTTCGACATAGTACTGCCTATGGCGTTGGTACTCATTGCAAGACAGAACGCAGCCGAGAGTACGGTGAGATTGAACTTGTTCATGATGCTTCCTTTGGAATTTGTATTCGGGCCCCCATGAGTGGGGATGCGACCTTGATGTCGGTTCAATCGCACTTTGAGCTATGAGGTTCACGTCCGTCTGTACGCCAGCACACATTGATGGGTAAGCGCTATCGTTCATATTCTTTATGTACGCCACCGCACCGACTACAGTTATCTTCTCGACCATGCTTTCATTTTTGAAGCAGGAAATATTATGAAAACAATCCATGTGGTTGCCGTAATACTTCTTGCTACAGCTTCTTTCATGTGCGGCTGTATGAATACCGATTTTCGCTTCGTGACCTTACAGTCCTATTCCATTGCTTACGGCGATGATTAATATGACTAAGCCAGGTAACGATGAAATAGGCATTCGCTGTATAGGGGCCTGACCATCATCGTTGATTGGGTTAACTTGCGACGGCTGTAACGGTGCTCGTCATGGTTGAAGCGTGGAAAAGAAAATGAATGCAGGCGACAGCAGGAATAAAATTAAATGCCCTTGCCAAAGCCAAAACAAAAGCCAAGGGCATACCTCAAGGGTTTATATAGGCGGGGCGTTCGTATACGGTGTTCCGTAGTAAGAATGAATTTCCTTCGCCCAAGACTGATCTGCCATATCGGGCCACTTGTCTTTATCGAATCCGGGAGCCTCCTTGAGAAGATCCTTCTCCACGTTTAGCACAAATCGTTTGTTCTTCGTATCGAGCGTCAACGCGTTCCACGGCACCGCGAAAAGCTTTTCACCCATAGAGAGAAAGCCGCCGAAGGACAACACCGCATAACTTACTTTACCGCTCTGCATGTTCAACATGATGTCCTTGATCTCACCTAAATCTTCGTCTTCATGACTGTAGACATCATTTCCAATAAGGGTATTGACGCCCATCAAGCCGGAGCCTGGTCCGTACTGCATATCGAGCCCAGATTCACCGTCGATGTTGCCTTTTTGCATGCCCTGGGTATCGCGAGTTTCATCGTTCATATTCATCTCCTAATAATTCATGTCGACACCTGAACCGGATTTCATGACACTTCATCCGGCACTTCAATAAGCATATGCGCAAGGCTACCTGCAATCTGTACGGCAACACACATAACACCGAACCAGCAACACACCGGTCATATGCGATAGCGTACGGACAGGGTATGAGTTCTGGCGAATTTTCGTAAAAGTTAAGCACCAGTTGGTGAATACCATTGAGACTTGCGTAAATATCCGACAACGAGAAATGGAATGAAGTGCTCTTCTCCCTATAGAAGAAGAGCCCACCTACTATACTAATAGAGCAAACCGTTCAGGATTGTTCGCTAAATAAATGAAGATTGATTCGTAACGCAAACCCAATCCAATTGAGACAAAATCCTAACCATCTACCCAAAGAACCCATTCACCAGTTCACCAAGCCGCTTGCGCGTTTTTTGCGCATTGAAGCGGCTAGCGGGTTCATACTCTTACTGTTTACCGTAGCTGCGTTGGTTTTTTCCAATTCACCGTGGTCCTCGCATTTCTTGAATGTTTGGGAAATGTCAGTTCGTCTTCAATTCGGTGACGTCACATGGGAGCGCTCACTAAGAGGTTTGATCAATGATGGTTTGATGACGTTATTTTTCTTTCTCGTTGCGCTGGAGCTTAAACGCGAGTTAGTTCTCGGTGAACTCAACACTTCGCGCGCAGCTGCCTTGTCTATTGCAGCCGCACTGGGCGGCATGTTGACGCCGGCAGCTCTTTACTTGATGTTGCAGCAGGGCCAACCCGGCGAACGCGGTTGGGGTACGGTCATGTCGACCGATACCGCCTTTGTTATCGGTTGCCTGGCCATTCTGGGGCAACGCATTTCACAAAGCCTGCGCGTTTTCTTACTTTCGTTGGCGGTTATTGATGATATCGGCGCGATTCTAGTCGTTGCGATCGGTTACAGCAGTCACTTTGATTGGCGCGCGCTCGCTCTGGGTGCGCTTGGCATCGCGATCGTACATGGGGTTTCGCGACTCGGCGTGCGAAGCATTCCGATTTACTTCTTGTTGGGCGGTCTGATCTGGTTTGCTATCGATGCATCTGGGATTCACCCGACAGTCACTGGTGTGATACTCGGATTGATGACACCCACCGGCAGCTGGGTTAGCGACGAACTTCTACATGCGATATTGGGACGGGCTCATGCGTATCCACCAGGTGACCATTGGAGCGGCAACACAGAGGACCGAAAAGCATTGCGCGCGACGGAGATCGCCGCGCGCGAGACATTGTCGCCGGTCGAACGATTGGAGATGGCGCTGCATCCATGGGTAGGATTTGCCATCATGCCGCTCTTTGCACTTGCCAACGCGGGAATACCGATATCTTTCGCTGACTTTGGAAATCCCGTCTCCGTAGCAGTGTTCATTGGGTTCGTCCTGGGGAAACCCCTCGGCATTGCGACCTTTAGTTGGCTGGCGGTGCGCTGGGGAGTTGCAATACGGCCGACCGATGTGAGTTGGGGAGCCCTTGCGGCAAGTGGTGTGCTCGCCGGTATTGGTTTTACGATGGCGCTGTTGATTGCGGATCTGGCGTTCAGTAAAAGTCTGCTGAACGCCGTCAAACTGGGAATCTTGTGTGCATCTATCGTTTCCGCAGTAGCGGGGCTCGCGTTGCTGAGGTGGTTGTCACCTAAACCGGTAATCAACGATAACTAGACGAACATGTTAACGAAGCAGCAAACCTACAAAAAAATTAGGAATGTGCAGGCTATCAAGTGAGTTCGTTGATCGCACCCTTTATGGCCCCGTCCAAGAGCTGTTGATCATTAGGATCGTCCCCCATGATAGTGTCCCACTGCAAACGCAGATAAGCGGATCTGCGGTTAGTTTTTAAGATTAGTGTTTGTTGGCCCCGTTCTTGACCGAACGCGTAGTCCGTGGCGTAACCAAGAAGATCGTGGAAGCCTTTTTGCCAGATTCCTGTTTGCACGGTATCAATGATCCCGCTCATGCGCCGGTGAAACTCCTGAGCTACTTCGATAGTGAATTGCTCTTTTTTCATTCACAAGGGCTCGTGTCCGTTTATAACGCGCAGAAGAATCATGATGATTGCAACGACTAATAGAATATGGATGAAGCCACCGAGCGTATAGGACGTGACCAGTCCCAACAACCACAAAATGACCAATACAACAGCGAGGGGGTAAAGCATGGCGGTTTCCTTCTGATATTACCTAGCTTCGGTTTGTGATGGTTATATTCTTAAGGACTTCCTTCGCATCTCCAATTTTTTTCTCGGCTTTGCCCTCGACTTGCTTTTCCAGACCCTTGGCTCGTTGTGCTTTGCTGACGACTAATTTTCCGACACCTTCTTGAAATTTGCCGACGATCTCTTTGGCGATACCTCTGATTTGATATTTATTCATGATGATTTCTCCTGCGAGTTATAGAGGATTACGTAATCTTCCATTTCTTTCGACAAGATAGAAATAATCGGGAAAGCGGTCTGTACGTTAGCGAACAGACAATCTGTTCATCCATGGCTAGATTCCCCTAGCAAGACGTTTTTCGATAATGCATCTCTCTCGGAATATGGGCGAAAAGCACCAAGGTCTCATAGCCTGCCTGCAGTGCGATCGCCGTGTTGACGTGAAATGAGAGGTACTAAAACAATTACTGGTTCGCTACAGGCAATATGCTCGCTGTATGTTGTTATCCATCTCGATGGACAATCCCCCGTTTGCAAATTCGAATTTATCTGGAGGATGTAATCATGAAACAACGTAACCGCATTTCCGCATTTCTTGCTGCCGTCGCATTGACGGCTATTGTAGGTTGCGCTTCAACATCAACGCGAGAGAGCACGGGACAATACATTGATGATAGTGCTATTACAACCAAGGTGAAGGCGGCGATACTTAACGCGCCCTCATTAAAGTCCGATGAAATTAACGTCGAAACTTTCAAGGGCCAAGTTCAATTGAGCGGCTTTGTAAGATCGCGGACCAACATAGACCAGGCGGTCGCAGTTGCGCAAAGCGTCAGCGGCGTCGCATCCGTCAAGAATGACATGCGGCTCAAGTAAATTTGGGTAGTGAGATCGCGTAACACATGACGCAGGTGATTTTCCGGCGCCAGTAAAAAGGTAGGGACGTAGATGCGAGCGGTCTGTTTGGAGAAATCTGCATCTCATATCGAATGAAGAAGTCGTTCGCAACCTACTCATGTTAAAGACCACGCCCCGGATTACGTCGCGTTGCGGCTAATCCGGGGCTACAACACCAATACTTTAATTACTACCTGTAAATCCCCAATCCACTTTGCTCTTCAAGTAGAGAACCGACAGCCCTTCCGCCGCGATTAGCGCTAGGAGTTTATCTGCCTGTTCAGGGGTCAATAGAAAAATCAGTTCGACCGGTAAAGCAGGCAATAGCTCGTAGAACGCATCTTCATGCAGCCGTTTGTGCCGTCCGTAACCTGCGATTGCACGCATTGCGGAGCCGCCGCTGATTCCCATACCGCGTGCTTGTTCGAGTAACCATTCGTACAGCAGCATACCGTCATGTTTTTGCTTTTCGGTTGTGAATATGCGCAGGTAAATACCTTTCATACTGTTTCCCCCTCAAGCTTTTAGCCACTTCAGTGTAAACATACCAAGCACCGTCATGCATAGCGAACCGGTCAGGTGGGCTGCGATGTGCAGCGCAGCAAAAAAATACTGGGCCCGCAATAAGAGATTGACAGCTTCCGCCGAAAACGTCGAGAACGTCGTTAATCCTCCTAAAAAGCCGGTGATCACGAAAAGCTGAGCTTCGGGTGGGAAACCGGCCTTTTCACGGAAATATACAACCGCGAATCCGATCATGTAGCCACCCAGGAGATTCGCTGCCAATGTACCTATAGGCAGCGAAGGAAAAACAGGGTTCAACCAGGTACCGAAGGCCCAACGCAGCCACGCTCCAAACGCAGCGCCGACGCCAACGGAAAGAATCGCATATATAGGCATGGTCTATGCTCAAGTGATGTGAGTCGGTTGGATTATAATGGCCGACTCAATTTTCCGGAGGCAATAATCTTGGCAGAACGCGAATCGATGGAATTCGACGTGGTTATCGTCGGCGCAGGCCCGGCCGGATTAGCCGCCGGTATTAAACTGAAGCAACTAGCCGCTGAAAAAGGCGCGGAGATCAGCGTTTGCATCGTGGAAAAAGGCTCGGAAGTCGGGGCGCACATTCTCTCCGGCGCCGTCATGGACCCGCGCGCGCTCAACGAATTGATACCCGATTGGAAGGATAAAGGTGCGCCACTCAATACGCCGGTGAGCGAGGATCGCTTTCTGTTTTTATCGCCCTCATCGGCCCGCAAAGTTCCTAATTTCATGTTGCCGAGTTGTTTTTTGAATCATGGCAACTACATTGTCTCGCTAGCCAATGTCTGCCGCTGGCTCGGTACACAAGCGGAAGCGTTGGGAGTGGAGGTTTACCCAGGCTTCGCTGCAGCCGAAATTCTCTTCGACGAAAGTGGTGCGGTAAAAGGCGTTGCTACCGGCGATATGGGCGTTGGCAGAGACGGTAAGCCGACAGACCATTACCAGCCTGGGATGGAATTGCATGCCAAGTACACGTTGTTCGGCGAAGGCTGTCGCGGTCACCTAGGAAAACAATTGGAACAGCGGTTCAATCTACGCGCCGGCAAAGACCCGCAAGTGTATGGCCTGGGATTAAAAGAGTTGTGGGAAATCCGTCCCGAACAGCATAGCGCGGGACTAGTGATCCATACGGCCGGCTGGCCGTTGGATACGGAAACCTACGGCGGCTCGTTTCTTTATCACATGGAAAACAACCTCGTGGCCGTTGGCTTCGTCGTAGGACTCGGCTATACCAATCCTTATTTGAATCCGTTCGAGGAATTCCAACGTTATAAAACGCATCCGGCCATTCGCACATTCTTCGAAGGCGGTAAGCGCGTGGCATACGGTGCCAGGGCTATCGCGGCCGGTGGCTTACAATCGCTACCGAAGACCGTATTCCCCGGCGGCGCATTGATTGGCGACGATGCGGGCTATCTCAACGCGTCCCGTATCAAAGGTAGCCATGCGGCAATCAAATCCGGCATGCTGGCCGCGCTGGCGGCGTTCGAGGCCGTTACCGCGAACCGTGCTTATGACGAACTTACCGCTTATCCCGATACATTCCGCGATAGCTGGCTATATGAAGAACTTTATAAAGCTCGCAACTTCAAGCCATGGATGTCGAAAGGACTTTATACGGGTTCATTGATGTTCGGTATCGATCAAATCGTCTTCGGCGGCAAAGCGCCTTGGACCTTGCATCATCGCCATGCCGATCACGACACCCTGCGTAAAAAAAACGAAGCAGCGCCCATTCACTATCCCAAGCCGGACGGTGTTTTAACCTTCGATAGGCTATCGTCGGTGTTCATCTCCAATACCAATCACGAAGAAAACCAGCCTGTGCATTTGCAATTGAAAGACCCGGGCGTACCGATCAAAGTAAACCTGGAACTTTATGACGCGCCTGAACAGCGTTATTGCCCTGCGGGCGTATATGAAATCGTCCGTGATGCAAATGAGGCCAACCCGCGATTGCAAATAAATGCGCAAAACTGCGTGCACTGTAAAACCTGCGATATCAAAGACCCGACCCAAAATATTAATTGGGTAGTACCGGAAGGCGGAGGCGGTCCTAACTATCCCAACATGTAAATCCCGATTGATGCAACGCGCCATTATTCGATAAACGCGTTGCAAGCTAGGCACAGCTGGCTGACAAATGTTAATGGAGAGAAAAGTCGAATCAAAATCTAACATTTAGTGATCTACGTCACTATAAATAACGCACAGCGCAATGCTATAGTGCCGCCTGCAGTTGAGGAAGTAATGCAAGTAATTTGCTCAAGGGCACCGGAATACGCGAATTTATATTGTGCACTGAGCGAAAAACATAATTAAATTGTTTGCACCGCGCAAAAAATGAAAATATTTTCCACGACGTCATTTAGCAAATACTGTAATCCGGATATATCGCCAACCAAATTATTTTTTGCATTAACCTAAAACTACAAACCTATTATGACCAATACCAATAAAAACGTTTTTCAAGACAAACTTCTTTCCGCTCTTCGTGAAGTTCAAACACCGGTATCGATCTATTTAATGAACGGCATTTGCCTGCAAGGCCGTATCAATGAGTTCGACACGCATGTCGTACTACTGGAAAACAAGGGCATCATTCAAGCCATATCTAAACACGCGATATCGACCATTTCGCCAACACGTGCGGTTCCAGTAGATGGCATATCGACAACTGAAGTAACCGTCCAAAAACGAATTTCATTAGGGTTGTCAGGATTGAGTCGGCCTACTTACTAAATAGCCGGTAATGGTGACGTAGAGATTAGGCGAAGGTTGTAAAAGCCGTTCTCTTAATTTATCAATAGAAATAAAAGGTATTGCCACGTAACTGATATCAACCTGGTAAACCTTACCAAGATCCGAATACAACGGATTGTGTAAAAAATATTGCTTCGATGTTGTGCCCGGATTACGCCGCAAGCGGCTAATCCGGGTTTTCTTTCCGAAATTATTCAGAGATTTTCATGACTAGCTCGGTCTGCAGTTATGCGCTGAGAGATGATCTATGAAAAACGCATCCGATCCAATCAACTTTCATTTTTCAGCTTTTCAGGTAACGGATACTTGGGATAACGCTGCTTGAATTTAGCTAGTTCCTTACTGGCCTCTTTTCGCTTCCCATCCTCATATAAAACCTCGATACGTTTAAGCCATGCGGCTGGCGAGTCATCAGCCAAAGCGGCTTCCTCGTGCGGGCTCGCGGCACGCAACTTCGCGGTAGCGACGACCGGGGCTCGCATAAGCGCCTTGTCGGACGCAACATTCGCACTCACATCGCTGGCGGGTTCCGCTACTGTAGATTTCGCAATCGTTACCCCAGCCGGTGCGGCAGCAGAAGCAGAATCAGTATTCGACGGCGCCATCGGCTTTAACATGGGAGCTACCGGCGGTGGTGCGGCATAAGGCGTTGCATCAGCAATTCGTATCTCGTTTTTCTTTTCCAAAGAAAGCATTCCAACGGAAACCGTCAGCACAACTGTGGCGGCAATGGCAACCGGCGTAGTCCAGCGTCGCCATTCCGTTTTTTTCAACGATTGCGGCTTCGCATTAACAGCCCGCCTCGCTGCGGCCTTGAGAAAATCATCGAGCCCCTTCGCCGGTTCTAGATCTTTCGTCTCGCCGTAAGCCTTCGACAGCGCGACAATATCCGCATCCGGCACGTCCAAAGAATGGCCGATTGACTTTGATGAGGGTGTTTTATCGCTGGGTCTGCTCATGCGAATTCTTTCAACCCTTCCCGCAATTTCGCGATGGCATAACGCAAGCGGCTTTTGGCCGCTTCAAACGATATCCCGCTGGCCATGGCGATTTCGTCGATACCTAGGCCGCCTTCCTCATGCAACAAAAATGCTTCTCGCTGCGGCGCCGGCAATGCGTCTAATAAACGCAAAATATATTCGCCCTGCTCTTTCGCCTCCGCTCGCACGTGCGGTTCATCGACGCGATTACCGACTGGTTCCGGTATTGCGTCATCATCATCGAAGCGCACCGCATCGCTTCTGCTCACGCTGCGGTAGTAGTCGATCAATCGATTATGGGCAAGCGTATAAAGATACGTACGAAACTTAGCCTCGATCCGATAACGGCTACGCGCCTGAATCACATTCATCCATACATCCTGAAATAGTTCCTCAGCATGACTACGCTGCTTGCATTGCCGCAACATGAAACGGAACAACCCGCCGCGATGGCGGGCATAGAGCAAATCGAAAGCCGCTGCATCGCCTGCTTGGTAACGCAGCATGAGCGCTTCGTCGGAATGGTCGGCGTCGGATTCCATAGGTGACGAAAGTGTAATCGATTGGCTAGCGCCAGCACATTTTTTTCCTTCATGAAGAAACGACAGTACTACACTGAAACGTAAGATGGCGAAAAACGGGTTAAGTGCGCACCGTCAAGCGCCTGTGTTATCTTGAAAGGGCAGACTCAACCCGGGAGGACCAGGTTATGAAAAGCGTAGCGCAATTGTTGAAAACCAAAGGCGGTGAAGTCTATTCGATTTCGCCCCACGCATCGGTATTTGATGGCATCAAGTTACTGGCTGAAAAAGGCATAGGTGCCGTGTTGGTGACGGAGGGCGAAAAACTCGTCGGCGTTTTTTCGGAACGCGATTACGCCCGTAAGGTCATATTGCAAGGAAAATCGTCGAAGGAAACGCCGATCCGGAACATTATGACCGCCAATGTATTATGGGTAAGCCCGCGTCAAACGAATGAGGAATGCATGGCACTGATGACTGCGAAGCGCATTCGCCATTTACCGGTACTGGATGACGGCAAAATCGTCGGAATTCTGTCCATCGGAGATCTGGTGAAGGACATTATCAGCGAGCAGCAATTTACCATTCAACAGTTGGAGAACTACATTCACGGAGATCGAGCCTAATACCTTAAGAGTGCGCGTAATAAAATAAAGCGAAGCGGTTCCGGCAAAGAGGTGCAAGGCGGCTAGAATCATTTTGTTACGCGCTCACAATGGCATTAAGACGACACCGCGACCTCGACAAGCGCAGGTTTAAGCACGTTAGCCAAATCCGCCGGCGCCATACCTACCAAGTAACCGCGCTTACCGCCGTTGACGTAGATCTTCGGCAGGTCTAGTACTGTTTTTTCCATATAAACCGGCATTGCTTTTCGCGTGCCGAACGGCGAAGTGCCGCCGACTAAGTAACCGGAATGCTTATTCGCGATATCCGGCTTGCACGGCGCGATGGTCTTCACGTTCAAAAAGCGAGCTAGATTTTTTGTCGAGACTTCACGGTCGCCATGCATCAAAACAATCAATGGTTGCTTGCGATCATCTTCCATAACAAGGGTTTTGATGACAGCATGTTCATCGACGCCCAGTTCACGGGCGCTAACCGCGGTACCACCTTTCTCTTCGTATTCATAGGGATGATGGGTAAACTCGATGTTGTGCTCACGCAGTTGGCGGACAGCGGCGGTAACCGGATATTTTTCTTGCGACATTGTTTTGCGAATCCTTTACATTGGCTTATGCGACATCAATGCTAATTCTCTCTCAAGTCCATAAAACATATCATGGCCCAACGAGTAGGAGTGTGCTGCATGGTATCGATCTGCATTTACAAGACGGCGATTATGTCGCAGTGATGGGCGAATCAGGAGTCGGCAAATCGACTTTATTGAATCTCATCGCCGGACTCGATAAACCCGATAACGGTAATATCGAAATCGACGGGCAGTCCTTGAACGCGCTCGATGATAATGCGCTAACTCGGTTGCGTCGAGAAAAAATGGGGTTCGTCTTTCAAGCGTTCCATGTCTTACCTCATTTGACCGTCTTGCAGAATGTAGCGCTACCGCTCGGCCTCAATGGGATCGATACAAAAAACGCCGCCGCTAAGGCACACGCGATACTTGAAGCCGTTGGCTTACATGAGCGAGGATCGAGCCGCCCTAGGGAATTATCAGGTGGTGAATTGCAACGAGTAGCCATTGCTCGTGCGCTAGTGCACCAACCTCGCCTCCTGTTAGCGGACGAGCCAACAGGCAACCTAGATCCCGACACAGCCGATCAAGTCCTTACACTGCTGCGCGACCAATTGAAACGTACCGGCGCGACCGGCATCCTCGTCACCCACTCAGCAAGCGCGGCAGCCACCACCGATCGAACCTATCTCATGACTACACAGGGCCTGCACCTTCGTGATGAGTAAGTCTTCTCACCACGCAGCGCTGTTGCGCGGCGCCCTCACCTCTCGTCCCGGTATCGCCTTTCTCAATCTACTCATCATCGCTATTGGTGTAGCGATGGGATATGGAGTGCATCTCATCAATCAATCGGCAGTGGATGAATTCTCAAGAGCGGCAACATCATTAGCGGGTGATGCAGATGTGGAAAT
>Ga0157374_10001416_pt1 | contig 20329 bp, 16 predicted proteins | sample M25metaG_FD_115308 | JGI IMG/M metagenome (GOLD analysis project Ga0157374, IMG submission 115308) | Miscanthus rhizosphere microbial communities from Kellogg Biological Station, Michigan, USA - M2-5 metaG | ecosystem: Host-associated > Plants > Roots > Rhizosphere > Soil | place: USA: Michigan... | reverse complement strand
CGCTGCTTGCCAGCCACATCATCCTTGCTACCGTTGCCTTGCCAATGATCCTGGTCACGTTTTTCTTTTCGCTCAGCGGTCGCATTCCTCAGCATCGAAAGATAGCGCGCTGGACATTCCCGCTCTGGCTATACGTTTCAATTACCGGCGTCGTCACCTACGTGATGCTTCGCCTTGCGCAAGGACAGTAAGCACCAATGACGGTACGGCCAAAGAACGCCCGGGGAAATTCAGCTGCCCAGACAAACGACGGCACACGGCAGCTCCTGCAATGGGGCGGCTCCATTGTCGCTATCGGCCTGCTGGCCACCTTGCTTCTTCAAACCCTGCTCGGCGGGTTTACCAGCACCGGTGCCCACTCCAACGGAGGCTGGTTCGCACTGATTGTTGCGCTCATGTGCATTCCGTTCGGCAGCTTGCTGCTTGGCCTCGGCATAGCAAAATGGCTCCGCAATCGCCGCCTGGCACGTGAACGCTAATACGTGCGATCGAATCGGCTGGCCTCGTTCATAACATCGCCCGTGGCAAGCGCGGCATAGTTCCGTAGCTATGGATGTTTGCTTCTGGTCGCGTGCGATGTAATGCCCTTCAAAAGGAATTCGCGGATAAGATTTCCGGCGGCATCTGCGCCAATATCGACTAAGCCGTTAACAAGGACGAGCGAGGCCCCACGGTCGGACTCCGGGTAGTAAAGGTTGGATATGGATGCAGCTGTGAAGCCGCCGAGAATGTGGGAGTAGTTCGGTACGCGGACCCCGGAGTCGCTTCTTGTCACGAACGCGCAAGACATAGCGTAGAACGCTCGCGATGCTCCGCTTCCGGTTCCCTTATAAAAATAGCGCGGGTCCTGATGAAAGATGGACGGATAGATCGCCTTGGCGAAAAGATTCGAGGTCACGTGATTTGCCAAGGCGGCGCCATAACGCTTGCCGTATCCTTCGATGCCGCTGCCGTAAGCGGGAAATATATTTCGGTTCTGTTCCGCGCCTGCGATAGCCGCTACGGTGAGAAATGAAACGGGATCGATGAGCGACCGGACGCTGAGCTTGAACTTCTGCTTCGCCTGCATCGGCGGCGCATTCCAGTCATAGGAGCTGTAGAAGTTCGGAATCACTTTCCCAATACGTTGCTGCTCTGCGATGTGCACCTGTTCCTCGGCAAGAGCTTCCTTGCTTCCATTTACTGTCACACTCGTGGCTCCGCCCGAGATGGTCAGCGTGGCGGTGGGCACAATGTGCGCCTCTCCTGCATGCAATGAAAATTGAGAGGTGAAAGTGGTCATGCCGGGACCTGTGACAGTGATCCTGTAAGCGCCCGCCGGCAGTCCGGAAAATGAGAACTGCCCGTCATTGCCTGAAATGGTCGTGCGGGCATCGGGATCTGATGGACCGTTCAGCGTGATCCGTGCACCAAGCAAGACATCGCCGGTTGGATCAACAACGGTTCCTGAGATTTGGCCGGCGCCGGTCGCCGATTTATCGGCTTTTCCTGATTGAGCCAATTCGACACTGGGCGTCGGAGCCTCTGGGGCGTTTGGAAGAGATCTGGATGGGAGAGCCGGGCCGAGACTCTCTTGTCCCTCCGCGGTCCCATTGGCAAAGCTAAACGTTAAAACAGACAGCAACGCTGCAATCAGTAACCTATAAAATCCTTCAGAAAACAAACACAAGACCTCGTTCCGCAGCCACGGTGCCGCTATGGTTAGACGAGTCCCGAGGAAGAAGGTTTCGCCCCTGCGAATTAGGATTACCCACTACTACATTTCACTCAATGCATTGGCTGCGCTGCCGTCAACCTGCGCTGAACCAGGTCCCACACGGGCCTGTTCAGGGCCTTCGATTACGCGGTGCGTAACCGAATGAGTTTCGATTCCGATGAAAATGAAGTAAAGCGCTGCCAGCACTGCGATAACCGCATCAGTCAAAAGGACACTCTCATATCCGAATTTGACAATGCACGTGCCTGTGATGGCTGCCGTTCCGGCCTGACAAACGGCGCCGCAAATGTTTTGTGCTGCCGATGCGTTGCTTTGCTCAGCCTCAGGAATTGAGTCCATCAGCATTTTGTAGATGCCGGGCTCGCACATGAATTGTGTCGCAAAGTAGAGCAGGTAGAAGCCTATCGCGAAAAAGGCTGATTTGCTCACCCCAATCAGAACCAGGAAGCATGCGGCGCCTAGTTGCGCGATCGCGATTCCCTTGTTTGTGCCAACCCGCCTGAAGAGCAAGGGCGCGAGAAGAATTGCGCAGAACTGCATCAATTCCGAAACGGAAAATACACTGCCCAGTTTTCCGAGTGGAATCCCGAGGCTGTTCTGGAGGTAGACCGCGCCGAACATGGGGAACGACCCCATCACGATGCTCCATAGGACGAAGCCAGGGAGAAAGCGCAACAGGAAAGGATGAAAAATCCGCGCCTGCTTCTGGACGCTGGTTGCCATTGGTTCAAGCCGCAGCAAATAGAGTGGCAACGAACCGAGAAGGGTTACTGCGCACGATAGTAAAAGGACCGCTCGTATGCCGCCGATAAGCGGCATGCCATTAAAAGTGGCTCGAAGCAATTGCGGCAAATAGCCGCCGGCAAGACCTGCGGCGACACCAAGCCCGATGCCAGTTGCAAATTGGATGCTGAAGCCGAGTGCGCGGTTTTTTTCATTTGTGAGCCTGGCGATCGTCGGCGAAAAGCCGATGGGCCAGCCGCACAGCGCCACGCCGGTTGCAAATGCAAGTAGCAACTGCGCCCGTACACCTGGGACAAGTACCCTTAGCGCGCAAAGCAGCGGCGTGCAAGCGAATGTAAATTGCAGAAGTGGGCGAACCCCCTTGCGCCGCGCAAACCATGCGGCGGGTATCGTTCCTACCAGGTTTCCAACGGTGAGGCACGCCATGATCTGCCCGATCACTCGCTCATTGAAATGCAGATCTGCCAGATAGAGGTTGAAGAGAAAGAAAAAGAGACCGAAGCCTAAGTCCATGCAGAATGCTGCAGAAAGAAATATCCAGTAGTCTCTGCCGAATGATGCTGCCTGGGCACGCAGACGCGAAGAAGAGCTAGTTGCAGAAGTGTCAATTACCCCAGTTCCCTGCGTCATAGACTTCCGTTGCGGACGAGGCATGTCAATCTGTCGACCGCCCAATCCAGATCGTTGTAGCGAAGCTCATACACTTCACGCGTCAGCAGGCGATCGATAGCAGCCATTTGCGGAAGGACCCGGTACGGCATGCAGTGTACGTGCTGCTGCATAAAGAGCCGGGCAACCTGGAGCGGAAAAGGGACGAGTTCCTGCACCGAAACGTTTCGTTTGAGGAAGACGATGTGTTTTATGCGTGCTGAGGCCGCAACGGCGATTTGCATATCTGTCGGAAGCTCAACGGACGGCTTGCCAACACCAGCGCGTTTCATAACTGTTAATGCGCCCAGTTCTGGAAAGAATGTTTGGGCGGCGGGCCGAAAGCGCACCTGGTGACAATTGCCAACCACTAGGTCGCTGTCATGTTCGTTAACGAGAAAACTCGCGTCGTCGGTTGTATACGTCCATCCGGCCCGTGCGCATGCGTAAGAAAGAGTAGATTTACCCGCGCCGGAATCGCCGCATAGCAAGACGCCGTCTCCAGACAAAGCTACGCAGCCAGCGTGGATAGCGGTTGCGCATGAAGCTGAGATGTTCGCCATGGCTGCGGATTCCAGGAAGAAGTAGCGGAAATAGTCACCGTGCCCGAGCGCAGCTTCTGTCGCCCATACCAGGGAGTTGCGCTCAGACAAATCCGACAACACGAAGTTCTCACCGTCGGCAATGCTCGTGAGGATGTGATCGCGCATTCTGCAAATGGGAGTCGGCGGGCAGTGCGCAGACTCTGTTGCCGTAATGCCCACTTGAATCTGAATAGTCTCTGTAGTGAATTGCTGGGTAAATCGACCCCAACTTCGCTTCGCGGCTATAAGGACCTCTGGAGAATTCGTCTCGACCGACACCGGAAAGCCGAGCGGAAAGAACATTTCTCGATGTGAGAAGCTGACGTGCGCAAGGACAGGATCACCGAATTCGATCGGTTCGCAGCGACTCCAAGCTTCCATGAGTTGATCCGTGGTCAGCACGTCTTTAGGGGTCGTTGTCTTGATTAGATTTTCAACGTCATTCATCTGTGGTTGCATCAGAACTGATATTTGAGTGCCAGTTGGATGATTCGTGGATTGTTGGATTTGGCAGTGATTCTTCCAAACGAATCGCCAGTGCCCAGCATGTTGTTAGGGTTGGCGAAATTGGGAGTGTTCGTAAGATTGAAGAACTCGGCGCGGAAATGAACGCTCTGCGACTCTGTCACCGGAATGCGCCGTTCCATTGCAAAGTCAAAATTTCGTTGAGCCAGGCCACGAACGATGCCCACGCCGCTGTTCCCGAAATCGGTGTCGTCAGGGCTGGTTGCATTAGGGGCCGCCGGAGCGGGTGCGAATCCATTCGCATCGAGATAGTGTCCGAGTACACGAGAGTTAACAGAGCCACTGGTCAGGATGGGTTGACCACTAAGTTGCGCACGATTTTCGAATGGATAGTTGCCGTAAACTGATCCCGCGGCCAAATCGAGCACGGTGATCGGAGTACCGGATTGAGCAACGAGGATGCCCGACGCCGTCCAATTGGAAGTGATGTGTTGCAGCACAGATGACAAGTTACGCACGCGCGGCAAGTCGTAAGTGAAATTGATTACGGCGCGATGCGTTCGATCGAAATCGGATGGACCATAACTTTGCCTCGGATTGTATTGATCATTGGTTAGCAGCCAGAGTTCAAAAACCTGGCTTCCGGATGAGCCACTAGTCATGTCGAGCGTACGAGAAAACGTATAGCTACCAAGAAACTGCAGCCCGCCGCTCAATCGTTTGGTTACGCTTGCCTGCAACGAGTTGAAGTTTGCCCCGTATCCGGTCTGGCACTCCAGCGAGCCCGAAGCTACTCCGGCGTAGGGTAAGCGCTGCACAACATTCAAGAAGGAGTTTGTGGTCTCTCCGTTGATAGGCTGGCTCGGACTTGCCAGTGACGCCTGGTTGAACTCGTAACAGCCAGCCACATGGAGCGAGCGAGTACCTACATATCCAATCTCGGCAAGAGTATTTTTGCTCAACGCGAACTGGAGGTTGAGGTTGTATTCCTCGGTGTACGGATCACGCATGCTGGTGGATAGACCGGTAATTGTGGACCCACTTCCGGGGATTCGCGAGGGAAAGATCGGATAACTCGCGAGCGCAGGAAGAAGCGGTGTGAAAGGCGAACTGAGCGTTGCGGGACCGTTCTGTGATCCCGTTGTGAATTGGAATGTAGAGTAGGGAGGCTGTGTCACCAGGTTTTCTGCAAGTCCGGCAGAGAGGCGATCGAAGTAAATCCCGTAGCCTCCGCGGACCACTATCTCCGGGCGCTCTGCGACACGATATGCAAAGCCGAGGCGTGGTGAAACATCACCGAAGCGGGTTGGCCAAAGGCCGGTCCGATTAACCTGCAATAAACCAGTTGGAACAGAGCCTTCGAAATTTGAGGTAGCAACAAATCCGCTGAGTGTGCCTGTGGATGGGGCGTTGCGTGTAGCGAGCGCTGGATCGAAAGTTACCAGACGGCCCTTTTGCTCAGAAGGGGGGCCAAAGATTTCATATCGAACACCGGCATTCACAGTGAGACGACTTGTCAATCTCACATCGTCTTGGACGAAGGTCGCAAAGTCCGAATAGCGTTCATCCTTTCGGAAGATTCCCGAGCTCCCGTTGCTGAGCGTTACGTTGCTCAAGCCATCTGGACTGCCATTCTGGTCAGCACTTTGTCCTACAAGGAAATCAGAGAATGTACGAATATCCAGCAGGCCGTCTGAAGCAAACGGCGCATCAATCATCACCTGGTGCTTCTTAACTTCGGCTCCGATGCGAACGAAGTGACTGTGATGCGTAAGCGACAACATGTCCTGCACAACATACGTGTTTGTGACTTGCGTTTGCGATGGAGTACCCGCGTCGCCCGTGGTGAACATTCCATCGATTGTGATCCCTGGGGCCGGAATTCCTGTTCCGGACAATCCCGTGGGCGACTGGGTGCCGAGATCCACTGTGCTGATTGGGCTCTCTACTGCGGAGACTCCGTCAAACCGCATAAAGCCGAGGCGAGCGATATTGATGAGCGAGGAGCTGAATGTATGCGTGTAACTCATCACCGTCATCGTGTTTTTATCGATTTCATCTGTTCCCCACCCGGGAACGGTCGCAGCATTCGCAGAAAAGGGCTGCTTCGTAGGCGCATCAGAATAGAAGATACGTGCCGTAAGAAGGTTCTGGTTTGTAATGTTCTGATCCAGATTGACGGTGTACTGATTCTCCCGGTAGCTGGCGGGGATCGCGAACGTTGACTCTCCAATCGGTACCTGTGTCGGATCGGTAGTGGGGAGCTGGATCTGCGGCGACGGAATCGCGAATTGGCCGTTTTTGAATTTGAGATTGAGAAGCTTCAGCGCAACGGGGTGAATATTTGATCCGTTACACGCTACCTGGGTTCCACCTGCCAACGTAGGGTACGCGCAAAACTGTGCGCCCAGTGTTGAGGCCGAGCGGTCACTGGTGAGTTGCGGAAGTATTACCGTTAATGCCCCGCCCTCGCCATTTGATGAGCGAAGCCCTTGGAATGCGCCAAACAGGTAGGTGCGATCCCGCAGCAGCGCTCCTCCAGCGGATGCGCCGAATTGATTCTGCTTCAGGACCGGTCGAGGTTGACCTGTGGCCTTAGAGAAGAAGTCGTTTGCATTGAAAATATCGTTGCGTAAAAATTCCCACGCGGAACCATGAAGATGATTGGTGCCGGACTTGCTGACGAGATCAACGTTCGCGCCCGTGCCTCGGCCGTACGTTGCGTCGTAGTTCCCTGTCTGCACCTTGAATTCCTGAATTGTGTCAGGTGCAGGCACGGCCACACCGACTTCTTCAAGATCGTTGGCTGCGGAGTTTTGCGCCAGGTTGTTCGCGTCAATACCATTGAATTGCACGTTGTTTGCAGTAGTTTTGCTGCCGTTTGCCATCACATCCTGCGTACCGCGGCCAAGGACAGTCGCGTCCGGCAGGCCGACGATGACCCCCGGGGACAAAGAGAGGATCTGAGTAAAGTTGCGGTTTGAGAGTGGCAGAGATTGCATGGTCAGTTCATCAACGGCACGGCCTAACGCAGAACCCTCACTGTTCAGGAGTTCCTGCTCGGCATTCACCAGGACACTGGTAGATGCGCCAACCACAGCAAGATGGAAATCCACCGTGCTCGTTTCGCTTACGACGATTACTACGCCCTGAGACTTTGCGGTCGTAAAACCGGCAGCCTCTGTAGTCGCAACGTAGGTGCCTGGTGGAAGCAGTGCAATTCCATACTCGCCCGAACTGCCGGTAACTGCGACTCGCCGGGAGTCGGTGTTCTGATTTTCAAGTGTGACTCGTGCATTGGGTAACGCATGTCCATCGGGACCGAACACAATGCCTCGAAGGGCGCCAGTTCCCGGCGCCTGCGCTGCAACGGTGACTGGCAGCAGTAAAAGAAAGTAGATTGCAAATGCTCTAACTCGAGAACCGATATTCATGAATCTCACTCCGCGGTGTTCTTCCAACGTGCACAAAGCATAAGCGGGGCAAGATATGCAGCTTGTCATGAATATGTCTCCGCAATGTCAAAATGCTAATGAAATCCCGAGACACAACCTCGATGAAGGTACCAAACGGATCTCGCGAGTTCCGCAGGATGGGGCATAGCATGACAATCAATTGACAAAGTGCAGACGAACACGAGACACATTCGACTCGGTGTTCCGCTAGCCTCGTCCATATGCGGAACTCGTCTTTGCACATGCTCTTGCTCAGAACAACTACTTTGGCGACCGTGGCTGTCTCGTTTCTTATTGGGATGGGGAATAGTGCTGCGGCGCAAGATACTCCACTGATCTCTGGTGGGGTCGCGTTCTTCTCAAACACAAACGGCGGCAAGACGACCTATTTGCCAATCGTAGAGCCATTATTGGCTGCTCCGATTGGTGACAGAATATTGATTGAATCGCGTGCGGTTTTACTCGAAAGCATCTCGCAGAAAACAAACGGAGAATCCGGTTACGATCACTCCCATCTGGCCAATCTTGTCTATCTCCAGGGCGATATTCACGCCGCGCCTCACTTGAACGTGATAGCAGGCGATTTTCTATTGCCCTTTAATACGTACAACGAGCGGCTATCAGAATTGTGGATCGGCAACTTTCAGGATGGGCCGCTCATTGCAAGCGTCGGCACAATGTCATCTGGTTCCGGCATCGGCGGAATGCTGAGCGGATCTGCTGCTTCGAATTCACATTACTCGCTTAGCTATAACGGGTGGTTTTCGGCACGCAGCGGCAACGAACAATTTAGTTCGAAGCGTTCAGCCGGTGGTCGCGCAAGCGTCTACCTGCCTGACAGCCGTCTTGAAATTGGCTTCTCCTACGATCGGCTTTTGCAGGCCAAGCACGAGGATTTTTTTGGGGCGCATCTGTGGTGGGAGCCGAAGGACACTGCCTTTCGTCTTCGCTCAGAGTACGCGGCTGGTGAACACGCGCACGGCTATTGGGTTGAAGCCGATTATCGCGCCCAGGCTTTCGGAGGTCTCGACAGTTGGGTAGGCCGCTTCGAGCCTTTGTTCCGCATGCAGCAGACATTCAGGAAGGACAGCCTTGCGAGCGACAGCGTTCCCCCGGCGAATACACAACGCGCGGACTTCGGCCTGGATTACAACCTGCCGCACAACACGAGAATCCTGACCAGCTATTCGCGCCAGTTCTCATCTACGAAGAACGTGAATGTCTGGGAAACTGGGATCGTTTATCGCTTCCTGTTCCCAACCTGGAAGGGCAAGTAGTTCCGCGAAGCTGTCCACCTTGACTAGTGCTTTGTCACGGCACGGTCTTTCCCAGGGGTCTCTAGAACAACAATCTGGTGACAACTTTCAGACTCTGTTATGACACATCACCATAGCCAACGCCCTAGCCTTACCACAGTAGCCGATGTGAACCCGGCACACACTTAGCCGAAGTCCGGGAAAGCGCGCTAATAGCAATCGTCAGGAGCAATCATGAAACGCACTAAGTTACTAACATTAAGTTCATTTGTATTGGTGTTCGCAAGCGTCTTGGGCCAAACTCCTGAACACAAGCAACCCAAGCCAACCAAGGCGACTGCGTCGAGCACCGGAAATCAGGATCGCGGACAGCAAGTATTTGCCCAAAACTGTTCACGATGCCACAACGCGCCGGAAGGCTTCTCGAACAGAATCTCCGGAACGATTGCGAGGCACATGCGGGTTCGCGCCAGTCTGAGTGATGCCGATTACAAAGCGCTTCTACACTTTCTAAACCCGTAAACATCAGGTGGGCCCTGATCTATTTCGCGAATCTTAACCAGGAGATTGTAATGAAGAGATTGTTCGTGCTGCTGAGTGTCGCAATCGGGCTTGCGACAGCAGCATTGCTTCCTCCCACTGCTCCAGCCCAGGAAGCACCGCAACGGATTGAGATCACTGCGAAGCGCTTTGCATTTACTCCCGGCGAAATCACTCTGAAGAAGGGCCGGCCGGTTGCGATCGTAATCAAAAGCGCCGATGTGGAACATGGATTTCGGATCAAAGAGTTCGGCGTAAATATCACGGTCAAGGCCCACGGTACGGTTGAAGTGAACTTCACGCCTGACAAGACTGGAGACTTCATTGCACAATGTACCGTTTTTTGCGGACCGGGACACGGATCAATGCAACTCAAGCTACATGTGGTGGCATAGGAATGCGCAGCTTCGCTCACGCGGCGTTCGCGGTCGCATTGACGATTCTGACGGGCTGTAAAGCAACGCGCCCCAGCAAAATCGAAACGACAACTATTACGTACGCCAAGCATCACTTTCTTGTGGGCAACCAGAACAACAAGAACCCTCTCCCAGATTCACCTGAAAATCGAACTGACGGCAAAAACGCGTTTTCGCATTACTGCGTGGCCTGCCATGGAATGGACGGGCAAAACACGGGCGTCCCGTTCGTGGAACACATTTCACCCCCCATCCCATCACTCGCGTCGCGAGAAGTGCAGAGCTACACAGACGGGCAGTTGAAATGGATCCTCGATTATGGAATTGCTCCTTCCGGAATGCCAGGCTCGAAAGGAACCTTGAGCGACGATGAGCTCTGGTCAATTGTGCTCTACCTTCGCCATTTGCCGCCCGCGGGGAGTCAGGGCACGCCTGATATGTACTCCCATTAGGCCGTTGAGGGATGCAGCGCTGCTCACAATCTGAGGCTATATAGAAATGCAAATGGAAGTCACAACGGTCGCGACCGGCGAGAGTACCGAAAGTCATGGCCTTGCATTTGCCGTCGGCTTCTTTTTCTCTTTCCGACTTTGCATCGTGCTTCTGTCTGTGAATCTGCTGGGGCTTGAGCCCAGTACAGGTACTGCAATCAGCCTTTGCCTGGGCGTATTTCTTTTCGGGCTTCTGTGCTTTAACACAGAGAGAGAAGTCGCGCCCACTTTCACCACTCTGTTGCAACCCTACCCCGCGCGATGGGTGATTGGATTCCTCGCGTTTGCTGGCGTGAGCCTTCTCTGGAGCGAAACGGCATCTCTGCTTAATTCGGCTGGCTACTGGGGCGGGATGGCCATCGATGTTGCCAGTGTCTTGCTCTTGCTCCTGCTCCGTTCCAACACACCTGCCGCTGTAGGGCACGCCATTCTCAAGGGATATATCTGGAGTACCTGCTGTCTCGCCGCGGTCGCGTGGATGATGCCTGCAGCCTCCGATCTTCGACTGGGTGACGAGCAGTTTTTCAATGCCAACCAAATTGGCAATCTTTGTGCTTTCGCGATCTTCTTCGCGCAGTACCTTTCCCGTGTGGAAGAAGGAGATTGGCGTTCGGCGAAGTTCTTCCTGGTGGTTACATTGATTCGCAGCCTGAGCAAGACAACGCTGGCCGCCTTCCTAGTTAGTGAAGCGCTCTTGCTGATGCTCGACAGATCAATGAGCCGAAAAACTAAATGGCTCATCGTGGGGTTTGCGCTGATTCTCCTGGCTGTGTTTTGGGGCCTTCTGGTTGCCTATTTTGACTACTACACGAATAACGGCAATCAGGCCGAGACCCTCACCGGCCGTGTTGTCATCTGGCTCTATGTGCTCGGGGGCGTCACCGATCATCCATGGACTTTGTTTATTGGACACGGATTCGATTCCTGGTGGAAGGTCGTTCCTCCCTTTGGTGGCCAATTGTTTGAAGCTCGCCATGCGGAGAACGAGATTCTGCAACAGCTTTACGCATATGGCTTCGTCGGAATCGTACTATTGATTGGAATTTATGGTAGCCTGTTTCGCTTTCTGCGCAAACAACAAAAAGGTGCGGCCAGAACCCTGATGCTCTGTTTCCTCGCTTTCATAGCAGTGCGCGGGTTGGCGGAATCGGACGCTTTCGACCTGCTACTGCCTTTGTGGACCGTCGTGCTGATCAGTGCTCTTGCTTCATTCCGGCAGATTTCTGAACGAAGCACAGTGGCCAGTTCACAAATCGACCTATCGAAAATGTCATCGGAATGTAATTTCTCAAATTCCAGTGGCGAACTGCCATCGAAATGAGTGACAATTTGTGAAGAAAGGCCCTGAGATATGATTGATTCCCCAAGTCTTGTCGCTCGAGCTCAGAATAACCCTCCACTCGCGCAGAGTCTCGGAAACATTCTTGTTGTCGAAGACGATCCTCGAATGCAAAAGACTCTGCAAAGGACGTTTTCACAGGAGCACTACGCAACTGTGGTTGCCGGAGACGGGCAGACTGGTCTGGATCTGTTCCGAAAGGAGCTTCCTTCAGCGGTAATTCTGGACCTGATCCTGCCTCATATCTCCGGAAGAGAACTTTGCAGGACATTCAAACAGCTTGCCCCAGAGGTCCCGGTAATCGTATTGAGCGCCATCAGCGAGGTAGCCGATAAGGTTCTCCTACTGGAGTTGGGCGCGGATGATTACGTAACCAAGCCTTTTAGCCCGCGGGAGTTGACGGCCCGAGTGCAGGCCGCAATTCGCAGGCAGCGCAAGCCCCCGACTCAAAAAGTCTATCGCTTTGGCGAGTGTGAAGTTGACTTCAGCAAAATGACCATTAAGTGCGGCGGAAATCCCGTTGTGATTACTGCCCACGAATTCAAGCTGCTGAGGTTCTTTACCGAAAACGCAGAGCGAGTCCTTTCGCGCGACGTTCTTCTGAACGAAGTGTGGGGTTACAACTTCTATCCAACTACGCGGACAGTGGATAATCAGATTCTGAAGTTGCGCCAGAAACTTGAACCCGACCCAGCAAACCCGAGACACTTGCTAACAATTTATGGCGCTGGATACAAGTTTGTTCCCTGATGGCTTCACTTGCCCAATCAAAATGAACAATCGCCCTCGAGGGTAAAGACTGTGCGCGATAGACCAGGCATTCGGACGCATATGCTGCTGGTCATCGCGATGGCCCTTGTCATTGCGGTTGTCACCTTGCTCAGCTTGCTGCTGATTCGCCATCAGTTAAGCCGCCAGGTCACGGATAATGTTTCGCGCGATCTCGATCGCTCGGTCACAACTTTTAGAAATCTTCAGGCGGAAAGACTCGCCGCTTTGGAGCGTGCAAACGCTCTCCTCTCGAAGCTCCCCACATTAAAGGCCCTCATGACGAGCGGCGATGATCTGACCATTCAAGATGGCGCCGCCGAATTCTGGCGGGTCAGCGGCACTGATCTTTTCGTCCTGGTCGATACCGGGGGCCGAATTGTGGCGTCGTACGCACAGAACAAGCCGATCGACGAAGAGCTCCGTAACGGTATCAAAGGGCTGTTGGGCTCCCCGGCAAAAAACTATCTCATCGACGGCGGTTCGCTTTATGCTTGCACCGTGCGTCCGCTCTATTTCGGTAGCGACAAGGAAGGAACACTCCTTGGCTACGTGGTGAGCGGCATTTCAATCGAACGAACCGTCCGGCAGCTGAGTACACCTACCGGCATTGAAGCTGCGTTCCTGAGCGGCGACCAGGTGATCGTTAGTACGTTCGATTCTTCAGTTGCACCAGAATTGGCGCGCCAAGCGGGTGTGCTTTCAAACATGACTCGGGCTCCCGCGAATTTTGCGCTGGGCGACACGCGCTTTCTTTCGGCAACTGAGGATCTTTCCGCCGCATCGACCGCACCGCTGCGTCTCGTCGTATTCAAGTCATTGAAGCCGGCGGAAGAGTCGATAAGCCAGATTGATCGCATGGTTGTGATCGTCGGCCTCCTTGCTTTGATTTCCGGTACTGCCCTGATGGTGGTGGTTTCGCGCCTGGTTACGCGTCCGCTTGAAGAGCTGTCGACCAGCGTGAAAGCGTTTGGCATTGGTGACGTGACTCACCGTGTTCCAAGTCATGGCACTCAGGAGGTACGGGAATTAAGTACCGCATTCGTGGCAATGAGAAGCGAAATTCAAAAGGCGAATCAAGCGGTCGTTGAATCCGAGCGCCTGGCGACAATTGGGCGCATGGCCAGTTCCGTTTCTCACGACCTGCGCCATTACCTCGCCGCCATCTACGCCAATGCCGAGTTTCTCGTCTCGGATGGATTTCAGCCAAAAGAACGCGCGGAGATCTTTGCGGATATTCGGAACGCAGTAATCGGAACTACTGACATGCTTGAATCGTTGTTGATCTTCAGCCGCACCGGGGCGAACATCCGCAGGCAGCCGGAGCTCATGTCAACACTGCTTGAGCGAGCCATCGCCCTGGTCCGCACTCATCCCGATGCTGAAGGAATCACGTTTGAAACACATTTTGGCATCGCTGCAAATTCTGCCGCTCTTGTGGACGGCAAACAAATCGAAAGAGCTATTTCCAACCTGCTCTTGAACGCGTGCCAGTCTGCGCGTTCGGTGCGGCCTGAAGCCTATGTTGCTGTGGCTCTGGAAGAACCTGACGATTTGGTGGTAATCAACGTTATCGATAATGGCCCGGGCGTTCCTGAGAGCATTCGCCAGAGTCTTTTCGAGCCCTTTGTGAGCGAGGGCAAGCAAAAAGGTACCGGGCTTGGGTTGACACTAGCTCACTGCATTGCCTTGGAGCACGGCGGCGAGGTGGCTCTTATCAGTAGCCGTCCCGGTGAGACAATCTTTCAGATGAAAGTGGCGCGTGATCTTTCGGCTGAATCCCAAGTAAATGCTGCAGACCCCGAGCGCCAGGAGCAGGTGATTCCTGATGAAAATGTACAGCCGTAGTCACCACCGATGCTTGAGTTTCAAAAGTAGCACCGGCGGCTCAGTTATCGCACTACTGTCATTGGCACTCGGCCTTACGCAGATGACTTCGAGCGCGCAGGAGCAAAACCAGCAAGGACTGAATGACAGATTCCAACAGTTGAGCCAAGCATTGGCGACTACCCAGGCAGAGTTGGAGCAGTCGCAACGCAAGGTGGAAGAAATGCGAAAGGAACTGAGCGAACTCCAACGACAACTCGCAGCGAGCGGACCAGGCGCGCAGCCTGGTTCCACATCTGAATCAGCCTCAACGGTTTCTTCGTCCCTGGGAACGCCAGAAGATCTAGCTGCCGCAGTCCAGGACATTCGCGAACGTCAAGCCATGACCGAATCGCAGATCGCGACACATGAGCAAAGCAAGTTGGAGACGCAATCGAAGTATTCGCTGAAAGTCACGGGCTTGGTCCTAATGAACGGTTTCGTGAATACCGGCGCTGTCGACATGCCTGCAACACCCACGGTAGCTATACCTGGCAATGGAAGCGCGGGTGCTTCTGTACGACAGACTGTGGTGGGTTTCGATGCGGCGGGACCTCATCTGCTGGGCGCAGATAGTTTTGCGGATTTGCGCATCGACTTCGGCGGCAGTTCTGTCCCATATGGACCTCAGTCGGCATATCCTGAATACGCTTCGTCGAATTCAACGTATCTCCGGCTTCGCACTCTTCACGCTGGACTGGCCTGGACGCGAACTCAGGCACAGTTCGCACTCGACCGTCCCCTCGTAAGTCCTGACACTCCCACCTCGCTCACTGCCGTCGCTGAACCGGCGCTTGCATGGTCAGGAAATCTCTGGACATGGAATCCACAAGCAATCCTGACGCATAATTTTGGACGTACTGGTTATGCGAACCTACAAGTGCAAGCTGCATACATCGATCCTCAGGATGCGCCGGTTTCCGCAATTGCTTTGAGCCAGGCAATCATCCAGCCGACAAGCGCTCAGCAAACCTCCGTGCCGGGCGTTGAGGCTCGCGTCGCGTTGATTGGGACAGGCAGCGATGATGATCGCAACCACATTGGTGTCGGCGGCTATTTCGCGCGCCATCACACGTCAATCAATCGCAATTACGATTCATGGGTGGCAACTCTGGACGTTCGCCGGCGCTTGTTCGCAGGGCTTCAACTAAGTGGAAGCTTCTATCGTGGCCTCGGATTGGGTGGACTTGGCGGGGGCGCGTTCAAGGATTACGTTTACAAGTTGAATCCGAACACGGGTGGTTACTTTTTCAAAGCACTTGATGATGTGGGCGGATGGGCGCAGCTGAAGGAAACTGTTAATGAGCGTCTTCAATTCAATGGTGCCTACGGAATGGACAACGTATTCTCTGCGCAAATGCGTCGCTATTACATTTCAGGTGGTACGATGTATCAAAATCTCACGATTAATCGGACGTTCACCGGGAATGTGATCTATACGCCCAGCGCTTACCTGCTGTTCTCGCTGGAGTACCGTCATCTGCAGAGTTCGCCGATCACGGATTCTTCTGCGCAGAGCAACATTATCGGAATGGGCGCCGGTTTTAAATTCTGATGAGGAAGAGAACTCCTATTCTCGTGGTTTGCGCCCTTGCCTTGGTGGCACCATTCACAGGCGCGCAAGATGGCTCTCAATCGGAGCCTACGGCTGAGTTGCGTCTGCAAATCGTGCCGACGACATCCTCAAATCAACATGTGCCACCCGCAGTCGCCTGGCTCGATCCAATCCAGGGGACCCCTGCTCTCCCGTTTACCTCGAATGGAAAGTACACACTCTTACAAAAGAACCGCACATTCATTCCGCATCTGCAGGTAATTCCTGTCGGCAGTGTCGTTCAGTTTCCAAATGCTGACCCCTTCTTCCATAACGTCTTCTCTCTTTTTGAGGGTAAGCGGTTCGATCTTGGGCTCTACGAAGCAGGGTCGAGCCGGTCCGTGACATTTTCCCGCGAAGGCGCTTCCTACATCTTCTGCAATATTCATCCCGATATGAGTGCCGTTGTGCTTGCTGTAGCCACTCCGCTCTACGCGGTCGCTGCTGCAGATGGATCGTTCGCCTTGCATGGAATTCCACCGGGGAACTACAGACTGCATCTGTGGATTGAAGGTGTTCCCCAACCAGTGCTCGACGGCCTTGGTCGTAATCTACACATCACTTCAACGGGCCTCGACCTTGGAACAATCAAGCTGCCGCTCACTCGGCCCGATAGCCACCCCAATAAATTTGGCGGTTCATACGACGAGCACACACACTCGACATATTGAGCGCCTCAACAATGCGGTGACATTCACCTGACACCCTTATGACATGGGCCAACTGCCCCCTCGCTAGACTGGCGATTGAACGGCATTGCCGGCAGACCTCTCGTGAAGAGGTCTCTGAGAGGTGAGAATCCCTTGTCCTCCGTTTCGAATTCAGCTAATTCTGAACGGGTGGAAACCCCTGATCTGCGGAAGCTCCGCCCCGTTCAAGACGATTGGCTCGGCCAGATTCAGAAAACAGGAAAAGCGACACGCCCCGAGGACGTCTTCTCGTTCATCTCTCATCCGTTAAGCACAGTGGAGTTGGCACAGCTTGCAATCCTGCGCATGCTTGACCATCCCTTTAGCGATGATTCTTCCAATCTGCAGAAGCTTTCGCGCAGCGAATGGAAACAGGTACTCCAATGGCTCGACTACAGCGGTGTTGCCCTGTACTTCTTCGATCGCTTTCGCCATTCGGGATCGATCGATCTTTTGCCTCACTGGATGCACGATCGATTGCAGCTAAGCCTTGACGAAAATATTGCGCGCACCCGCAGTCAAATCGAAGAGTCCGCCGCTATCCAACAGGAGTTTCAACGGCTGGGCATCCACTATTCGGTGATCAAGGGGATATCACTCTGGCCCCATTCAGTGCCTGATCCCGTGTTGCGATCACAACTGGATCTGGATTTTTTAGTGGCCGAGGAAAGCGCGGACACCGCGCGGAACGTCCTCGAGCGGAGGGGTTATCGCCTCTATGCTGCCAGCGACAGGAGTTTGGAATTCAAATGCAATGAGCAACTCGGCATGTCAGTGAAGGACCTCTACAAAGATCTGCGATCATGGTCAGTTGAGTTACACGTCGAACCAACGGCAACCGGCAATCACTCTCGTTTGGACAGGCTTGAATGGCGTGAGCTATTTGGTATGCGGATGCCTACGCTCTCATCTGTCGATATTTTCCTGGGACAGGGTCTACATGTTCACAAGAATGTTTGCGCGGAGTTTCTGCGTTCGGCGCATGTATGGGAATTTCGTAACGCAGTGCTATCTCGCCGGCATGACGCCGCCTTTTGGAAGGCCGTTCGCATTGCGGCTATTGACAATCGAAGCGTTGCGATTCGGCTTGGCGTTGTTTTGCTTCTGATCACAGAAGCGCTGGGAGAGTCTGCACCAGATTCACTAACCGGCTGGACCGTTCCACTTGTTCCTGCAGCGGCCCGCATGTGGATCAGGAGATACGGCCACCGTTCCGTCCTTGGGAGATTTCCAGGCAGCAAGCGGTATCTCCTGCTGCAGAAGGCGCTACATGATGCTGGTGTAACTCCGCGTCGACACTCCGTGGAATCACTCATTCCAACACGATTGCCTCCTCCGATTATTCGCCCCCTGCAAAACGAATCAAGTGTCACCCGAATCCTTCGCAACTGGATGCAATTCAAGTTCATAGCCCATCGGTTACGTTTCCATCTCATTGCGGGCTTTGACTATTGGCACGAGTCTCAACTTTGGGCGAAAATCGTGCGGAAGATCGACCAGTAATTGCGGGCCTTCCCACTATCTGCCTGACTTGGCTAGAGAACCACCATGGGGCAAGATTGGAACCAAACTCGAGGAGTCACGAAAATGCGGTCAGCCGCAAGCGCCAAAAAGATCGCATCGCATGCCGCTCCGAAAGCTGATGCGGATAATACCGGGCTTCTTGGGATTACTTTGCAATGTCCACGTTGTGCCGGCTTGGTTCAAAATTGGGTTTGCAGTAACTGCGGTTTATGTGTTCGAACGATCGAGGGAGTTGTACATGCGCTGCCACCCGAACGTGTTGCCTACCACGCGCGTTTTGTAGAGGAATATCAGCAAGTTTGCAACGGGCAAGTCACAGACCCTCCGAGCGATGAATATTATCTCGGTTTGCCGTATGGCATTGCCAGTCGTCAGAGCAGCCTTGGATGGAGTTCACGGGCTCGGAATTTCGACTGCCTATTAGGGCGTGTACTGAAACCGGCGTTGCCCAGGGACGCCCGGATTCTAGACATTGGCGCCGGAAATTGCTGGTTGAGCTATCGTCTCGCCCTTGCCGGATATAGCCCATGCGCCATCGATCTGTTGACTAACGATCAGCACGGACTGGGAGCAGCTAAACATTACCGGAACTATTTGCCCGAGTTCTTTCCGCGAATTCGAGCAGAGATGGCTCATTTGCCATTCCGTGACAGCCAATTCCAGGCGGTCATTTTCAATGCTTCGCTACACTACGCTGAGAAAGCCGAGGTTGCCCTGCGAGAAGCATTGCGCTGCTGCACTCCAAGTGGCATCGTCGTTATTTCAGACACGCCGATGTATCATTCTGCCGAACAAGAAAAATCCAGCGTGACCGAACCGGGCTCTCCTCTTCTGACATGCGAAAGTGTCAAGTCGCTTGAGTCCAGCCTTAAAATTCGCTGGAGCGTCCATTACCCCCCAATTGGGCCGACTTATACTCTTCGGCGCGTGAATGGCTGGCTCTGGAGTCGAGCTCAAATTCCTCATCAGCCTATCTACACTGCACGCAAGATGCCTAAATGAAGCTCGGAACCAATCTGCAAAAGGAATGACAATTCGCTGACGACGATATGACACATTTCTTATCGCGCTCAAATAGCTTTGGATTCAACGAGCAGAAGCCTCATGCGCCAAGCGATGACATCGGATTCCCATTTCAAATTGCATCACTGTCGTCTCGTCCAACGGACGGCGGGATGGGCTCTGCTCGGTTTACTGCTCTCCTGCAGCGCAGTCGAATCGAATTGTCAGGCTGCTTCAGGCGCTCTACAGCAGGGGGGCGCCAACAGCGCAGGGGGAGACATTGACAGCACAACAGCCGATCAGTCGGCCCGAACGCGGAGCCTGGCACAACAGGGCGGAGCGCTCTCCTCCAATCAGATCATCAGCTTGCTGCAACAGAATCCAGATCTGTTGCAGGAGTTCAAAGCGCAGCTTGCAGACCGACTGCAGCAGCAAGGTCTTCAGGTTGATCCGAACGACATCTCCGATCAGATGCTGTTCAATCAAATTTCTACGAACGCAAGGCTTCGTGCCAGCGTTTCGAGCGTGCTTCGTGCCCGCGGAATGGTATCCGCCGATGACATCCAGGCCTTGGACTCAGGCAGCGGTACAGACCAGGTGCAAGACTCAACTGCTTTCGCACAAGGGGCATTCTCTTCAGACGACGGCGCCGGTCAATATGGCGGAGCTTCCGGACGCCGTATCAGCGAAGGAATTCCAGGAGTTGATTTAAGCGGAACGCAAGACGCGTTTGGCCTGACTCTTGGCCGCGAACAGAGGCCTCGCAGTTTGGACAAGGGAACTTCTTCTACAGACATCCCCAAGGTTGTCCAGAAATCGACCCCTTTCGACTTACAGTCATTGCACGATCTGTACGTTCAAATCCCGAATGACAGCCAACAATTGAAGCGCTTTGGAGCAGAGGCCTTCGTTAATCGCCTCTCTCCCGCGGCAAGTCGTGGGATCGCGGGGCGCGATAGCCCCCTTGATGTGCCGCTGGGCCCTGATTACGTTGTGGGGCCCGGGGACAAGCTGACCATCGATCTATGGGGCGGCGTGAACCAGGCTATTTCGCGCACAGTCGATCGAGACGGACGAATCCTCCTGCCGGAGGGCGGTGCAATACAGATTGCGGGACTCTCGCTAGGCAAGGTGCAGAGCCTTGTTGAAAGCACGCTCAGGCCGCAGTTCCGGAACGCCCAAGTTGCGGTCACCGTCTCCGGCCTGCGTTCGATCCGTGTGTACGTGGTCG
>Ga0157374_10001413_pt1 | contig 20349 bp, 13 predicted proteins | sample M25metaG_FD_115308 | JGI IMG/M metagenome (GOLD analysis project Ga0157374, IMG submission 115308) | Miscanthus rhizosphere microbial communities from Kellogg Biological Station, Michigan, USA - M2-5 metaG | ecosystem: Host-associated > Plants > Roots > Rhizosphere > Soil | place: USA: Michigan... | reverse complement strand
TACGGCAAACGGCAGGGCGCTCAGATCTCAATCGTCACTGGATCCGGCACGAATCATCTGCATGGGTCTGCTTATGAGTTCCTCCGCAACTCGGCCCTTGACTCTCGGAATTACTTTGATCAGACACACATTCCTGAATTTCAGCGAAACAATTTCGGCGGTTCGCTTGGCGGTCCGATCCGGCGGGACAAGCTCTTCCTCTTCGCCAACTACGAAGGCTATCGCCAGAACCTCGGCCTCTCCGATGTAACCTTCGTTCCAGACACACAGGCACGTCAGGGATATTTGCCGGATTCTGCGAACCCGTCCGGGCCGCGTAAAAACTATGGCGTTGCGCAGGGAGTAGCTCCGCTGTTCAACCTCTGGCCCACGCAGAATGGTCCCGCACTACTCGATGCCAACGCCAACCCTACGGGCATTGCGCTTGCCTACTCCAATCCGATGCAGCATATTCGGGAAGACTTCGGCACCACGCGCTTCGACTACAACATCAGCCCAAACGATCTCTTCTTCGCTGTATACACGGTGGATGATTCCACAGCCGATACTCCCACACAGAACCCACTCGCCTCCATCAACGAAGATCTTCGAGCACAGGTCGCAAGTCTACAGGAGCAACACGTCTTTTCTCCACGCCTGCTCAATACTGCTCGCTTCGGCTTTTCGCGTGCCTCATTCTTCTTCCTGGGTTCTTCGTCGCCGTTGAACGGAGCACAGGTCCCGGGCTGGGTGGAAGGCAAACCTGTTGGAGCAATCGTTATCGCGGGTTCCACGGCCTCCAATGGCTCTTCGCAGATCACAGGGGCAGGAGCAAACGTCGGCTCCAACAACGCTACAACACGTAATCTGTTCACCTTTGACGATCACATCTTCTGGACGCACGGCCGTCACCAGATCGAGGCGGGCGGTTGGCTGCAACGAGTTCAGTCGAACGACAACCTGGCACAGAACCAGTTTGGCCAAGCCTCGTTCGCCTCCCTTACGACCTTCTTGCAAGGGACGGTAAGGTCATTCGCCGTCGTGCCTGCTCCCACCGCGCTGGGCTGGCGCTCCTGGATGGGCGCTGGCTACATCGAGGATACGATTCGTTTCACTCCACGGGTCGAAGTCCGCGCGGGCCTGCGCATTGAGTCCACTAATGGCTTTAATGAGTCGCAAGGGCGCGCTTCCAATTACGGCTTCACAAACGGCGTCATCAACACGAATCCCACGATCGGCTCATCGCCGCTGACGGAAAATCGGGCTAAATTTCTTCCCGCGCCTCGCGTGGGAGTAGCGTGGGACGTACACGGTAACGGCCACACCAGTATTCGCGCAGGCTTCGGTATGCACTACTCTTTGCTCGACACCCTGGACTACCGGCTTGACCAGGCTGCGCCGTTCAACACCACGCTCGCGCTTGCGAACGTCCCTGTTTCGAGCCTCAACATCAATTCCTCAACCAAGCCTTCCCCCGGTACGCTCGTCTCACCTTCGAGCGTTCAAACCGATATCGCAACTCCCACAGTGCTCTCGTGGAGTCTGCACATCGAGCAACAACTCGCTGCCAACACAGCGCTCACGATCGGCTATATCGGGTCACACGGTTACCATCAGATTCTCTCCGCCGATCTCAACGAGCCGGCCGCCACCGTAAACAATGGAGTTATCTACTATCCGACAACCAACAAGGTAAATCCAGCGGTGGCAAATACGACCTCATGGATCTCGCAGGGCCTCAGCAACTACAACGGGCTGGTAGTTGATGTTCGACGCAGTTTGGCGAAGGGACTCCAAATTCGTGGCAACTACACCTTTTCGTCGAACCTCGACAACGGATCGGCGTGGAACACAAGCGTGAGTGCAAACACTCCAGCCTTTGTTTCTTATCCAAACGATCCGAGCATCGACTATGGCAGGGCGGCAACCGATATCCGGCATCTCGTCGCAATTAATGGAACTTATGATCTGCCGATTGGACGCGGACATATCATCGGCTCCAATCTCAGCGGCCTGGCAAATCGCGCCGTTAGCGGCTGGACGCTAAGTACCATCGTCGCGTTACAGTCGGGCTTTCCCTTCTCTCCGCAACTCGGCTATAACCCTACGGGGTCTGGGGACACCCGCAACCCGGTTCGACCGGACATTAATCCAAACTTCCACGGCAATCTCTATCCGCGAACTCCGCAGCAGTTTTTCAACCCGGCTGCGTTCCTGGCGCCCGCGTACGGCACCGTCGGCAATCTTGGTCGCGACACGCTTACCGGTCCTGGGCTCGCCAACGCCGACGTGTCGGTGCTCAAGGGCACGCAGGTCAGCGAACGCCTGCATGCGCAGTTCAGAGTGGAATTTTTTAATGTGCTCAACCACACGAACTTTGCGACACCGAACCCGGTTGTCTTTACCTCCGGGCCGACGCAGGGGAGCGCTGCAAACCAAACTACCGCAGTTGTTACCAGCCCGACAGCTGGAGTCATCACCGCGACGTCGACGACTTCACGTCAGATCCAATTCGGGCTTAAACTGCTGTTCTAATTTCATCGCTGGTTAGCGAGACGGATTTCGTCCGTCTCGCACTCTACTAGACGCGATGAGTACACTACTGTTGAGCGATGCCATTTGAGACGCCCAACTCCGGTCCACTCGTCTCCGTAGCAGACCCCACGCCTAGCGGCTTCGCTCCGCTCCAAATACGGCTCTTCCGTGATCGCTGGATTGCCTCGACCATCTCTTCAGTCGGGACATGGATGCAGGACACAGCCGGAACCTGGCTGATGACAGTTTTGACGGGTTCGCCGCTACTAATTGCATTAATGCAGACGGCAGCCTCCCTTCCCGTGCTGCTCCTAGGTCTGCTGGCGGGAGCGACCGCAGACATCTTCGATCGCCGAAAGCTCATCATCTTCTGGCAAGCGTGGATGCTCGGCTCTGTGGCGATCCTTGCAATCCTCACGTTCCTCGGCCATGTGTCGCCCTGGTCTCTCTTAGCCTTTACCTTCCTCCTAAACATCGGCTCGGCTATGAACAACCCGGCCTGGCAGGCGATCATTCCTGAGCTAGTTCCCCGCGAGCTGATTCCTGACACTGTCTCGCTGAACGCAGCTTCCAATAACCTTGCCCGCGCCGTCGGTCCAGCTCTCGGCGGACTCATGGTCGCAGCCTTTGCGAAGGTTCACACTGGTGCCGGCTGGGTCTTTTTTCTGAACGCTGCCTCCTTTGCTGGAGTCATATGGGTGCTCGTCAACTGGAAGCGCACACCGCTGTTTAAGTCTGCGCTTCCCTCGGAGCGCATCGCCGGCTCCATCATGACGGGCCTCAGATACGTTCGCTATGCCCCGGAATTGAAGGCGTCGCTCGCGCGAGCCTTCACCTTCACATTCTTCGTCTCGGCGATCTGGGCTCTGCTCGCGGTAGTTGCAAAGCGAGATCTCAGCCAGGGAGCGATTGGCTACGGCATCTTGAACGGCTCGCTCGGGCTAGGCGCGGTAGTCGCTGCCACACAACTTCCGCGTCTCCGGAGGAGATTCACGGCTGATCAGATTATCGCGGCCAGCACGTTCTACGATGTCGCGACGCTGCTCATCCTTGCATACGTCCACTATCCGGCCATCATTATTCCCGCGCTGATCGTCTCCGGCTTCGCATGGACTAGTACGATGTCCCAGCTCAATACGTCGGTTCAACTTTCAGTTCCGGCATGGGTGCAGGCTCGCGCGCTGGGAATGTATCTGATGACCTTCCAGGGTGGAATGGCCTTCGGTTCCATTTTGTGGGGTTTCGTTGCCGAGCACGTCTCGACGCCCACTGCATTCGCGATCTCAGCCTGTGGGCTCGCGATCACGTATCCATATATCCGTCGCTTCCACATCCTGCAAGGTCCTATCCCCGATCACACGCCCCATAAACCTTCACGCCCTGCGCTACAGCCCACACCATTTCCACCCGTCGACTCGGATGAGGCGGATGACCCTCTGCATGCAGGCCCTGTGCGGATCTCCATCGACTACCGCGTTCCTATGGATCGCTACGCGGAGTTCACTCATGCAATACATCAACTCCGCGGCGTACGCCTGCGTGACGGCGCAATTCGCTGGGGAATCTACCGCGATGCGGTTGATCCCGAACATCTCAATGAAACATTCCTGATGGAATCGTGGCTCGACTACCTGCGCTCGCGCGAGCGTATTACTGCAGCAGATGAGGCAATCCGCGCTCGCGTCCGTGCACTGCACCATGGTGAGGACGCGCCGCGAATCTCCTACCAGATCTACGCCCGCGAGATCACCCCCAACGAGCCTCCGCAGCATAATTGACACTGATCTACCAGGATCACCAGGCTCCCGTTCTGCCGCCATACCACCACACCATTCCGACAGTCAGCGTGTCCTGATGAGACGACAGCACACCAATCTTGTCCGTCAGGAAGAACGGAACGTTCGACCAGTCGCGCCTATACTCAAGCCTTGTCAGCAGCCCATCAGCCACCTTGAACTCATAGGTGCCAGTAAATTCCTTGAGCGCCTGCGAAGTTCCGCTGTAGAGACCATCTCGATCAGATAAATATTCTGTACGCCCCGCAAGCGCGTTCCGCTTCGTCCACTGATATCGAGCGTAGGCCGCGCCTCCTGCAACATGCCCGGGAGCCGATGATTGACCCGGCGCACCATTGGCCCACAGTCGGGAGATCACATAGTCACCTTCGAGAGCCAGCGTTGTCTTCGGCGTGACGTTCCACGTCGCATAGCTATCGAAGATATGCTGTTTGCCATCGGGAGCAGGTGACACCGGCGTCAGGCAAAGCCCGGGTTGAATCGGAGCGCTCCCGCAGTCGGTTGCGTGTAAGGAATCAGGATGATCCTGGCCCACGTAATAATTCATCGTCCACGAGAGATTGGTCTTTGGCTGTAGGACAAACCCGAACAGTTCGTCTTTGTAGGAGTTCGTAGGCTCGGACTGTTGCGTGCCATTCACCAGCCAGTAGTTCACCGCGACCTTATCGTTGATCTTGTAGTTCGCGCGTACGCCGGCGTGGTAGAACGGCAGGTAGTCGAAGAAGTACGACCGCGAATAATTCATCTGGTCCTTCGTGTAGTTCCCTTCGATTCCAATCGAGCTAGACCACTTGCCAACGTCTACAGTCAGACCTTTCCCCAGAGGAAATACATACGTTCCGTAGGCCTGGAAGATGTTGCGGTAGATATCCGGCCTTGGCTCGTTTGCGGGATTACCTTGCAACGTGTCGGTCGCCTGGCCGAATTGAAGATCGAGTCGTACTCCATAACGCCGCCCTTCGGCCACATTTGGATCGAGTGCGAGTACTATCCCTGTCTGATTGATGCTGAAGCCATTGCTCAGCACATCATAGGCGCGCAGATACTGCACTCTGCCCAAAGGATGGTTGAAGTCATAGTCGTAATAGCCATCGACGTAGTAGTTCAGCGTGGCGCCGCCCGGAAGCAGCGCGGGCAGAGGGAGACTCTGCGAGGCTTCGGGGGGCGCCGGTGCAGTTGCGGGTGGCTTCGCAAGAGCTGTGGGCGGGGCGGACACTGCAGTGACCGCATCTTCCGTTGTCGCGGCCCTGCTTGCTGATGTGCCATCTGACAGCGTTTGAGGGTGTCGCTGACGTTCCTGTCCTTCCAGTGCCGCAACACGGGCTGACAGTTCGCGAACCATCTGGCGAAGTTCCTCCACCTCGCCCGCCTTCGCAGTGTCAGTTGTTTGCGGAAAGCCCTGTATCGACAACGACACTAACCCCACGAGCATCAGCCAACGTAAGTGCTGAAGACGACGATTCATGGCCACCTCACCGACAGATATCTGAACAGAACACCACGCCGGACATAGAGAAACCGTAAAGACGGTCCTCATTTGTCCGCGTCTATAGTAAGAGCAGGCCGCAATGACTTTTTTCCCGCTCAAATCGCTCCTTCTCGCAGCATCTCTGGTTGCATTTCCTATGGCGCGCGCTCAGGACCAGGCTGAGCGGCCGCTGCCCGACGTTCCAACGCTCATGCACGAGGTGGAGAGCCATCAGCGTGCGTCCGAGACCATTCAGAAGGACTACATCTTCCACGAGGTCACGAACGTACGGACCAATGGCAAAGAGCGAGAAACACGCGAGTACGATGTCTTCTGGCTAACCGGAGTCGAAGTACATAAGCTGACCCGCAAAGATGGCAAGGACCTGACGGAGGACGAAAAAAAGAAGGAGAGCGATCGCATCGACAAGGAAGTCGAGAAGGCAAAGGAACGAAAACGCAAGGCCGCTTCAGAGGGAAAGGAGACGGACTCACATGGTCACGAGGAGATCACGGTCTCGCGCTTCCTCGAACTTGGCAGGTTTACCAATCCTCGCCGTGTTCAGATCGATGGCCGAGACACCATTGCAATCGACTACACAGGTGACCCGAAGGCGAAGACACGCAATCGTGGCGAAGAAGTGATTCGCGACCTCACTGGAACTATCTGGATTGATGAAGAGGACCGCTCGATCACTCGCCTCGAAGGCCGTTTCATCAACAACTTCAAGATTGGCGCGGGTCTGGTGATGAACATCAAGAACAACACAACATTTGTTTTTCAGCAGCGAAAGATCAACGCCGAGGTCTGGCTGCCTTCACACATCGAAGGTCATGGTGCCGCACGCGTGATGCTCTTTGTGAACTTTGATGGAACCGTCCGTTTCACTTACTCCGACTACCGCAAGTTCAAAGCAACGTCGACGATCTTGCCTGGAGTCGCAACCGTAACTGATCCATCGACCCCGGAAAGCCTGCCCGCGCAGCCAGCCGACGGAGCAGGTGCTCCCGTCCCGCAGTAGCTTCTGGTCCCATAGCTGGTTTTTGACAAACTCGACGCGGCGGTTTGTTCGTTTCGACACGTCGTTTTTCGTTTTGGCACAAACGTCCATAAGGAGTACATTTGGTCATACCACTTGGTGTGCCCACGTAATGGTCCCAGGGGATGGCAGACAAAGTTGATGGCTCACCTTCTCAAGCTCGGTAACCAGGACGACGTCGCGGTTGCACTCCAATCCATCCGTGCAGGTCAGTTCCTCTCCAGCTTCGAGCTCACCACGCTGTCAGATATTCCGGCGGGACACAAGATCGCTCTTAGAGCGATCGATCAGGGACAACCGGTTCGCAAGTTCAACCAAATCATCGGTTTCGCCACGCAACCCATCTTCCCGGGAGAGCACATCCATACCCACAACCTGGCTGCCGGAGACTTCGAGCGGGACTATTCGATCGGATCGGATGCCGCCGCTACGAAGCCAGTCGATCCGGACGAGGGAGCGTCCTTTCTCGGCTTCCTACGTCGCGATGGCCGCGCCGGAACACGCAACTACATTGGCATTCTAACGACGGTAAACTGCTCGGCTACCGTTGCACGTCGAATAGCCGCGCACTTTACACCTGAAGTCCTTAGTTCTTATCCCAACGTAGATGGCGTTGTTGCCATCACACACGGAACCGGCTGCGGCATGGCGGAACATGGCGAACCGGCCGACCTCCTACGCCGCGTCTTCGCCGGCTATGCGACGCATCCTAACTTCGCGTCCGTGCTCTTGCTGGGGCTGGGTTGCGAGACGAACCAGATCGATAGTCTCGTTGCGCTTTCTGGGGCATCTGATACGCTTCGCACCTCGACAATCCAGGACGAAGGCGGAACGACAGCGACCGTTCGGAACGGCATCGTTACGGTTTACGAGATGCTTGACCAGGCGAACGCGATGACGCGTACGTCGGTCGTGGCGTCGAACCTCGTGCTCGGCCTACAGTGCGGCGGCTCCGACGCTTATTCAGGCATCAGCGCGAATCCGGCTCTCGGCGCGGCTGTCGACCTGCTCGTCCGCAACGGCGGAACGGCGATTCTCTCTGAGACTCCGGAGATTTACGGCGCCGAGCATCTGCTGACGCGGCGCGCCGCGCGAACCGAGGTGGCCGAGCGGTTGATCGAGCGGATTCATTGGTGGGAGGAGTACACCGCGCGCCACAAAGGCTCCATCGACAACAATCCGCAGCCTGGCAACAAGACCGGCGGCCTGACAACGATTCTCGAGAAGTCGCTCGGCGCGGTCTCGAAGGCGGGTACGACGAACCTCAATGAGGTCTATCTTTACGCGGAACCCGTGCGCGATCGCGGCCTCGTCTTTATGGACTCGCCGGGTTTCGATCCAGTCTCGGCTACCGGGCAGGTCGCGGGCGGAGCCAACTTAATCTGCTTTACAACCGGCCGCGGTTCGGTATTCGGCTGTAAACCTACTCCTTCCATCAAGATCGCTTCGAATACCGCACTCTTTCAACGGATGTCCGATGACATGGACATCAACTGCGGGACCATCATCGATGGGAGTCAGACCATCGATGATGCCGGTGCCGCGATATTCGCTGAGATTCTGGCAGTTGCATCGGGAAAACCGACGCGAAGCGAGATTCTGGGATTCGGTGAAGAGGAGTTCCAGCCCTGGCTCCAGAGTGCCACTCTTTAGTCCGCCGTCACGGAAGTTGCATACCTGCGACGTGCGAGGGGCCGCCGAAAGGCTTAACATAGGAGAGGACACGTGCGCGCCGCGCTGCGCGCCGAAATTTCAATACCGAGGAAGCGATGGCCACGAAGGCAGAGGCACTGACCCAATCACCCGCAACGGCAGATCAACACGAACGCGAAGCAGTCTTCGACATCTTTCGCCGCTGGGGGTATCTGCAGACATCGCTCGATCCGCTCGGACAGTATCTTCCTCCTGAGCCGTTTCCAACGCCTGCTCCTGAGGGCGAGTTTGCCGCTGAAGCGCGCAGCTACTACTGCGGAACCATCGCCGCAGAGTTCATGCACATTCCGAGCCCAGAGCAGCGGCAGTGGCTGCAGGAGAAGATGGAGCAGAAGGCTTCCAAACCAAACCAAGCGCACATTTTGACGCAGTTGATTCACGCCGATCTCTTCGAGCAAGTGATTCAGTCGCGTTATCTCGGAACCAAGCGCTTCTCGCTGGAGGGCCTGACGGTGCTGATTCCCTTCCTCGACCGAATCTTCGAGGTCGGCGCCGGACTTGGCGTAACTAAGGGAATGGTGGCGATGAGCCATCGCGGCCGCCTGAACGTAATGGTGAATACGATCGGCCGTCCTGCATCCGATATCTTCACCAAGTTTGAAGACGTCGATCCGCGCAGCACGATGGGCGGCGGCGACGTGAAGTACCACATGGGCGCGACCGGCGACTATGTTTCACCGGACGGAAAGACTATCAGCCTGCACCTTGCTTCGAATCCGAGCCACCTGGAAGCAGTCAATCCGGTGTTGATGGGCCGCACGCGTGCCAAGCAGGAGCGCATCGGCAAGGGAGGCAAGCAACAGGTTCTTCCGATCATCATTCACGGCGACGCAGCATTCGCAGGCCAGGGCGTTACGGCTGAGGCGCTGAATATGGCAACGCTGCATGGCTTCAACATCGGCGGCACGATCCATGTCATCGTGAATAACCTAGTGGGATTTACGGCGAATCCCGAAGAGTCGAACTCCTCGCGCTTCTCGACGGATCTTGCTAAGCGCCTTCCTCTTCCGATCTTCCACGTCAACGCGGAGGATCCGGACGCTGTTGTTCGCGTAGCAACGATCGCTACAGAATGGCGCCAGCACTTCCAAACAGACGTCGTGGTCGACCTGATTGGCTATCGGAAGCATGGACACAGCGAGGTCGACGATCCGACTGTCACTCAGCCGCGCCGCTACGCGATCATCAAGGACCGCAAGCCGCTCTATCAGCAGTATGCCGAGCAGATCGGTGTGAATCCGACGAAGGAAGCGGAGCAAATTCAACAAGAGCTTCTCGATCTGCAGAAGGCTGCGACCAAGGCCGATCACATTCCCAAGCTGACGGAGCTTCCTGAGTACTGGGACAACTACAAGGGCTGCGAGTTTGATCCGGCCGATGAGGTAAAGACGGGTCTCTCTGCCGAGCGCGTCAATGAACTGGTGCAGCACCTCACGACGGTTCCGAAGGACTTCCATGTTCACCCGAAGGTGAAGAAGCTCTTCGAGCAGCGCCAGGAGATGGGTTCCGGCGTGAAGCCGTTCGATTACGGAATGGCCGAGCTTGTTGCCTTCGCGTCGGTGCTGGAGGACGGAACTCTGGTTCGTTTGACCGGTCAGGACTCGCAGCGTGGAACATTCAATCAGCGTCATGCTGTAATGGTCGATACCGAGACCGAGGTTCGCTACTCTCCGCTGGCACATCTCTCGGAGAACCAGGGCCGGTTCGAGGTCTACAATTCCCTGCTCTCGGAGGCGGCGGTTCTGGGCTTCGAGTACGGGTTCGCGCGCGACTATCCTGAGGGGCTGGTGCTTTGGGAGGCGCAGTTCGGTGACTTCGCCAATGGTGCGCAGATCATCATCGACCAGTTCATCGCAGCGGGCGAGGCAAAGTGGGGACTTCTCTCCGGCGTCGTGATGCTTCTACCTCACGGCTACGAAGGCCAGGGACCGGAACACTCGAGCGCGCGCATTGAGCGCTACCTGCAGCTTGCTGCCAACGACAACATCCAGATATGCCAGCCTTCAACTGCGGCGCAGTACTTCCACCTTCTGCGGCGGCAGGTGATGCGTCCGTGGCGCAAGCCGCTGATCGTGTTTACACCGAAGAGCATGCTGCGTCACCCGGACGCGTCATCGCCCATCGCTGCTTTCGCACAGGATCACTTCCTGAATGTGCTTCCGGACAACGAGGTCTCAAATCCGCGCCGCCTGCTGGTGTGCAGTGGCAAGATCGGGCACAACCTTCGCGTCGAGCGCGAGAAGCGCAAAGACAAGAGCGTCGGTATCATCTTCCTGGAACAGTTATATCCGTGGCCGGAAGAGGAGCTGCAGGCTGCGCTGGATCAGCATCCGGGAGCCGACGAGATCGTCTGGGTCCAGGAGGAGCCGGCGAACATGGGCGCTTACTCGTACGTGATGCCTTTGCTGCGACGGGTCGCCAGAGACCGTGCGGTGCTGAGCGTGAAGCGCAGTGCGAGCGCGACTCCTGCAACCGGGTCGGCCAAGGCACACGAAATCGAGGAACGCACACTGATTGATATGGCTCTGGGAGCGGCTGGGGAGAGCTAGGGCCCCACCCCCCTCCCCATCTATTTTCCTAAGCCATCTATATTCATCAGTTTAGGCGTTGTCGTCCGGATAAAGTATTGAATACAGTCGACATATATATCAAAATATTGATTCTAAAAGAGAAAGGCCCCGGCGCAATGGACGGGGCCTCTCTTTTCGGATCTGTAACCATTGTAACAAGAGGGGCGTAATTAATCGGCACATGTAACCTATTGCAATGAATAGGTTTACGTTTTTTACCTCTTGACAAGATTTTCCACAAGAGAATGCGCAGTTCTCGATCGGCAGGTTTGTCTAGGCAAATTAGGCGCGTTAGAGACGCGCAAAGGGATAGCCTAGGCCATCCCTTTCGCCAAACTGGACAAAGCCGAGAGTCTGCGTCTGGTACAGAAGCCTACAGAGGCTGAACGTCAGATGCCTGCCAGCCCTTGGGCCCCTTTACCACATTGAACTGTACTGCCTGGCCTTCCTGAAGGCTCTTAAAGCCGCTGGAATTGATCGCCGAGTAGTGTACGAACACATCCTCGCCGTTCTGGCGGCTGATAAAGCCAAACCCCTTCGCGTCATTGAACCACTTTACTGTTCCCTGTTCCATGTTGTTTCTTTCCTTCGTATCCAACTAGATGAATTGCCGTAGATCCAAATCAGGATTCGCGCAGACGAACATTGTGCAGAAAACCAATCTGTTTCAAACGATGTGTGAAGGTTAGCACATTCAGCAAGTTTTTTTTAGAAATCTTTCGTTTTGCACTGCAGATAGTGCAAGTTACCGCTTGAGGAAAAGATCGTTTGAGTGTGAGATGTAAGGGCTTGCGGGTTGGAGCGCAACTTGCAAGTCCACTTTACCCAGTTGTGGGTGTCGCGAGGTGGGAGCGCACGATCTGCTCTGCCTGCTCGAGAACCTGATCGAGGGTGAGGGTAGTGGAATCGAGGATGACCGCGTCGGGAGCGGGGCGGAGAGGCGACTGAGGACGATTGCGGTCGCGTGCGTCGCGCTCCTTCATCTCGTTGAGGATCTTCAGTTGGGCGGCGAGCTGTTCTGCCGTCGGCGCAGCGGCGACGGGTACGGGGACGTCCTCGTCGGGATCCGGGGGCAGGGCTACCTGACGGTAGCGGCGGTCGCCGCGAACCTCGGGCGAGGCATCGAGGAATATCTTAACCTCCGCGTCGGGAAACACTGCAGTTCCGATATCGCGCCCTTCCATGACGACGCCGCCCTTGGCACCAAGGGCGCGCTGCTGGGTGACCATCCAGGCACGGAGGCGGGGGTGGACGGAGACGCGCGAGGCGGCGGCGGTGACATCCGTGTCGCGGATACGGCGGGAAACATCGAGGCTGTCGAGCAGGACGCGGTTTCCCTCCAGTTGCGGCTCAAGCCGAATACGCGTGTCTTCCGCGAGATCCAGAAGCGGTTGTTCTTCGTCGAAGTCGAGATCGTTTTCTATGGCCTTGAGGGCAAGCGCGCGATACATTGCGCCGGTTTCGAGGTTAAGAAAGCCGAAGCGGCGCGCGAGGTGCGCGGCGAGGGTACTTTTACCGGCACCGGCGGGACCGTCAATGGCGATCACGGGACGTTGGCGCGGGGTGTTTTGAGTGCTTTCGGTGCTGTTGCTCATGCGCGGCTAATCATACTCGGTTGAGGCCTGAGGAGAGGGAAAGTTTCGAGATGGTCGACCGGGATGTTACTGCTCCCGGTCAACCTTGGGCTTGCGCGCGGGCGCTCCCCGCTTGCCCCATGGCTTCTTGTTGCCTTTGAACTTGTCGAAGGTGCTGGAGCCTGCGGAGGGAGTTGCTCCGGTCTTAGCAAACTTTCCTGCGGGTTTGCCGAAGGGTTTTTTCCCCGCAAACTTCTTCGGACCGTCGCCGGAGCTGAAGCGCTTCGGTTTGTCGAAGGAGTCACCGCTTGAGGCTGCGAAGGGCTTCTTTGAACCGAAGGATTTTCCGCCGCCGAAAGACTTCTTGTCACCGAAGGACTTTCCGTCACCGAAAGATTTCCTTTCTCCGAAAGGCTTCTTAGCGCCGAAGGATTTGCCTTCGCCAAACGACTTCCTGGGGCCAAATGGTTTGCCCTCGCCAAAGGGCTTCTTCGGGCCGAAGCTGCGGCGCGGGCGGGATTCGGTGCCAGCAGATTCGGCGGCGGCTTCGAAACCTTCCGGACGCGGCTTGCGGAAGTTGTCGCGTGGAGCGTCGAACTTACGGAAGGCGGGACGCGCGGGCCGGCCTCCCTCGGCGTCGCGAGAGAAGCGCGGCTTGTCGCCGAAGTCGCGACGGGGACGTGCGGGACGGTCATCGCCGTCACGACGCGGCGGACGAGAGGTGAAGCCGGTGCGGGGCCTATCACCAAAGTCGCGGCGCGGACGATCGGTACGATCGTCTCCATCGCGACGTGGCGGGCGGGCGGTGAAGCCACTGCGAGCTTTGTCGCCGAAGCTGCGGCGAGGGCCTGAGGTAGCGCGATCGCCAAAGGCAGGGCGCTTGCCTTCGCCATCGAAGCGAGGCTTGCGCGGCGCAAAATCTTTACCTGCCTGCCCCTCAAACGAGCGCGGAGCACGCGCGGGACGGTCACGCTTCTCCTCATCCCAGGGACGGGTGAAATCGCGACGAGGCGGACGGGCGCCAGCGGGACGATCGTCATCACGGCGGGTGAACGGACGACGTTCACGATCCGCGGGCTTGCGATCGCGGTCAAAGGGGCGTCGATCGCGGTCGAAACCACCCTGAGGGCGAGACGATCGAAAACTTGTATCTCTTCCTGTTACAGAAGAACTGCTTCGCGCTGGGCGTTCCTTCCACTCGCGCTTGGGAGCAGAGCCTTCTCGCGGCTTGAAGTCGCGCGGACCGGATGATTTGCGCGCAGCAGGAGCGAATTTCGAGATGCGCTTGGTGGCGGGAGTCTCGGAGGTATCGCCTTCTGTGGCGAGGACCGGAGTATCGGTCTCTTCGACGACGGGCTGTGGGATAGGCGCAAAGACGGGAAGTTCACCGGCGACATGCAGGCAGCTCTTGCCGTCGATGACGACGGTCTCGAGCTGGCGTGCGCCGATAAGGGCACGGATAACTTCGCGGATGCGTGAACGCGAGGCGAGCGGAGAAAGGAAGACCTCGATTTCGTCTTCGGTGGGAAGGATGGCCTGGCCGAGATAGAGGGAGATCAGCGCGGAAAGGGCGGAGGGCAACCCGGCATTGGCGCCTGACTTGATTTGCTTGGTATAGCGGGTGGTGGCGAGCTCCCACAGGGTGGCGGTACCGTCGGCCTGGGGGACTGGAAATACGCGGAGGTGCTGCCAGAGCTCGGTGAGGGCGCGCAGGGCTGCGGCCTCGGTGACCTCGTTGCCGAGTTCTGACGCGAGTTCAGGTGCGCTGAGGCGGCCCTTGGAGGCGATGAGGTTGTAGGTAGCGAGAGCGAGCGGAGAGACCTTGCCGGCTCCGCTGGTGACAGGAGGAAGCTTCCAGGTCTTGTCGCCGCGGAGGGTAAAGATGAAGGAGAGGACAGCAGGGGACGCGAGGAAGTCGGGCGTCTCAGAACCGGCGCCCGTGGGCGTGCCGAGAAGATGCAGTGGAATGGCTGCGCCTTCGGCAACGAGGCGCGCAAGGAGGATGCGTGGTTGTTCAAGGTCGGCAAGCGACGGAGCGGGAGTAACCGCGCCGAGGATGGCCTCTGCGAAGCTGGGCGCGGGTGTCGGAAGCTGCTGGGCGCGAGGCGTAAAGAGCACCAGGCCGGAGGTGTTGAGCCACTCACGCAGGAGTTCGAGCGTAAGTAGAGGCTGAGCGTCATGGCGCCAGTGCGCGAGGCGGGTGGCGGCCAGTTGGCCGGCGGTGGGGACTATGGAGGTGTTCAAAGTAATGCCTTCCTGCCGGTCGCGCTACAAGGCGCGACGGCAAATCCACACGAGCCTGGGCCGGTGGACTGACGGGTCCGTTATGCGAATGGGAGCAGCGGGCGAATCCGATCACGCGAACCGCTGCACGTCAGGTATTAGGATACCGCATATGGAAGGGCTCGACCCGCTGGTTGATACGGTCCACGCGAAATCTGGACATCGTGACCCTGACAATTCCTTTGCTCTCCTAGAGACGCTGCCATTTTTCTTGATTGCACCAAGGTTGATTCCCATAAGTAGCGGTATATGAGTGGATATGGGATTGCGGATATTGGAGCAAAGGGCAACGTGAGCGCTGTGGAGAACCGTCTGAATTCGGGTGGATGTACGACGATCCCGATCGACGAAAGGAGAACCGATATGACAAAGACATTGTCGTTAATCTCCCTCGCGGTGATGTCCGTGACGCTTGGGGCGCAGACACCTACTTCACCGCAAACATCGGATCCGGCGATGACTCCGGGAACAACCCAGACACAAACGCAGCCGCCAGCGGCTACGGATGCTCCGACCCCTCAGGCGAGCGCCAGAGCAGCGCAGGTTGCCAAGGCAGCGCAGGTTGATGCCGCAAGCATAAATGCAGAGTTGACGAAGGGGCTCGACGCTAAGCATGCGCACGTCGGCGACAAGGTTGAAGTGAAGACCACCACTGAGGCGAAGCTGGCGGACGGAACGACTCTGCCGCGAGGTACAAAGCTGGTGGGCAATGTTCTGGATGTAACGGCGAAGTCGAAGGAGATAAAGAACTCAAGGATCGTGATCGGGCTGAACCATGCAGTGTTGAAGGATGGCAAGCAGGTAACGATTCAAAGCGCAGTGACCTCGATGACTGCTCCGGCCAATAGCGCGAATGCAGCTGTGGTGACTTCGCCGTCGGGTTCTCCGGCATCGGCAGGATCTTCCACAGGTACAGGAGGCTCGCCGAGTGCGCCTTCCATCGGAACTCCAATGGCGAGCGATACGCAAGCAGTCGCCCAGGGAGCGATGCTGAAGGGTGCGGGTGATCAGGTGCCTGTCGGAAACAAGCCGAAGATCATACTTAGCGCTCCAAATACGCCTGAGAGCTCGGGAATACTGGAGGCGCAGGGTGAGAATGTGTCGCTGGAGAGCGGTACGAAGCTGACGCTAAATGTGATCCCGGTCCAGGCATAGCCGACTTTCGATGAAGGAGAAAAGGGGCAGCCAATGAGGCTGCCCTTTCTCTTTGGGTACTCTAGATGCGCTGGAAGGCGCGTTGAATGTCTTTGAGGGAGTAGCGCAGTGCGATGGGGCGTCCATGGGGGCAGCTGGTGGGGTGTTCCGTGCGTGCCAACTCGGCGAGTAGCCAATCGATCTTGGCTGGTTCAAGTGGCGTATTGATCTTGATGGCGGCATGGCAGGCGATGGAGGCGGCGATGCGGTGGCGGCGCGATTCGGCGTTTTCCGTCTGTTGCTCGCGATCAGGAACAGCGAGAACTTCTTCGATCATGCGCTCAAGTTCGCGGCCTTCGAGGCCGACAGGGGCTGCTTTAATAGCGATCGTCTGGGGGCCGAAGGGTTCGGCCTCGAAGCCGTTGCGCTCAAGTTCGTCGGCGAGACGGGCGAAGGCGATCATCTGCGCCGGAAGAAGGTCGACCAGGAGCGGCATGAGAAGGCGCTGGCGCTGAACCTTTTCCACCTCGCGGTCGCGAAGGATCTTCTCGAAGAGAACGCGCTCGTGGGCTACGTGTTGGTCGACGATCCAGAGGCCTTCGTCGTTGACGGCGAGGATGAAGGAGTCGCGAAGCTGGCCGAGGGGACGGAGTGCAGCGAGAGCGTTGAGAGTCCGTGCTTCGGCATCGGGTTCGAGTGCGGGTTCATCGTATCCGACAGGAATGGGTGGTTCGTTAAAGGTGAGGCGGCCGGGGGAGGGCGGAACGGCGACGGGAGCAAGGGTGAAGGCGTCGATGTCGGCGGCGGTTGGCGCGGGCTCGGATCCGAAGCTGGTTGGCGGGAGTTGCGGGTCGAGCACGGGAGCCTCGGGACCGTCGGGGAGAGGGCTCACGTCGACGAGGAGAGAGGCGGAGGCGAGGGGTGTGTTGTGCAGCGCCTGGAGGAAGTCGGCGGCTGGACGCGCGTGCATAAGCGCGGTGCGGACGGTATCGCGGACGAAGTCGTGGATGAAGGCCGATTGGCGGAAGCGAACCTCGGTCTTGGCGGGATGAACGTTGACATCGACCTCCTCGGGAGGCATCTCGAGGAAGAGGAGGACGACGGGGTAGGAGGTGGGAGGAATGATGTTGCGGTATGCCTCGGTGAGTGCGTGGAGTATGAGACGGTCGCGGATGATGCGTCCGTTGACGAAGACGTAGATGGAGTTGCGATTGAGCTTTTGCAGTTCAGGTTTGGAGATGAAGCCTGAGATACGAAGAAAGCCGGGGGTTGGAGGCTCGTATTCGGCCTCGCGCTTCCAGGGCGGTGGTTCGGGGATGCCGACGCGGGTGAAGTCCATCTCCGCGGTGACGGGGATCATGTGGGAGCTGGTGTCTTTGCCGAAGATCTGGAAGAGGCGGTCGGCAGCGCTGGGCGCGATGGGAGCGGTGAGGAGCGCTTGCGTTGAGGAGTGGAGTTCGAAGTGGCGTGTGGGATTGGCGAGCGCATAGTGGGTGACGAGTGCAGCGATGTGCGAGAGCTCGGTCTGTTCGGAGCGAAGAAATTTACGGCGCGCGGGCGTGTTGTAGAAGAGGTCGCGGATCGTGATGGTGGTTCCGACTGGGAGCCCGGCGGGCTCGACGCGCTGGATGTTGCCTCCTGCGATCTCGACGATCGTTCCCGAGTCGTCTTCCGCAGCGCGGGTCTCAAGGGTGAGCCTGGAGACAGAGGCGATTGAGGGAAGTGCTTCGCCGCGGAACCCGAGAGTGGCGATCGACAAGAGGTCGTCGGAGGTGCGCAGCTTCGATGTTGCGTGACGTTCGAAGGCAAGCAGAGCGTCGTCGGACATCATGCCGTAGCCGTTGTCGGTAATGCGGATGAGCTTGCGGCCGCCAGCCTCGACCTCAATGCGGATGCGAGTGGCTCCTGCGTCAAGCGAGTTTTCCAGCAGTTCTTTGACGACGGAAGCAGGACGCTCAACGACCTCGCCGGCGGCGATCTGGTTGGCCACCAGGTCAGAAAGGATTCGGATGCGCCCCATGCTCCTGATTGTATTGCCGCCGCACGGTGCGGAAAACAGCGTAGCATTGCGACGGCATCCAACCCAACGAGGTGAATGACGATGATTCGCAAACTGAGGACTGGCGAGTTCCGGATCTACTCCCGGCATGTTGATCCAAGAACAAAGAAGAGAAAAAACCTGGGCACGTTCGCAACGCGTGAGAAGGCCGAACAGCACGAACGCGAGATTCAGTACTTCAAACGTAGTTAGAACAGGTTCTGCGGGAGCATAGTTGAACTGTGCTGGGTTCATTGCTTGTTGCTGGCGGAATCATCGTTTGGCTTGCGCCGTTTCTCTGGGCAAAGCGCGGCTCGGGCAGTCTTGCTGCTGTAGATCGCCGCGCTAGATGGGGACTGCTGCTTCAAGTGATTGCAATCACGCTTATGCTTCAGAGCCACTTCTGGTCGGTAAATGAAGGCTCGTGGAGAATTACCGCGTCTGCGATCTGCTTTATTCTTGCGGCGCTACTCTCCTGGACTTCGACGTCGGCTTTGGGAAACCAACTTCGCTTCGATGCCGCCATTGGGGCGGAACATGAGCTCGTGCGCCGCGGATCTTATCGAATGATTCGACACCCAATTTATTGCTCGATGCTGTGTCTGTTGTGGGGGATTGGCTTTGTGGCGGCGCCGTTCCGGCTGTTTGTCGTGGCGACCGTCGTATTTTTGGCAGGAACTGAGATTCGGGTTCGGATTGAAGACCGGCTGCTCGATGAACGGTTCGGGCCGGCATTTGCCGAATATCGGCGGTCAACGCGGGCCTATCTTCCGCTTATCCGATAGCTCCCCATCCAGAAATGGACATACCACCTGGCGGCAAAGATGGTCCACGCCGCCGCCTACGCAACGGAACAATCGCATGGATTACATGCAAATCTTGAAAAGAGTCGCAGGTTTTAACCTCTTTCCTTCGATAGAGATCAGCTTTCTCAATTTTTATTAGTGGTCAAACCTCTTCAAAATTCTGTACACTTTCGCCGCCTAAGATTTCAGCTCTGAAGAGTTTTCCGAAATGGAAACAACGGTGGAAATCGACGCTTGGGCGGAAGCAATACCAGGAGGAATCAGAATGGCAGTGGAACAGAGCAGGCGTGAGTTTGTGAAGATGGGCGCGGCGGTGGCGGGCACGGTGGCGACGTGGAATGCAACGAGCTACGCGAAGATTGTGGGAGCTAACGACCGCGTACGCACAGCAGTGGTGGGATGCGGTGACCGCATGAAGCAGGCCCTGATTCCTTCGTTTCTGCAGCACAACAAAGAGACGAACTTCGAGTTCGTGGCAATATCCGACCTGTGGAACAAGCGGCGTGAAGAAGGTGCAGCGTACATCTACAAGCTGTGCGGGTGCAAGGTCGATACGGTGCGGAACAACGATGAACTGTATGCGCGCAAGGATGTGGATGCAGTGTTGATTGCGACCGCGGACTTTCAGCACGCGCAGCATGGCGTTGAGGCGGTGAAGGCCGGCCGGGATGCTTACGTCGAGAAGCCAATGGCGCACACGATGAAGGACGCGCGAGCGATTCGCGACACTGTGCATGCGAACAAGCAGATCGTGCAGATTGGAACGCAGCGCAGGTCGACGCCGAGTTACCAGAAGGCGTATGAGTACATCAAGAGCGGCAAGTTCGGGGACATCGTCATGGTGGAGCTGACCTGGAATGTGAATCAGCCGGGACGGTGGCGCAGGCCGGATGTGGTTCCGCTGCTGAAGGAAGAGGATACGGACTGGAAGCGGTAATTGCTGGACCTGCCGCACGAGCCGTTCGACGCACGCAAGTATCTCGAGTTCCGTTTGTTCTGGCCATATTCGTCGGGCATTCCGGACCAGTGGCTTGTGCACCAGATCGATACAGTTCACTGGTTTAGCGGGTATCCGGCACCGCGCAGCGTCGTAGCGAATGGCGGAATCTACCTTTGGAAGGACGGCCGTAAGAACTGGGACACCATGACGGCAGTGTTCGACTACGGCCCGGAAGACGATCCGACCAAAGGCTTCCAGGTACAGTATTCGTCGCGGTTCACAAACTCAGCCGGCGGGGTAAAGGAGCTGTACTACTCGAATGCCGGAATGCTGGACATGGACAAACAGACAGTCACTCCAACGGGCGGTCTGACGGCGAAGTCAGCGGCAGAGATGAAGATGCAGGCCAACCAACTGGCTCCCTTTTCGCTGAGCAAGACAGTGGAAGAGGCGTCCACCGCGGCAAACACCGGT
>Ga0157374_10001407_pt1 | contig 20412 bp, 18 predicted proteins | sample M25metaG_FD_115308 | JGI IMG/M metagenome (GOLD analysis project Ga0157374, IMG submission 115308) | Miscanthus rhizosphere microbial communities from Kellogg Biological Station, Michigan, USA - M2-5 metaG | ecosystem: Host-associated > Plants > Roots > Rhizosphere > Soil | place: USA: Michigan... | reverse complement strand
TCGCACCTGCGAACGCGACGGCACCCACGAAGACGACGCCAGCGGCGGCCGCAGCGATGATCAGCCGCTTGCCCGCCGGCCGGTGCGGCACGAGGATCTGTTCTTCCTGTGGCGCATCCTCGCCTTCCGCGCCCTCGTGGACCGGCTCTTCATCGACGGTTGGTTCAGGCTCGGTCACCGTCTTCGCGGCGCGGCTGGCCTTGCCGACGGGAGTACGCCCCGCCGGTTTGGGCGCCTCCGGCTCCTCCGCTTCTGCGGCCCCGGCTGCGGGTGCGGAAACAGCGGCAGGTTCATACGCTTTCGTGCGCCGACGAAACAGGCCCCACCGTCTACGCGGTGTCGCGGGTTCGGCTTCGGCTGCTTCGGCGACCGTGCGGTCGGGCTGTTCGTCCGATTCTGTCGTCTCGTCGGTCGCGGTATCGTCGCCGTCCTCACTGGTCGAGGCAAGCTCCTTGCGCAGCGGCATCCGATGGCGGCGACGGGCAGCCGTAACGCCGGTCGCATCGTCGGCTGGCGGCTGAGCCGGCAATTCAGCAGCCGCCGGCTGAGCCGGCAATTCAGCAGCCGCCGGCTGAGCCGGCAATTCAGCCTCGGTGGTCAGATCACCTGAATCAGCTGGCTGATCTTCCACTGCTGTCCTTCCCTGATGGCCGTTGCAACCCAACGGTTTCCGCTCTCGATCATCGACTTGCCGTCTGGCGACTTCGTGGAGACCTTCGTCGCGACCAGCACGTCGGCGCTGCCGTTGTCGTTCCACCGCTGCACGCCCGCCTCGAGCACAATGCCCGTGGTCGGTTCGGCGCGAGCGACCTGGATCAGGATCTCGCTCTCCTTCTCCTTGAACATCTTCGCGAAATCACCGGTGCCCTGCGCCAGGATCCGGTCGGCATAGTCGTTGGCGTGGAACGGGTCCAGGGTCGTGTACGAGGTCATGAACTCCCGCACGTACCCCAACGCCGCGGCGTCCTTGACGGACGTCCGGCGGTCCTTCTCATGTTGAATCAGCATCAGCGTGCTGCCCGTGATCGCCGCCGCAATCAACAGCGTCGCCAATGCGGCGATGATCGGCAGACCCCAGCGCCGCGGCGGCTCGGGTTCCACGTCGAAGAAGTCGCGCTCGTCGGCATCGACCTTGCGCCGCGGGCTCATTGGCCAGCCTGATTCATCTGGGGCTTCTTCAGCACGGTCAGATTCGCGACGCGCCACTGGCCGTCGCGCGACTCGTCGAAGTCCGCCCGCACCGTCGCGGTGATGAACTTCAGATCCTTGGGGTCGGTGCCACGCTGGCCCTGCATCGCCAACAGCATCGACGCGTGGTCCGCCGTCGCCGAGAGCACCGCGCTGCTCACCGCCCAGTACTCGTTCTTGGTGGCACCCGCCTTCTGCACGGCCTGTTGCTGGGCGATCAACTGCGGGCGATATGCGTCGGTCGTCAGCGACTGGGCGTGGGAGAAGTCCTGCTGCAGCGTGTCGACGTCGTAGCTCAGCATCTGTTCGACGATGCGCGGTCCTTCCGACGCGATCTGTGCACGGGCGGCGTCGACCGCCTGGTCGTACCGGTAGACCACCAGATAACTCAGACCGGCACCCGCCGCGCAGAGAAGTGTGGCCGCAACGAGCGCCGCCGCAACCGGCCGGCGCACATCGCGGTTGGGCCGGTCGACCTTGTGCACCTCGGTGCGCAGCAGCAGATCGGCGAAGGTGCGCCGGCGGCGATCCCACAGCGGCCACAGCCATCCGATCAACAACGCAGCGGTGTCGAGCAGATGCGCCACGTCGCGCAGCACCAAGCGGCCAAGTCCGGCGGCGGAACCGTCGGGTCGCCTGACCGCAATGCCGAAGACCGCGCGCCCCAGCGACCAACCCCTGATCCACGGCACCACCAGCCGATTGACCGCGATCAACACGAAAACCAGCACAGCCGCGCCGGTGAACACCCACCACAGCCAGCCACGCTGCGGCGCGGACAGCGTCAGCAGTGCCATCGTCGCGATCACCGCAACGCCCAGCAGCACGTCGACCGAGAACGCGCCTGCCCGCGCCAACCAGGATGCGGTCGGCGGTTCGGGCGCCGTGTCGACGGTGGCCGTTTCTGGTGTTGCGTCGAGCACAGCCGTCACGAACTAACCTGATCCAGCCGGGCGATCTTGTACGTGCCCTCGTCAGGCGCCATCTTGACCCGCAGCCGGTAACCCTGCTCCTGGTCGGCCGTTTCGGAGTTGGTCACCTTGACGCGCACGGCAACCAGGACGTCGACGGAGCCGTCGTCGTTGTGTCGCTCAACTGCTGCCCGCATGTCGGACACGGCCACCTTCACGTCGGCGGCCTGGTACGCGTCGACCAGCACGCTGCTGTATAGGCTGGCCTGGGCGCCGAAATCGCCCGTCGAGCATTCGATGATCTTCGACTGCGCGGCCGTCATCGCCGTGGTGTCCGGCGCGTTTGTCGCCGCCACGCAGTCCTTCGCGGCCTGCAGCGCCGCCGCATCGGCGCGCGCGATCGCCTCACTGTCGTCGTGGGACCGCAACGCCAGATATCCGCCCACGCCCGCGCCTGCCGCCAAAGCGAGCAGCGCGGCGCAGATGCCTGCCGCCCAGCCGACACCGAGACGCGGCGGCCGCCGACCGTCCCCGACCGGTTCGTCGGCTGGCTCGGGAGATTGAAGGTCGGTGGCTTGTTCGGTTTGGTCTTCTGTAGATACTGCTAACGACTCGTCCGGCTTTGCGTAAGCATCATCAGGCGCAGCATCAGCATCGGTGGGGTTCAGCCGGCGGGTGCCAGCATCTCCTTCCATCCGTCGTCTCCTGGGTTACTCGAATTGCTGACGTTGTACCTGACGCCGTCAGGTCCCACCACCTCACCGCTGGTGGGGCTGTAGACCGCCGTGGCGCCGGGTGGCCCTGGTGCCGGAGTGTACGTACACGGGTTGGGCTGCTGTCCACTGCACTGCACACTGCCCTGGCCAGGGGGGCTGAGCGGATCGCTGGTCGGCGCCGATGCCCGCGCGGGCGGCGGCAGTTGATCGGCAGGCGCCGGATTGACCCCGCTGTTGACCGTCGGCGCCGGGATGACACCCCGCCCGGGATTGACACCCTGGTCGCAGCGCGCCCCGGCCGCCGGACAGGACAAGACCTGGTTCGGGTCGCCGTACCAGGGGTTGGTTCCCAGTGGCACATACGGCTCGTTGGTACGGCACTCCCTTGGCGTCGCCGCCCGCTTACCGGGAACATCCACGCAGGGATAGTTGCGCGCGCCGCGAACCACGTTGCCCTGATAGTCCTTTGGAATCTTGCAGTACGTCCCCGTTGGCAGCGGCGCGATGCTGGTGTCGGCGGGCGACCGCCACTCCGAGGCCGGAAGGAAGCCGGTCAGACACGGCGGCGGCTGGTTGAGCGAGAGCGCCAGGGGCAGCTGACCCAGGTTGTCGAAGAGCGTGCCGGCCTGCGCGATCGCCGCGCCCTGCGGAAAGATCACCAACGTCTGCTCGAGGCCCTTGTGATAGCGCTTGAGCATGTCGATGACGACGGACAGGTTCGCCAGCGTCTGCGGCAGCGCGTCGCGCACGCCGCTGAACAGTTCAGTCGTCTGATCCAGCGTCGGCGCCGCCTGCTGGAGCCCGCTACGCAGCGCCGCGTCCTGCTCAGCGGACTGGGCCGCGATGATGTTCAGATTGCGCGACCACTGCTCGATGTTGTCGCCGGAGGTCACCTGGCTGTCCAGGATCGGCCCCGAGTGCGCGATGATGTCGTTGACCTGGGGCAGGTTGTCCTTGAAACCCTGCGCGATGTTCGTCGTCGAATCGACCAGCCGTTGCAGCGCCGGGCCCAATCCGCCTACCGCTTGCGAGGTTTCGGTGAGCAGCTGGTCGATCTTCTCCTTGGGCAGCACGGCAAGGCCGCGGTTCGCGGAGTCCAGAGCAGGACCGACCTCGCTTGGCACAACGCCCATCTGGGTGAGGGTCTGACCGTTCTGGTAGTACTGGTCCGGGTTGCCCGTCGACACCAGGTCCAGGAACTGTTCACCGATCGCCGAAACGGAGTGCACGTTGGGTACCGAGTCGATTGGGATCTTGTAGCGGTTGTCGATCCGCAGCGTAGCCTCCGCCCCCGTCTCAGTGGGCTTGACCTCGGTCACCTTCCCGATCTGCGTGCCTCGATATGTCACGTTGGCAGTCGCGTACAGGCCGCCGGACCGAGGCAGCTTGGCATGCAGGTCGTAGGTCCCGACGCCGACCACGCTCGGCAGCCGCAGGTAGTACCAGCCCAACGCAACGAGCGCGATGATCGTCAGGATGGTGAACAGCACCAGCTGGATCTTGATGACGCGGGTCAGCACTGCTCACTCACCCCTTTCCACCAGCGGTCCGCCCGGCACGTCGTGCGGGTTCGGCGTGAACCGCACATCCGGGATCATCGTCGCCGGATCGCGACCCCAGGCCTGCTCGATTGCGCGGAGCATGCCCGAGACGCCGGTACCCGACAGGAGGCCGTTGTCGATCGCGGACGGTGTCAGGTCGACCAGCAGCGACACGTTGAGGTAGTCGCCGCGAACCACCTTCGGCACGTTCTCGATCGAGAACGGCGCGGTGAGGATCAGCTTCAGCGCGCCGATGAGATACGGCGACGCCCGGCCGAGCTGCTTGAGCGGCCGCTGCAGATTGGCCAGGTTGGTGTGCAGGTTCGCGCTCGACGGTGCCAACGCGTTGTCGGCGGCCACACTGATCCGGCCCAGCGCCTCCACCGCATCGGCGAACAGGTCGCGGGTGTCGGCGAAATGCTTGATCAGCGGCGGGAATTCGGTCAGCACGCGGTCCAGGGTGTCGTTGCGCGCAGCCACGATCGACAGCAGTCGATTGGTGGAATCGATGGCGCGGGTGATGTCCTGGCGCTGCTGGTTGAGCTCATCGGTGAACGTGTCCAACCGATTCAAAAACTCCCGAATCTGGTCCGCCCGGCCGGTCAGTAGGTTGTTGACCTCGGTCTGGATGGAATCCAGGTTCTGGATGCCGCCGCCGCGCAGGATGGTGGCGATGCTCGCCAGCACCCGCTCGGTCGTTGGGAAGGCCGAGCTGTTCTTCAGCGGAATCGTGTCGCCGTTGCGCAGCAGTTGCGGCGACGGATCCGGTGGCGAATCCAGCTGCACGTGCTGGCTGCCCAGCAGGCTGGTCTGGCCGATCTTGGCGAGTGTGTTCACCGGCAGCTTGATGCCCGGTTGCAGATCCAGCGTCAGCGTCGCGACCCAGTTCTTCAGCGCGATCTCACGCACCCGGCCGACATACACGTCGGCCACCCGGACGCGGCTATTGACGTTGAGCGCCAAGGTATCCGGCATTTGCACATAGATCGTCATCTTGTCCGGTCCTCCGCCGGGGCCGCCCGGCAGCGGAACGTTCGCGATGCCCTTCCACGACCCGCATGAGCTCAGCACCAACGCCACCGTCACGAGTGCCACCGCGCGGCTGGCGATTCGGCTCCACTTACGCATGCTCATCCACCTGCCTCAGCGGGTAGGGCCGGTCCGGCAGGCGCGGGTCCTGCCGGTGCGGCCGGTGCGGGCCCCGACAGCGACGAACCACCCGGATCGCCCGGTATCACGCCCGGTGCGGGACCAGGCGGTGGTCCCGGCTGGACGTACCACGGCGGCGGCAGCGGATTGTTCTCGCTGTAGGAGTCTGGCGGGCCGGGCAGGTTGCCTCCAGGCGGTGCGCCAAACGCGGGTGGAGCCGGCGGTATCGCGGCGTCGGGTCCGCCCATCAGTGCGGCGAGCGACTCCGGGGTCAGCATGTTCTGCGTGAACGGTTGCACGTCGACACCCTGCATGCCTGGCGCAGTTACCCAGCCCTGCTCGTGGTTGCCGTGCGAGAACAAGGTGTCGCGCGAGAAAATGCCAGGCACGGTGGTGTCCTTGTAGCCCCCTGGCGGCTGCAGCCGCGGCTCGGAGTAGGCGATCTGCTTGGGCAGCGTCATCGCACCGGTGAACTGGTTCGCGCCGAATGGTGGGAAGTTGAATTTGATGGCATCCAGGATCGGCGCCAGATATTGCGCGCACATCTCCGCGGATTCCTGATAGCCCAGCCTGCTGCCTGCCTGAATCGAGCTGCACACGAACTGCAGGGGGTTTGCGAAGTTGTTGATGACGGGGAGGCCCATGACGCCGCCGGTGTTGGGCGACACGATGTTCTCAAGGTTCGCGCCGAGCGTGGGGAACACGTGCAGCGCGGTCTCCAAGCCGTTCAAAGGATCTGGCTGCAGGATCGCGTTGGTCACGTCGGCCAGGTTGTTGATGTCGTGGTTCAGCACCTCGCCGTTCTTGGTGATGAACTGGCGGGTGGTCGTCAACAACTGGTTGAGGTCGGCCAGCGCGTCGGCGACCTCACGGTTGGTGTTGGTGAACGAGTTGGTGAACGTGGCGAGGTCGTTGTTGAGGGCGACGAACTGTTGATCGCTTTGGTAGAGCGCGTTGACGAACAGCGCCAAACTCTTGATCACGCCGAAGAAGTCGCCACGCCCCTCGTTCAGCGTGTAGAGCGCTTGCGAGAGTCCGTTCAGCGTCTTGTTGAGCTGTTCACCCTTGCCTGCGAAGCCGGTGGCCGCGGATTCGATGATGTCACCGAACGGCCCTTTGGGCTGTTCCTTGGTCGGGCCGAGGTCGGTCAGGATCCGGTTGATCGAGTCGCGCAACTCGTCGTACTCGACAGGCACCTGCGTGCGGTCGATCGGGATGACCGCGTTGTCCTCCATCACCGGTCCGCCGGTGTACGGGGGAGAGAGCTGGATGTTGCGCGACGCCACCAGGCTCGGGTTGAGGATCGACGCAGTGGCGTTGGCCGGAACCTTGAAACTGTTGTCGTAGTGCAGCGTCACCTTCATCTTGTCGCCTGCCGGCTCGATCTTGTCGATCGAGCCGACCTTGACGCCCATGATCTGCACCTTGTCGCCGGGGTACAGCGCCAGCGTCTCGGGGAAGTAGGCGACGACGGTGTTGGTGGTCAGCTTCTTGTACAAATTCCAGCCGACGATGGCCGCCACGATCGCCAGCACGACGACCAGCGCACCGATGATCACCGAAGCCCGAGACACGCCCTGCAACTTCAGGTTTCGGACATTGAAGATTGTCGACATCTACTCAGCCCCCCCACGATCCGGGCGGGAGGTACGGCGGGTTGCCTGGCAGCGGCGGGGTACCCGCCGGGCCGGCGTCTGGACCCGGTCCGGGCGGTGGCGGCGGACCCGTCAGCGCAGGCGGCAGCGGAGCGATGCCCGGCGTGAAGTCCGGCGGTCCGGGCAGCGGTCCCAGTGGGACCGTGCGCGCGCCGGGCGGGGCCGGCGGCAACGGCACCGGTGCGCCGGGCATGTCGGGCGGCATCTGACCCGGGATGGCCGCAGCGGGCACACCCGGCGTGAACCCGGGACCGTTCGGGTTCGGGTTTGAGGTGACCACGTCGGGCGGGCCGTATTCGGGGCCGCCAAACGGGCCGGTGGTCAGATCGGCACACGGCAGCGGGTTGCCGGGTCGTGGCAGGCCATCGGGCGGCGGCGTGTACGAGCACGGCGAGCCCTTGAGCACCGCGGGTCCGGGGTGCTCCGGCGTGCCCTCGAGCGGCGTCGGTCCCGGCGCCGGGGCGCCGTTCGGGAACCGCTGCCCGTTCGGATCGGGGAACCTCCAGGCAGGCAGGCCCGCATCTCCCCAGAACTTCTCGGGGTCGATGCCGCGCTTCTTGAATGCGGAGTCGATGAACGGCTGCAGGATCTGCCCCGGCAGGAGGTTCACCAGCATGACTTTGAAGAACGGACCGGAGGCCACCGCCTCACCGAGCGACGCAACGAATTTCGCGACGGTGGTCAGCGTTTGCATCAGATCGAACTTGCGGTCTCGCAGGACGTCGCTGATCGTTCGCAGCTGCTCGAGCACGTGGTTGAGATTCGGGTTGTCGTCGATGAAGCCCTTCACCTGTTCGGAGAACGAGCTCACCCGCTCGAGCAGCATGCTGACCGCGTAGCTGCGTTCGTTGATCGCCGCGAGCAGCGACTGCGCGTTGACCAGCAATTGGTTGACCTGCTCGCTGCGGTTGCCCAGGACGCCTGCGATCTTGTTGGCGTTGGCGAGCAGTTGTTTGACTTGGTCATCGCGCTTGCCGATGGTGTCCGAGAACCTCGCGACACCATCGAGCGCGGCGGACAGATGCGGATAGGTCTGGTCGATGGTCTCCGACAACACGTTCAGCGACCGTTTCACCGTCTGGGTGTCCCAGCCGGACGCCGCCTTGGTCACGTCGAAGAACGCGTCGTAGATCTGATACGGCGTGGTGGTCTGGCCGAGCGGCAGAATGCCGTTGGCGCGCAACGGTTTCGTTCCGCGCGGTTCGATCTCGATGTTGCGCCGACCCAGAATGGTGTCGGTGCGGATCGACGCGCGACTGTCGGTACCGATCTGGGTGCCCCCGAGCGAATAACCGATGACGACCTTGTCGCCGTCGATCTTCATGGATCGCACCCGACCAACGTCGACGCCTGCGATGCGTACCTTGTCGCCCGTGTTGACGCCGCCGGTGTCGGAGAACTGGGCGTAGTAGGTCGGCGTCGCGAACAGCATCGGCACGCTGGCGAAGCTTTGCCCCACACCAAGAGCGATAAGCAGGACGACGATGCCCAGCAACCCGTTTCGAACGCGGTTCGAACCCTCGAGTGTCCTCATTGCGGCGTGCACCTACCCGAGGGCTGGCTGAAGAGCCTGACCGTTCGCACCGGACCGCCCGGCTGCCTGCCACTCAACTTGACCGAGATATCGCAGGCGTAGAAATTGAAGAAGTCGCCGTAGACGCCACCGGCCCGGCCGATGATGTTGAACGCCGTTGGGAGGCGGACCAGGATGTCGTTGAGCTGATCCTTCTGATCCACGAGCGGCTGCTGAACCCCTTCGAGATAGGTGACGGTGCTCTGCAGCAGCGGTCGGTTGTCGGCCAGCAGGTCGGCGATCGTGCCCGCCGCGTCGCTGATGTTGGCGACCGAGCTTGCCAACGGATCCTCGCGGTTCTTCAGCCCGGTGACGAGCTTCTCGAAGTTCTGCAGGGTTTCGTCGAACTGCTGCTGATGCTTGACCGTGGTGTCGAGCACTGTGTTCAGGTTCTTGATCACCTCGCCGATCGCTTGGTCACGATCCGCCAGCGCCGATGTCAGCGACGCAGTTTGGTCCAGGATGTCGTTGATGGTGCCGCCCTGGCCCTGGAAGATCGTGACGATCGACTGGGCGATGTTGTTGACCTTGTCGGGGTCGAGTGCCCGGAACACGGGCCGGAACCCGCCGATCAACGCGTCGAGGTCGAGTGCGGGTTCGGTGTGTTCGAGCGGGATGGTGCCGCCGGCAGGCAGGCGCTTGTCGCTCTCGCCGCGCTTGAGCTCCAGATACCGGTCGCCGATCAGGTTCAGGTAACGGACGGACGCGGTCGTCCCGTCGAACAGCTGCAGCGAGGGATCGACGTTGAAGTCGACGCGCACCTTGGATCCACCGTCGATGAGCTCGATCTTGGAGACCTTGCCGACCTCAACGCCGGAGGCTCGCACGAACTGGCCCGTCCGAAGCCCACTGGTGTTGGAGAAGATCGCCGAATACCCCGTGGTGCGGTCAAACCGCATCTGGCCGAACACCACGATGAGCATCGCGGTGAACAGCAACAGCACCAGTGAGAAGATGCCGAGCTTGATAGCTGTTCCGGTGATTTTCATGGATTGATCGTGTTCTCCCCGATCTGGCGTCCCCACACGTACTCGATCAGGAGCGGCTGGCCGAGTTCAAAGTGGTTGTACGGCGCGATGGAGGCACCGGTGTCCATCACCAGGTAGGGCGCAGGCCACAGATCACGCGTGATGGGCTGCCAACAGCCCGGCCTGCCCTCGGGGCCGCCACGCGCATTCACCCGCGGCAGGTTGTCGGGGTACACGTATGGATTACCGGCTCCCAATCCGATGAATTCGGACTCCGTCCGCAGCGAATACCCGTTGCCGCCAAGCGATGCGGCGACCTTGGGCTGGACGTCGTGGAAGTTGCGGATGGTGCAGAACAGTGCGGGGCTGTAGGTGTCGAGCAGTTGCGACGTGGGCACCAGGTCCGCGGTGCCGCGCACCAGGTAGGGCCCGCCGCGTTCGAAGATTTCTCCGCCGGTGTTGCCGAACCCGACGGCGGCCATCAGCGCCTGATCGATATTGCCCTGCTGCTCGTTGAGGGTGCGCGCGGTCGTCACCGCGTGCTCCAGACCTTCGAACAGGTCGGGCGCCGCGTTGGCGTACACGTCGCCGAGATCCGCGAGTCGTTGATTGTCGTGGCGGATCTGGGGCATCTGCGGGTTGATCTCGGCCAGGATCTCGTTGCCGTGGACGATCGACTGGCCGAACCGGTCACCGAGCCCGTTGAGCGCTTCCGCGGTTGCGGACAAGGTCTGGTTCAACTTCACCGGGTCGACCTGCTGGGCAACATCCACCACAGTCTCGAACAATGTGTTGAATTCGGTGGTCACCGACGTCACGTCGATCACATCTTTTGTTGTGATGCGTTGCGGGGTTGGGTCTTTCGGCGACGTGAAGGAGATGTACTTGTTGCCGAACACGGTGGTGGCGGTGATATCGGCGATGACATTCTGCGGGATGTACTTGAAGTACTTGGGATCCACATCCAGGACGATCTTCGCCCGTGGCTGATCTCCGACGGTGACCGCCTGGACCTTGCCGACCCGACCGATCTCCACGCCGTTGTAGGTGACCTTCGCCCCCGGGTCCATCGACAAACCCGCGCGCGACGAGATCATGGTCAGCTGTTCGCGGTCCAGGTTGTAGCCACGGAACAACGCGTACGCCGCTACCAACACACCGATGGTCAGCAGCGTCAACACCAGACCGGCCAATTTGTATGGCGGTTCGCGTCTTGTGTTCAGCGGGGCGGTCATTCGCTACACCGTCAGGTTGAAGTTCGGGTCGACGCCGTAGAGCGCCAACGCAACAAACAGGACCACCAAGGCCACCGCCACCAGTGATGCTCGCATGGCCCGGCCGACCGCCTCGCCGACGCCGACCGGCCCACCGCTGGCGAAATAGCCGTAATAGCAGTGGTTCAGCATCACGATGATCGAGATGATGATGGCGTCGACGAACGACCAGAACACGTCCTCGGGTCGCAGGAACGTGCTGAAGTAATGCTGATAGGTGCCCGTCGACTGGCCGTAGAACAGTGTGGTGGTCACCTGACCGGACAGGAACGAAAGGATCATCGCCATCGCGTACAGCGGGATGATCACGACGAAGCCTGCCATGATTCGCGTCGACACCAGGTACGAGATCGACTTGATGCCCATCACCTCGAGGGCGTCGATCTCCTCGCTGATGCGCATGGCGCCAAGCTCGGCGGTGGCGCCGGCGCCGACGACGGCTGCGAGCGCGACACCCGACACCAGTGGTGCGGCAGACCGCACGTTGATCATCGCGGCGAAGAAGCCGGTGAAGGCCTCGACGCCGATGTTGCCCAGCGATGCGAACCCCTGGATCGCGACCAGCGATGAACCGGACAGGCTGACGAATCCGACGATCGCGGAAGTACCGCCGATAACGGCCATCGCGCCGGTGCCCATGCCGATCTCGGCGATCAGCCGCAGCGTCTCCTTGCGGTAGTAGCGCAGGGCGTGCCCGATCGAGCCCATCGCGGTGACGACGAACCACGCGACGTGGCCGACGCTGTCGAGGAACCGTCCGGGTGCACCGACCAATCTGTCGGCACCGGCGGCGCCCCGCGGGAACCGAGAACGCAGGACCTGAGTGGTCGACACGTCAACGCCCCGTTCCGAACCGAACACCGATCGTGGTCAGCACCACGTTCACCGCGAACAGCGCGATCACGCAGAGCACCAGCGTCTCGTTGACCGCCGTGCCGACTCCCTTGGCACCGCCCGAGACCGTGAGACCGCGGTAGCAGCCCACCAGCCCCGCGATCAGGCCGAAGACGGTGGCCTTGACTACCGAGATCAGCACTTCGGGAAGGCCGGTGATCAGCGTCAGCGTCGACACGTAGGAGCCGGCCGAGACGTTCTGCAGATACACCCCAAAGATGAAGCCGCCCACCAGGCCGATGGTGATCACCGCACCGTTGAGCAACAACGCTACGAAGGTCGACGCGATCACGCGGGGCACCACCAGCCGATGGATCGGGTCGATGCCGAGCACCTCGAGGGCGTCGATCTCCTCACGGATGGTGCGGGCGCCGAGGTCGGCACAGATGGCCGTCGACCCTGCTCCTGCCACCACCAGAACTGTCACCAATGGGCCCAACTGGGTGACGGCGCCGATCGCCGCGCCCGCGCCAGAGACGTCGGCGGCGCCGAACTCGGCGAGCAGGATGTTCAGCAGGAAGATCAGCAGCACGGTCAGCGGGGCTGAGACCGCGAGGGTGGGCAGGAACGACACACGGAACAAGAACCAGCTCTGCAGGATGAACTCGCGCCACTGAAACGGTGGCCTGAACAGAGCCTTGAACGTCAGCACGCACATCCGGACGAAGCCGCCGACAGCTGTCAGCGCCGGCCTGGTCTGATCGCGGACGTAGCCGACCACACCGGTGGACGCCGTCACCGGTGGCCTCCCACGACGAAACCGGCACTGTCATGGGGCAGCGGCACACCCTGTCCCACGCACCCTCCTTGCCCCAACCCCGAGTGTGTGACCACCGTCTCCCTACTCGCGGGTAGTGAGACGGACCACAGGACTGTACCCGATGCTGTACCCGCCGTGCACCGCATCGGCAGGATTGAGCCCGTAACCGTTAGCAAACCCACCCCCGTCCGTTAATTGTCTTGTACCGCAGCAGAAACCGTTGGCGGAGTGGAAGTTTCGCCAGCGTCAATCAATCCCTGTGCGCAAAAACGCACCCGCAGTTCCGTTTTCAGGACTTTGCCAGCCGGGTTGCGGGGCAGCGCCTCGACGATCTCCAGCGCCTTCGGATGCTTGTACCTCGCCAGCCGTTCGGTGAGGAATTCATCGAGATCGCCCAGGTCAAGATCAGTATGGACCGCGGCCACCGCTATCGGAACCTCGCCCCACTTCGGGTGCGGGCGCCCGATCACCGCCACCTCGACGATGGCGGGGTGACCGGCCAGGGCATTCGCGACCTCGGCGCAGTAGATGTTCTCGCCGCCGGAGATGATCATGTCCTTCTTGCGATCGACGACCCAGACGTAGCCCTCCTCGTCCTGGCGGACCAGGTCGCCGGAGTGGAACCAACCGCCGGCGAACGCCTCGGCGGTGGCCTTCGGGTTATTCCAATAACCGGCCATCAGCGTCGGCGCCCGGTAGACGATCTCGCCGACCTGGCCGACGGGAACGTCCTTCATGTTGTCGTCGACCACTCGCGCGGCCACCGTCGGAATCACCTTTCCGACCGAGCCGAGCTTGCGCATTGCGTCCTGCGCCAACAACATACAAGTCACCGGCGACATCTCCGTCTGGCCGAATGCCGCATAGATCTGCGCGCCTGGGAACAACTCGGCCATGTTGCGCAGCAAGGTGTCCGACGCCGGAGCTGCACCCCACGACAGCACCCGCAACTGAAGTTGCCGCGGATTCAGTCGCTGCTCGGCGCATACCGCCTGCCACTGGGCGGGCACCAGGAACATCGATGACACCTTCTCGGCGGCGAGCACGTCGAGCAGCGCACCCGGATCGAATGCGCCGAGCGGGTAGAGCACAGTGGGCAGCGGCTCGTTGCCCGGCTCCGAGATCAGGTCTTCGTAGCCGGCGACGTCGTCATCGGTGCCGCCACCTGCGACGATGACAGTCTGCAGCGTCGGATCGATGTCACGTACCGCGGTGGCCACCCTTGCCAGCACGGCCTCGGTGATCACCACGCGGGCCTGGCAGTCGCTGACCAGGAAGGCGATCTCGGGCGGCGTCATCCGGAAGTTCACCGGCACGGCGATGGCGCCGATTTTGTTGGCTGCGAGGAACGACTCGATGAACTCGGTGCGGTTGAGCATCAGAATCAGCACGCGGTCGCCGAAGCCGACCCCGCGCCGGCGCAGCGCGCCCGCCAATACCGTCACCCGTCGGTCGAGCTCAGCCCACGTCGTCGTGTGACCGAGGAACCGCAACGCCGTGGCGTCGGGCTGCATCAGTGCATGCCTGGCGAGCTGGTTGGTCCAGTTCTGCCGGCGCGCGAGATACGGCTGCTCAGTTGGTGACGTGTCGGTCAACGGCTGATGCTCCATCGGGGCGGGTTGCGCGGCGTTGATATTTGATCAAACATTGAGTCGCCACGGTCACACTATGGCGTCGGCGGCTCGGGGACAACCCCACGCCAGACCACCGGAGAGAGCCATGAACGCACCCGCCAGGCCCCGCCCGCAGCGGCGCCAGGCGGTGCGGCGCGAGCAGCTTTCCGACGAGGTCGCCGCCCGTCTGCGCGCCGACATCATGACAGGCACGCTGCGGCCCGGAACGTTCATCAGGCTCGACGAGACGGCTGCTGCGCTCGGGGTCAGCATCACGCCCGTGCGTGAGGCGCTGCGCACCCTGCGCGGCGAGGGCATGGTGCAGCTCGAGCCGCACCGAGGGCATGTGGTGGTGCCGCTGTCGCGAGGCGACATCGAGGACATCTTCTGGCTGCAGGCCACCATCGCCAAGGAGCTCGCGGCGACGGCTGCCGAACGAATCACCGATGCACAGATCGAGGAGCTGGAGCGACTCAACGAAAGCCTCGCCGCGGCCGTCGACCGCGGCGACCCGGAGGAGGTCGTCGCGGCGGAGTTCGCGTTCCACCGGGCGTTCAACCGTGTGACCGGTCGGATCAAGCTGGCCTGGTTCCTGTTGCACGTCGCACGGTACTTGCCGGGGCAGATCTATGCGAGTGATGCGGCGTGGAGTGCCGCCGCGGTGGCCGGCCACCGTCAGCTGATCGAGGCGTTGCACCGCCACGATGTCGACACCGTCGTCCGGCTCACCAGCGGCGAGTTCACCGACGCCGCGCAGCGATTGGTCACCCGGCTCGATGAGATCGGGTTATGGAGCTGACGCGCTGCGCAGGCGGTACGTCGCCGCAGAAAGACTACGGGCTGGCGGCCAGCTGCTCGGCGCGCGCCTTGAGGTTGTCGGCCAGATAATCCAGCGTGTCGCCGATCGCCTTCTTCACCATTGTGTTGGGAATGGGCAGCTTGGTCTCGACGTCGAAATCGACGGTCAACAACGAGGTCGCCCCGATCGGCACCACCGAGAACTTCTGCTCCTGCTTCTCGAAGAACTCGCCCTGCTGCAGCACCGTGTAGATCTGGTTCTCGCCGGGGTAGTAGACGGCGGTGATGAACGTGCCCGCCTGGCCCTGGACCACCACATCGAGGCGCAGCTGGCTGGGCCTGCCGTCGTCGTATCGGGCCAGCACCCAGCAGCCCTTGATCTCGTCGTTCCACAGAGGATACGACTCGAAGTCGGCGACGATCGCCATGATCGATTCGGCTGAGGCCGCAACCTCGACGGTCTTGCTCACTAGCGGCATTGGCCGAGCATATCGACTACTCCACACGCGCCTTTTCCAGAAGCGCTCGGATGGCGTCCGGAATGGGCACCGGCTTGCGGGTGGTGCGGTCGACGTACACGTGCACCCAGTGGCCGACCGCAGCAACCGCATCGGCGGGCTCCTCGAAGATCGCCAGCCGATAGGTGACGCTGCTGTCGCCCAGTCGGGTCACCGCCAACCCGACGACCAGTGGGTTGGGAAACTTCAACTCGGACAAGTACTTGCAGCCCGACTCCGCGACCACCCCCAGCCACGACACCGTCAGAGGGTCGATCTCACAGCTCGTGTTGATCCACGCGTTGATCGCGGTGTCGAACAGTGCGTAGTACACCGCGTTGTTGAGGTGACCGAACATGTCGTTGTCGGTCCATCGAGTGTGCACCGGCCAGTGCACCGGAAAGTCGCGGCTGGTGAGCGATTGCTCGCTTGTCATGGCAGCAGTGTCCCAGTCACGGCAGGCTGGGCATCATGAGGATCCGCGGCGCCGTGCTCGAACAGATCGGAAGGCTCAGGCCCTACGCCGACTCACGGCCCATCTCCGTTGGCGAGCTCGAACTTGCACCACCCGGTGACTCAGAGCTTCTGGTCCGCATCGAGGCCGCCGGCCTGTGCCATTCCGATCTGTCGGTGGTCGACGGCAATCGGGTGCGCCCGGTGCCGATGCTGCTCGGCCACGAGGCAGCGGGCATCGTCGAACAGGCCGGGTCCGCCGTGGCGGACATGCCGGTCGGGCAGCGCATAGTCATGACGTTTCTGCCCAGATGTGGCCACTGCCCGGCGTGCGCCACGAACGGGCTGACCCCCTGCGAACCCGGCAGCGCCGCCAACGGCGCAGGCACGCTGATGGCCGGCGAGAGGAGGCTGTCGCGCGGCGGCCAATCCGTCAACCACCACCTCGGGGTCTCCGGCTTCGCCACATACGCGGTCGTCGACCGTCGCTCGGTGGTATCCGTGCCAGCCGACGTGCCGCCTGCGGTGGCATCGCTGCTCGGATGCGCCGTGCTGACCGGCGGTGGGGCCGTCATCAACGCCGGCCGGCCGGAGCCCGGGCAGACCGTTGTGGTGGTAGGGCTCGGCGGCGTCGGTATGGCCGCGGTGATCACCGCGCTGGCGCACCACGACGTGACGGTCATCGGCGTCGACCAGCTCGCCGACAAGCTCGACCTCGCGCGGTCCATGAGCGTACACGAGGCCTACACGCCAGACGAGGCGCGCGAACGGGGTATCAAGGCCGCCGTCGTGATCGAGGCGGTCGGCCACCCGCTCGCGGTGCAAACCGCAATCGACCTCACCGCACCCGGTGGCCGGACCGTCATCGTCGGCTTGCCGAGTCCGGACGCACGAATCAGTGTGTCGCCGTTGGGTTTCGTCGCCGAGGGCCGATCACTGATCGGCAGCTATCTCGGGTCCGCCGTGCCTTCACAGGACATCCCGCACTTCGTCGGCCTGTGGCGGGCGGGCCGACTGCCGGTCGAAAAACTTGTCTCGTCGACGATCACGCTCGACGAGATCAACAGCGGCATGGATCAACTGGCCGACGGGCACGCGGTCCGCCAGCTGATCAGCTTTGACTGACGCCCATCTCGGTCGTTTCGATGCCTGTTGTCGCGACGCCGGCGCGCCGCAGCGCCGACACCACGAGCGATCGCAACCTGCGCCCGACCTCGAACTGTTTACCGGGCAGGGTGCGCGCCACCATCCGGAGTTTGACGGTGTCCTTCTCGATGCTCTCGACACCCATCAACTGCGGCTCGTCAAGTAGCAGATCCGGCAGACCATCGGCGCGTGAGGCGGTCGTCGAGACGTCGCGTAGCACCTCGTTGACGCGGTTGATATCGGCAGTCGCCGACACCGGGATATCGACCACCGCACGGGCCCAATCCTTGGATAGATTAAGCGATTTCACGATCTGCCCATTGGGCACGGTGAACACCTCGCCGTCACCCGTGCGGAGCTTGGTCACGCGCAACGTGACGTCCTCGACTGTGCCCTGGGCGTCACCGCCACCGGTGACCGTCAGCGCCACCAGGTCTCCGAAGCCGTATTGCTTCTCGGTGATGATGAAAAACCCGCTAAGCAGATCCTGCACGATGCGCTGCGCACCGAAGCCCAACGCGGCGCCCAGCACCGCTGCGGGCGCCACCAGTGAACCGAGCGGCAGGCCGAGCTGATTGGCGACGTCGACGGCCACCACCACATAGAGCACGGAGATCGCCACCGAGGAGATGACCGACGCGACGGCCTGCCCGTGCTTGACGGTCTCCGACCGCGTCGTCGCGTCGCGTTTATCCCCCTTGGTGAGCCGCCTGCTGATCCGGCCCGCTATCCATCGGATGAACCGCGTGGTGATGACGGCGAACAGCACGACGAGGACGATGTGCAGGCCTTTGGTCATGAGCCAATGCGTGAGGTCTTCAAGTGTCGTAGGCATACCCGCGCACGGCTTCCCGATTCAGGCCGGATCAAAACCACCCGTCGCGCATTTCGAGTGTGGTGCGGTCCACACTCTCCAGCAGATCCAGTTGCGGTGCTGTCTTAGGTAACTCGTACCGGAAGAAGTAGCGCGCGGCCTGACGCTTGCCGTCGTAGAAGTCACTGGTTCGGCCGTTGGCGGCAAGTAGTTGTTCCAGCCACATCCACGCGACGACGATGTGACCGAAGGCTTCGAGGTAGATCGCGCTGTTCGCGAGCGCGGCCTCGGTGTCGCCGGAGCTGAACATCGCGGCGGTCACGGTGATCAGGCGCTGCCACGTCGAGTCGAGTTGGGTGGCGAGCTCGGCCGTCTCCCCGCCTGCGGCATTGGCCGTCGCGATCGTCGCGCCCACCGCATGGCCAAGCGCGGCCAGACTGGCACCGCCGCGTTGAGTTACCTTGCGGCCCAGCAGGTCCAGGCTCTGAATTCCGTGGGTGCCCTCGTGGATGGGGTTCAGCCGGTTGTCGCGGTAGTGCTGTTCGACGTCGTACTCGCGGGTGTAGCCGTATCCACCGTGCACCTGGATGGCCAGGTTGTTGGCTTCCAGACACCATTGCGACGGCCAGCTCTTGCCGACCGGCGTCAGGATGTCGAGCAGCAGGCTGGTCGAATCCCTCTCCTCGTCGGACTCGGCGCTGTGCGACAGGTCGACGAGCTTGGCGCAGTACAGCAGCAATGCCATCCCGCCTTCGACATAAGCTTTCTGCGCCAACAGCATTCGCTTGACGTCGGCATGTTCGATGATCGGCACCTGCGGTGCCGACGGGTCCTTGGTCAGAACGGGGCGGCCCTGCGGCCGTTCGCGCGCATACTCCAGTGATTTGAGGTAACCGGTGTAGCCCAGCGACACGGCGCCCATCCCGACGCCGAGCCGTGCCTCGTTCATCATGGTGAACATGTAGGCCAGCCCGCGGTGCGGCTCGCCGACCAGATAGCCCACCGCGCCTGGCTTTCCGCCGGGCGAGAACTTTCCCTCCCCGAGGTTCAGCACGGTGTTGGTGATGCCCCGCTGGCCCATCTTGTGGTTCAGCCCGGCCAACACCACATCGTTGCGCTCACCGACCGAACCGTCGGCGTTGACGACGAACTTCGGCACGATGAACAGCGAGATGCCCTTCGTGCCCGGCGGTCCACCGGGGATCTTGGCGAGCACGAGGTTGACGATGTTCTCGGTGAGTTCGTGTTCCGCCCCGGAGATCCACATCTTGGATCCGAACAGCCGATAGGTGCCGCCGTCCTGCGGTTCGGCACGGGTCAGGATGTCGGCCAGCGACGAGCCCGCCTGGGTTTCCGACAGCGCCATCGTGCCGGCGAACCGACCGGTCAGCATCGGCTTGAGGAAGGCATCGACCTGATCCTCCGTGCCGAACTTGGCCAGCAGATTGGCGTTGGCCATGGTCAGCATGAGGTAGCCCGTCGTGCTGACATTGGCCGCGGAGAACCAGGCGAAGGCGGCTTCTGCCACGGTGGCCGGCAACTGCGCGCCCCCGAAGCCCTGATCCATCCCCATGCCCATCAGGTCGGCCTGGGCAAAGGCGTCCCAAGCCTGCTTGACCTCATCGATGACGGTGACCGTTTCTCCGTCGAAACTCGGCTCGTTCGCGTCGCTCTTCTTGTTGTGCGGCGCGAAGTACCGGGTCGCCAAGTGCTCGCACAGATCGAGGACGCCGTCGAAGGTTTCGCGGGAGTGTTCGGCGAACCGCTCCCGTTTCGTCAGCTCGTCGATGCGCAGCCATTCATAGAGCAGAAAGTCGAGATCGCGCCGCGACAGCAGAGTTGACTTCACCCCTCCATCTTCGCCGACGCTGCCGGCAGATCGCGAGAAGGCTCAATTAGGACCCCAGCGATGGTCGCTGACATCGTTCATATCGGCGGGGCTGGCACAAATCGAGTAGCACACTACTCATGTCTTCTACGGAGACGGCTGAAACGATTCGACTTGCATGATCTGGAGAATGGCTAGGGGGAAATCATGCGAGTAGACGCTGTCAGCCGCAACTCTGATCAACTCGATCTGTTCTATATCGATTCCACGGGTCGGGTCATTTCATCGTGGTGGCACCAAGGGACCTTTTGGTCCGAATTGTTCTCTGTAGGCGGTTTTTCCCGCCAGGGGCGGCGGTGACCGCTATCGCTCGAATGGACGACCATCTCGATCTCTTCGTCACCGGAAACGACGGCAGGGTCTACACGTCGTGGTGGCACCAGGGTCAGCCGTGGTCGGGTATCAATGACAATTGGCGTCCCATCGGCGGCTTCTTCCCACCCGGCGCGCCCGTCGCCGCGGTCGCCCGCACACCCAACAATCTCGACCTGTTCATCACCGGAAACGACGGCCGCGTCTACACCTCCTGGTGGTTCCACGGCGTCGACTGGTCAGGCATCAACGACAACTGGCG
>Ga0157374_10001406_pt1 | contig 20418 bp, 19 predicted proteins | sample M25metaG_FD_115308 | JGI IMG/M metagenome (GOLD analysis project Ga0157374, IMG submission 115308) | Miscanthus rhizosphere microbial communities from Kellogg Biological Station, Michigan, USA - M2-5 metaG | ecosystem: Host-associated > Plants > Roots > Rhizosphere > Soil | place: USA: Michigan... | reverse complement strand
GCGCGGCGTGATGCCGTTCGTGACATTGGTGAAGCGTTCGGGAAACATGCGCGCGAAATCGTTGAAGAACTCGCGCTCCATCAATTGCGAGTGAAGCTTCGAAACCCCGTTGACCTTCTGGCTCGCCACGATCGCGAGATGCGCCATACGCACGCGACGTTGCCCGTACTCGTCGACAAGAGAAATGCGCCGGATAAGCTCGACGTCATGTCCGAAATGCTCGCTCGCCTCTTTGAGGAAGTTCGCGTTGATCTCGAAGATGATCTCGAGATGCCGCGGCAAAAGCCGCGCGAGCATATCGACGTCCCACGTCTCCAGTGCTTCCGGCATCAGCGTATGGTTGGTGTAAGAGAACACCTGCTGCACCATTTTCCACGCCCGATCCCACTGCACCTGGTGAACGTCGACGAGCAGTCGCATCAGCTCGGGAATGGCCAGCACCGGATGCGTGTCGTTCAGATGAATCGCGACTTTCTCCGCGAACCGGCCGAACGTGCTATGCGTGCGCTGATAGCGGCGAATGAGATCTTGCATCGTCGCCGAAACGAAGAAGTACTCCTGCCGCAACCGCAGCTCGCGCCCGGCTGGTGTCGAATCGTCGGGGTAGAGCAACCGCGAGACGTTTTCGGAATACTCCTTTGCCTCGACCGCACGACGATAGTCGCCCTGGTTGAACGCCGACAGATCGAGTTCTTCCGTCGCGCGCGCAGACCATAGCCGCAAGGTATTCGTCGCGCTCGTGCCGAAGCCCGGGATCACGGTGTCGTAAGCCATGGCGTTGACGTGCTCGGTCTCCACCCACTCGACGCGGTCCCCGTGCTGAATCGTGCGTCCGCCGAAATGGACGATGTATTGCACTTCGGGGCGCTGAAACTCCCAAGGATTGCCGGCGCGCAGCCAATAGTCCGGCGTCTCGACCTGTTCGCCGTCGACGATCTGCTGGCGAAACATGCCGTAGTCGTAACGGATGCCGTAGCCGAAGCCCGGGACCGCAAGCGTAGCCATCGAATCGAGGAAGCACGCCGCGAGCCGTCCGAGACCGCCGTTGCCGAGCGCGGCGTCCGGCTCGAGTTCGGTCACCGCGGACATATCCACACCGAGGCTCGCGAGCGCTTCGTTCATCTGGTCGTAAATGCCAAGGGCAAGCAGCGCGTTCGTAAACGTGCGGCCGATCAGAAACTCCATCGACAGGTAGTAGACGCGTTTGACGTCCTGCTCGTATTGCTGGCGCGTGGTTTTCATCCAGCGCGCGACCAGTCTGTCGCGCACCGCGAGGGCAGCGGCATTGAGCCAGTCTTGCGGCCGGGCCGCGACAGCATCCTTGCCGACACCGTAGATCAAGCGGTTGGAGATAGAGCGCCGCAGCGCTTCAACTGTGCTGTTGAGCTGGTCGAATTCCAGATCGACGGCTGTCATCGAGCCCTCCTGGTTAGCATGGCGGCATGCGCATTGCTACCCTCGACTGGCGCCAGTGGCGCGTGCCGCGAGGAATCAGATTACCCCTTTTTGATGGCTTGCGGAGCGCATCGGAGTGCTAAATAAAACGCAAAAAAATGCAAGGTCACGGCATAGGGCATCGGAATCGCTGCACTATGATTGAAGCGTCGACAGTGCCCAGGAGACCGACATGACGACGCATATCCATACCAACACGCAAGCCGTGCTCGGCATGATCCACGCGCAGGAGCTGTTGATGGTTTCGCTGATTCGAGCATTGCCGCCCGAGACGCGTCTCAGAGTCGTCGACGAATATCAGGCGCAAGTCGAGCGCGCCGAACTTGCACACGTCAGCCCTGAAAGCGAGCGCGATACCATCGAGGCGTTCCGCGCGCATAGCCGCAAGCTTTCGATCGTGCTTGCGTCGCTGGCCTGAGGCCCGGCATCGACATCAGCATCGGCTCGGCGGCACAGTGGCGCGATTTGTCGCTCGACGATCTGCCGGACTGCTAGCGTGGCAGGTAGGCGAGCGGATCCATAGGCGTGCCATCGCGGCGAATTTCGAACTGCAACGTGCTGCGGCCCGTCTTGTCGGTGCCCATCTGGGCGATCTGTTGCCCTTTGCGCACGCTGTCGCCCTCGCTGACGGCAACCGGACCGTTCACTGCATACGCTGTGACGATTCCGTCGCCATGCTTCACGACGACCAGGGCTGCATATTGCTGGATCGCGTTGCCGACATAAATGACCGTTCCGTCGGCAGCGGCACGCACCGGGTCTTCCGCCCTACCGGCAATGACAATGCCTTTCGAGCTGCCGGCCTGCATCGACTTGAGCACCTGCCCATAAGCGGGCCACGCAAAGTGAATCGCAGGACCGCCGCCGGCGTTCGCATTCGCGCCGACCGGCGGCGCCACGCGCAGCACTTGTCCCGGGACGAGCGAGGCCGTGGCCGGTAGCCGGTTCCATTCGGCAATCTCCTGCGGCCGCTGGCCGAAGCCCGCCGCAACACTGGCCAGCGTATCGCCGGGCGCGACGCGATAATAGCCTGGCTGCACGGCGACTGGACGCGGTGGCGCATTCCATTGCGCGGCGTTGCCGAGCGAGCCGGGCCATTGCTCGGTCGTACAACCTGCGACCCACATCGCGCCAGCCGCACACAACACCGTCAACACTCTGCTGCGATCGATTTTCATGAAGCGAGCGTCTCCCTAGTCAGCCGAGAATGGCACATATTAACGCGGGGACGCCAAAACGAAACCGGCTCGCGCCTCCTTCGAGAGCACGAGCCGGTCCGCTTCAAACGGTCGATTCAATCGATCGCGCCGCTTTCGCTTCGATTACGTTTATTACACATCGATTGCAATCACGCGATCTTGCGATGCTTACTGACCGAAAAACAGCGAGTGTCCGCCGCTCGAGTCCGCGGGACGCTCGGCAGCGGGCGCACCCGATTGGCCGCTTTGGCCCGCTACACCGCCATAGCCGCTGTTATCGGCGGCCGTTGCGGACGTATCCGCGACTGCCTGCCCTTGCGTGCCATAGGCACGCGCCTCGGCCGCCTGAATGTTCGCGGGGTAATAGATGTCGTTTGCACGCGGTTCAAAACCCGCTTGTTCGAGGCGAATCAGATCCTGCCGGACTTGTTCGCGGGTGACAGGCTGGTTCGATTGCGTTTGCGCCATCGAGGCGAGCGGGGTGGCGAGGACAGAAGCGGCAACCACTGCATAGATCAGGGATTTCATGACTAGACCTCCGGTATTGGTATTCGCTCCACACACCATGTCTGAAGCGATTGAACTCAGTCTAGTCATCTGAGGACTTAGGGAAAACCACTATTTTGGTCAAATAGTGTTTCCGGTCCTGCAACAATCCCTGTCAATCTCCGTAGGTCCTCGCAAAACCGTCAAGACCAATGCGCGTGGAAGCTACCTTCCTTATCCACCCGCTCGAACGTGTGCGCGCCGAAGAAATCGCGCTGTGCCTGAATGAGGTTGGCCGGCAGCCGTTCGGCGCGATAGCCGTCGAAATAAGCGATGGCCGATGCGAACGCGGGTACCGGCACGCCCGCCGTCACAGCCGAGACCACCACGTCGCGCAGTGCCGATTGATAGTTCTCCGAAATAGTCCGGAAGTACGGATCGAGCAGCAGGTTCGGCAACCGCGGATCGCTCCTGTACGCGTCGGTGATCTTTTGCAGGAAGCGCGCGCGAATGATGCAGCCAGCCCGGAAAATCTTCGCGATCGTACCGAAGTCGAGATTCCAGCCGTATTCCTGCGACGCGGCCGCCAATTGCGCAAATCCTTGTGCGTACGAAATGACCTTGCTGAAGTAGAGCGCACGCCGGACCGCTTCGATGAACGCGTCGCGCTCGCCCGCCATTGCCTTCGGCTGCGGCCCGGACAGCACCTTGCTCGCCGCCACGCGTTGGGTTTTCAACGATGAAAGCACGCGTGCGAACACCGATTCCGTGATGAGCGGCAGCGGTACGCCCAGATCGAGCGCGTTCTGGCTCGTCCATTTGCCGGTTCCCTTTTGCGCCGCACGGTCGAGAATGACGTCGACGAGATCCTTCCCGGTTTCGTCGTCGCGCTTGTCGAAAATCTTTGCGGTGATCTCGATCAGATAGCTGTCGAGCTCGCCCGCGTTCCACTCGCGGTAGACGCTGCCGAGTTCGGCATTCGAGAGTCCTGCCACCTGCTTGAGTACGGCATAGCTTTCCGCAATCAATTGCATGTCGCCGTACTCGATTCCGTTGTGGACCATTTTGACGAAATGGCCCGCGCCGTCGGGGCCCATATAGGCCACGCAGGGTTCCCCGTCGGGCGCCTTCGCCGCAATTTCGGTCAGGATCGGCGCAACGAGATCGTAAGCCTCGCGCTGGCCGCCCGGCATGATCGATGGCCCCTTGAGCGCACCCTCCTCGCCACCGGATACACCGGTGCCGATGAAGTGCAGGCCCGATTTCGCGAGATCCTGGTTGCGGCGGATCGTGTCGGTGAAGTGCGTATTGCCGCCGTCGATCAAAATGTCGCCCGGCTCGAGCAGCGGTCTGAGCGCGGCGATCGTCGCGTCCGTCGGCTCGCCCGCCTTGACCATCATGAGAATGCGGCGAGGCTTCTCGAGCGACGCGACGAATTCTTCGAGCGAATAGGCGGGAACGAGCCGGCGCCCGGCGCACGCGGCCAGCATATCGTCCGTCTTCGCACGGCTGCGGTTATAGATCGCCACGTCATGGCCGCGGCTTTCGATATTCAGCGCGAGATTGCGGCCCATGACGGCGAGGCCGATGACACCGATGGCGGGTTTGCCCATTGTCGAATTCTCCTTGGAACGCTGCCTGCGACGGCCCGTTTGCCGCGCGGCACGACGGAACTTCGTCCGTCGACGATTGAGAGGAAACAGGTTACGCCATGCGTTCGGCCAATGCCGCCAACGCATCGCCGCACGGAGCCGCCACCTTCAGCGCCAGCATCGCATCCGCGCGCGTGCGCCCAAGATTGACTGCGGCAACGGGCATGCCTGCACGCGCCCCCCAGACGCAAAACCGATAACCGGAATACACCATCAACGACGAGCCGATCACGAGCATCGCGTCGGCCGCCTCCAGCGCCGCGGCAGCCGCCTCCACGGTCGAGCGCGGCACGTTCTCGCCGAAAAAGACGACCGACGGTTTCAGCATGCCGCCGCAGTGCGGACATGCCGGCACATGGAACGTGTCCAGGTCCGGCCATTCGAGGTGTGCATCGCCATCTGCGGACGGCTGTGCGAACGCACCGGCGAGCCCCGGGTTCTCCGCCGCGAGGATGTCTTGCACCGACTCACGCGAATGCCCGGCACCGCAGGCGAGACAGATCACGTCGCGTATGCTGCCATGCAGCTCGATGACACGATTGCTCCCAGCGCGTTGGTGCAGCCCGTCGACGTTCTGGGTCACGAGCGTGGCGACGCGAGCGGCTTGCTCGAGGCGCGCGAGGGCGCGATGCGCGACATTCGGGCGAGCTTCGGCCAGCATCGGCCAGCCCACCATGCTACGCGCCCAGTAGCGGCGCCGTGCAGACTCGGAGCTCACGAACGCCTTGTACTCGATCGGTTGCGCGCGCATCCAATTGCCGTTGGCATCGCGATAACCGGGAATACCGGAGTCCGTGCTGATGCCGGCCCCGGTCAAGACGAAAAGACGCGGATGCCGCTGCACGAAAGCGCACAACGCCTCGAGCGCATCCGCGCACGTTTCGCCGTTCGGGGCGGCGGCCGTTGAAGACGGTGACGAATGCGCGGTTACTGCGGTGGATTCAGTCATGGCACGGCAAAGTGAGCGATGCCGCTGCCGTAGAGGCGGCGCGACGACGCGAATTCTACGCCGTTCCGAACCGGCGTGCCGGCAGCCCGTGGATCCGCGGCCGGCGGGCCTACAGTCGCTCGCCCGCGAGCCGCGCGGCCAGGAAATCGATCAGCAGGCGCAAGCGGGCCGGCATCCTCCGCGTGCGCATCCAGACAGCGCAAAGCGGCAGCGGTGCCGGCTCGTATTCGGGCAGGACGACCTCGACGCGGCCCGCTTCGATGAGCTCGCGAATCTGCCAGAATGCGGCGAGCCCCACGCCCATCCCCTCCGCGACCGCGGCATTGACGGCCGCGAGTCGATTGCATTCGATACGACCCGAAACGAGAACCGAATGCCGCGCGCCGTCGCGCGAATCGAACGTCCAGCGGTTGGCGTTGGGCACACCGGTTCGAATCACGCACTCGTGCGCGGCGAGGTCTTCGGGCGTCCGAGGATGGCCGCGCTCGGCGAGATACGAAGTCGCCGCGAATGCGACGCGACGCACTTGCCCTAGCTGCCGCGCGACGAGGCGCGAATCGGGCGTGGCGCCGACGCGCAGCGTGAGGTCGGCACCGCTTTCGGGCGGATCGCGCAATTCGTCGTCGAACTCCAACGACGCCTGGAGTTCAGGATGGCGTGCGAGGAATTCGGCCACGAGCGGCACGACATACCGCGGTCCAAAAAGCGTGGGCGCATGAATGCGCAGCCGTCCCGTCAGCCGCTTGGCATCTTCCGCAAGTTCGGTCCGCGCAATCTCGAGATCCGCCAGAACGGCTTTGACGCGTTCATAGAACCGCGCCCCGGCGGGACTCAGTTGCAACGTGCGTGTCGTCCTCAACACGAGCGTGACGCCCATCGACTGCTCCAAGGTCTGCAGCCCGCGGCTCACGGCCTGCAGCGAACGGCCCAGGCGGCGTCCGGCGGCTGTCAAGCTGCGTTCCTCGGCTATCGCAACAAAGGTTTCCAGTTCGCGCAGCGATTGCACATCATTCTCCATAAAAACGAGATATTAAATCCGCACTGAGGCCGATTATCAATTCTTCATGGAAGAGTAGCATGTGTCGCATCGGCTCTTTCACTGCACAACTCACCAGGAGAAGAGGATGGACTCGACCCGCGCAAGCATGCGTTACCGCACCGTACAGATCGACGGACTCGACATCTTCTATCGCGAAGCGGGCCCGCAAGATGCACCGGTTCTCTTGCTGCTGCACGGCTTTCCGTCGTCGTCACGCATGTACGAAACGTTGATGCCGCTGCTCTCGAACCGGTTTCGTGTCATCGCGCCGGATTATCCCGGCTTCGGACATAGCAGCGCGCCTGCGCCGAGCGCGTTTACTTACACTTTCGATTCTCTCGCCGGCGTGATTGAGCGTTTCGTCGAAACGCTCGAGTTGCGCCGTTTCACGTTGTTCGTGCAGGACTACGGCGGCCCAGTCGGCTTTCGTCTTGCGCAGGCGCACCCGGAGCGTATTCGCGGCCTGATCGTGCAAAACGCCGTCGCCCATGTGGAAGGTCTGGGTCCGTTGTGGGAAGTCCGCAAGGCGTTCTGGAAAGACCGGGCAACGCACGAGGCCGCGCTGCGCACGAGTTTGCTGTCGTATGACGCCACGCGCTTGCGTCACGTGGGAACGAGTCCGCATCCGGATCGCTACGATCCCGATACCTGGAACGACGAATTCGCCTTTTTGTCGCGCCCAGGGCAGATCGACATCCAAACTGAACTCTTTTATGACTACCGCAGCAACGTCGAGCGATACCCGCAATGGCAGCGTTACTTGCGGGAACATCGCCCGCCCACGCTCGTCGTCTGGGGCAAGTACGATGCGTCGTTCACGGTGGAAGGCGCGCGTGCCTATGAACGCGATCTACCCGACGCCCGAATCCACCTGCTCGAAGCGGGCCACTTCGCACTCGACGAAGCCTGCGATGAAATCGGCGCGCTGACACATGCCTTTCTGACGGAACTCGGGCGTTCCTGACTGCAGGGATTAGAGCGTTCGCACTTCGTTATGATCGGCGCAAGTTCGCGTCCGCCGAATAGGCGTGTCCGCATTCGCCAATAATCCCTTCTGTCTGAGCTTGCGGGCGAAGTGTAACGCCAATTTGAAGGAGGGGCGATGATGAATGTGCATCGATCAGGCAACGCTGGCGAACATTGGAGCGCGCCTGGGATGGATGGCGCATCCACCGAGCCGGGAACCGACAGCACCGCAACGGTGCCCACGGATCGTTTCCCGACACGGCAGTTGCTTCGGCCCTATGGCGCTGCGCGGCTTGCACTCACGGCATTGACTGATTCGATCCCTCCGGAAGCCGAAAACGTAACGAAGAAGACTTGGAGCACGCTGCCCCTCGGTGCCTTTCGGTATGCGAAAGCAGCCGTGTCCTTCGAGTTGCCGCCCACCCCGGAGAATCCGAATGGCGTGAGGGTCGAACAAAGGGCCAGGCTTGCCGCTGTGGTCCTCCCCACCTTCTCAGAGAGCAGACTGAAGACAGCGAGTCGAGTTCAGCCTATGGATAAAAAGCCGTCAGGCTCGGGCGAACCGCCAAAACGGTCTCTCTACCAAAGATTCAAAGGGAGATTCACCGGAGAATAACCTCAAAACCGATCGATGCGGAACGGGCGCGGATCCACGAAGGGTTTGGCGCCCGTGACCATATCCGCGATGAGGCGCCCCGTCACCGGGCCCAGTGTGAGCCCATGATGAGCGTGCCCGAATGCGAACCAAAGACCCGGGTGCCGCGTACCCGGGCCGATGACAGGCAGCATATCGCTCGTGCACGGACGTTGCCCCATCCACGGTTCCGAATCGACTCGCTCGCCGAGCGGAAACAACTCCCGGGCGATCGGCTCGACAGCCTCGAGCTGATCGGGCGTCTTCGGCTCGTCGAGCAACGCGAGCTCCGCCCCCGTCGTGAGCCGGATCCCGCGTGCCATCGGTGCGAGCAGATAGCCCTTTTCGGCATCGAGGACGGGATGATTGAGCCGTGCGCCTGATTTCGGACGGTAGTGCATGTGGTAGCCGCGCTTGATGCCGAGCGAAAGCCGGTAGCCGAGCTTGGCACTGAGCGGCTGAGACCACGGGCCCAGTGCGATTACGGCCGAACTGGCTTCCAGCACGCCTTCCTCCGTGTTCACCCGCCAATGCGGCTCGAGCGTCCTCGCGTCGCCGAAAACGATGCGCCCGCCAATTCGCTCGAAATAACGGGCGTACGCCGTGACGAGAGCATTCGGATCCGCTACCGAATACGATTGCCCATAGCGCACCCCGCCGACGAGAGCCGACGACAGATCGGGCTCCACCGCATGAAGCGCCGCCACATCGAGCGCGTCGTACTCGATGCCATATTCGCGCTGCCAGCGTTCGGCCGTCTTCAATTCCTCGTCGAATTTGCCCCCGGTGCGGAAGATCCGTATCCATCCTGTCGGACGCAACATGTCGGCCGCGCCGGCTGCCGCAGCCAGCGCCTTGTGCTCGCTGACACAGTGTTGGATCAACGTGGAATAGGCGCGCGCAATGACAATGTGACGATCGGGGGCCGAATTGCGCCAATACCGCCAGAGAAACGGTGCGAGCTTGAACATCGCACCGGGGTGATAGCGGACATCGAGTGCGCGGTTGCCCGCGTAGCCGAGCAGGGTGCCGAGCCCACGCGGAAAGGCGTACGGATAAACGCCCTCCCGTTGGATCAGTCCCGCGTTACCGAACGACGTTTCATTGCCAGGCGCTTTTCGGTCGATGAGCGCGACAGACAAACCGCGCTGCTGCAAATGAGCGGCGATCGAAACGCCGACCATGCCGGCGCCAAGCACGAGGGTATCGAATTTCATCGGAAGTTAACATGCCCCATTTTTGCGGCTGAAACGATGCAACGACACACTACTTCCGTGCCGAACCGCGCCGTTCCTTCGCCTCTACGCCCCGCCGCTGATCCAGTTTTCCAGCTTCAGGCCTGGATAGGCGGCAAAGTCGCGTTCGTTGTTGGTGACGAGCACGATATCGAGCGCCAACGCATGCGCCGCGATGAGCTTGTCGAGATGATCCTTCTTTCGCTCGCGCGTCGCCTCGCGGACCGGCCCATAGGCCTTGGCGGCGGCGACATCGAACGGCGCGACCGGAATGTCCTCGATCAGCGCCGCGAGATTCCGGCGCTCGCGTGCGTGGTTGGCCGAGACTGCCACACCGTACTCCAATTCCGCATAGGTAATGGCCGACATCACGACGTCGCCGACGTAGCATTGTGCGAAGCGCTCCGCCACTTGCTCCGGCTGGTTCTTCATCAAGTAGATGCACATGTTGGTGTCGAGCATGAAGCGCGGCATCAGAGAGCCTCGCGCTCTGTTTGCTCCTGGCTACCGCGCCCCTCGGACATGAAATCGGGTCCGAATTTGGCGAACTTCTTGAGCACCCCGCCCAGCGCTCGACGCGCCGGCCGAATGCGGAGCTCGTCCCCGACACGCTCGATCTCGAGCTCGACGTCCGTGCGCTCGTACGCCAGATCGGCGGGGATACGCACTGCCTGCGAATTGCCGTTCTTGAAAACCCTGGTCGTATGCATGGTCAACCCCGTCCGCGGATGTACGATGGATGTACTATAACGCGGATCCAGCGTAACGTAAATCCGTGTGTGTACACTTTTTGAGGCCAACGAGGGGCTCCTATAACTGCAGAGCCCGCCAAATTGTGCTTTACTTCCCGGTGCATCTAGAAAATAACGCGCTATAGCCGGACAAGCGGCACTGCACGCATCGAAGGTGCCGGCTGTCGTCCCCCTGCCTTGCCCGACTCTGGCCGACCGGAGACAATCCATGGCAATCAGCATCAGTCTGACAGTCAACGGCGCCCCGGTGAGCGCCGAAGTCGAGCCTCACACGCTTCTAGTCCATTTCCTCCGCGATACATTGCGCCTGACCGGCACGCATGTCGGCTGCGATACCGCCCAGTGCGGCGCCTGCACGATCCATATGGATGGACGCGCCGTCAAAGCCTGCAATGTCCTCGCCGTCCAAGCCGACGGTGCCCGGCTCACCACCATCGAGGGACTCGCCGAAGACGGTGCCCTGCATCCGATGCAAGCCGCCTTTCGCGAATGCCACGGCCTTCAGTGCGGCTTTTGCACACCGGGTATGGTCATGAGCGCCACCGCGCTGATCGCGGCCAAGCCCGATGCCAGTGCCGACGACGTGCGCCGTCAGCTCGACGGAAACTTCTGCCGCTGCACCGGCTACCACAACATCGTCAAAGCGGTACTCGAGGGCGCGGCAGGCATGCGCCAACAGGCGGCATCGACCCTTCGGGAGGCATCATGAACGCACCTGAAGAACGCCGCCTGATCGGAGCCTCCGTCAAACGCAAGGAAGACTACCGCTTCCTCACAGGTGCCGGGCAATACACCGACGACATCGTGCTGCCGCAGCAAACCTACGGCGTCTTCGTGCGCTCGCCCCATGCGCATGCGCGTCTCGGCAAAATCGATGTGGAAGCAGCCCGCGGCGCGCCCGGCGTCATCGCCGTCTTCACAGGCGCCGATCTCGCTGCCGAAAAGGTGGGCGGCCTGCCCTGCGGTTGGCTCATCCACAGCACCGACGGCTCACCGATGCGCGAGCCGCCGCATCCGGTCCTGGCCACGGGCAAGGTCCGGCACGTGGGCGACCCTGTCGCGCTCGTCATCGCCGAAACCGCCAAAACGGCCAAGGACGCAGCCGAACTCGTGACAGTGGATTACGACCTGCTCCCGGCCGTGGCGGACACCGCCCACGCGGCCGACTCGGGTCAACCCGCCGTGCACGACGAGGTTCCCGACAACGTCTGCTATACCTGGGGCCACGGCGACAAAGCCGCGACCGACGCAGCCTTCGCGCAGGCCGCACATGTCACGACGCTCGAGATCGTGAACAACCGCCTCGTGCCGAACGCCATCGAACCGCGCGCGGTGAATGCAAGCTACTCGCGGCAAGACGACAGCTACACCGTCTACGTCGCCAATCAGAACCCGCATGTCGAGCGGCTCCTGATGGCTGCATTCGTTCTGTCGCTGCCGGAATCGAAGCTGCGCATCGTCGCGCCCGACGTCGGCGGCGGATTCGGCTCGAAGATCTTTCTCTACGGCGAGGATGTCGCGCTGACCTGGGCGTCCAAGCGCATCGGCCGTCCCGTCAAATGGACGGCGGAACGTTCGGAATCGTTCGTCTCCGATGCGCACGGCCGCGATCATGTGACGAAAGCGGAACTCGCGCTCGATCGCGACGGCCGTTTCCTTGCGATGCGCGTGCATACCACCGCGAACATGGGCGCCTATCTGTCGACGTTCGCCTCGTCCGTGCCGACGATTCTGTATGCGACGCTGCTCGCGGGCCAATACGCGACGCCCGCTATTTATGCCGAGGTGAAAGCCGTCTTTACGAACACGGTGCCCGTCGACGCCTACCGTGGGGCGGGACGGCCGGAAGCCACGTACGTCGTCGAGCGGCTCGTCGAAACCGCGGCGCACGAGCTCGGCATGGACCCCGCTGAAATCCGCAGGCGCAACTTCATCCGCGCGTTTCCCTACACGACACCCGTCGGGCTCACGTACGACACGGGAGACTACGAAGTCTGCCTCGCACGTGCCATCGAACTCGCCGACGTGGCGGGCTTTGCGGCGCGCCGCGACGCGGCGAAGCAAAACGGCAAGCTGCGCGGCCTCGGCTACTCGTGCTACATCGAAGCGTGCGGTCTGGCGCCGTCGAAAATCGCGGGTGCCCTTGGCGCACGCGCCGGCCTGTTCGAAGCGGGCGAGGTCCGCGTGCATCCCACGGGAACGGTTACGGTCTTCACCGGCTCGCACAGCCACGGGCAGGGGCACGAAACGACGTTCGCGCAAGTCGTCGCCGATCGGCTCGGCCTGTCGATGGACCAGGTCGAAATCGTCCATGGCGATACCGGCCGCATTCCATTCGGCATGGGAACCTACGGTTCGCGCTCGATCGCAGTGGGCGGCACGGCCATCATGAAAGCGCTCGACAAGATCGAAGCAAAGGCAAAAAAGATCGCGGCGCATCTGCTCGAAGCCTCCGCCACCGACATCGAATTCGGCAACGGTGTCTTTCGTGTGGCCGGCACGGACCGTACCAAAACGTTCGCCGAAGTGTCACTGGCCGCCTATGTTCCGCACAACTATCCGCTCGAGGAACTCGAGCCGGGATTGGACGAGAATGCGTTCTACGATCCAAGCAATTTCACGTACCCATCAGGTGCCTATATTTGCGAAGTCGAAATGGACCCCGATACGGGCGAAACGCGCATCGAGCGATTCACCGCTGTCGACGACTTCGGCAACGTCATCAATCCGATGATCGTCGAAGGGCAGGTGCACGGCGGGCTCGGCCAAGGTATCGGCCAGGCGCTGCTCGAGCGCTGTGTCTATGACCCCGACACAGGGCAGTTGCTGTCGGGCTCTTACATGGACTACGCGATGCCGCGCGCTTCGGATCTGCCCGAGTTCACGGTCGAGACGAGTCAAGGCACACCGTGCACGCACAATCCGCTCGGGGTCAAAGGATGCGGGGAAGCGGGCGCAATCGGCTCCCCGCCGGCGGTCATCAATGCGATCGTCGACGCCCTCGCGCCGCTTGGCGTGAAAGACATGCAGATGCCCGCCACCCCGCACCGCGTCTGGTCCGCGATTCAGGCCGCGCAGTCGTCGGTCCATTGAACGGTCGACAGGAGACAGCTCCATGTATTCATACTCGTTCGACTATGAGCGCGCGGCCGATGCGCAGGCCGCCGTGGCGGCCCTGCAGGCAGATAGCGACGCCAAATACCTCGGCGGCGGGCAAAGCATGCTGCCGACCATGCGTTTGCGCCTGGCGCAGCCGACGAAGCTCGTCGACATCACGCGCATTGCGGCCTTGAAGGAAATTCGCGTCGATAGCCAGACGGTTTCGATCGGCGCCGCCGTGTGCCATGCGGATGTCGCCGAACATGACGGCATCCAGCGCGGCCTGCCCGGGCTAGCCGAGCTCGCCGGTATGATCGGCGATCGCCAGGTGCGCGCCCGCGGCACGCTGGGCGGCTCGCTCGCCAACGACGACCCTGCCGCCGATTATCCGGCTGCGGTGCTCGCTCTGGGCGCGACGGTCGTCACCGATCGCCGACGCATTGCAGCCGACGACTTCTTCGTCGGCATGTACGAAACGGCGCTCGAACCGGACGAACTCATCGTTGCCGTCGAATTTCCCGTGCCGGAAAAAAGCGCCTATGAGAAGTTCCGCAACCCCGCTTCCCAATTCGCGCTCGTCGGCGTGTTCGTGGCCAAGCGGGCCGATGGTGTGCGGGTTGCCGTCACGGGCGCTGCACCTTCGGTGTTTCGACCGTCCCCGCTCGAAGCGGCATTGAGCAGCCAGTTCACGCGCGATGCGGCCCGGCAGGTCACGCTGTCTCCCGACGAACTGAACACGGATTTGCATGCGAGCGCCGAGTATCGTGCCCATCTGATTCCGATCCTCGCAGCGCGCGCCGTCGAGCGGGCCCGCTAGCGGCCTGCCCTCGCTCCGGACCGACCACGATGCAGCCGGCAACGATCGACGCAACCGTCGCCGAGCTCGCGGCGCACCGCTATTTTGCGAGTCGCGAGCTCGCCACGGCGCTCTTTCTGGCGCTGCGGATGGACCGGCCGCTTTTTCTCGAAGGCGAGCCGGGCGTCGGCAAGACCGAGCTCGCCAAGGCGGCCTCGGAAATCCTCGGCACGACGCTCTTGCGCCTGCAGTGCTACGAAGGGCTGGACACGGCCAGTGCGCTCTACGAATGGGATTACCCGCGCCAAATCATGGCGCTGCGTCTGGCCGAAGCGGCCGGCGAGCGGCCCGGCAACGATACGCTCTATCGCAGCGAATTCCTGCTGAAGCGCCCGCTTCTGCAAGCGTTGATGCCTGACGAGCAACATCCGGGTGCGCAACGTGTGCTGCTCATCGATGAAATCGATCGCGCCGACGAGCCCTTCGAGGCCTTTCTGCTCGAACTGCTTTCGGATTTCCAGGTGTCGATTCCCGAATACGGCACGGTACGCGCCGAGCGGGCGCCGCTCGTCATCGTCACGTCGAACCGCACGCGCGAAGTCCATGACGCGCTCAAGCGCCGCTGCCTCTATCAATGGATCGGCTATCCGGAGCAGGACCGCGAACTCGCGATCGTCGCGGCGCGTGCCCCCGAAGCGGCGGGACAACTGCAGCGGCGCGTCGTGGCGTTCGTGCACCGGTTGCGCTCGATGGACCTGTTCAAGGCCCCGGGCATTGCGGAGACGATCGACTGGTGCCGCGCGCTGGCGGCACTGTCGATTTCGGAACTCGATCCGCAGTCCGTGCACGACACGCTCGGCGTGCTGCTCAAGTATCAGGACGACCTCGCACGGCTCGATACCGATCAAATCGCGCGATGCTTGGCCGAAGCGGAGTAGTCGATGGCCTCGCCCCGCTCGCCACTATCGCCCGCGTCGCCCGCTTCGTGCCCGGAACTGCCGATGTTCGCGCGCAACGTCGTACATTTCGTGCGACTGCTGCGCGCAGCAGGCTTGGCGATGTCGCCCGCTCATTCAATCGATGTATTGGACGCGCTGCAGCTGATCGAGATCGGAAGGCGCGACGACGTGCATGACGCGCTGGCCGCCATTCTCACGCACTCGGCCGATGAGCGGGCATTCTTCGACACGGCCTTCGATCTGTTCTGGCGCGATCCCGATTGGGCGGGGAAGTTGCGCGCCCTGTTACTGCCCAAAGCGCGGGCCGGTATGCCACCCCCGATGCGCAACAACCGGTTGGCGGATGCGCTCGCGACCCGTACGTCTCAGTCGGATAAGCCCGCCGCCAGCGAACCGCAGCAGCGCGAGCTGAATGCGCACGCAACGTTCAGCGCCGAAGAGCGCCTGCGTCACCGCGATTTCGATACGTTGAGCGCCGACGAATGGCGCGCATTGCAGCACGCGATCCGCAACCGCCGCATGTCGTTCGCGACCGAACCGACTCGCCGGCTGCGGGCCGCCTCGCACGGCGTCCATGCCGACGTTCGTGCCAGCGCGCGCCAAGCCGTGCGCGTCGGCGGAGACTGGCTCGTCTGGAAGTACCGCGCCGTGCGCGAACGCAAACCCCCGCTCGTCCTGCTGCTCGATATTTCCGGCTCGATGGCCAACTACTCTCGTGCCGTGCTCTATTACTGCCATGCGCTGCTGCAATCGCGCGAGAGACTGCAGGTCTTCGTGTTCGGTACACGCCTCACGCATGCGACGCGCGCGCTGCGCGAGCGCGATCCCGATGCGGCGATCGCCGCGCTTGGGCGAAGCGTCGAGGACTGGGCCGGCGGCACGCGGATCGGCGCGGCGCTGGCGCAATTCAATCGGCACTGGGCCAAGCGCGTCCTCGCGGGGCGCGCGACGGTGTTGCTCGTGACCGATGGCCTCGATCATGAAGCGATCGAATTGCTCGATGCCGAAATGGCGCGCCTGGCTCGCAACGCCTACCGCATCGTATGGCTCAATCCGCTGCTGCGCTATGCCGGGTTCTCCGCGCGAGCGCGCGGCGTGCGCGCGATCCTGCCGCACATCGACGCGCATCGTCCCGTCCACAACCTCGAGAGCCTCGATGCGCTCGCGCACGACTTCGAGCATCTCGCGCGCGTGCCCCGCCACCCGATGCCCTTTTCGCCGAACCAGGGAGTGCCGCAATGGAACTGACCGAGCAATACGTCCTGCCCGTCTCGCGCGAGCACGCATGGGAAGCGCTGCGCGACACGGCGGTGCTCCGGACGATCATTCCCGGCTGCGAAAGCATCGAGGCCAACGGCGAGAATGCCTATATCGTCTCCATGCTCGCCGCCGTGGGACCCGTGAAGGCGCATTTCAAGGGACGCATGTCGTTGACCGACCTCGACCCGCCGAACAGCTATACCGTCGTATTCGAAGGTCAGGGCGGCGTCGCCGGTTTCGCGAAAGGCAGCGCCGCGGTCACGCTCGAAGCCGACGGGGAATCGTCGACCAAGTTATCGTATACGGCGCACGCCCAGGTGGGCGGCAAGCTCGCGCAGATCGGCTCGCGGCTCGTCGACGGGGCCGCGCGCAAGGTCGCGGGCGAATTCTTCAAGCGCTTTACAGCACAGATGACGGGTGAGGCAGGAGCAGGAGCAGGCGCCGAAGGCACCGATGAAAGCGAAGCGTCGGCGCAGCCTGGCGAAGCAGCCGACGAGGCACCCGCTGGCAAAGGACACAAATCATGGAAAGCGTGGATCTCGAAGTCCTGAAATCGAGCGCGCGCTGGCTCGACGAAGGGCATCGCGTATTGCTCGTCACAGTGGTCAAGACGTGGGGGTCGTCCCCGCGCCCGCAAGGCGCGATGCTCGCCGTGCGGGACGACGGCCTCGTGGCCGGTTCCGTATCGGGCGGCTGCATCGAAGACGATCTGATCGACCGCGTGCGCCGCCACGGCATAGGCGGCAGCAGCCCCGAGGCCGTGAAGTACGGCATCACGGCGGAGGAAGCCCATCGCTTCGGCTTGCCTTGCGGCGGCACGATCGAACTCGTGCTCGAACCGCTGACGCAGGCAAGCGGCATCGACGAACTCTACCGCGCGGTCGAAGCCGGCCGGCTCGTCGCGCGAACGCTCGATATGAGAACGGGCGCGGCCACGCTCGCGCCCGCGCAGGCAACCGACGGCGTGCAGTTCGACGGCGACACGTTATCGACGATCCATGGCCCGCGCTATCGCATGCTCGTCATCGGAGCCGGGCAGCTATCGCGTTATCTTTGCAGCATTGCGGTGGGCCTGGACTATCAAGTGACGGTTTGCGATCCGCGCGAGGAATACACCGAGGAATGGAATATTCCAGGCACGACGGTCGTCCATACGATGCCGGACGATACCGTTACGGACATGAAGCTCGACGAACGCTGTGCCGTGATCGCGCTGACGCACGACCCGAAGCTCGACGATCTCGCGTTGATGGAAGCGCTGAAAACGCCGGCTTTCTACGTCGGCGCGCTCGGCTCCCGTCGAAACAATGCGGCACGGCGCGAGCGGCTCAAGGAGTTCGATCTTGGCGACGCGCAACTCGCGCGGCTGCATGGGCCGGTCGGCATTTATATCGGCAGCCGCACGCCGCCCGAGATCGCCATTTCAATTCTCGCTGAAGTAACGGCCGCCAAGAACGGTGTATCGTTGCCCACGCTGCTGCAGGTCGAAGGCGCGAAAGCGGCGCGAGAGCGGGCCGGCAGCGAACATCCGGCTTGAAATGCTGCCAGCCGGAGTTAGCGCTTCAGCGCCTTACCGCGGCCAACGCGGCAACGCGACAAACGCAGGGCATCGACCTGAAGCGCTGCCGCAGCGCCGTTCGCATCCCGTTTGCATCCGTAACGCACGTCCACCCAAAGACCAAGGACACCATTTGTCATGAGCGAACGTTCTCCGTTCCGCCCTGCACTCGAACGCGCGCTGCATCATGCGCTCTCGCACCTCGGGAATCTCGAAGACGGGCCGGTCGCCGCTACCGCCACGCTTGAAACATTACGAAGCCGGCTCGCCAAGCCGCTCAACCGCGCACCGATACCGGCCGAGCGCGTCATCGACGAACTCGTGGCCGATACGGAGGGCGGCATCGTCGCAAGCGCGGGCGGCCGCTTCTTCGGCTGGGTGATCGGCGGCGCCGTGCCTGCTTCGCTCGGCGCGGATTGGCTCACGAGCGCATGGGATCAAAACGCCGCGTCGTTCGCGTGCGCACCGGCCGAGGCTGTCGTCGAGGAGGTCTGCGGCGCATGGCTCAAGGAACTGCTCGGCCTGCCGTCCCATGCAAGCTTCGCGCTCACGAGCGGTTGCCAGACTGCCCACGTCACGGCACTCGCGGCCGCGCGCCATGCCCTGCTCGAACAGCGGGGCTGGCAGGTCGAGCGCGACGGGCTCTTCGGTGCGCCGCGCATCCGGATACTCAGCAGCGATCAATTCCACGGCAGCGTCACACAGGCTGTGCGGCTGCTCGGCATGGGCACCGCATGCGTGCAGGCCCTGCCCTCGAATCGAATGGGTCAACTGGAAATGGCCGCGCTCGACGAAGCGCTGCGCGCCGAGCCTGACACGCCGACGATCGTCCTGCTGCAGGCGGGAGATCTCAACATCGGCGCCTACGATTCGTTCTCCGAACTGATTCCGCTTGCGCATCGCCACGGCGCATGGGTCCATGTCGACGGCGCTTTCGGGCTATGGGCGAATGCGAGCGAACGCTACCGGTCGTTGCTGATCGGCGTCGAACACGCCGATTCCTGGGCGACCGATGGGCATAAGTGGCTCAACGTGCCCTACGACAGCGGCTTTGCATTCGTCGCCCACGCCGACGTGCACCGAGCGGCAATGTCGCATTACGCAAGCTATGTTTCGTACAACGAAGCAGTTCGCGAACAGAAGGATTGGACGCCCGTCTGGTCGCGGCGGGGCCGCGGGTTTGCCACCTATGCGGCGCTGCGCGAGTTCGGCCGCGAAGGCGTGGCGGCGCTGGTCGAGCGCTGTTGCGAGGCGGCGCACGCGTTGGCCGTCGGCATAGCCGCACAGCCGGGTGTGGAGCTCGTCTGGGCGCCACGCATCAATCAAGGCCTGGTCCGCTTTATCGACCCTCGGCCCGATGCAACCGAAAGCGATCATGACGCATGGACCGACGCCGTCACCGAGGCAGTGCTTCGAACCGGTGAGGCGCTTTTCAGCAACACGACTTGGCGCGGCAAACGGTGCATGCGCATTTCGGTATGCAATTGGCAGACCGATGCAAGTGCCGTGGCGCGCACCATAGCCGCCGTGACCGAAGTGCTACGCACCATGCGTGCCGCGCGGATCGAGCAATAATCGAAAGTTTGCCGAGATAAGAGCGATTCGACCGGCGCACGGACGCGAGCGCAGGCGATGCGCCGTTTTCCGAACCCGAAACCGGACGCGATAAACTGGCGGCTTTGCGAAATGCAGAGTTGGGGTGGAACCCGTGAGCCTCGATGAGTACTACGAACGATTGGGCTTGCCGAGCGCCGCATCGGCGGCGGAAATCAAGCGGGCCTATCGCCGCCTGAGAGCGCAGTACCACCCCGATCGCAACAAGGGCGAGGAATCGGCCGCCGAATCGCTATTCAAAAAGGTCCAGGAGGCCTTCGAAATCCTCACGGGGCAGCGGCAGGCGCCCATGCGCCCCCAGCCGGCTACCTCCGCCGGCACACGCAGAACCGACATGCGGCCAGCACGCGCCTCGACTGGCGACGTCGACCGCGGCGCAGGAGCGGGCGGGGCCGGCGCCTGGTCGAAGCACTACGGGGCGAGCGGCGGCCCGATGCCCGTGCGCGGCGCAAACCGGCATACTCAGTTGCACGTGCCGCTCGATGTGGCATTGAACGGCGGCGAAGTGCTCGCCAGTTACCAGGTCAGCGAAACGTGCCGGCAATGCCGGGGCGCGAGCGCACGCGCAACGGTGCTGCCCTGTTCGAACTGTGCCGGCTACGGCACCGGTTACGACGGTTCCTCATGTACCGCATGCGGCGGCGAAGGGCGTATGAAAAGCGCGCACTGGTGCGCGACATGCCAAAGCAAGGGCGTCGAATATCAAACGAAATCGCAGCCGGTGAACGTGCCGCGCGGCGCATGGGACGGCCAGCGCATCGTCGT
>Ga0157374_10001405_pt1 | contig 20421 bp, 36 predicted proteins | sample M25metaG_FD_115308 | JGI IMG/M metagenome (GOLD analysis project Ga0157374, IMG submission 115308) | Miscanthus rhizosphere microbial communities from Kellogg Biological Station, Michigan, USA - M2-5 metaG | ecosystem: Host-associated > Plants > Roots > Rhizosphere > Soil | place: USA: Michigan... | reverse complement strand
TCCCGATCGCCGCCTGCACCGCTGCCGCTATCTGCGCCGCTATCCCGTTGATTAACGCCGTCGCGCTCGCTTCCACACTCGTTGCATCCTGAATTTCCACCGTCAAATCTGTTATGTCCTGACTAGCCATTCTCTCTGTCCTCCTTGTATATTTTTATTGGCTGGTTGGCTGCTACAGCCTGCCGCAAGGCTTCAGTCGGACCAGCCAACTGCTCTCTTAAAGTATTCAGCTTGTCCTCCATCCCCTGCGCTATCACCAGCATGTTCAGTTTCTTGTTCATCCGGATCAGTAGCCACGCCAGATCCTCCAGCGTGATCTTGTCCTGCCCCAGATTACTCATCCCACCCCTTCTACTCGCCATCCCTCACTTCAGCAAGTACAAAAAACCGGCCCCCAGGTTTCCCCAGGAGCCGGTATGACACCAATCGTCACTCAATAACAACCAATCTATCAGCAGCCACATCTTATCACCCACTTAAACCTGGTCAACCCCTAATTCGTGCTCGTCCCAACTCACCCAATGCCGCAAATAAGGTTTCCCGCCAGCCGCCCCCCTTCTCTCCCACTCCTCCAACTGCCCTCGATACATCTTCTCCTCCGGTTCCTCCTGCACCCTCCCAGCCTTTTGCTCCTCCTCCTGCGCCAACGCCTTCTTCTGCCTGGCCCGGATCATGCTCGCATAGTTCCTGACCTCCGCCCCACTTAAACTCCGCTTCCGCCCTGCAGCTTCATCCGCCTTCGCTAAACCCATGTGCCACTTGGCCCTGTCCCGAAACTTGTCCATACCACTCAAAATAGCCATTTGACAAAAGAATGGCAAGCGGTGTACAATCCGCCACGGCAGCGTTGTTCAAGTACCTGCTCCTCTGTCACACCACTCTCACTGACATTCACTGCTCTGTACTGGCTACTGTCAATCTCCTGCCCATTCTCATGTTCAGGTCATTGAACATCTAAAATCTCCCTGACCGTCTCCGCCACCGCGGATACGTGCAGTCAGGGGGTGCCAGGGGTGGGGCGCCGATGGGGTGGCTGGGAAAGAAAAAGGATTGTTATTTTTCCCTCTGTACAGGGCTGTCTGATAACATCAGACAAAACAACTCATATAAAGTCCGGCCGATTAGCTAGCAGTACCTGTACCAGTACTAGGATTGATCTGGACTGCCGAATGGTTGGTTAAGATGTTCAGGTTCAAGCTCCCAGCACCTACCGTGCCATCTGTTAGTCCTAAGTTGCGTCTAGCTATGTTATCCCAGGTCTCGGCGGCTTTGGCGATGAATTGCGATTCTTTAGGAGCAAGATCAACATCAGGTTTAATATGACGGTCTAGCTGTTTGAGGGCAATGGCAGAGCGTTTAACTTGGGCACGGATGTGTCTGGTTTTTTGTTTTTCGAGCCAAGGTTGAAGGGAGTCGGTTAATTGTTGGGTTAGGGCTTTAGTGACGTTGGCGGTTGCGGCTTCTACGATGGCGTTGTTCTGGCTTTCCACAGCTTTGACTGTAGCGATAGCGAGCGAATCTCTGCGGGTCCAGCCTTCAGCTCTACAGCGGTTGTTGATGGTGGTGCGGTGGATGCCGTAAAGTTTGGCAAGGAGCTGTGGTTTGGGACGGGAGGGATCGGATTCGTAGGCGGCTCGAATCTTGATCCATTCGGAGTCGGGGAGGGATGTCCAGGATTTACGTGGTTTAGGTGGTTGGAGGTCGTTGACCATGGGTGGTACATGTACAGTACTGGTGATGGTTTGGCGAGTTGTAAAAATTAGGGATTTTTGACGTAAAGGATTCTGACGGTGTTTTCATAGGTAAAAGGGTGTATTGGTGTAAAGGAATCCGGCGATTCGCAGGAATGAGAGAGGGTGATTACATAGGTGGGTTAGGGTTGGCATGGATGCTGCTTATGTCTATGGCATGACAACAACCAAGCAGCCGACAGTGGAAAAGGTAACAATCGAATGGCAGAACGACGATTGCCCCGATTTATCTTGGCTAGACCAATTTGAGAACAGCCAGGACCTTGAGGAACAAAAGTATTACAAACAAGGCCAAGAGCGCAAGGCATCCTACGGGGAGCAATGGGAAATGCTGGGATGCACAGCGAAAGCCGTCGTCTCTTATGACATAGGACAAGGCTCACGCCGACTTGATACATTAACCAGTGGTGGTCTATGGGGCATCGAGTCTGACAGTGGCAGGGATTACCTGAGTGAAGTTGAGAGCGAACAACTTGCCGGCCTTGCCGGCCATTTGCGCCACTTCGGGATTGAAACCACCACCGAAGCATTGCGGGATTTAATCAGCTAAACCAAACAGGAGCAACCAAAATGACAAAACCAACTAAAGAACGAAGCAAGCGTGAGCGCGAATTGCGCAACACGCCAGCGACAGAGCTGCAGCGTTCTAAAAAATTCAGCTTAACAGAAGTATCGGCAGAACTGGCAAGGCGTTTTGTAACACCACGTTCGCATCGCTAACCCAAACTATGAGCAACCAACCAATGACAACCAAACAAATTCAAGATAAGATCAAAAAACATAAATACGTCCCTCGCGCCACAATGGGAGACAAGGTGGTAGAACCTTGGGACATGTGCTTCGGTAAGGCTAAAGAAGAAGCCCAAGCAGCCCAACCGCAGCCAGAAACCTTGCAAGACGTTATTAGCGCACGCTGCAGCCAACCCCAGCCGCCGCAAGGCGAGCAGCCTAAAGGCTGGCCACGTTTCCTAAAGCTGCGTCGCGAGCTTGCGCAAGCCCAGCAAGAGCGCGACCAAGCCATTCGACAAGCTCATGACTTGGAGCAAAAACTCCAAGCCCGCGCACATGTCCTGAGCGAAGCCGAAGGGCAAGTGGCGGACTTGCTGAAGGCATTGAAGGCTCTCAAACGATGCTTTGACGTGCGCCTGGACTTTGACGGCAGAGCACAGGCCTACGACAAGGCACGCGCAGCCATTGCCCGCGCCGAGAAAGGTGGCCAGCCGTGAGCGAATTACTTGTGAGGATAGGCCGCTCGCATCGCCGATATGCCAAACAATGCAGAGCCTTTGATGCGGCTGGAATACCACTTAGGACTTGCGGCAGCGCGACACTAGGAAGCAAGTTTCAACATGGCATCATTCCCGATACCACAGAGGCTAGGGAACTACTGAAGCGCGCCGGGGGAACTATTGCCAAGCATCAGTGGGCATGGCTAAAGGAGCAAGACCAATGAGCGAGCTATTGCATGCCGGTCTATTGCTAGAGACTGCCGCGAGACGATTCGCCAAAGGGCAAGATACTAATTCTGAGTACGTGCTAAAGATGTGCGCCAAGTTTTTAGCTGTAGCACAGCCAGCACCTATTGAGCATACGCTAGACGAATGCCGCGATATGGGATGCGGCTGCAGAAAGGAGCAAGCACAATGAGCAGACTCCAGCATCAGACATCAGACACCTTGCCAGGGTCATAGTTGCTGCCGGTCTGCCTCGTGACAGGGGGCAGCACGATAGAAACACAACCAAACCAACCAAAGGACACCAAAACACAATGAACACAGAGACAGAGACTAAACCTGAACAGAAAATCAATGAGTGGGCAGAGAAACACGGGATCAGCGCAACTTTCGAGTTTGTGCCATTCTCGCGCAGTCGCAATTCAGAAGAAAAGCAGCCTTCCCTAAATTGGAAGGTGACGCTCAAGCGCAAGGACCGCGAGTTTCTGCGCACCGATTACATGCAGGGGAGGGGACATTGCCCGAGCTACAAAAACACGGCCAAGCTCTCACCCTGGGAGAAGGCAGAGACGCTCAAGAAAGAGTGTGAGACAGGCAAGCAGCAACGCTACCTTGCTAACATGGGAGTTCACTCAGGAGGCAAGGCCATTGCACCGCCCAAGCTCGCTGACGTGCTCTTCAGCCTCAGCTTGGACTCAGAAGTGCTTGAGTCCTCAGGATTTGAGGATTGGGCGGGCGAGTTTGGCTATGAGCCAGACAGCCGCAAGGCCGAGGGCATTTACCGTGCCTCCCTTGAGATTGCGCTCAAGATGCGGGGAGCGATCGGGGAAGCGGCAATGCAGGAACTAAGGCAAGCAGCCCAGGATTACTAGCCATGACACCAGAACCCAACCAACGGGGGGAGACATGCCCCCTGCTGTCCCCACCCTCAGACGCAAACAAAACGCCTGCTAGCGGCCATGAGGGCCCCGCAAAGGCCATCCCTGACAAGAGACGCAAGACCCGTGATGTCTATGCCCTCCTGGCAGACTTCGGCGACGGCTTCGGCTTAAGGGAAACCGGCCGCTGGACCGATAATTGGCCGGAGATGCGGCAGTGCTTGGAGGATAGCCGGAAGGGCGGCGATGCTAAACGGTACAGTTACAGGCGGCGCCGGATCAAGATTTTAGACAAGTAAACACAACCAACGAAAGGACACCAAAACACACATGAATACAACCAGAGATGAAATAGACAGATGCTACATTCGCCACTACAGCGACAACGGACAGACTAAGGCTTACGTCGAATGGTCTGACGGCTCTAGGACAGAAGGCGACCCCGAAGGCATACACATGCAAGAATTATTGAGGCGAGCCGTGCGCGACGGCATAAAAATCGAAAGAGAGGAATGGTAAACTAATGCACACCAAAACACTAACACTCCTGGGCGCGATCGCCCTTCTAGCGGCTGCCAGTGCCGACGCGCAACTGGCCAACATCAGCACCCGCGGCAAGATCGGGGTCCAACAGGAACTCTTGATTGGCGGTTTCATCCTCGATCAACCCGCTACAGTGGTCATACGGGCACTAGGCCCAACCCTGCAAAGCTTCGGGGTCACGGACTGGATCCCCGACCCGATTCTTGTTCTGTACAACGAGAACAGCGACCCGGTCTCTTTCAATGACGACTGGGGCAACGACCAGCGGGCCAGCGAACTCGGGGCCCTTGCGCCTTCTAATGCGCTGGAATCAGCCCTTGTTGTGACCTTGCCGGCCGGACGTTACACCGTTGTCGTCGGAGGGCACAACGCCTGTACCGGGATCGGGCTGGTCGAGATTTACCTGAAACACTGAAGCACACCAACGAAAGGACACCAAAACACATGACTGTTACCCTAATCAACCGCAAAGGCGCCCGGTTAACCCTCGAGAACCTTGAGGGAGCCGAAACCTGGTGGATGAACCGCTGCCATCAACTCTACCAACGCAAGGTCATTGCCGGGTATTTGATACGGCGGTGAAGGTGCTGGTTGCCTGCGAGTTTAGCGGGATCGTGCGGGATGCGTTTGCAGCTCGGGGCCATGAGGCCTGGAGCTGCGACCTCCTGCCAACGGAGCGACCGGGACGCCATATTTGCGGAAACGTACTGGACTATTTGGGGGAAGGCTGGGATTTGATGATTGCACACCCGCCATGCACTCATCTGGCAACAAGCGGGGCGGCATGGTTCAAGGAAAAGATTGCTGATGGGCGCCAGCAGGAGGGCATTGACTTTTTTATGCGCTTCATTAACGCACCGATCCCAAGAATTTGCGTTGAGAATCCCGTCAGCATCATGAGCAGAGTGTACCGCAAACCTGACCAGATAATTCACCCCTACTATTTCGGGAATGAAGCCTACAAGGCAACCTGTCTATGGCTGAAAAATCTACCGTTACTATTCCATTTGGCCGAGGACGATCTATTTGGCAGGGCAACCCACGTTGGAAAGGGTGAGTTTGTGGTAAGCAGTAAGGGAAAGCGCGGAGCAAAATGGAATTGGTGGCTGCCACAAACACCCGACCGGTGGAAGATCAGGAGCCGTACCTTCGAGGGAATCGCGCAAGCAATGGCTGAGCAATGGGGGAACAAAGATTTTTGCTTGACACCGGGACTGGCTTACGGCTAGTCTCGGGTCAGTGCACGATTCTGGTTCAACAAGTCGGTTCAAACTACTCACCCAACCCTTCCAGTGGACGTTGAGCGGGATTCTGGCTCCGGCTTGTGATCGTGCAAAACGTTCAACGTCCTCTGGAGTGGTTGAGTGAAGCGATTCACAGAGACCAGCAAATGGGCTGACCCCTGGTTTCGCCGGCTCTCGCCCCCAGCCAAACTGCTGTTCCTTTACCTAACGGACAACTGCGATTGTACGGGGTTGATCGACCTCGACATTGAAGCGGCCGCGTTTCACATCGGCTGCAACGTAACGGTAAAGCACCTGTCCGAACTTGGGAACCGGGTGCAACGGACGGAGCAGGGAAAACTGTTCATTCCCCGCTTTATCCCGTTTCAGTACGGATTGCTTTCGGATGGTTGTCCTGCTCATAAGCCTGTCCTTAAACTTGTTATGGAACGAAACCTTAGCATAAATGGAAAAGGGTATCAATACCCTAACGCTACCCTATCGCTAGAGTATGCTTACTCTACAGGAAAGGAAAAGGAAAAGGAAAAGAGTACAGAAGGGGAGGTACAGGAGGGGATTCCAACGGTGGAGGAAATCTATCGGGCTTACCCACGGCATGAATCCAAGCCTGACGCCCTAAGAGCAATCCAAAAGGCGATTAAAACCGTTGGTGCCGTTAAACTTTTGGAGCGAACACTTGCCTATGCCAAGACCCAGCCAGCGCACTGTAGGTTTACCCCTCTGCCGGCATCGTGGTACAATGCCGAACGGTTCAACGATGATCCGGCCGAATGGATCCGCTCGGATAAACCCCCAACTCCACTTTCAGAACGAGACCAACGAATCGAACGCGAAATAAAGGAGGCCAGAGAAAATGAACAGAGACGAAAGAATCTCCAAAATAACCCGGCTGTGTGATTACTGGGAGTGCAATGATAAATTGCGCAAGATCCACTTCGACCAGTTTGTCGATCGCCAGTGGCACCCGCATCCATCCAAGGCTTTTACAAGATGGTGGAAGCATCACCCTAACTGCACCACGGTTGGGTACGAAACCCACCGGACACAAAACAATGCCATCGTAGCTTTTAATTGTGCCTGCTACTACGACCAGTTCTGTGATGCTCGGAATGATGGAACTTTGGATGAACGACCCATTGAAACCAATGGCGAGTGGCGAACCCGCAAAGGGCAGGACGACAGAGGGTATTTCATCGAAACTGCCGTTGAAGTTCTGACCCCAGAACTCAATGAACCAGAGCAACTGGAGGACATAGGAGGCGCATAAAACGAAAGGAAAACAACCATGCACAAACAGATTACGGTACTAGGCCGGAAAGAGAAAAAAGCCAAAAACGTCAGGGAACCGGAAGAAGCTAAGTGAACGAACTCGAAACAGTCCTGGCCGCCCGAATCACACGGCTGGAGCTAACCCTGGTCAAACTCATTGCCATCCTGCGGACACATGTGATTGCAGCCGAATGGGCCGAGCAACTGGGCGAGATTTTGAAAGGAGTTGCAAACGAAACCGAAAAATAAAATATGTACAAATACCATGTCAGATACGAGTTAAATGGCAAAGCGCTGACTGAAAAAATCGAGGCGACTCACGCCGGAGCAGCTTTTGCCAAATGCCAGAAGTTAAAGCCGGGAGCCAGAATGCTTGGGGCGCATACCGAGGGAGGGGGATTGGGTGGTTATGGTTTTACAACCTATGAACCTCCGCAGGTGCAACGAGATTCCATTCCAGACCCAAAACCACCACAGCCGCTAAAGCCCAAGGATCGGACCTGTATTTTTCCGTTTTATGACGAGGTTTTAGGACGTAAGAGAAATTAACTCTTTACAACGAAACCGAATCCGGTAAGATCAGGTCATGAAACGTAAACTCAGACACTTCTGGAAACGGCTCTGTCTTGGCCTCACCGCTGTCGGCAGAACCGAAAACGCAAACAAGATTAACCCGGTAGGCGCCACCAGCTTCAAGGCACGCCACAGCCTGCCCATTGCGGCGCTTGCAACGGCCGCTGTAGCCGTTTCGGCTCAGGGGCAGGGTCTTTACAGCGTCAACTCCGACGAAGGCCGCCACGGCAGTCTTACCGACATCTACCGTGCATTCCATGACACCAATAGCGGGATGACATCAACTGACTGGTTAAAACTGGGGTTTGATGCCACCAGCGGTAAACCCTCTAGCCAGATCGCCCTTGGCAACGCAGCAGACGCGCTGGCCCGGTTGGACGCCTACAACAAGGGGTATCAGGCTGGGGTAAACGCTGGCCCGTTCCCGAGCCAGATCGCGACTGGCCCCCTCAGTGGTACGAATGGGATGTTCAGGTGGGGGACAACCACCTGCGATTACTAAGGGTGAACAAAGCAGCCCAAACCCTGGGAAGGATGGCCAAGGGCAAATCCAAGACCATGACCAAGGCTGCCATGCGCCAGCGTAAACACGCCGCCCAAGCCAGTGCAGTAGCCCGCCGAAAGAAGGCTAAAGAAAAGTGCTTGACAAGCGAAAACGCTCTCGTAGAGTAGCGGTATGCCAGAGGAAATCCCAATCAGACTGAGTGCCGTTTATTCAGCCAAAGAACGGTTCCAGATCCAGCGGGAACAGATCGAACCCGAACCAGACACATCAGACACCGAGGAGACAACAAACCAGTGAATAATCCAGCCTTTCCAGAATTACATCCCAGTGACGAGAGCAGAAAATGGTTTTTAAGTCCGGGTATGACTCTGCGGGATTATTTTGCGGCCCAAATTCTACCGGTGTCGGTTGAGTACTGGGCTGAACGTCACGGTGGTTTCAAAGATGCAGCCCAAGAGGCGTATGAAATTGCAGACGCAATGTTAAAAGCCAGAGAGGACACCAACCAATGAAGATGAGAAATGAACTGAAAGCCACATTCGACAGCCGCGCCGAGGCGGTTGATTTCGCGACCAAGGCAGTCGGCAACCCATCCAATGACAAGGTATGGTTTACCGAGATGCACTGGCAGGAGGATAACAAGGCCAAGTGGGAAGTAACCGTTGCCAGTAATCTCAAAACATGAGGCTCCAAAATAAACCGGGCGAACCGATCGTGACCCGCCAAAAGGGCGCCAAGTTTTACTGCATCGCCTGCTTGCAGACTTACCAGAAATGCAAGTGCCTGGTGTATCAAAGTGCCGATACCCTTCCCAAAGGTGGCAAAAATGGGGTGTCTAGGCGCGGGAAAGGGCAACCTACATGACAGCTTGGCTGGCTCTGGGTGGCTTGGTGCTGCTTTGGGCTGCTTACTGGCTGGGATACCAGATGGGTTACAAGACCCACAGGCTGGAGGAGGAAAACAAGGCTGCTGCCAGGGCTGCGCGGCTCCGGGAGTTCACCGCCAAGGGTCGGGCTGAGGACGGCGAATGGTTCAAGGCAAAACAACGGTCATGACACCGGAAGCGAAACAGGCGGTAGTCCTGCTCACCCTGACCAAACCCTTGTATCGGCTAGGTGAAAAGACTTAAAACCGATGAACTGGACTACATTACAAAAGATTTTGCGCGCGGCACTGCTATCGACTGATGCTGAGAACGCCAAGCTGCGGGAGGAGTTGGCTGCGGCCAAGACAGATGCAGAGGCTTGGAGACTTACCTGCAAGGGCAAAGAAGGCTCGTTTGTAAAGCTGCTCGCTTTTGCTGAGTTGGTAGAGCCATATGTGGCAAACGACTACTGCCACGACAAAAGTCCACTAGGGCAGAAGCTATACTCTGCCTGCCTAGAAATCCGAGAGCATATTTACGGCAAGGGCGCACTGGCCCACCAGCAGCCAAGCGCACCCATTTGTCCCGACTGCAAACAACCACTGACTGGCGACGATATGCTCGACAGGGAAGTGCATGGCCGGTGCTCACTACAAGGCGAGCAGAGCGCACCCACGCCGGACGTGAAGCAGATTGCGGATGAATATGCAGAGCTATTGCATCGGCCCAAAATCTCACAAGACGGTTTACGCGAGGGATTGCTCGCGTTCGCCGCCCAAGCCCGCGCACCGCTGGTGGCGGCGCTTGAGCAAATTCGTGATTGCGATTGGACTGTCGGTTTACCAATGGCGCGAATGAGGGACATAGCAGCCCAAGCCCTCACCGGCACCCTTCGGCAGGCTCAGGACGAAGCGGGGGAGAAACCTTTATGAAAAAACCACTGACAGGGATACTAATAGCAGTCACGCTTGCTGCGGCCTCAAGCGTATTTGGCATAACTGCTCAAGACGTATCATCATCGAGATCATTTGTTGGCAGCGGAATAAATAGTAACAACTTCGCTGTTTTTATCTTCTTGGGAGATAGAGTTATATTTCGAGGGTTAGGCCCAAGTCTTGCCAGCTACCTTCCACCCGGAACGCAAATACTCAGCGATCCCATTCTCAGCGTTATTAACGCTAATGGAACGCTTGTCAAAACACAGCATAGCTGGACAGAAGAAACAACGGCCCACAAAAGTATTTTAAGTCAGGTAGGATTGACTCCCACCAATAACAACGAGTGTGCGATTGTGATTGATTCAGCTTCTGTGCAAGGTGACTGGACCGCGATCTTGTCAGGCGAAAACGGCTCAACCGGAATAGGTCTAGTTGATTGCTATGTTACCAACTAGCTGACTTTTATGACACCACCACCAACAGAACCAAAAGAGGATCTGGCTTACACTGAGAGTTTCAGTGCCTGGTTAGATCAAAACAACGACACCCTTCCAGAACCTGAATCGTTCAGTCAATGGCTCAACCAAAATGATGACAGTATAGAAACAGAAAGCTCGTATGAACATTAACCAACTCAAGAACAGTAATTTCCTCAAGAAAGAGGATGTCGAACCACCTAGGCTGGTCACTATCAGTGATTGCACGGAGGTAAACGTGGCCAAGGAAGGGGCACCAGAAGAACTCCGCTGGGCCTTACACTTCAAGGAACTGGAAAAACCTATGATTCTCAATTCTACCAACGGCCAGATCATAGCCAAGATCACCGGGAGTGAGGAATCCGACGACTGGGATGGTCATAAGATCGTCCTGTACCACGACCCTAATGTCAGTTTTGGGGGGAAACTGGTAGGCGGCATCAGGGTCAGGGCGCCAAAAGCTGGGTCTAAACCTTCTCCGGCCACAGCCCCAGAAGAAGAACTTCAGGATGACGACATCCCATTCTGATGCACGTCAGCGAACTAGCAGATTCCCAAGAGGTATATGCCCTCGAGAAGCGGCTCCAGGAAACGGCCGATCAACTGGCGGCACTGGTCCCTGACATGGGCAAGGCCAAACAGGTGATTGAGTTTATCTCCGACCAGCGGAAACGTGCCTTGGCCAAGTCCATGAGCCAGTGGCTGGACTCCGGCGAATCTGCCGCGGCCGCTGAAGCCAAAGGACGTTCCAGTTTTGTCTATGGCGAGGAACTGGCGGAACTGGCTACCCAACTCAAGGCAGCCGAGACCACCAAGGCCCGCTGGGAAGCCACCAAGTGCCAGTGGGAAAGCTGTCGGTCACTACTGGCCATGCAACGGGAAATGAGCAGCATGTGAAGATCAGTAACGACCTGAAACTGCCTGAGCCAATCGTGGCTGCCATCAGGAACGATCCCTACGACCGTGAGGATGCTGACTACACCCCAACCAGCCTGATCCGCCCCGTTCGTATAGCTTCCCTGACCCGCAAATGGGATGCCAGCATGACCGAGGACGCCAGTGACCGGATATTTGCCCTCCTTGGTCAAGCCGTTCATACCATCATGGAACGGGCTGCTACCGACCGGTACATTGTCGAGAAACGCTTTTTCTGGGTCATTGGGGGTAAAAAAATCGGGGGGAAAATCGACATTTACGATCGGGAAACCCAAACTATGGCCAACTACAAGATTTGCAGCCGGCACGTGGTTAATGACGGGGTGAAACCAGAGTGGCAGGCACAAGCTTCAATCGAGACATGGCTGATGCGTAAAAACGAGGTGCCAGTCAAAGGCTACCAGATCGTGGCTATCTTCAGGGACTGGTCGAAGCTGGCGGCAGAACGGAAGAATGATTATCCTGACAGGCAGGTGGCAATCCTGCCAGTGACCCTGTGGGACACCGAAACAACTGAGACCTATATCCGGAACCGGATCACAGCCCACGAACTGGGCAAAGACTCGCCCCCTGTATGCACCCCCGAGGAACGCTGGGAAAGGCCCACTAAATGGGCTTTGATGCGAAAGGGGCAGAAACGTGCCATCAAACTGTTTGGAAGCGAAATAGAGGCATTAGCGGCCACGGACGGGCCATCTGAGAAGTATGTCCAACCCAGACCAGGGGAAAATGTGAGGTGCCTCCATTATTGCCCGGTTGTCAGCTACTGCAGCTTCGGTCGTGAACTGGTGCGGGAGGCTGCCGGCCAATGACAATCGAGGAAGCCCAACCTGGTATGCCTGTTCGATACCAAGACTTTAGCGGATTGTACGAGTATGGAAGAATCAGTAGCAAAAACGACCATTATATTTTTGTTAAGTTCGACAAAACTGTGGCCAAACTTGGTTGGCAAGGAACCACATCTCAGGCATGTCTGCCCTCGACCCTAAAAAGGCTATGAAGGTTATCCCAGAAGCGTGGCTAAAGCTAATGCGGCCACAGGACCGGAAACAGTTTGGCAAAGGCGGGCTTACCGCTGATGAGGCTTACCAGAAGTTTGCCGATCGGGCCGAGAAGGATTTGCACAAGCTGATCTGGGCTGAACTCACCCGCCGCGGCATCGTCTGTATCCATTCACGGATGGACCGGAAAAGCACCACCACCAAGGGGCTCCCAGACTTTTGCTTTGTCCATGACGGCACCCCGTTTGCCGTAGAAGTCAAGACAGTAACAGGCCAGCTCACACGCGAGCAAAAAACTACAATGGACCTGATGAGAAAGAATGGGTGGTGCGTTGCAGTCGTCCGCACCTTTGACGAGTTCCTGAACCTTTTATGAAAACAACCATCCTGACACTAATCCTACTGACCACTGCAGCCTTTGCCCGGGATACCTTTGAGATCCGGGAGGTTGAACTCAACGCCTTTGAGCGGCATGACGAGGTGGTCTTAACCCTGACCAAGCCCATGTACCGGTTGGGCGAGATCCTTAAAACCGATGATGGCCGGTGGTGCGTCCCACTGAACTACTACTTTGCCAAAGGCGAATGGCATTACCTGGTCACTGAGGTCAAGGTGGGAGAGAAAAAGAAGTGATTGTTGTTTTCCCGTACTCACTCAAGGATCAGGAACAGGCGCTTCGCTGTGCCAAGTGGATCAAGGAACTAGACGGTGTAGCTGCTCTCCGTCGCCATAAGGTTCTAATTGTTAGAGACGACCGTACAGTTCAATCGACAGCCGACGACATTCGGGAACAACTGGACTTGGTTTTTGGTTCCACTGAAGTCCTCCCCATAGCCACCGATGCCTGGGATAGTTGGCCGGAGTCCTGCAATCACATGTTCAGTCTTGCAGCCCGTCACATCTACAGAATGCCATTTCCAACCCATGACTTCTGGTTATGGATGGAACCAGATGCTATCCCCCTGAAAAAAGGCTGGCTGGATACACTTGAAGCCGAGTACACTTCAGCCGGCAAACCTTTCATGGGTGATCTGGTGGATGTCGAGAACGTCCCAATCCACATGAGCGGGGTCGGCATCTACCCGCCTAACCTCGGTGAACTTGCCAAGTACGCGCTCCTCGCCCATGAGATTGCATGGGACGTGCAGGCTGCCGATGACATCGTGCCGAGGATGCACGAGACCAAGCTGATTGTTCATAATTGGAAACATGAAGCCTTTAATAACAAAGAGGAACTAGATAATCTTCTGGCACAGCATCCAGAATGTGTGCTTTTTCACTCGGATAAAACTGGTAGCATCATTAGAATATTACACGATGAACTTCACAAGAACATTTACTCCGAAAGAGGCACTGCTCAGGCGCCGAATAAAGATGAAGCGGTACAAAAAAGCGTGGCAATCTCGCCTACCGGAGCAAGCCCAAGCAATGTATCTGCGAGCGCACAAAAAAAGAATGCAGAAGTATTACGATCGGTACATAGCGACAGATCGACTGAGGCGAGCAGTAAGGAAGGGCAAGATCATCAAACCGGGAATCTGCACCAAATGCAAGATGCTCACGCCAGCGAAGGAATTATGCGGGCATCACATGGATTACAACAAACCGCTGGAAGTGACGTGGCTCTGCCAAAAGTGTCACTGGAACCATCACAACGCGGCAACATATACAGCAGGGTAGAGGAGTCTGGCCGTCCTCACGTGGCCCATAACCATGAGATCGCAGGTTCAAATCCTGCCCCTGCCACCCTATCCATCCAGCCTGACCCATCGGTGCGATTATCCACCGAAGGCGATTCCGTTATGGGCGGGCGACCGGATGTATTGAGCGGGGAGACTGGGGCAGCTCCAGTCCCGGTCTCCCGGTCTCAAGGAGTGGTCTGCGACATTTACATCAAAACGTACTCGGAAGATTACCCTTGGTTAGAGTACTGTTGTAAATCCATTGCCAAGTTCGCCAGAGGTTTCCGGACGTTGGATATTGTTTATACCACTGGTTCACCTTTGCCACCTTTCGACGTAGCTACTGGCTATGACATGCCAATAAAAACCTACTCGGTGGGAGAACAACCTTCGGGATACTTATGGCAACAGCTTTTGAAGCTGGAAGCCGACAAATACTCTGATGCCCCATTTTTTCTTTTTATTGATTCAGACACCATTTTTACCTGTCCTGTGACCCCGAAAAATTACATGAGAGATGGCAAGATCATCTGGATGATGACCCCGTGGGCAAAAGTCAGTACTCCGTGGCAGCCAGTGGTGGAAAAGTTCCTTAAAAAGCCCGTAGCCTACGAGTTCATGCGCCGGTTCCCCATGATGGTGCCCCGGTGGCTTCTCGCTGAACTGCGGGCCTTCTGTGAACGGGAACACGGCATGTCGATGAGTGATTACGTTATGAGCCAGCCGCACCGGGAGTTTAGCGAGTTCAACTGTCTCGGCGCCTTTGCCTACCAATTTTATCGGGACGAATTTGTCTGGGTTAACACCGATGAAGTGCCACCGGAACAGTGGCCACCCTTAACGGTGCGGCAGGAATGGAGCAAGGGCGGGTTAACCCCTGAGATTAAACAGAAGTTTGAGGAGATTTTGAGCGGTGACAGCCCGGAACAGCAGACGGGTGGTCGACCCTATGGTGGTGCAAGTGGTGAGAATGCGGTTCCGACTAATCCACCCATAACTGCCGGGGCGGCTCGGACTAATAGCGGGAGTAGCGACCCGTCCGCTCAAACCTTTCAGCCGGTCGATGCACAAGACAGGATATGCACCGTTGAAGATGCCATAGCAGTGCTGGCCAAGGAAGCTGACCGCGGCTGGTTCTACAAGAAACGGCTTGAGAAACGGCTCAAGGAAGCAGGCGCACTCCCCAAATGGAAACGGCCCCGACGCAAAAAAGTTGATCTGACCGGCTGGATTCCCAAAACCGGTGATCCCGAACACCGACGCAAATGAATATACTCTGGCCCATAAGTTTAATTCTAGCCGGAATTTCGTTTGGAATTTGGCAACATTCGTATGCGGCAGGTCTATTTGTAATTACGGCCATTTGGCTTCTGATGCCTTACCCATCAAATCCCCTGTGAGTGTCCTCTTGGCAATCTTTTCTTACCCCGCTGCCAACGCTACCGTCCAGAGACACTGGCCTTATTTCCAGCGCCAAGAAGCTGACTGGGTTTATGGCATCGGCACCATCGACGGTAAATGCGAGTGGCCCGAAGGAGTTAGCTCTCTCGATATTGGAAAGGACTCCTATATCGACGGCCCACATCTCCCAAATCGGATGCTAGACACCATCGAAGCCATGCTCCTGATGCCATGGGATGTGCTGATGATGGTTGAATATGACACATTGATTCTGAAGTCCATCAAAGTTCACAAGATGAAGTATGAAGCTGCCTGTCATTTAGCGGGTGGTGCCACATGGGGCAGTAAGACGAGTTGGTTTGGACATAATCCCTGGCTACTTAAAAGAGAAGTTGCCAGCGATTTCTTGAAGTTTGGCAGAAAAGCCATTCAAGAAGATGTCTGCCCTGACCGCGACAGAGGTCAACCGTCAACTCCGGAGTGTAGTCCAGATGTATTTTGGGCTTACGTGCTGGATCATGCCGGTACCCGTGTTCAGACTGATCTCTGGCAGGAGTACAGCCGGAACTCATTTGACGTGCCGGGGCACCTTGAGGAAGCACGACAGGCTTACTTAAACGGAGTTGACTGTATCCATGGTTTGAAAACTCAAGACCAGTTGGACTTTATTCTGTCATGAGCACAGCCTTGAACATCATTGGCAGTAGATATGGCCGACTAATTGCTGTTAGGCGTGTGCAAAATACGAGACAGGAAAAAGCGCAATGGCTTTGTCGATGTGATTGCGGAAACGAAACTATTGTACCATTGGCATATCTAAGGAAGGGAGCGACTAAATCTTGTGGTTGTTTCAGAAGGCAACTCATTGGGGATCGCCTTCGGACCCATGGTTTAACAAGGACTCCGACTTGGACGACATGGAGAGCTATGAAAGCACGTTGCTCGAATCCCCAAACAAACGGTTTTCACAATTATGGGGGACGCGGGATTTGCGTCTGTGATAGATGGTCCAAGTTTGAGAACTTTGTGGCTGACATGGGCGAGCGACCTAGTTTGGATTTTAGTATAGATCGTCTCGATACTAACGGGAACTATACACCAGAAAACTGTCGTTGGGCCACAATAAAACAACAACGAAGAAACAAGCGCCAACAATGAATCGAGCATGTATTGTAAGGGCGCATGGAGCGGGGTTGTTCTCTAATATAAATAAAGTGCTTGTGGCTCTTAGGCTCTACGAACATTGCTTCGTTGATTGGTCGAAAGCAGGCGAGAATGATCCAGCATTTAAGTACGGTGGCTCATTTTATGGAGATGCCTGGCATGACCTGTTCTATGATGATACCACGCGGCCGCCTGAACCCTATGATGTGGTACACCAATATCCGTTCTATGACATCACAGGTGCCTGTGCCGGTATCATGTATCAAAATCCTGAATGGGGGTGGCGCGAGGCGTACCACAAAGCCTGGGCCAGACTCCGGTGCGTGGTTGAACCCATCCCGGTCGGGCCTGGCACCATCGGCATCCTGATCCGGAGCGATGCCTTGGGAGGCGAACAGCTTTACGGTAAGAGCCAGACACTGGAGGATTATCACGCTGCCATCGTTAAAGCCAAGGAAGCCAGTCCTGGAGCTGGCCTCTTTGTCGTCAGCAGTGACAAGGAATCTATCGACTGGCTCTATAACCGGCACCAGATTTTTTACAGCTACGGGATTAAACGCAACACCAGCCGGAGCGATCCTGAACAGCATCTGACTGTGCCGCAGACCAAGTTTGATGCCATAGACGTGATGCGTGAAGTGCTGGCACTGGCTCGGTGCGAGACCTTGATCCACCCGATCAGTAACATGGCCACAGCCGCACTCATCATTAACCCGCACCTCAAATCCGTGTACCTGAAATGAATCATTTGGTGGTGGCAGCCAATAACAATGAGGACACAGGCTGGACCGAGAACATCAAGGATTGGAACATTGAGATTTTCACCCATTACCGCCCTGCCGGTCGTGAAACCGACACCTACCTCGGCTGGATCATCAACAATTACAGTGGCGACTGGGATGAAGTAGCTTTCCTCCAGGGTGACCCTTTCTTTCATGACCAGAACGTGCTTTGGCATCTGAGCGATCCACGGTTCCGTTACTATGGACCGATTGAATCCTGTGACCCGCGTGGGATGCCACGGATTGAATGGGCCATGCTGGATGAATGGTGCAAGGTGCTCGGGCTTAAACCTCAATCGTTCTACCTTTTTGTGGCCGGAGCACAATATCGGTTGACCAAGGAACAGGTAACAGCTCGACCGATTGACCTGTATCATGCTCTTTATTGGTTAACAAAAATACCAGCAGACCAAAAGGCGTGGCCTGGAACTGGTTGCCCCTCCAATCCCAGCGCCTACACACTCGAGAGGCTATGGCCCGTTATATGGAACATTACATTACCTTAGACGACATCAGCGTTAAACATAACACCGATCAGGGCACACTGGGCCACCAGTACCTCGGGCTATTTGAACTCCTGTTCAGACACTTGAAGGATAAACCGATCAGGCTGCTGGAGATCGGGTGGCAGTTCGGCAACTCAGCCAAGACTTGGCGGGAGTACTTCCCAAAAGCGACCATCCATGGGATAGACACGGTGGATAACAAATCGCCGGTTGAAGGAGCTGAACTGTTCATCGGGGACGCGTACAAGGAGGAGATATTCACGCGGCTGCTGCCTGAGTATGACATCATCATAGACGATGACTCGCACTTTCCCGAGACCCAGGTCTGGTTCCTGCAGCATTATCACAAGCTGCTGGCCAAGGACGGGCTCATGATTGTCGAGGACGTGCTGAACCGTGAGACCATCGGAGTGCTTAAAGCTGCCCTGCCTGAAGGGTTCAACTACTGTGCATTGGACATGACCGAGGGGCACGCCCTGGTGGATTCGCGGCTGTTTATCTTGTGGAGAAAGTAAAACAACGACGCTGCGGTATTTGCGGGTCCAAGTTTCCTCCCAAGGATAAAGACGATCGTTATTGTAATCTAGCCTGCGCCCAAAGAGCGGCATGGCGTCGTTTCGCAAAGTCTTGCGTTGAATGTCGCAGAGTATTTCTGCCACGCACTAAAAATCAGTTTGCCTGCTCTTATCAGTGCCAATACGAGCACTATAAAAAAACCACGTACTTTAAACGGCTGCAACAGGAACGGGATCGCAAAAAGATATGCTCAGACCTCGGTTACATCCAAGCCTGCTTTTCCATAGTCCAGATCGAGAGGGCAGTTTACAAACATGACATTCAAACTGTTCGGTAAAATCTACAGTGACGGGCCGGTGGCCACGTTCAGTTCATTTCGGGCAGCTGTGTTTGCCGGCCAGAAACAGTTTGGTCATGGTGGGTTTCACGTTGAAGCCCCTGAATCTTATGCCCCCAGTCGGGAGGAAGAGTTACTGGAAGTGGTGGACAAGAGCAGGCGGAAACGTGGGGACGAACCATTCGAAAGTGTGCAACAGAAAAAGAACAAGCGGGAGATAGCAGAACTGCGGCGGCAACTGTTGAGCACCAAAGATTGGTAGTTGACGTGTGTTTTAGGATAAGATAGTATCGGGTTCAGAAATGAGCAGTCGAAGTGCTCGGTACTTTTTAGGCATTCACCCGCTCCCTGCAAAGGGACAGCGTGAATTGGCCGGTCCGCTAGACCGGAGAGTATCCTTAGGTGCTTCGACCACCAAAGGGTCTCTTCATGCCGATTGACCCTTATTTCACATCAGCGGTTCCTGTTCGCTACAAGCTGAAGCGTAAGATTTCCAAGAAACGCCTCCTCAATCCCTACGATAAATTTCGGAAGGACATGAAGAAGGCTAGAAAAGCTGGCAACCCCTACCTCGTCTCAGGGAGGCCATGTTTAACAGGGTTCAAACCACCCAAAAAGGTTTGGGACGATAAACGTATCACTCCTCCTGCGTAAGTGGGGGATCAGCCAGTGAGCAGCGTTAAAGCTCACCAGTCATGCTATTGAGTCTCCGTAAAACCGGGGTTTGACTGTGGTCTAAATCCTAAGGAGGGGGTGAGTTGGCAACTTCTAGCCCCCAAGGTTGGAAGCTGAAAACTGTCTGGACGGGGGAGTAAAAGGATGAGGGCGCAGCGGCTGAGTAAAAAACACCCTTTTAGGGTGTTCCTAAAGTTGTTTCTGTCCCTGAGCAGTCCGGGGGAGTTAAAGAGAAGGAGCTGGTACAATATATAGTACTAGTACTTAACCGGAGGGGACTTTGGTGTGCCGTTGCTTGGGCATTCCTGGGACTTTCTCACTTGTTGTCCGAAGGTTATGCGCTGGGACGGTAGTTCGTAAACCTGGTATCCCTAGTTTAATTGCTTCCACTGGATTGCGGGCCACCCGATAGGTCGGTCTATTAGCCATGCTTGCCGGGAAGGTTCCCGGTTTATCCATGTTCTTTGCAATCTGGGTCGAGAGTTGTGGCACCACTGTGCTCTGGGTCATGTTGTTTATCCATTTCAAGAGGGCGGTTGAGTCGTGCGCGTTCAGGGCGTCCACTGCATCGCTCACTGTGTACATGAACGGGATACCGCTCTTTGCCATGTATTTGAGTTCGCTCGTTGCATCCTTAACCTCTGTCTTGGTGCCATGCTGCAAATCCCAGAGGTACGACCCTTCATTCATCACCATCGCCATTGGCGTGTGCTGGAACCAGGTCGGCACTGCCTTGAAAAAGGCTTGGACCTTGTCATGATTGTAATAGGCCCAGAGCAGTCCAGCACCGCCGACTGATCCCTTGACCAACTGCCGGATGATGGCTTCGCGCTGGAGTGGGGCTAAGGTTTCTACCCCTTTCCAGTACGCCATCCCAATTCTGGTAGCCGCTACTGGGGCACCGACATGCAAGCCGACGAACTCC
>Ga0157374_10001404_pt1 | contig 20421 bp, 18 predicted proteins | sample M25metaG_FD_115308 | JGI IMG/M metagenome (GOLD analysis project Ga0157374, IMG submission 115308) | Miscanthus rhizosphere microbial communities from Kellogg Biological Station, Michigan, USA - M2-5 metaG | ecosystem: Host-associated > Plants > Roots > Rhizosphere > Soil | place: USA: Michigan... | reverse complement strand
CGCAGCCGGTAAGGCAGCAGCAGCGCATGCGAAGAACGCGCAGAAGCTCAAGACGCACGGCAAGGGCGCCCGGAAGGTTCATCGCCGAGGCGGCACGGGGGTCGCTGCCCGTCACGTGAAGACCGTGCGAGCTGCCCACCCGGCCCATCCGGTGCGCCGCCACGTTCCTCTGAAGGCGAAGCAGAGTCCCAAGTCGAAGGCGCATCTGCCGGCAGGCCCGACCGACCTCAAGCCGCCGCCGAGTCAGGGCGGCGGCAACGGCAAGGGCAACGGCAAGTAGCCCGGCGAAGTCCGGCCGGTCGACACTCCCTCACACGTAAGCCTGCGTCCTCGCGGGAAAGCCACCTTGGTAGGCTCGCCCACGAAAGGAGACCCATGGGAATTGTCAACCGACGCAACGCCCTGCTGGGGTGGGGTGTCTGGAAGCTGGCCAAGGAGTTCGGCAAGCAGAAGGCGAAGGAGGCCGTTCCGGGCACGGGAGATCACGCCGGGCTGAACAAGGGCGCCCTTGCCTCGATCGCTGCGGCCGTCGGCGGCGCGCTGTGGATCTGGCGGAAGAAGTCGGACGAGACGCCCGGCAGGTAGTGCAAGTTCCTTCCGGCCTGCTGCGGCCCGCTCTTGCGGGAATCGTCCCGTACGAGCCGGGTAAGCCGATCGAAGAGGTGCAGCGCGAGCTCGGGCTCGAGCGGGTCGTGAAGCTCGCGTCGAACGAAGGGCCGTACGGCCCGTTCCCGCGCGCGCTCGAGGCGCTCGAGCGCGCAGAGGCGGAACTGAACCGCTATCCCGACGGTGGCGCCTACCGGCTCCGGACCGCGCTCGCCGATTTGCATGCCGTGGCATTCGAGGAGGTCGCGGTCGGTTCAGGCGCTGACGGAGTCATCGACGCGCTCTCACAGGCAGTCGTCGAGCCGGGCAACGAGGTCGTCCACGGGTGGCCGTCGTTTCCGAGCTACGGGATCTATTCGCGCAAGCTTGGTGCGCACGCCGTGCAGGTTCCACTCCGCGACGACCGCTACGACCTCGACGCATTGCTCTCCGCGGTCACCGAGCGCACGAAGCTCGTGTACGTGTGCAATCCGAACAACCCGACGGGCACGATGAGCTCCCGCGCCGAGCTGGACGCGTACTTCGCGCGAGTTCCGGATCACGTCCTGACCGTTCTCGACCAGGCCTACTTCGAGTACATCGACGACCCGGATTACGCCGACGGGATCAGGGAGTACTTCAAGGCGGGCCGCCGCGTGCTCGTCCTGCGCACCTTTTCGAAGATCTACGGGCTCGCGGGTCTTCGGGTCGGCTACGCCGTCGGCCCCGCCGAGATCGTGACCGCACTCGGCAAGACGCGCCGCGCGTTCGATCTGACCACGCCGGCGCAGGAGGCGGCACTCGCGAGTCTCGATTTCCCGGAAGAGCTCGAACGCAGGAGACAAATCAACGCGGACGGACGCTCCGAGCTCGTGCGGATCCTCACCGCCGCCGGCTACCGCGTGGCGGGGCCGGCTGTCGGCAACTTCGTCTTCGCCGATCTCGGCGAGGACGCGCAGCCGTGGTTCGAAGCATTGCTGCGCGAGGGCGTGATCGTACGGCCGCTCGCCGCGTTCGGCGCTCCGAACGCGATTCGCGTGACGGTCGGCACACACGACGAGCACGAGTTCCTCGCAGCAGCCCTTGGGCGGGTAAGGACAGCCACAGCGGCTTCCTGACAGACTCCGACGCGGAGTTGACCAGTGTCCGCCGTCAGCTGAGTCTCCTCGGCACCGCGCCCGGCTTCCGCCTGCTTTTCTTCGCGACGCTCGGCTCCAGTTTCGGCACACTGCTCGCGACGGTCGCTTTGGTCGTGGACGTGAAGGACCGCACGGACTCCGGCTCGTGGGTGAGCGCGCTGATGATCGTCGAGTTTCTCCCCGCCGTCGCGGTCGGCCTGTTCCTCGGGCCGCTCCTCGACCGGCTCTCGCGGCGCGGGCTGATGGTCGTGTCGGATCTCGTGCGGGCCGGCGTCTTCTTCACGCTTCCGTTCGCGCACACGGCAGGGCAGATCGTGGCGCTCGCGGGCGTCGCGGGCATCGCCACCGGCTTCTTTCGGCCGGCCGTATACGCCGGCCTTCCGAATCTCGTCGACGAAGAGCAGCTCGCGAACGCGAACTCGCTGATTCAGACGAGCGAGAACGTCAGCTGGACCGTCGCGCCGATCATCGGCGGAGCGCTTGTCGCCGCCACGAGCCCCGATGCCGCGTACTGGATCAACGGGGTCTCGTTCCTCGTCTCCGCGTTGCTTCTGCTGCGGCTCCCGGCAGCGAAGCTCCAGGGCGCGCTCGCCGTCAGTCGCGGTCACTTCCGCGATCTGAAGGACGGCTTCGCGAGAGTCATCCACACGAGGCCGCTCTTGACGGTGCTCGTCGTCTGGACGATCGCGCTCGGAGCGGTCGCATCCACGCAGACCGCACAGGTGTTTCTCGCCAAGGATTCGTTCAACGCGGGCGACTTCGGGTACGGGCTCATCTTCGGCTGCATCGGGCTCGGCCTGGCCGTCGGCAGCTTCGGCGCGGGCAGCTGGGTGGAGCGGCATTCGGTCGGGACGGTCTATGCCGCGAGCATCCTCTTGCAGGCGGTCGGCGTTGCGGCAGCCGCCGTGGCGCCGAACGTCTGGGTCTCGCTCCCGTGCTTCGTCCTCGCAGGCGTCGGTAACGGTGCTGCGGTCGTGTGCAACTCTCTGCTCGTGCAACGTGGCGCTCCCGATGCGTTCCGCGGTCGCGTGTTCACCGTGATCATGAGCGTCAACTACCTCGTGTACGGCCTCGGCTTCGTGATCGCCGGCCCGCTGACCGACAGCGTCGGCCCGCGCTGGGTGTTCGGGTTGGTGGGCATCGTGCTCGCCTTCACGTCGGTCGTCGCCTATGCGCTCGCCCGCGGCAGCGAGCAGGCCTCCGAACAGGTCGCCGAGGCGGCTTAACATGGCGGGCCGGCGGGACTGGACGCGCGAGTCCCTCGCGGAGGGCGTTCGCACGGGCGACACGCGGGCGCTCGCACGCGCAATCTCGCTCGTCGAGAATGGTGATCCGCTCGCCTACGACCTCGTCCGCGACATCTATCCGGACACCGGCCGCACCTATGCCGTCGGGATCACCGGGCCGCCCGGCGTGGGGAAGTCGAGCCTCATCTCCGGGCTGATCGGCCACATCCGCGCTCAGGAGCGCACGATCGGCGTGATCTCCGTCGATCCCTCGAGCCCGTTTACCCATGGCGCGTTGCTCGGCGATCGCATCCGCCTCTCCGACCACTTCCTCGATCCAGGCGTCTTCATTCGCTCGATGGGGACGCGCGGCCACCTCGGAGGTCTCGCGGAGACCACCTTGCAGGCGCTGCTCGTCCTCGACGCTGCGGGCAAGGATCTTGTCTTTCTCGAGACCGTGGGCGCGGGTCAGAGCGAGGTCGAGGTGATCGGCATTGCCGATACCGTCGTCCTCGTGCTCATGCCAGGCTCGGGTGACTCGGTGCAGGCGCTCAAGGCGGGGATCATGGAGATTCCGGACGTGATCGCGATCAACAAAATGGACCACCCGGCAGCGAAGACGATGCTGAAGGAGGTGCGCTCCATCCTCTCGCTCGACCGTGACCGAGCCTGGAAGCCGCCGATCGTTCTGACGGAGGCGATCAGAGGCGAGAACATCCCCGAGCTCTGGGAGAAGGTGGAGGAGCATCGAGCGCATCTCGAATCAGGCGGCCTGCTCGAGGAGCGGAGGCGCAAGAATCTCGCCGGTGAGGTGTTCGCGGTCGCATCGGGACGGGCCAAGGCACATCTGCAGCAGGCGGTGGCGGATGATCCGGAGCTGCGGCGGCTGCTCGACGAGGTGCAGAGGCGGGAGCTCGATCCGCTGACCGCTGTGAAGGAGATCATGGAGAGGGTGTTCAAGCTTGGCGATACAACGGATCGCACCGACTCTCGCTGACATCCAGGAGGCGCGCGAGCGTCTTCGGGGAATCGCGGAAGAGACTCCGATCTATCTCTCGGAGACGTTCTCGCGTCGCGTGGGCCGCGAGGTGCGACTCAAGGCGGAGAACCTCCAGCGGACCGGCGCCTTCAAGGTCCGCGGCGCCGTGAACAAGCTCACGACGCTGTCGCCCGAAGAGCGCGCCGCAGGCGTGGTCGCTGCGAGCGCCGGCAACCACGGACAAGCGGTCGCGTGGGCAGCCCGGCAGCTGGGCATCCGCGCGACCATCTTCGTCCCGCTCACGGCGCCGATGGCGAAAGTCGATGCCTGCCGCAACTACGGCGCGGCGACGAAGATGGCGGGCGAAGACTTCGAGGACGCGCTCGACGCAGCGCTTGCGCACGTCGAGGAGACGGGCGGGACGTTCATTCACCCGTACGAGGATCAGCTCGTGGTCGCGGGACAGGGAACGATCGGGCTCGAGCTACTCGATCAGGAGCCGGACGTGGGAACGGTGCTGATCCCGATCGGCGGCGGCGGGCTGGCGCTCGGAATCGCGACCGCGCTGCGAGCGCTCAAGCCAGAGGTGCGCATTGTCGGCGTTCGAGCAGGCGTCGACGGGTACACGATCGCGGACGGGATCGCGGTGAAGGTGCCGAGCGACTTCACCATGCCCCTGTTGGAGGATCTGCTCGACGACATCGTCGCGGTGACCGACGAGGAGATCAGCGAGGCGATCGTGCTGCTGCTCGAGCGCGCCAAGCTCGTGGTCGAAGGCGCCGGCGCGGTCGGCGTCGCGGCCCTGCTGGCCGGTAGGGACGGTGGGACGGGCACCGCAGTGCCGATCCTCTCCGGCGGCAACATCGATCCGACCATGCTCATCTCCGTCATGCGTCATGGACTGTCTGTCGCGGGCCGCTATCTGGTGATGCGGACGCAAATCCCGGACCGGCCGGGCGAGTTGATCAAGCTGCTCTCACTCGTCGCCGAGGAGCGAGGCAACCTCGTCTCGGTCGAGCACCATCGGGAGGGCGATCTGCCCGTCCCTGCCACTGAGGTGGCGCTGACGATCGTGAAGCGGGACGAAGAGCCATGCAAGCAGTTACTCGCCGCCATGGACGAGCGCGGCTATCCCGTGCAGCGGATCAACTAGCGCCGCATCGGCGGAAGGACACGATCCCGCCGGGCCAGTCGTTCACGCCACCGTTCAGAACCGGTCTCGCGTCGACACCGGCTGCGGCGAGAACACTTGCCGCGATGCCGGCGCGCATCCCGGACTCGCAGATCGTCACGACCGGCTTCTGCGCGTCGACGCCGTCGGGACCGAAATCGCGCAAGAGCCTGAACGGGACGTGCAGCGTTCCCGGGATGTACCCCTCGTCGCGCTCCGACTTCTCCCGGACGTCGAGCACCTGCACCTCGCCTTCCTCGAGCAGCCGCTCCAGCTCGTCGAGCCCGACCGGCTCGACGACGTCGGTCGCCGGCGCTTCGGTGACGTAGCCGGCGAGCTCGATGAAGCCGACAGCGTGCAGGCCACGAGCTGCTTCGAGGGCTTCGGCCTGATCTGTCGCCTGGATGACGATCCGCTCTTCCGGGTCGAGGATGAAGCCGGCTCGGGTCGCGTAGGACGAGCCGGACACCGGCACGTTGAAAGAGCCGTGCACGTGACCAGCCGCATGAGTCTCGCCGGGTCGCACGTCGAGAACCGTTGCGTGCTCGACGGTGTCGAGTCGCTCGAGCGGCGGTGGCGCGCCCACGAACGGTCCCCTGTTGAGCTCGACCACGCGCGCCGTCGTCGGCGGTCGTGGCGTCGAGACGGCGGCCGCCGCGTTGATGAAGGCCTGCACGTCGCCGTACTCGAGGGCGGCGTTCGTCCGCTTCTCGTCGCCGATCGTCGACGAGTGGGCAGGGCTCATCGCCGCGCCGCAGAGAGAGCCGGCGACGTGTCCGGGATACACCTCGTAGGCGTCGGGAAGCTCGGTGAGTCGTTGCAGCGAGTGAAAGAGGCCTTCTGCCCCTTCGCGCGCGTCGACGGCGAGATCGGGACGCGCGGCGTCGCCGATGAAAAGGGAGTCGCCGGTGAGGACGAGCTGCTCGTCGACGACGAAGGCGCAGTGCTCGGGCCGGTGGCCCGGTGTATGGACCACGCGCAGCGTTACCGCTCCGACTTTCAGCTTCTGACCGTCCTCGAGTGGATCGAACTGGAACTCCGGCTCGGCGTGCGGGTGAACCGAGACCGGCACACCGTGCTCGAGCCCGAAGCGCCCGTGCCCTGAGACATGGTCGGCATGCGTGTGCGTCTCGAGCACCCGCACGATCTCGACGCCCTCGGCCTTCGCCACCTCGAGGTACTGCTCGATCGCGTAGGCCGGATCGACGAGGAAGGCTTGCCCCTCACTGGGATCGCCGATCAGGTAGGAGGCACAGCCGAGATCGTCGTCGACGAACTGGCGGAACAGCACACACCGGAAGCTAACACTGCGCCTCGCTAGGTTTCTTGAAGCGTTGCCAAACCGCCTGGCCCTCCTCGTCGTGCCGCTCGTCGCCCTGGCCCTGCCGGGGCAGGCCTGGGGTCACGCGACGCTGCTCCGGACCGTTCCGGCGGACGGGGCGGTGCTGGCCTCGCCGCCGACCACGGTCCAGGTCTTTTTCGACGACACGGTCAGGACCTCCTCGGGCATCAAGGCGGTCCGGAACGGAGGTGGATCCGTCCTTGGAGGGAAGCCGCGAGTGGTCGGCCACAGGCTCGTCATTCCGCTCAAGCCGGGCCTCCATGACGGCGACTACACCGTCCTGTGGCGCGTCCTCTCCGACGACGGGCACACGCTCGCCGGGGTGATGGCGTTTGGGGTCGGCTCGGGACGCGCGCCGCCGGTGCCCTCCCTGACCGCAGACAACGGACCGAGTGTCCAGGACGTCCTCGCGCGCTTTCTCTTCTTCGCGGGCTTGCTGACGGCTGCCGGCGCGGCTTTCTTCCGTTTCGTCGTCGGACCCGTGCCGGTTCGGTTGTTGCTCGGAGCTTTCCTGGTCGTCTTCATCGGCGTGTCCGGCGTCGTGCACGACATCTCGATTTCGACTCGCTTCGGCAGCGTCATGGCGGCCGCGGCGGTCATTGCCGGAGTGGGGGCGATGCTCGCAGCAATTGCGCCGGTCTATCCACGGCTCGAGCCGTTGGCGTTCGCCGCGGGACTTGCACTGTTGCCGGTGCCGACGCTCGCAGGCCATGCGCTCGATCGCGGCCGGCCGGGGTACGAGCCAGTGATCGACTTCCTGCACGTGGCTGCGGCGTCGGTCTGGCTCGGCGGGCTCGTCGCGCTCGGCCTCGCGCTCTCTTCCTCCGCCGATCGTGCGCCGCTCGTGCGGCGTTTCTCGAACGTCGCGTTCGTTTCCGTCCTCGTCCTCGCTGCGACAGGCGTCCTCCGCGCATTCGCCGAGCTGCGCTCGGTCAGTCAGCTCTGGTCGACCGGATACGGCCAACTCCTGATCGTTAAGACGGCTCTGCTCGCACTGCTCGCGGCGGTTGGTTGGGTGAACCGCTACCGGCTTGTCCCCCGGTTGTCGTTCGCTGGTCTGCGCCGCAATGTCGCGGTCGAGCTGTCGCTGTTCGTGGTGCTCATTGCCGCGGTCGCGTTGCTCACCGATCTACGGCCGGGGCGAGACCGGGCCGCGGCCGCAGTCGTAACGGCGGCGAGTGGACCACCGCCGCTTCCGGCGCGTCGCATGATCGTGCAGGGCCGCGAGAGCGGCGACCTCGCCATCGCGCTTGCCGTCGCGTGGCCACGCGCGGAGCTCGTTGCCCTGGACCAGGACGGCGATGCGGTCAACGGCCTCCGGGTCGTCCTCGGCGGGACCGAGGCTCGGTCGTGCGGCAACGGGTGCTACGGAGCATTTCTGACGCCGGCTCCCCGCGTCCGGGTCTCCGTGAACGGACGCGTGACCACGTTCCGGGTGCCGGCGAAGCCGCGCTCCGCGGCCGCGATCGTCGCCCGTGCAACCGCCGCCTTCCGGAGACTGCGAAGCGTCGAATACATCGAGCGCCTCGCGTCGAGCCCGCGCAACAAGATCGTCTCCCACTTCACGCTCGAGCGGCCGAACCGGTTGATGTACGAGATCCGCGGCGGCGCGGACGGCATCATCATCGGGGCGCGCCGGTGGGATCGTGCTCATGGCGGAAAATGGATTCCGTCTCCGCAGGATCTGACGCCGGAGCCCGAGCCGATCTGGGGGGCCGGCCACGTCACGAACGCCTACCTGCTCGAGACGACTCCAACGACCTATGTCGTATCGTTCATGAATCCGCTGGCGCCGGTGTGGTTCACGATCTCACTCGATCGCCGCACGTTGCTACCGCGCAGCCTCCGGATGACAGCGGCGGCGCACTTCATGATGCACCGTTACACGAGTTTCAACGAGCCGCGGAAGATCAGAGCCCCAAGTGGCGCGCGATGACAAGTCGCTGGACTTCGTTCGTGCCCTCGCCGATCTCCAGGATCTTCTGGTCGCGATAGAGACGTGAGATCGGGTAGTCGTCCATGTAGCCGTAGCCCCCGTGGATCTGGAGGGCCCAGTTGACGGCCCGGTTCGACAGCTCGCCGGTGTAGAGCTTCGCCTGGGCGGCTGCCAGCGCGAAGTCGCGGCCTTCGTCCTTCAGCCACGCCGCCTTGTAGACGAGATTGCGTCCGGCCTCGATCTCCGTCGCCATGTCGGCCAGCTTGAACTGAATCGCCTGGAACTTCGCGATCGGCTTGCCGAACTGCTTGCGCTCCTGCGCGTACGCGTAGGCGAGGTCGTACGCGCCCTGGGCAAGCCCGACTCCCATTGCCGCGACCGAGATGCGACCGCCGTCGAGGATCTCGAGAAACTGCTGAAAGCCCTTGCCGGGCGGTCCGAGCAGGTTCTCCCCGGGAACCTCGACGTCCTTGAAGGACAGCTCGCGCGTGTCCGATGCGCGCCAGCCGAGCTTCTTCATCGGCTTCGAGATCGCGTAGCCGGGCGTGCCGTTCGGGACGATGATGTTCGACGTCTCGGAGTCACCGGTCTGCGCCGTGATCGTGACGCAGGACGTGATGTCCGTCCCGGCATTCGTGATGAAGATCTTCGAGCCGTTGACGATCCACTTGCCGTCACGCGCCTCGGCGCGAGTACGCGTCGCGCCGGCATCGGAGCCCGCCTCGGGCTCGGTCAGTCCGAACGCGGCGAGTTTCTTGCCGGAAGTGAGGTCCGGCAGCCACTGTTCCTTCTGCGCGTCGTTGCCGTAGTAGTAGATCGGCAACGTTCCGAGCGAGTGGTGCGCGGCGACCGTGATCGCCACGGACGAGTCCACGCGTGTGAGCTCCTCGACGGCGATCGCGTACGAGACTGTGTCCGCTCCCGCACCGCCGTACTGCTCCGGAATCGTCATGCCCATGAGTCCGAGCTCCCCGAGCTCGGCTACGAGCTCGTACGGGAAGCGCGACTCGCGATCCAGCTCCTCCGCGAGCGGCGCGACCCGCTGCTCCGCATAGTCGCGGACGGTCTTGCGGACGAGCTCGTGCTCTGAGTCGAGATCGAAGTTCAACGGGAGAGGCGCTTGGCGAGCTCGACGATCAGACGGACGCCGTAACCGGTGCCGCCGGGCTGAGTCAGATAGTCCCCGCGCGAGCGCTCGAGGAAGCCGGGTCCCGCCATGTCGATGTGCGCCCACGGTCCTTCTCCGGCGAACTCGCGCAGGAACTCTGCCGCGAGGACGGGTGAGCCCTGCCGGAGGTCCGAAGAGTTCTTCAGGTCCGCGAACGACGAGTCGACGTAGCGCCGATAGCGCGGGTTGAGGGGGAACGGCCAGGTGTGGTCGCCGCTCGTTTCGGCTGCGGCGAGGATCTCCGTCATCCACTCGTCCTCGTTTGCGAAGGCACCCGCGTAAAAGTCGCCGAGCGCAAGCTCCATCGCGCCGGTGAGCGTCGCGAGGTCGAGGAGGTGCGTCGCGCCTTCACGGCGGGCGTACCACATGGCATCCGCAAGGACGAGACGTCCTTCTGCGTCGGTGTTCGTGATCTCGATCGTCTTGCCGTTCGCGGCGCGCAGGATGTCGCCCGGGCGGAACGAGTTGCCGCTGACGAGGTTCTCCGCGGCGGCGACGACCGCGATGATGCGAACCGGCAGCTCGAGCTCCGCGACGGCTGCGATTCCGGCGATCACGGCCGCGCCTCCGGCCATGTCGCCTTTCATGTCCTGCATGTTCAGCGCAGGCTTGAGCGAGATCCCGCCCGCGTCGAAGGTGATCGCCTTCCCGACGAGCCCGAGCACGGTGTTGCCCTGCGCCCCCTGTGGCGGTTCGTAGCGGAGGACGATGAGACGAGGTCCGTTCGCGCTCCCGCGTCCGACGGCCGAGAGGGCGCCCATGCCGAGCTCGTCGATCCACTCGGGTCCGAGCGCTTCGACGATGAGGTTGGGCCCGGCGAGCTCTGCAGCTCGTTCGGCCAGTACCTGGGGAGTCAGCTCGTTCGGTGGTGAATCGGCCAAGTCCCGGGCCGCGTTGACCCAGCGGCCGACGCGCGCCGTGCGGCCGGCGGATTCGGCAAGCCCGTCGGGAGTGTCGGTGTAGAGCACGACCTTCTCGACGAGCTTCCGCGGCTTCTCCTCCGTCTTCCAGCGGGCCGGACTATAGGAGCCGAGCATCGTCCCTTCGACGATCGCCCGTGCCTGGTCGTCCAGGGACAGAGGGAGCGAGTCGTCGAGTTGCCACGCCACGGTGCCGCCGATGTCGGCCAGACGACGCACGACCGCGGAGGCCGCCGTCCGCAGCGCATCGGCGTCGACGGCCTCCCGCTTGCCTACGCCTGCGAAGATCAGCCGCTGCGCGTCGAGCTCGCCGTCGGTGTGGAGCAGCATGGTCCTGCCGAGCTCGCCCTTCAGCTCGCCGTCCTCGACGAGGCGCTGCAGGCGCCCCTTCAGGCGCTCGTCGAGGGCACGCGTCCCGTTCGACAGTGTTGCGGGGTCTTCCTCGGGGAAGGGGATGGCCAGAGCATCGGGCTCGAGCTCGCCCGGCTGCCTGACTTCGATCGTGAGCTGGTCCATCGGCCCGCGATCGTACCCAAGCAGGGATTTACCGTGTCTTTACGAAATCTGGCTAACCGGTCTCAACTTTGATCGTCGGATGCCGATGATGACACCCGAGATGAGCGCAACGCTGCTGCGGCCCTCCGTTCCCTCGCGTTTTCGGCGCGGGCCCTCACGCCCGACCCCCGAGGCGCTGATGGAGCAGATCGCCGGGCTGACGTCCGAGCGCCAGCGTCTTCGGGACCGGGGCGTGAACGGATCGAGGCTCGAGCGCAACCGGGTGAAGCTTGCGCGGGCCCAGTGGGAGCTCTCCCACGCCCTCATCGAGCGCTACCTGTAGAGCCCCCGGCTAGCCTGCGCGCGTGCGGGCGGAGATCGATCGCCGGGCGATGGCGCTGCTTTCGAGCGGCCACATGGCGACGGACTTCGCGAACGGCGCGCTGCCGGCGCTGTTGCCGTTCCTGAAGGAACGGTTCTCCCTCTCCTACACCGCCGTCGGCGGGGTCGTGCTTGCCTCGCAGGCGTCCTCGTCGCTGGTCCAGCCGCTCTTCGGTCTGTGGTCCGACCGTCGCGGAGCGATGTGGCTGTTGCCCGCCGGCGTGGCCCTGGCCGGGATCGGCATCGCACTCGCTGCCGACGCCCCGAGCTACTGGCTCGTCGTGCTGCTCGTCCTCGTCTCGGGTCTAGGGAGCGCCGCTTTTCACCCCGAAGGATCGAAGTTCGCGGGCTTCGTCAGCGGCCGGAAGCGGGCGAGCGGCATGTCGTGGTTCTCGATTGGCGGGAATATCGGTTACGGGCTCGGGCCCGTCGTGACGACCGCAATCGTCGTTGCGCTCGGTTTGCGCGGCGGGCTCCTGCTGGCGCTGCCGTCGCTCGTGGTCGCTGCTGCGATCCTCGTGGGCACCTCGTATCTCCGAAGCTTCGTGCCGGAGCCGATCGCCGCGCATGCAGACGCGGGTGAAGACGATCCGCGCGCGATGAAGCTCTTGCTAGGCGTGATCGCGTTGCGCAGCGTCGCGTGGTTCGGGTTGATCACGTTCGTGCCGCTCTGGGAGGTCGCGCTCGGACACTCGACGTCGCACGGCAATCACCTACTGGCCCTGATGTTGTTTGCGGGCGGCGCAGGCACGTTGTTGCTGGGACCGCTCGCAGACCGCGTGGGCCGGCGCCCTGTGCTGCTCGGAAGCGTCTTGGCGACCGGACCGCTGATCCTGGTGTTCGTCGTCGTCGGCGGGATCCCCGGCGCGATCGCGCTCGCGCTGATCGGCGCCTGCGTCGTCGGCACGTTCGGCGTCACGATGGTGATGGGGCAGGAGTACATGCCGCGTCACATCGGCACTGCCTCCGGTCTCGTGATCGGACTGTCCGTTGGCATCGGTGGCGTCGCAGCGGTAGCGCTCGGAAGGCTCGCCGACGCGACGAGCTTGCGCACCGCGCTCTACGTCGCCGCCGCCGCGCCGCTGCTTGCAGTCGTCCTCGCGGTGCAACTCCCGAGCGGGCGGGAGCGACGGAGGCTCGAAGCGGCAACTGAGGTAGGGTTGCTCCCGTGACCGCCGTCAAGGAATTCTTCGACAATCTCGAAAGTCGTGCCGACGCCTCGAAGACGTCGGGGATGACGAACTCGTACCTCTTCGACATCGACGGCGCCGGTAAGTGGACGGTCAAGGTCGAGGACGGCAAGGTGAACGTCACCGAAGGCGGCGAAGACGCCGACGCGGTGATCACGACCTCCGAGGAGACTTTTCAGAAGATCATCAGCGGCGAGCAGAACCCGACGAGCGCCTACATGACCGGCAAGCTCAAGGTCAAGGGCGACATGGGTGCTGCGATGAAGCTGCAGAAGCTGTTCTGAGCCGGGCGCCCTACTAGGAGGTCACTCCTCCAACTCGACGAGCGGGGCGCCGGCCGCGACCGATGCGCCTTCTTCGACGTGCACGGCGCGCACGACCGCGTCATAGGGCGACGTGAGCGGTGTCTCCATCTTCATCGCCTCGAGGACGACGAGCGGCTGCCGGGCACGCACGGTGTCGCCTTCGCTTACCAGCAGTCGGATCACGGTCCCCGGCATCGGCGCCTTCACGACGCTCTGCTCTCCCCCGGATCCCCCGTGGTCGGTGGCCCGGGCGTCCACGTCCGGCGGCGAGGCGAGCAACGGCGAAGGGAGATTGAGACGGAAGGGAGCACTCCAGGGAGTGGCAGCCACCCGGCCGGGCGCCGGGGAAAGCGGCGGATGCTCGATCAGGAACGACGTCCTCGTGTCCCCGGCGCGCACGACCGGGTGTGACACGAGCCAGCGGAGGAAGGGAAGGTTGGTCGTCACGCCGACGACCTCTGTCTCCCGTAGCGCGGCACCCAACCGGCGGAAGGCCTCGGCGCGGGTCGTCCCGTGGGCGATCAACTTGGCGATCAGCGGGTCGTATGCGATCCCGATCTCGTCGCCTTCCTCGACGCCCGCGTCCACTCTGATCCCTTCGGGAAAATGCAGGCCCTCGAGGCGGCCGGCCTGGGGGAAGAAGGTCTTCGGGTCCTCCGCGTACAGGCGCACCTCGACGGCGTGGCCGCGCGGGTCAGGCTTGACGTCCAGCTCGTCACCGGCAGCGACTCGAAGTTGCGCCTGCACGAGATCCACTCCAGTCACGAGCTCGGTGACCGGATGCTCCACTTGGATGCGGCCGTTCAGCTCGAGGAACCAGAAGTCGCGTCCGTCGACCATGAACTCGGCGGTCCCCGCACTGACATAGCCGATCGCCTGCGCGAACGCGACGGCGGCGTCTCCCAATGCTGTGCGGAGCCGTTCGTCGACGACGGGTGACGGGGACTCTTCGAGCACTTTCTGGTGGCGTCGCTGGATCGAGCATTCGCGCTCGCCGAGCGAGAGCACGGTCCCCTGTGTGTCGGCGAGCAGCTGGATCTCGATGTGGCGCGGACGCTCGACGTAGCGCTCGCAGAAGACGCGGTCGTCACCGAATGCCGCCTTCGCCTCGCGCCTCGACGCTTCAAGTGCCTCGGCCAGCTCGGCAGGATCCCGGACCACCCGCATTCCGCGGCCCCCGCCGCCGGCTGCCGCCTTGACGACCAGCGGGAAGCCGATCTCGTCCGGCTCTCCGCTCGGAACGACCGGTACTCCTGCCGCCTGCGCGATGCGCTTGGCCTCGAGCTTGTCGCCGCCGACACGCAACGCGTCCGGCGGCGGCCCGACCCAGACGAGCTCCGCCGCGTTCACTGCTTCGGCGAAGTCAGGGTTCTCGGCCAGGAACCCATAGCCGGGATGGATCGCATCGGCGCCGGTCTGCTTGGCGGCACGGATGTGCTCTTCGGAGAAGAGGTAGCTGCCGATCTCCACCGTCTCGTCCGCGGAACGTGCATGGAGCGAGCCCTTGTCGTCTGGAGCGACGACGGCAACGGTCTCGATCCCGAGCTCGCGTGCTGCGCGAAAGACCCGCAACGCGATCTCGCCGCGGTTCGCGACGAGCAGCTTGCGGATCAAGCTTTCTTTCCGGGGTTCAGCAGGTTCTGCGGGTCGAACGCACGCTTGACCGCACCGTGCAGCTCGAACGCGCGGGGACCGAGCTGCTTTGCGAGCCAGTTGCGCTTGACGAAGCCGACGCCGTGCTCGCCGGAGATCGTGCCGCCGAGGCTGAGTGCCAGCTCGAAGAGCGCCTCCGAGAGCTTCGGGGCAAGCTCGAGCTCACGGTCGTCATCCCCGGCGAGCAGGAAAGTCGTGTGCAGGTTGCCGTCGCCGGCGTGGCCCCACGAGCAAGCGGGGGTCCCGAAGCTGCGGCCGACCTCGAGTGATGCTTCGATCGCCTCACCGAGGCGGTCAAGTGGAACCGCGATGTCTTCGCTCGCCTTCCCGCCGCGCTGTGCGTCGACGACGAGCGCCAGACCGTCGCGCCAACGCCAGAGCGCCGCGATCTCCTGCGGCGACTCGGGTGCATAGAGGGAGAGCGCGTCCTCTCCGAAGACGTCGAAAAGGTCCGAGCGGATGCGTGCAGCCTCATCGGTCGAGCCGTCGGCCTCTGCGAGGACCGCGAATGCGCCGCCGGGGACCTCACCAGGGAAGCTCGCGCCGGCGTAGCGCATCGTCTCCGAATCGATGTACTCGAGGGCCGCTGCGGCGAGGCCGCTGCCGACGACTCGTTCGATCGCTCCGACGCCGCCGCGCACGCCGTCGAAGAAGCCGATCACCGGCCACGCCGCCTCGGGAGCAGGCGTCAACCGAAGCCAGGCCGCCGTGATCACGCCGAGCGTCCCTTCCGATCCGACCAGGAGGTGCTTCAGGTCGTAGCCCGCGACGTCCTTCCGAAGCGCGCCACCGAGTTGGACGAGATCTCCCGGCGGCACGATGACCTCGAGCCCTGTCACCCAAGCGCCGGTGACGCCGTACTTGAACGCGTGCGGACCGCCTGCATTCGTCGCGACGTTGCCGCCGACCTGCGACTGCTCGGCCGCTCCTGGATCGGGAGGAAAGAGCAAACCGCCTTCACGCGCGATGCGGCGCAGCTCCGCGGTGCGCACGCCTGCGTCGACCTCGATACGCCACAACAGTGGGTCGAAGGAGCGCACGCGATCGAGTCGCTCGAGCGAGATGACAACGCCGCCGTCGAGCGGCACGGCGCCGCCGGCGTAGCCGGTTCCCCCGCCGCGCGGGACGATTGGAACGCCGTGCGCGTAGCACCAGGACACGACCTCGGCCACCTCTTCCGCGCTGCGCGGCAGTGCGACCGCGTCGGCGCGCCCACCCAGTCCGCGCGCCTCGGTCTGGTCGGTCAGGTACGCGGCGCTCGGTGCGATCACCTCTGCGGTCACGGCCGCGCGCAGGTCACGCTCAATGGAAGCGAGCGCGCTCATTCGAGAGCGCGCTTTAGCGCGGCACGCCCGTCATGCAGCACGGGCTCACCGTGGGAGACGAGCACGAGTTCGACGGGCAGGTCGAGCAACGGCTGCAGGCCGACCCGCAGATCGTCCTGGGTGTAACCGCCGAGGTGCCGAAGCCACGACTCCGGGCACATCCGCAGTCCCGGTGGTCGGTCGCCGAGGATGCGGTCGCCGGGAACGAGCGTGCGATGCTCCGGAATCCAGAAGATCGTCTCGCCGGAGCCTGCGATCTCGAACGCCGTCACGGCTTCGGGCACCGCGGCCGACGCGTCGTAGCGCCGCATCACCTCCTCGCGGCTGCGCTCGTGGAACTTGAGCGTCACCAAAACCGCTACGTCCTGCTTGTCCTTCGCGAGCGTGTCGAGTGCGGCGAACTCGCCGTCGACGACCAGCGGATCGATGAGCACGAGCCTGTCGCCCGAGTCGTATGCGACACAACCGACCTCAGGCGGCCAGTCGGCGGGGCTGTCCACCTCCTCCGGCGCCTCCCACTCGGGATGTGCCGCCGTCCAGCGCCACAAGCCCGGTGCGACCTCTTGCAGCTCCACGTGACGGAGCGTAGATGATGCGCCGATGGAGCCAGTCCGCTGGGGGATTCTCTCCACCGCCCGCATCAACCACGCAGTGATCGTCCCAGCTCGCGAGAGCGAGAAAGCCGTGGTGATCGCAGTCGCGAGCCGTGACCTCGCCCGTGCGCACGCCTATGCGCGCGAACAGGAGATCGAGCGCCCGTACGGGAGCTACGAGGAACTGCTCGCCGACGACGACGTCGAGGCGGTCTACGTCTCCCTGCCGAACGCACTCCACGTCCCTTGGTCGATCAAAGCGCTCGAGGCGGGCAAGCACGTCCTCTGCGAGAAGCCGCTCGGACGCACTCCGGAAGCGGTCGAGCGCGCCTTCGACACGGCGGACCGTCAGGGCCGGCTGCTGATGGAGGCGTTCATGTACCGGCACCATCCTCAGACTCAGAAGTTGAAAGAGCTCGTCGCTTCGGGTGCGGTCGGCGAGCTCCGGCAGATCCGCACGGCATTCACGTTCACGCTCGACCTTCCGGAGGACGTGCGCTGGCGCCCGGAGCTGGAGGGCGGCTCACTCCTCGATCTCGGCTGCTATTGCATCAATGTCAGCCGCCTGTTGGCGGGCGAACCGGAGCGGGTCTACGGCCGGCAGAGGCTGGCGCCGACGGGGATCGACGTGGGGTTCACCGGCACGCTGGAGTTCTCTGACGAGGTCTCGGGCCAGTTCCACTGCGCATTCGACCTACCGGCCGAGAGCTACGTCGAGGCGATCGGTACGACAGGGAAGGCGCGCATCGTCGAGCCCTTCCGGTGCAAGGATCCGCACGTCGAACTGAACGGCACTCGCATCGACCTCGAGGACGTCGACCGCTACCTGCTACAGCTCGAGAACCTGAGTGAGGCGATCCGTGGCGAGGCCGAGCCGCTCCTGGGGCGGGAGGACGCCATGGGGCAGGCGCGGACGATCGCTGCGCTCTACCGCGCCGCCGAACAGGCAGCGCCGGTCCTCACTGGGACCGCGCCGTAAGTCAGCTCGTCGGCGACAGGCCGCGGAAGCTCAGCTGCTCACGGCGACCCTCGGCGCTCGAGCGCACGATCGCCTCGCCGATCTCCGACGCGCGATAGCCGTCCTCGAACGTCGCGCCGTGCGGTGCGACATCGCTGTCCTCGGCGATCGCGCGCAGGAGGTGATGCACCTCGTGCATAAACGTATCTCCCCACCCGATGATGTGCCCGGGCGGCCACCAGAAGTCCATGAAGGGATGGTTCGCCTCCGTCACGAGCACCGTCTTGAAGCCGCGCGTGCGCTCTTCGCCTTCGAGAAAGACCTGTAGCTCGTTCATGCGCTCCATGTCGAAGTAGAGCGAGCCGCGCGAGCCGTTGATCTCCCACTGAAACGCGTTCCGCCGTCCGAGCGCGAGGCGTGTCGATTCGATCGTCCCGACCGCGCCGCTCTCGAACTCGACGGCCGCCTCGATCGCGTCATCGACCCTGCGACCGCTCACGAAGGTCTTGACGATGCCGGCGACGGAGCTGAGCTCGCCGACGAGATAGCGCGCCAGGTCGATCACGTGGGTGCCGAGATCGCCGAGGGCGCCGGATCCGGCCTGATCCGGATCGAAGCGCCAGGTGTCGAGCGCCGGGTCGTCGCCCCAGTCCTGCAGGTAACGGCCGCGGAAGTGGCGGATCTCGCCGAGCGCGCCCTCGTCGATCAGCTCGCGCGCAAGCCGCACCGCGGGTACGAAGCGGTAGTTGAACCCGCACAAATGCTTGACCCCTGTCGCGGCGACGCGGCGCCACACGTCGTGGCTCTCGTCGGCCGTCCGCCCGAGCGGCTTCTCGCAGAGGACGTGCTTGCCGGCTTCGGCGGCGGCGATCGTCGGCTCGGCATGGAGCGAGTTCGGGCCGCCGTTGTCGAAGAGCCCGATTCGCTCGTCCGTGACGATGTCGTGCCAGTCGGTCGTCCAGCGCTCGTACCCGTATCGGAGCGCCGCGTCGGCGACCGCATCCCGGTTCCGGCCGGCGATCGCGATGAGCCGTGGCACGAGCGGGGGCGGCCAGGCCAGGTACGCCACCTTGCGAAACGCGTTCGAGTGGGCCTTCCCCATGAAGGCGTACCCGAGCATGCCGACGCCGATCTCTGCCATTGGCGCGATAGTACGCCGGTTTCAGGAAGGGAGACATATCCACTCTGTGAGCGTCTTGTTCCCTAGGTCACAATCTAGGTTGGAGCGGGCAGTGCGCGAGAAGTCGGTCTCAAAAGTGGGTGAATTCGTACTAGAGTCTCCAAATCTCATCACTTAGGAGGCTGCAGTGAAAAGATTCTCTCGACGGTGGGCGTCAGCGGGTCTCATCCTTGTCCTGGTCGGCGTCGGCGCGACGATTGCCGTCACCGGTGCAACGGCGAAGAGCTCCGCGAACATCCAGGTTTGTGTCCTACTTCCGGACACGAAATCATCCGTCCGCTGGGTGCAGTTCGATGCACCGTACTTCGCCAAGGCTTTGAAGAAGGCCAAGGTGACCTACTCGATCACGAACGCGCTGAACGACCCGCAGAAGATGGTGTCGCAGGCCGATTCGTGTCTGTCCCGCGGGGCGAAGGTGGCCATCGTCACCGACATCGCGCAGGGCACGTCCATTGCGATCGAGAAGAAGTTCGCGAAAGCGGGCGGTTGGTCGATCGACTACGACCGCCAGGTGGTCGGCGGTGTCGCGAAGGTGTACGTCGCCTACGACGGCGTAGCCGTCGGCAAGGCGCAGGCCCGAGGCGTAGTCAATGCCCTGAAGGGGAAGTCGAAGCCCGTCGTCGCCGAGCTCTGGGGCGGCCCGACGGATCAGAACGCCTTCTGGTTCAAGAGTGGAAACGACGCGTTTCTGAATCCGCTCTTCAAGAGCGGCAAGCTGACGAAGGGGCCGCAGCAGTTCGTGCCGCTCTGGCTGGCGACGAACGCCCAGCCGATCTTCGAGCAGATGCTGCTGAAGACGAACAACAAGATCGACGGCGTCATCGCGGCGAACGACAACATCGCCGGCGCCGTGGTCGCGGCCCTGAAGGCGAAGAAGCTGAAGCCGATCCCACTGTCAGGGCAGGACGCGACGGTCCAGGGCGTGCAGAACATCATCTCGGGCTGGCAGACGATGACCGTCTACAAGTACGTGCCCCTGGAGGCCGCGGCTGCCACCAAGGCGGCTGTCGCCCTGCTGAAGCACAAGAAGATCCCCGGGATCAACGGGTTCCGCAAGAACGGCAGCAAGAAGGAGCCGACCGTTTTGCTGCCGGTGAGCTCGATCACCAAGGCGAACTACACGAGGCTTTTCAGGGACAAGTTCCTGAAGAAGAGCGACGTGTGCGTCGGCGAGTTCGCGCAGTTCTGCAAATAACCGAACCGGACTGACAGGTGGGGGCGCCCAGAACGGGCGCCCCCACCCTTCGATGTGGTAGGAAACCCGACACCGTGAGCGAGACGCCGATCCTCCAACTCCGCGGTATCTCGAAGTCGTTCGGGTCGGTACAGGCGCTAGCCGACGTCGACTTCGAAGTGCGTGACGGAGAGGTCATGGCACTCGTCGGCGACAACGGCGCCGGCAAGTCGACCTTGGTCAAATGCGTGGCCGGAATCAACACCCCGGACAGCGGCGAAATCTTGTTCGATGGGAAGCCCGTTCACATCAGCAGCCCGAAGGAGGCGGCCGGGCTGGGGATCGAGATCGTCTACCAGGATCTCGCACTCTGCGACAACCTGGACGTGGTGCAGAACATGTACCTGGGCCGCGAGGAACGCGACTGGCTCTGGCGCTTGAAAGAGCCGCTCATGGAGCAGCGTACGGCCGAGACCCTCAGGTCGTTGTCTGTCACGACAATCCGCTCGATCCGCCAGCCGGTGGCCTCGCTATCGGGCGGCCAGCGGCAGTCGGTCGCCGTCGCCAAGGCCGTACAGTGGAACTCCAAGCTGGTCATTCTCGACGAGCCCACCGCGGCGCTCGGCGTGGCGCAGACGCGCCAGGTGCTCGACCTCGTCAAGCGTCTCGGGGAGCAGGGCCTGGGCGTCGTGCTCATCTCG